>Ga0335071_10005764_pt1 | contig 12831 bp, 11 predicted proteins | sample Lox_Sample_15_FD_206724 | JGI IMG/M metagenome (GOLD analysis project Ga0335071, IMG submission 206724) | Soil microbial communities from Loxahatchee National Wildlife Refuge, Florida, United States - Lox_Sample_1.5 | ecosystem: Environmental > Terrestrial > Soil > Wetlands | place: USA...
AGGCGTGGGTGACGTCCTCGACCACACCCTTGCGGAAGTATTCGTCGCGCTGGCCGCTAATGCGCCGCACGCCGGCGAGCTTACCGTCGAAGATCGTGCCGCCGGGAAGATCGAAGGCCGTCGAGGCGATATCGGTCGGCAGATCCGGCACCGCCAGATAGTTCTGCACACCCTTACCGATCTCGAACCACTCCGGATAAAAGCCGGCGATCGCGCATGCATCGGGGAAGTAGACCTGCTGCACGAACGGGATCACCTCGTCGAACAGGTCCTTCATCATGTAGAGGCGGTCCATGTTGAGGGTCGCCAGGCTGTTGAGGTTGATGGCGTTCATCACGCCGCCGACGGCGACGTTCTGGATGTGCGGCGTCTTGCCGCCGAGGATGCCGACGATCTGATTCGCCTTGCGCTGGAACTCGAGCGCCTGGAGGTAATGCGACAGCGCCAGCAGGTTGACCTCCGGGCTGAGCTTCATCGCCGGATGGCCCCAGTAGCCGTTGGCGAAGATGCCGAGCTGGCCACTCTCCAGCAAGCCGTTCACCTTTGCCTGCACCGCCTTCATCTGCTTGTCGGAGTTGCCGGGCCAGTCCGAGAGGCTTTCGCCGACGGCGGCGGTCTTGGTGGGATCCGCCTGCGGGATCGTGGTCACGTCGACCCAGTCGAGCGCCGACAGGTGGTAGAAGTGGACGATGTGGTCGTGCAGGGCATGCGCGATCAGAATGAGATTGCGGATGTACTGCGCGTTCAGCGGCACCTCCAAGCCGAGGGCATCCTCGACGGCGCGTACCGAGGCGATGGCGTGCACGGTGGTACAGACACCGCAGAAGCGTTGCGTGAAGAACCACGCTTCACGCGGGTCGCGCCCGCGCAGGATGGTCTCGATGCCGCGCCACATGGTGCACGAGGCCCAGGCCTTCTGTACTTGGCCGCCATCGACGACGGCGTCGATGCGCAAGTGTCCCTCGATACGCGTGACGGGATCAATCGTGATACGAGCCATGTGGACTCCTTCTAATTCTAACGAGGCGTAGCCTCAGACCGACCAGACATGCGAACGGCTCCCTCTCCCTCCGGGAGAGGGTTGGGGTGAGGGGATGAGATGATTCTGCAACCAATGGTTCTGAGTGGTCCCGAATGCATGAACATTCCGCGAGGAAGCAAGGATGAAGAACCATCACTTCCCCTCACCTGACCTCTCCCAAAGGGAGAGGAACCCATGTACGGGGCTTCTCGAAAACTTGACTCATTCACAACGAGTTCCTGCATTCACGCCCACTAGTGTGCCGGCACGGTCTGGGGCTGTGCCGCCGCAATCCGCGCCGCGCGCGGCGCTGCCACCCGGGGTTGACCCGCCAGGATCGGGAACAGCTTGATGAGCACGATGTAGCCGGCGATCTCACCGGTCACCAATCCGGTGGTGATGAGAATCTCGTTGACGTTGGGAAAGTACGACCAGTTCGGGCCTGGCTGGAAGGCGACGAGGAAGACGTCGAAGCGATACATTGCTCCGGCTAAGAGCAGCAGCATGGAAGCACGGAACAGCGTCCCGAGATCGCGCCGCTGCCGCTCCTCGCGCAGCAGCGCAAGTGCGCCGAAGAACAGCCCGATCTCGATCAGGGACAGGATGCTGTAGCCGTCGAACGCAAACAGCTGCGCGATCTGTTGTCGCACGATCAGGTCGACGAAGCGGATGACAAGATACAAATGTATGACAGGACGGATCACCGAACCCAGCCCTGCCAGCATGTCGATCTCGGCCGCGCGCCCGAGCAATCGCGACGACAGGGCGCTTTCGAGCACCACGACGCCAAAGCCCATCGCGATGCACGAGGTGAGAAACAACAGGGGAAGCATGATCGTGTTCCACAGCGGGTGCAGGCGCGGCCCGCTCAGCAGCAGCAGCGTTCCCAGACCCGATTGGTGCATCGTCGGCAACAGCAGCCCGAACGCCACTACCCACACCAGGCTCTTGCGCAGCACCGGCAGCCACATCTCACCCAGCCGCCGGATCCACGCGATGCTGCTGGTCTGTGCCCGCTCCAAGAAGGCGGGCGCCAGCTCGATCCACAGCACGAAGGTATAGGTCATGATGCACAGCGCGACCTCGAGCAGCACAGAGCGCAGGTTCCAGTGCCAGAAAAACGGCAACTGGTACGCCAGCCAGGGACGCCCCACGTCGATCATCACCGACAAGCCTGCGATCGAGTAACCAAAGGCGCTGGTGACTAGCGCGGGCCGCACGAGCGGGTGGTATTGCCCGCGGTTCATGATGTACACGAGCAACGCCAGCGCGTAGCCGCCGCACGCCAGGGCGCTGCCGGTCACCACGTCGAAGGCGATCCACAGGCCCCACGGGTAGCCGTCATTGAGCGCCGTGGTCTGGCCCAGCCCAACCGCAAAGCGCCAGACGATGAGCGCGCCCGCAACCGCACTGACGGCGAGCAACGCCAGAACCGGGCGCGTGAAGATGGCGCCGCCGACAGGTTGTGGTCGTGTCTCGGTAGTCATGGCGCCTCCCTTTCCTGCGCGTCGGACGCTGGCGGTTCCGTCGGGGACGCTTCACCAGTAATCTGGCGGCGGCTGCGCATCAGCACCGCCGCCAGCAACGCATACAGCGCCACGGGTGGGACGATCCCCTGATAGATCTCCTGGAACACCTCGCGCACGCCCGTCGGCACCGGATCGGACCCGTACGCCGGCAGGCCGAGCTTGGCGAAGGCGGTGTGCGCCAGGTAGAGCACCTGCGTGCCGCCGACCTCCGATTCGCCGTACACCTTGGGGATGTAGCGTTCCGGGTATTGATCGATGCGCGCGTGCGCTTCCGCCAGCAGCCCGGTGTACTTGCCGAAGATCACCGCGCCGGTCGGGCACACCTCGGTGCAGGCCGGCGGCTTGCCCTCGGCGAGACGTTCCTTGCAGAACTCGCACTTGACGATCTTCGGCGCCGTGCTGCTCCACTCGAATTTGGGAATGTTGAACGGGCAGGCCATCTCGCAGTAGCGGCAGCCGATGCACAAATCGGCGTTGTACGAGACCACGCCGAACTCGCCCTTCTTCAGCGCGCCCAGCAGGCATCCGGACGTGCACGCCGGGTCGAGGCAGTGCATGCACTGCCGCTTGATGAAGGCGCGTTCGCCGTCCTTGGGATCCTCGTAGAGCTTGATGATGTTCTTGGTCTGCCCATTGAGGTCGAGCGGCATCTGCCACAGGCCGCCGGAGAGCGCGGTGTCGGGCGTGAGCTTGTTGGCCTTGTTGCAGGCCACCATGCACGCCTTGCAGCCGATGCAGCGCGTCGAGTCGTAGAGCATGCCCACCGCATCGGGCCGCGCCGTGGCTGCAGTCGCCTTGCTGGGCGTGGTTGCGGTCGCAACCGCCGCGCCACCCGCAGCGACCATCGCTTTCAACGCGTCGCGTCGGGAGAGATCCATGGCCTACTCCTTTTCCGGCTTCGCAGCCGAGCCGCCCTCGGCAGGCGGGCCGAGTTTCTTCGACGCCATGTAGCCGGCACCAATCAGGGCCCCACCGATCAGGCCCGCTACCCCCGTCGCCACCGCGCTGATGTTGCCTTGCGGCGTGTAGATCGGGGCGTACGTATCGGGCGGCGTCGCATCGTGGATCTTCACCGTCTGGAACATCGGCACGCGGAAAGCGATCTCCCGCTCGGTGCAGCCGACGCACGGCGCGCCGATGCCGATCGGCCAGATATCCGGAATTTCATTGAAGTGGCGCGTCGAGCAGCCAGCGTAGGTCACCGGCCCCTTGCAGCCGAGATGGTAGAGGCACCACCCTTGCCGATGGCCCGCGTCGCCGAACGACCGGGCAAACTCGCCGGCGTCGAAGTGCGGCCGGCGCGGGCAGTGGTCGTGGATGTGGCGATCGTAGGCGAACTTCGGGCGCTTGAGTTGATCGAGCGCCGGCAGCGTGCCGGCAGTGGCGTACTGCAGCACCGTGCCGAGCAGGTTGTAGGGGTTCGGCGGGCAGCCAGGGATGTTCACGATCGGCTTGTTCTTGATGATCGTGTCGACGCCTACCGCATCGGTGGGATTGGGATCCGCCGAGGGGATGCCACCCCACGATGCACACGAGCCGATGGCGATGATCGCCGCGGCACGGCTGCCCACATCTTCGAGCACCTGCACCGCCGGCCGGCCAGCCAGCTTCATGTAGATGCCGCGCTCCTTGCGCGGGATCGCCCCCTCGACCACTAGGACGTACTTGCCCTCATTCTCACTCATAGCGGTCGCGAGCGCGTCCTCAGCATCCTTGCCTGCCGCAGCCATGAGCGTCTCGTGATAGTCGAGCGAGACGAGATGCAGGATCAACTCGGCCAGATCAGGCTTTGACGTGCGCAGCAGCGTCTCGGTGCAGCCCGTGCAGTCCTGGAAATGCAGCCAGATGACCGACGGGCGCCGCGCCCGCGCCACCGTGCGTGCCACCTCGGCAGCGCGCGCTTTATTCGTCAGCGCCAGCCCGAAGGGCGCTGCCACCATGAGCGAGGCGCAGAACTCGAGAAACGCGCGCCGGCTTACCCCGCATCTGACGAGGTGTTGGCCGATCGTTTCGGGTTCCAATGTTGATTTCGATATGATGGCCATGCTGCAACACCTCCGCGGGGGGTCCCGCTCGGCTCAGTCGTCCGGCGGATGCGCCGCCCGAGCCTGTGGCGGCCGCTCGCGCAAATCTTCAATCCAACCGACCCACTGATTGATCCCCGCGCCCGTGCGACCGGAGATCGCGATCATCCGCGGCACCGGCATGACGCGCGCCAGCGCATCCTCCACAGCCGCGCGGTCGAACTCGGGCAGGGCTGGCAGCAAGTCGGTCTTGGTGAGCAGGACAAGATCCGCCTTGCGGAACATCACCGGGTACTTCAGCGGCTTGTCCTCCCCTTCCGTCACCGACAACGCCACGACGTTGACCGCCTGGCCGAGGTCGTAGATTGCCGGGCAGACGAGGTTGCCCACGTTTTCGATGAACAGATAGTCGGCGCCGTGCGCGACGTCGTCGTGCAGGGCGTGGTGCACCATCTCCGCATCCAGATGGCACGCGGAGCCGGTGGTGATGGCTGCGGCGGGAATGCCTGCGGCGCGCAACCGGATGGCGTCGCGTTCCGTTTCGAGGTCGCCGGTGATCGCCGCCAGACGGCGAGTGGTGCCAAGCGCCCGCGCCGTGGCTTCGAGAACCGCGGTCTTCCCCGCTCCGGGCGAACCCATCAGGTTGATGGCAACGAGCCCGTGCTCGACGAAGTGCGCGCGGTTGTGCGCCGCGGTCCGGTCGTTCGTGCTCAGGAGTCGCTCGTGCACATCGACCGCCACGATCCGGCTGTCACCGCAGCCACAGACGTCACACACTAGCCCACCTCCAACTCGATCCGCTCGAGGACGAGATCGCCGCCCCGCATGAGGCTTGCCGGCCAGCCGCACTCCTGACACACCAACTCAGCACCCGCAGGTAGCAGCGTGCCGCAGGCCCCGCAGTGCCACTCGCCGGCCTCCGGCGCGATGGCCAGCTCGGCGTTGGCACAGAGGGTTCCTGGACGCAGAACTTCATACGCCGTAGCGAAGAGATTAGCTTCGACACCGGAGAAACGGCCGATGCGCACATGTACCCGGTGCACGGCGGTCGCGTTGCGTGCCCTCGCTTCCTCCTCGACTCGCCGCATCATCGCCTGAACCAAGGAGTACTCGTGCATCGGCCGCCTCAACAGATGCGCGGTAGTTGCTCGCCCGAGAGCCGCTCGAGGCGGCGGTGACTGCCGAGGCGCGTCCGCAGCACCACCCGCCCAGGATCCTCGGCAGTCACCGCGCCGATGCGCCGCGCCTCGGTACCGCCCGCCGCATTCTGGAGGGCGGCCAGAGCCGCGTCGGCCCGCGCCGGCGGGACGATCGCCAGAAAGCGGCCTTCGCAGGCGACATACAGTGGATCGAAGCCCAACACCTCGCATGCGGCCCGCACTTCGGGGCGCACGGGTACCGCCGTCTCGTCGACGCGGACGCCTGCCTGTGACGCAGCGGCGATCTCGCACAGCGCCGTGGCCAAACCGCCGCGCGTCGGATCACGCATAACCTTGGTGTCCGGCACGGCATCCAGCAGCGCGCGCACCAGCGGCAGCACCGGGGCGGAGTCGGAAAGCAGGGTCGTTTCGAACTCGATGCCGCTGCGCGCCGCCATGACCGCAATGCCGTGGTCGCCCACCGGACCCGACACCAGCACCACATCCCCTGGCGCCGCGCGGTCGGGCGCCACATTGACTCCCGCCCGCACCCGGCCGATGCCGGAGGTGTTGATGTAGATGCCGTCTCCCTTTCCGCGTTCGACCACTTTGGTATCCCCTGTGAGGATCGGCGCGCCGACTTTGACGCTCGCGTCGGCCAAGGATGCGACGACCCGTCGCAGACTTTCGACGGCGAAGCCCTCTTCAAGGACCAGGCCAACGCTGAACCCCACGGGTTCTGCGCCACAAACGGCCAGGTCATTCGCAGTTCCGTGAATTGCGAGCGAGCCGATATCACCGCCGGGAAAAAACGGGGGGCTGACGACGAAGGTGTCAGTCGAGAACGCCAGACGCTGCCCGCCGACCTCGACGACGGCGCCGTCACCCAGCGCTGAGAGCGCCGGGCTGTCGAAGGCGGGGAGGAAGAGGCGCTCGATGAGGTTGGCCATCTTGCGCCCGCCGCCGCCGTGCGCCATCTGCACGATCTGCTCGTCGTCGAGCGGTACAGGGCAGGAGAGCAGGGATTCGATACGACTGGGCATGCGGTCAGCGCCCACCCGCCGCCTGCGCCGTTCGGCCGTAGTGGAAATAGGCGGCACAGGCGCCCTCGGAGGACACCATGGTGGCGCCGAGCGGGTGCTCGGGCGTGCAGCGCGTGCCGAACTGGGGACACTCCGTGGGACGGATGCGCCCCTGCAAAACGAGCCCGCTCAGGCATTCGCGCGGCTCTTCCACCGCAAGCTCCTCGAGGCCGAAGATACGCTCCGCGTCGAAGGCAGCGTAGGCCGGCGCCAGCGCATAGCCGCTCGCCGGAATTTCGCCGATGCCGCGCCACTTGCGGTCCGATACGGCGAACACCTCAGCGAGGACGGCGCGCGCCGCCGGGTTGCCGTCGGCCCGCGCGACGCGCTCGTACTGATTCTCCACTCGGGCTTCTCCCCGTTCGAGTTGGCGAACCGCCGCCAGCACGCCACGCAGCAGGTCGAGCGGCTCGAAGCCGGTGACGACGATGGGCACGTGATAGTGCGCGGCGAGCGGTTCGTAGGCGCGGTAGCCGGTCACGACACAGACATGGCCGGGAGCCAGCAGGCCTTGGATCACACATTCTGGATCCGACAGCAGGGCTTCAAGCGCCGGCGGCACAAGCACGTGCGCCATGAGCAGCGAGAAGTTGCCAACGCCCTGGCGCGCCGCACACTGCACCGCCATCGCGTTGGCCGGCGCAGTGGTCTCGAAACCCACGGCAAAGAAGACGACTTGGCGGTCCGGCTCGCGCGACGCGATCTTGAGCGCGTCGAGCGGCGAGTAGACGATGCGCACGTCGGCACCGCGCGCCTTGGCCGTGAGCAGATCGCCGCTGGAGCCCGGCACGCGCAGCATGTCGCCAAAGGAGCAGAGGATCACGCCCGGCCGCGATGCAATCGCGAGGGCGCGGTCGATCTGCTCGAGGGGTGTCACACACACGGGGCAACCTGGGCCGTGGATGAGGCGGATGTTTGCGGGCAGCAGCTCATCGAGCCCGAATTTGAGGATCGAGTGCGTCTGGCCCCCGCACACCTCCATGATGGTCCACGGGTGCTGGGCCGTGGCCTCGATCTGGCGGAGCACGACGCGCACCGCGGCGGGATCGCGATACTCATCAAGGTGACGCATCAAGTCTCCTCCTTGCGGAGGTCTGCGTCCTCCTTGCGCAGGTCTACGCCCTCTTTGCCGAGGTCTTCGATTTCGCCGACTTCGGCAAGCAGCGACAAAGCTTCCTGCGCCGCCTGCTCATCGACCGTAGCGATGGCGAAGCCGACGTGGACCAGAACGTAGTCGCCGATCTTGGCTTCAGGGACGTACGCAAGACACGCTTCGCGCGTCACACCGCCAAAGTCGACGCGCGCCATGCGCAGCTCGTCGCTGCCTTCGATCGCCACAACCTTGCCTGGAATTGCGAGGCACATGCTTCACGCCTCCCTTGTAGTTCTTTTCGCACAATTGCGTCGGCGATGACAGCCTGGCGCTCGACCAGCAGGCCGCGGCACTCAGGACCACCGCCGGCACGACCGGGGACCGCGCGGCGGCGCCGAGCAGATCGACACCGTTCAGGTCGGACACGCGGCTCAGCGCCAGCGATCCATGGGCATGCGGGCGTGATACACGGGGTTCGCGAACGCGCCGCGCTGGTAGTCCAGCCGCGCTTGCGAGCGCCGGATCTTACCGCTGGTGGTGAGCGGGATCTGACCGCGGCGCAGGAGCATGATGTCGTAGGGTGTCACGGCGAAGCGGGTGCGCAAGCGCTGGCGCAGCATGCTGGCGGCGCTGGCCGCGGACTCCCGCGCCGCATCGGTGAACTCGGCAAGCAGCACGAGGACTTCGGTGGCGCGGTCGGGCTCGGCAATGCCGAAGGCAGCGATGCGTCCGGGGCGCAGCCCGGGCACCTCCGCTGCCGCCGCTTCGATGTCCTGCGGATACACGTTGCGGCCGCCCATGATGATGAGGTCCTTCAGCCGGCCAGTCACGAACAGCTCTCCCTCGTCCAGGAAGCCGAGGTCGCCCGTGGCCAGCCATCCGTTACGATCGGTCGCGGGCTGTAATCCATCGACGCCGAGATACCCCGTGGCGACCGCTGGACCACGCAGGCAGATCTCACCGATGGATCCGTCGTCGAGCCAGGCGCCACGCGGGCCGCGGATTCGGATCTCCGTGTCGTTCATTGGCCTGCCGACACAAACGAGCTTACTGGCACTAGAACTGCCGTCGCTGGCCAACGAGAACGTGCGCACCCGTTGGCCGGGCGACCGCATGGAGGCCGCCAGCGTCCCCTCCGCCAGGCCGTAGCACGGCGTCACCACGCCCGCACGCAGTCCGAGCGCGCGGAATTGGCGCTGGAACACCGCGACGCCGCGCGCATCAATGGGCTCGGCGCCGTTCAGCACCACACGCAGGTTCGAGAGATCCACGCCCGGCAGCGTCGCCGGGTCGACCTTGCGGACGCACAGGTTGTACGCAAACTGCGGGGCGACACTGACGGTGGCGCGGTACTTGCCCATCATCTCGAGCCAGAGCGCCGGTCGGCGCAGGAAATCCGTCGGTGGAATCAACACCAGCTCGGTGCGCGACAGGAACGCTCCCATCATCGTCCCGATCAACCCCATGTCGTGATACATCGGCAGCCAGCTCACGCACACGTCCCCAAGCTGCATGCGCATGCGCGACAGGAAGGCGCGCATGTTGGTCAGGATGTTGCGGTGTGTCAGGCAGACGGCACGTGGGTCGCCGGTGCTGCCTGACGAGAACTGGATGAGCGCGAGATCGTCCCCGCTCGGGAGCGTGACGCTGGCCGCCTCTCCCCCATCCGCGGCCTGCCACACCTCCTCGGGTGTCACCAATGCAGCAGCAGCAAGCGTCGGGGTCCCCTCCGCCGCCAGCAGCGTGCGCAGCATCTCCGGCATGATGATGAGGCGCGCCGACACCACCGCAGCCATGCGCGCCAGCTTCTCGCGGAAGGCCGGAAGCTGGTGCATGCCCACCGGAGGGTACGCCGGGACCGGCGTCGCGCCGGCGAACAGCGTGCCCCAGAAACAGAGGACGAAATCCACGCCCGTTGGCAGCACGATCATGGCGCGGTCGCGGGCGCGCAGCCCGAGCCGCGACATCCCCTGCGCAGCGCGCGACACCTGCACCAGCATTTCGCCGACCGTGAGGCTGATGCACGGCGCGTCGAGGCTCTCCACCGAAAACGCTTTGACGTCCGCTTCCTCAGCACGCCGCGCCAGACATTCGACCACGGTCGTCCCGGACAACACGCTGGCGATGTCCGCTGCCAGCACGTCTCGAGTGCCGGCACCCTGCGCGCGCCCGCCGCGTCGCTGTGGTGTTGCATTCGCCATCGTGAATTGTCTCATCGCCGCACCCTAAGCGGCGTCTTGGCGCTCCTCGGGTCACGCGCCGCCACCTTCATTCCGCGTGCGGTCCGTCGCGCCCCCGGCGATGACGCTGTGCGGCCGGTCCCGATTCGTGTGGCTCTCTCGCACACCAGCGTCGCAATTGCCGCGAAGGACTTGGCTGCGAGGATCTCATCGGGTGTGCAGTTGATACCGAAGGTGTCCTCCACCGCGACCTGCACTGCGAGAAACGACATCGAATCCATGGCCAGGTCGTCCGCGACTGACGATTCGTCGTTGATCTCCGCACCTGGGATGCCGGCGTTGTGCTCGATCAAGCGGCGCAGCGTGCGCTTGACGTCCTCGAGGCCCAATGGTGCCGTGGCCGGCGCGGCGGGCCTCCTCTCCCGTCGCACCATCACGCCGGCAGTGCCGCCGTGCGCCGCGGCGCCGTTGCTTGCAGCCGAGCGCGCGGCACCCGCGCCGTTGGCTGCACACGTGGGAGGCCGAGTGGACCGCCCACGGCCGCGATGGTTTGCACCGCCGCGTCGAGATCGGCCGTCTCGTGCGCCGCGGTGACGTGGGCGCGCACGCGGCTCAGATGCGCCGGCACCATCGGCGGGATCGCCGGACAGATGTGGATGCCGCGCGCCCGCAGACGCGCGGTCAACTCGATGGTCCGGGCCGGATCGCCAACCAGGATCGGGATTACCGGAGTGACGCTGTTCATGGTGTCGAGGCCGGCAGCGGCCAGTCCGGTGAGAAAGGCGCCGGCGTTGCGCCACAAGCGCTCGCGCCGTTCCGGCTCGCGCCGCAGAATTTCCAGCGCCGCCAGCGCCGCCGCCGCGCCCGCCGGCGGCAACGCCGCCGAAAAGATCAGGGCGCGCGCGCTGTGGGCGATCGCATCGACGAGATTCTGGTCGGCGGCGACGAACCCGCCCACGCTCGCCAGCGACTTGCTCATCGTCCCGACGATGAGGTCGACGTCGTCGAGCAAGTCGAAATGCTCAGCCGCCCCCGCCCCGCTGGCGCCGAGGACGCCGAAGGAGTGCGCCTCGTCGACCATGACCAACGCCCCGTGGGCGTGTGCGACGGCGCAGATATCGGGCAAATCGCCAATGTCGCCGTCGGCGCTGTAGACGCCCTCGACGATGACTAGCACGCGTCTGCCGCTCGGCTCTTGCGACAAGATGCGCTCGAGATGGGTGGCGCTGTTGTGCTGAAAGTGACGCACCTGTGCGCCGGACAGGCGGGCTCCATCGACGATCGAAGCGTGGTTGAACAAATCGGTGAGGATCAGATCCTCGTTCCGCACCAGGGCCGAGATCACTCCGACATTGGCCTGATATCCCGAGGCGAACAACGCGGCCGCTTCCTGGTTGAGGAACGCCGCAAGCCGTGTGGCGAGCGTCTGATGCAGCGTCGTCTGGCCGCCGGCCAGCGGCGACGCGCACCGGCTCGTTCCGAAGCGTGCGATTGCCTCGCGCGCCGCATCGCGCACACGCGGGTCGGCCGACAGGCCGAGGTAGTCGTTGGCTACCAGCACCACCGGCCGTCCGTCCGGTGCCGAGTCGCGGTCGGCGGAAAAGAATGGGTACAGGTCTTGATGTCGAGTCGCCTCGATCTGCTGCAGCAGCGGCGCAAAGGGCGCCAGGAAGTCGGCGCGGGCCTGGCGACGAGCACCCCTGGGTGCGCGCCCATTCCTGGCGTGTTCTCTCTTCGGACGGCGGGCGAGTGCTGAGCTTTTCACTGTTTCTCCCTCTTGCGGTTACGCTGCGGTGGCGCGGCGTTCGGCGCGGATCAACGCGCGATCGCGCGTGATGCGCGCAAACAGGTCCACCGCCGGATCGAAAAGAAACCAGAGGAGGACGCGCGTCCACGACCGGTGCGCGTACAGGTGGTCGTAGAACTCGGGTGCCAGCGCCTTGACGCGGGGCAAGTACACCCACGGCACCTTGACCAGATCGTGGTGCTCGTTGTGGTAGCCGATGTTGAAGGCGACGCGGTTGAGGACGCCGTAATATGAGTAGGTCTCCTGTCCTTCGCGGAAGGTGTAGTGCTCTTGAATCCAGCGCGCACCGACGGGGTGCAGCCCGAGCCCGAACACCGTTGACAGGAGGATGTACGCCAACCCCGCCCAGCCGCACCACACCCAGATGCAGAAATCGGTCAGAAGGATGACCGCGGTATTCACCACCGCCCAACCTTCGGTGAACTGCCGCTCGACGCGTAGCGGGCGAACGATCTCGACGACCGCAAAGCAGCACAGCCACAGCGCCTTGCGCCAGGCGGAGTTCTTCACCCAGCGCGCCTCCCAGCGATATGCCAAGTCGGCATCGTAGTCGTATTCGTCGAGATGGTAGTGGTGCAGCAGATGGAAGGTGCGGAAGGACATGGCACTGGGAAAGCCTTGGCCGACGTTGCAGAGGATCCCGAACAAGCGATTGGGCACGGTGCCTTTCACGACGAGGTTATGGGTCGCCTCGTGGATCAATACGAACAGCGCATGGCTGGCAAAGGCGCCGAACAGATAGGCGCACGCCATCACCCAAAACCAACCGACGTCACGCAACACGGAGGCCACCAGCAGCTGCAGCGCGACACAACCGACGATGCAGACACCGGACAGCGGATAGGGGCCGAAGAAGGTACGCACCTGCGGATGGGCGCTGATGAGTTCCCGCCCCCGACGAATGTGAGGGTTCGGCGAATTGACCAGCGTATAGCCCTCCCTCATACGCGTCCCCT
>Ga0335071_10005767_pt1 | contig 12829 bp, 11 predicted proteins | sample Lox_Sample_15_FD_206724 | JGI IMG/M metagenome (GOLD analysis project Ga0335071, IMG submission 206724) | Soil microbial communities from Loxahatchee National Wildlife Refuge, Florida, United States - Lox_Sample_1.5 | ecosystem: Environmental > Terrestrial > Soil > Wetlands | place: USA...
CAAGAAAAATTTAGATGGATTGCCTCCAATTCCTTTTTTTGTATGGCTTCATCGCGCTGCGAAGGTACCCATATGAAATAAGGAAAATGCCATCACTTTCCGAAATAAATTAGGCCGGCGAGTCCGCCTATCTGATGCGGTCGATCACCGATTCGGTGGCGAGGAGGAGGCCCTCTCTCGCCGGCGAATCGGGAAAAGCCCCCAGGGCCACGCGCGCGGCGCCGGCGTAGTCGCGGGCGAGCGCCCGCGTTTCCGGGATGCCGTCGTAGCGGTCCACGATCGAGAGAATCTCCGGGGTCTGCACCGTCCTGAACTCGCGCTCGCGCAGCACCGTGGCGACCTTTTCGCGTTCGGAGCCTCCGGCGCGGGGCAGCGCCAGCAGGAGCGGCATCGTCAGCTTGCCCTCGCGCAGGTCGTTCAGGACGGGCTTGCCGACGTCCTTCTCGGTGCCGGTGTAGTCGAGGAGATCGTCGATCAACTGGAAGGCCATTCCCAGACAGCGGCCGTACTCGGCCAGCCTCTCGGCCGCGACGAGGTCGCCCCGGGGCGCGAAGTGCGCCGGGAGGCGGCAGGCCGCCGAGAAGAGGTCCGCCGTCTTGCGGCGCGTGATCTCGAGGGCCTCTTCCTTCGTGACGTGGATCGCGCCTTCCTTTTCGATCCCGATGATCTCGCCCTCGATCATCGAGAGCGTCGTGTCCGACAGGACCTTCAGGATCGTCAGGTCGCCCTCGTCGAGGGCGATGCCCATCGACATCGTGTAGAGGTAGTCCCCGAACAGGACCGTCAGGTTGTTGCCCCAGCGGGCGTTGGCCGACGTGCGGCCGCGCCGCAGCCGGGCCTCGTCGATGATGTCGTCGTGGACCAGGGTCGCGGTGTGAATGAACTCGACGACCGCCGCGTAGCGCACGTCCTTGTCGCCGTCGCGGTAGTCGAGCAGGCGCGCCGACAGCAGCAGAAGCGCCGGGCGGATGCGCTTGCCCCCGCCCTGGGCGAGGTAGGCGCCGATGCGGTCGATCGTCGGAATCGGCGAGCGGAAGTGGAGGAGGAGCTCCTCCTCGACCTTCGCGAGCTTGTCGGAGATCAGGTCGTAGGCGCGCTTGAGGCGCAGGTCCTGCAGCAGTGAGGCCGTCATCGGTAGTTCGTGAACTGGAGCGGGACGCCGAAGTCGCGGCCCCGCAACAGCGCCATGACCGCCTGCAGATCATCCTTGGCGCGGCCGGCGACCCGCACCTGGTCGGCCTGGATCGACGCCTGCACCTTGAGCTTCTGGTCCTTGATCGCCTTGACGATGTCCTTGGCCTTCTCCGAGGAGATCCCTTGCTGGATCTTCACGAGCTGGCGGACGGTGGTGTTGGCGGCCGGCTCGATCTTCTGGAAGTCGAGCGACTTGACCGCGATGCCCCGCTTGACGAGGCGCGTCTCGAGGATGTCGACGACCGACTTCAGCTTGTGCTCGTCGTCGGAGGTCAGCGTGAGCTGGAGCTCCTTCTCGTTCCACTCGATCTTCGACTTCGAGCCCCGAAAGTCGAAGCGCGTGGCGATCTCCTTGGAGGCCTGTTGCACGGCATTCAGGACCTCCTGGAGGTCGACCTTGCTGACGACGTCGAACGAAAACTCCTGAGCCACGGGGGGATTCTATACAGAGACGGCCGCGCTCTTTCCGCGACGCGGCGAGAGGGCGTCGGCGTCGGGGTCGGGGGCGGTCAGTTCTCGACCGTGCGGGTTCCCTTCGGGCCGCTGACCCGATAGTCCGATCCGGGGCGCGCCTTCTCCGTCTTCCAGGCGTCGAAGCGGAACTCGGTCTTGTTGCCCGAGACGTCCTGGTAGGAGAGGGCCTGGACGAGACCCGAAGCCGGGATCGTCAGCTTCAGCCACGCGAGCTCGGAGTCGGCGGCGCGCGGTTTGAGCACGACGGCGCCGGCCGCGTCGCGCCCGATCTCGTAGCGGCGCTCGAGCTCGTCCGGCTTCTCGAGAAAGACGAGCGGAAGGCGCGCTCGCTCGTCGGCCGAGAGCCTGTGGACGGTCAGCTGCTTGTCTTCCGGCGAGTAGAAGCGCCCCTCGCCGGCGTCGTAGGTGAACACCTTCACGTCGGGCGCCGCGTAGTCGAAACGCAGCCGCTCGGGCGCCTGGACCCATACGGTGCCCGACTCCCGCCGGGCCGTCGCGAACCCGGCGGGCGTGTAGATCTGGGTGAACGGCGAGGCGTTCGCGGCGCCGGTCGAGAAGGCGGCCGCCGACTTCGAAAGCAGCGCCATGGCGTCGGCCGACGAAGGCGAAGGGGTCTGGGACTCGAGCGTCGCCGCGAGCAGCAGAACCACTGCCGCCAGGATCGGTTTACGGTTCACGGTTCACGGTTTCCGCGGCGCGAAGCGCCGTCAATGCCGGAAGTGGCGCCGCGGCGCGACGAGAAACGAGAGCCCGCGCTCGTCGGCCGCCGCGACGATCTCCTGGTCGCGGATCGAGCCGCCGGGGGCGACGATCGCCGTCACGCCGGCCTCGGCGAGGATGTCGACGCCGTCGCGGAACGGGAAGAACGCGTCCGAGGCGGCGCCGCAGTTGACGATGGGGAGGACCGGTTTGGTCGCCGCGAGGCGGCACGCGTCGACGCGGCTCATCTGGCCGGCGCCGATGCCGATGGTCTGCCGGGCATTGGCGATGACGATGGCGTTGGACTTGACGCGCCGCGCGACCTTCCAGGCGAGCTCGCAGGCGGCGCGCTCGACGGCCGTGGGCTTGCGCTGCGAGGCGAGCTTCCAGGCCGACGGCTGGTCGGGCTCGGCGTCGATGTCCTGCAGCAGCAGGCCGCCCTCGATGCGCTTCCAGTCGAGCCCGGGCGCGGGATGGCGCGACACGGGAAGGCGCAGCAGTCGGATGTTCGGCTTCTTCGCGAAGAACGAGAGCGCTTCGTCGGTGAAGTCGTCGGCGGCGACGACCTCGACGAAATGCTGGAGGACGAGCGCGGCCACGGCGCCGTCCACCTTGCCGCGGATCGCGATGATGCCGCCGAAGGCGGCGAGCGGGTCGCAGGCGAAGGCGCGCCCGAAGGCCTCGGTCAGCGTCTCGCCGACGCCGACGCCGCACGGGTTGTTGTGCTTGACGATGACCGACGCCGGCCCGTCGAAATCGCGCGCCAGCGCCACGGCGGAGTCGAGGTCGAGGAGGTTGTTGAAGGAGAGCTCCTTGCCCTGCAGCATCTCGAACCGGACGAGCGCGTCGGGCGGCGCGGAGCGGAACGCGTAGAGGGCGGCGCGCTGGTGGGGGTTCTCCCCGTAGCGCAGGGCACCGACCCGGTCGAAGGCGAAGACCAGGTTTTCCGGGAAAGCGTAGGGCTCGCGGACCGAGGCGGCGAAATAGCCGGCGATCGCCGCGTCGTAGGCGGCCGTGCGCGAAAACGCCCGGGCCGCGAGGCGCTCGCGCGTCGCGAGCGTGGTGCCGCCGGTCGCGCGGATCTCGTCGAGAACCGTGCCGTAGTCCGCCGGTTCCACGACGACCGCGACCCGCCTGTGGTTCTTGGCCGCCGCCCGGATCATGGCGGGACCGCCGACGTCGATCATCTCGACGACCTCGGCGCGGCCCTTGCCCGCGGCGACGGTTTTTTCGAACGGGTAGAGGTTGACGACGACCAGGTCGAAGGCCTCGATGGACGCCTGCTGCATGTCGCGCGCGTGGTCGTCCCGCGAGTCGTCGGCGAGAACGCCGCCGAAAACCTTGGGGTGAAGCGTCTTGACGCGGCCGCCGAGGATCTCCGGAAACCCGGTCACCTCTTCGACGAGCGCGACCGGAACGCCCGCCTCTTTCAGCTGCGCGGCGGTGCCGCCGGTCGACACGAGCTTGACGCCGGCCTCGGCGAGCGCGCGCGCGAGGTCGGCGAGGCCCGTCTTGTCGTGCACCGAGATGAGCGCGCGGCGGACGGGCGTGACCGGGGTGGCGGGCGAGGCGGAGGGTTCGGGCATGGGCCCGCAATATAGCGAAAAGCCGGGCTCAGAACACCTTGAGAATCTGCGCGTTGATCGTGAAGCCCTTCACGCCGTGGTTCACGACGGGATAGCCGATGTCGGCGCGGATGCGCGTGTTGTTCCACGGGCCGTTGAACGCCGTCGTGATGCCGACGCCGGAGAAGTACGTGTTGTCGTAGCCGGCGAACTTGTTGGTCACGAGCGCCTGGTCGTACTCGAGCTCGAAGCGGACGACGTTCTCGATGTTGAGGCCGTACGAGAGGTTGTTCAGCCACGCCGAGTCGGCGAGGACGCTGCCGCTCGGGAATCCGGTCATCGAATGCGTCGAGAACGGGCCGAAGTCCCACTGCGACCAGCGATCGAGGTCTTTGCCGCCCAGGTACTCGACCTTGGCGAGGAGCTTGCGGAAATTCTCGAAGTAGAACCCCTTCTGCGCCGAGAAGTCCCACTTCCAGTAGTCCTTCTGCGACGGCAGATAGGTGAAAAAGTCCGGAGCGCCCCACGGCTCCCATTTCTGGCGGTCGTAGTAATCGGCCTCGCCCTGGATGTTGTAGCCGGCCTGGCTCCAGTTCAGGCGCAGCCCGGCGCCGAGAGTGAACGCGCTCACCGGCACGACGAAATCCGGGGAGGTGTCGCTGTTGGACTTGTAGCCGTCGTACTGCGCGATGAGCCAGCCCGACGCCTTGAGGTACGTGCCGAGCGGGTGGCCGATGTTGACCGACAGGGATTCCGGCCAGTGTTTGACGGATCCGGCCTTGACCTCCCGGCCGAAGCGGTACTCCGTCTCCGTGAACGGGAAGGCGACGCCGAAGACGTCCGCGCCGAGGTCGAAGTGCGAGCCGAGGAACGACGGGTCCGTGTAGTTCGCGAACAGGACCGACCCGAAGAAGAAGACCGACAGCTGCTTGTTCTTGTGCCAGAGGTCGAAGTTGAAATACTGGACGCCGATCAGCGGGAACGGGTAATCGAGACCCCGCTCGTAGAAGATCCCGGCCACGCCGATCAGGCTCTCGCGGGTCAGCTTGTTCGAGACCGTGCGCTCGTCGGGCTTGGCGGGGTCGGGCTCGAGGTAGCGGAGGCCGTCGTCCGTGTCGCGCACCATCTGCGAGGGCGACGCGTACTCCTGCTTCAGGCGGGTCTCGTAGTTGGATGGATTCAGGGCGATCCCGGTCATCGTGACCTTGCGCTCGATGGCGGTCGTGCGGCCGGCCGTCGAGAACACCTGCTGCCCGTAGATCTCGAGCGGCAGCACGACGCCTGCCGCGCCCGGCACCTCGCGGTAGTACTCGGTCTGGACGTTCGAGAGCGTGTCGCCCTTGAGGTTCAGCTGGATCGACTCGCGGCGCAGCAGCGCGAAGTTCTCGCGGTCGATCCAGGCGGTGCCGCGGTAGATGGGCTTGTCGCCGACGGTGGCTTTCGGCTTGAAGTCGACGCGATACGCCGGCCGCCCTTCCGCCGTCGTCTCGCCGACGAGCTCGTAGTCGTATTCCTCGGAGAGGCGGATGTCGAGGGGCAGCGTCGTGACCTTGTCGGGCTGGAGGATCGGCAGCTTCGGGATCGTCCTGCCTTTCCACTTGACGCCGTTCAGGTAGAACTCTTCCCAGGCCCAGTCGGGCGCCTTGCCGGCCTGGAAGAAGTACGGGCCGCGGATCGTCAGGTCGAGGCTCCCGGGCAGCGACGCGACGCGGAAGCGCAGAGACGCGTCCATCTGCGCGATGTAGCTCTTCGTCTTTTCGCGCTGGCCGGCATCCCACGCGCGCTCCCGCGCGATGATCTCGTCGGCGGTGAGGCCGCGCGTGGCACCGACCTCGACGGCGGCCTTCGTCTCGCCTTCCTTCTTCGCCATCGGCTGCAGCACGACGGCGAGGGCTCCCCGGGACAGGTCGAGCGTCAGCGTCGGCGCGCCCTTGACGTCGAAGTCGCGGCGTACGCCGGAGGCGAGGTTCTCGACCGAGGCGCTCTGGAATGGGCCGCCGGAGAGCTCGATCGAGACCGCGCCGGCCGGGTCCTCGGGCAGGAGGAGAACCGGCGTGAATTTCTTCGCGTCGAAGAGACGCAGGGCCGGGACCTTCGAGCCGTCGCGGCGCGTGATTCGGGTCGCGGTCGGGTCGCGCGAGGCGTCGGCCGTGAAGTAGGAGGCCAGGCGCGTCAGCGTGTCGACCTCCGCCGGTGTCAGGGGACGATCTCCGGCGAGGACACCGGCGAGCGTCGACTGGGGCGAGCCCTCGAGCGCCGCGAGGGCCGCGACGGTGGGACTCGCCGAGGCCGACGCCGTCGTGAAGACCCACGTGCGGAGCGTCGATTCGGGCGGCGCCGCCGTTCCCGGACGCACGACCAGCGCGTCGACGTAGGCCGCGAGCGTCTCTTCGAGCGCGGGCTCCGGCGGCCGCGCCGTCTCGAGCGCGACCGCGCCCTCGGGGGAGCCGGCGCGGAAGATCGACGAAAGGCGCTTGACGGCGTACGCGAAGCGCTCCGCGTCGTCGGCCTCCGGCAGCGTCAGCACCAGCCCCGCGGCCCCGCGCACCTTCGCGAGGCGCTCCACGACGGCGTCGCCGTCGGCGTCGCCGAGCGCGTCCAGGCGTACGCGGAGAAAGCAGCCGGCGCCCGTCGAGCCCTCGGGCGGCGGCGCGTCGAGGCGGATGATGCCGGGAAGCTTCGCGTCCGCCGGGCACGCGCCGTCCGGACGCTCGGCGGCGAGCCTCAGGCGGTCGCCGCGCGCCGTCATCGCGGCCGCGGCGAAAAGAAACGCGCCCGCCAGGGCGCGGGCGCGTCGAGTGCGTGGCGTCGCCATTGGGAACGGGATTATCGCAAGAGTTCTGCCAGAGTCGAGCCGGACTCTTGCCGTGGCCCCGAGCCTTCTATCGCCGGGCCTTTTCTTTTTCCTTGACGGCTTCGGCGACCGCCGCCGGGACGGACGCCGCGGCGCCGCCGCCCGACTCGACGGGCCCGAGGCCGAGCTGCTGACGCAGCTTCTTCTCGAGCTCGCCGGAAAGCTCGGGATTGTCTTTGAGGAACTGCTTGGCGTTCTCGCGGCCCTGGCCGATGCGCAGATCGCCATAGGAAAGCCACGCGCCGGATTTCTCGACGAGCTTGGACTCGAGTCCCATGTCGATGAGCTCGCCCGCGCGCGAGATGCCCTCGCCGTAGTTGATGTCGAACTCGGCCTGGCGAAACGGCGCCGCCAGCTTGTTCTTGACGACCTTGACCTTCGTGCGCGATCCGACGACCGTCTCGCCGTCCTTCAACGAGGCGATGCGGCGGATGTCGATGCGGATCGACGAGTAGAACTTCAGCGCCCGGCCGCCGGTCGTCGTCTCCGGGTTGCCGAACATGACGCCGATCTTTTCGCGGATCTGGTTGATGAAGATCAGGCTCGTGCCGGATTTCGACACGATCGCGGTGAGCTTGCGCAGGGCCTGCGACATCAGGCGCGCCTGGAGGCCCATCTGCGCCTCGCCCATCTCGCCCTCGATCTCGGCCTTGGGCACGAGGGCCGCGACCGAGTCGATGACGATGACGTCGATCGCGCCCGAGCGGATGAGCATCTCGGCGATCTCGAGGGCCTGCTCGCCGTTGTCCGGCTGGGAGACCAGCAGGTTGTCGGTGTCGACCCCGAGCTTCTTCGCGTACTCCGAGTCGAGCGCGTGCTCGGCGTCGATGAAGGCCGCGAGGCCGCCGCCCTTCTGGGCCTGGGCGATGACCTGGAGCGACAGGGTCGTCTTGCCGGAGGATTCCGGGCCGAAGATCTCGACGACGCGGCCGCGGGGGATGCCGCCGATGCCGAGCGCGGCGTCCACGGCGAGCGAGCCGGTCGGGATGACGGCGATGGCCACTTCGGGCCGCTCGCCCAGGCGCATGATCGAGCCCTTGCCGAACTGGCGCTCGATCTGCGTCAGCGCCGTTTCGACGGCGCGCCATTTTTCGTTGGGTTTCACGCTGGACATGTCCTCACCTTTCTCGATCGGGAGAAAAAATTCCGCGCGTTCCGCGCGATTATAGACTTCGGAAAAGGACGCCGCAGGACGCGATGAGGACCGAAGGATCTTCTCTCCGGCACGATCCGGTGTCAATGTCGAAGGCCCGCCGCGTCTTCGCCGCGCACCCGTTGGCCGCCTTCGTCGCCACCGGTTTCGGCGCCGGCCTTTCGCCGGTCATGCCGGGGACGGCCGGCTCCGTCGTCGGCCTCGGCCTGGCGTGGATCGTCGCCCGCGCGCTCGCTCCTCACACCGGCAGTCTCGGCGTGGCGGTCGGACTTTTGACGTCCGGGGTCGTTGCGGGACTCGTCGGCGTGGCGGCCTCCGGGCCCGTGTGCCGGAGCCTCGGCGAAGAGGATCCGGGGTGCGTCACGATCGACGAGGTGTCGGGCCAGTTCGTCTCGTGCGCCGCGATTCCGCTTCTCGGCGCGCCGCGGTCGGGTCTCCGCGAGGCCGCGGTCTGGGCGGCCTCGTTCGTCCTCTTCCGCTTCTTCGACATCGTCAAGCCCGGCCCGATCCGGCCGCTCCAGGAGCTGCCCGGAGGCTGGGGCGTCGTCGCCGACGACGTCGCCGGGGGCGTCGCGGCGGCCGTGGCGCTCCTCGGCGGGGGATGGCTCGCGTCGCGGCTCGGATGGATGTAGCGCTCTCCCCGGAAGAGGGCTCCCTCGAGCGGGACGCGCCGCTCTCGCGCCTGACGACCTGGCGCATCGGCGGCCCCGCCCGGTACCTCGGCCGCGTTCGGACCGAGGCCGCGCTCGCGCGGGTGCTGAAGGCCGCCGCGGCCGAGGGACTGCCCACGGCGCTTCTCGGGATGGGCTCGAACGTGCTCGTCGCCGACGCGGGTTTTCCCGGCCTCGTGCTCCGCCTCGAAGGCGACTTCCTCGCGGTGCGCGTCGAGGGCGAGCGGATCCGCGCCGGCGGCGGCGCGGCGCTCGGCGGCGTCTGCGCGGCGGCCGCCCGCGCGGGTCTCTCCGGCATCGAGGCGATCTCGGGGATCCCGTCGTCGATCGGCGGCGCGGTGCGGATCAACGCCGGGGCCTACGGCGGCGAGCTCTTCGACGTGCTCGAGGAGGTGAGCCTGGTCGCGCCGGACGGGAAGGCCCGCCGCGTGCCGGCCGCCGAAGTCGCGCACGGCTATCGCTGGACGGCGCTCGTGGGCTCGCGGGAGATCGTGACCGAGGCGGTCCTGCTTCTCTCGCCGGCGCCGAAGGAGCGCATCGCGGAGAAGACGCGGGCCGTCGCCGACAAGCGGCGCGGCGCGCTCCCGTCCGAACCGAACGCCGGAAGCGTCTTCAAGAACCCGGAAGGGGACTACGCGGGCCGGCTCGTCGAGGCCTGCGGCCTGAAGGGCGAGCGGCGCGGCGACGCCGTGATCTCGCCCCGGCACGCCAATGTGATCGTCAACACCGGCGTCGCCCGGGCCGAGGACGTCCTCGAGCTGATGCGCCTGATGCGAGATGCCGTCCGCGCGAGATTCTCGGTTACCCTGATGCCCGAAGTGGAATTCATGGGCTTGAAGTGGGAGTGACGCGCTCTCGGAAGCGCCCTCGCCCCCCGAAGGGTGGCGAGGGTCGGGGTGAGGGGGGGAGGCCGTGAGGATCCTCCTCCTCGCTGGCGGCGGCGGCACGCGCCTGTGGCCGCTCTCGACCGAGAGCCGGCCCAAGCAGTTTCTCGCGCTCCTGTCGGAGAAGAGTCTGCTCCGCGAAACCTACGAACGCGTCGCGCCGTCGTCCCCCGAGATCTACGTCGCCACGACGGCCCGCTACGCCGCGCTCGTCCGCGCCGAGATTCCCGAAGTCCCGGAGTCGCGCGTCCTGACCGAGCCGGCGCGCCGCAACTCGGGACCGGCGATTCTCGCGGCCGCCGCGCGGTTCGCGCGCGACGGGGACGAGATCACCGCGGCGATTCCGTCGGACCAGACGGTCCGCGACGGCGAGGCGTTCCGCCGCGCTCTGGCCGAAGCGGCGGCGGCCGCCGACGCGGCGAGCGTCGTGCTCCTCGCGGTGCCGCCCACGCGCGCCGAGCCCGACTTCGGCTACGTCGAGCATCGGGCGGGGCGCGTGACGGGCTTCGTCGAGAAGCCGAAGCCGGAGAAGGCGCGCGAGCTCGCCGCCTCGGGCACGCACGCCTGGAACGCCGGCATCTTCGTGTTCCGGCCTTCGCGCCTGCTCGCCGAGGCGCTCCGCGTGGCGGGCCCGCTCGTCGAGGGCGTCTCGCGGTTCCTCGCGAGCGGCAAGGCCTCGGATTACGAGGCGCTGCCGGACATCTCGATCGACTTCGCCGTGATCGAGAAGATCGCCAACGTCCGGGTCGTGCCGCTCGAAGCCGGATGGAGCGACGTCGGCACGTGGCGCTCGGTCCGCGAGCTGCGCGGCGCGTCGGACGCCGAGGGCAACCTGGTCCTCGCCCCGGTGCCCGTGCTCGCGCCCGGCCTGCGCGACGCCGCGGTCGTCGTCGGCGAGGCGGGCGTTCTCGTGATGCCGTTCGCGCGCGAAGGGGAGCTCAAGGCCGCGGTCGAAGACCTGAGGCGACGGGAGACCGCCGCCGTCCGTCAGGAGCATGGACCCGCATGAGCGATTCCGCCGCCGCGCTGTCGAAGCTCCGCGCCAACGTGGCCCTCGCCTATCGCGGCGAGCCGCGCGCGGTCGACCTGGTGCTGACGGCTCTCCTCTCGCGCGGCCACGTGCTGATCGAAGACGTCCCGGGCGTCGGCAAGACGACGCTCGCGCGCTCGCTCGGCCGCAGCCTCTCGCTCGACTTTCGGCGCATCCAGTTCACCAGCGACACGCTGCCCGCGGACGTGCTCGGGATCTCGGTCTTCCACGCGCCCACCGAGCGCTTCGAGTTCCACCCGGGGCCGATCTTCGCCAACATCGTGCTGGCCGACGAGATCAACCGCGCCACGCCCAAGACGCAGTCGGCTCTGCTCGAAGCGATGAACGAGGGCGCCGTCACCGTCGAGTCGGAGCGCCGCGCCCTGCCCCAGCCGTTCATGGTCGTCGCGACGCAGAACCCCGTCGAGTACCTGGGCACGTACCCGCTCCCCGAGTCCCAGATGGACCGGTTTCTCCTGCGGCTGACGCTCGGCTACCCGTCGGCCGAGGAGGAGAAGATGTTGCTGCGCCGCGGCGGCACCGAGCGCGTGCTCGCGGCGATTCCGGCCGTGCTCGGGCCGGCGCAGGTCCTCGCGCTGCAGGACGAGACGGAGAAGGTCGCGGTGTCGGAGCGCCTCCTCGACTACCTGCACGCGCTCGTCCGGGCGACCCGCGAGAACACGGAGCTGCGCCTTCCCGTCTCGACGCGGGGCGCCCAGGCTCTCTTCCGGGCCGTGCAGGCCTACGCCTTCCTGCACGGCCGTGCCTACGCCACGCCCGACGACGCGCAGGTCGTGGCCGAGCCCGTGCTCGCGCATCGCATCCTCTCGATCTCCTCCGACGGCTTCGGGGCCGGCGGCCGCGAGCGGGAGATCGTCCGGAAGATTCTCACGCAGGTGCCGGTGCCGGTCTGACGCCATGACCCGCCTGATCCCCGAGTGGGAGATCCGCGTCACCAACTTCGGGCTGGGCTACATCCTGATGTGCCTCGTGGTCGCGATCGCGGCTCTCAACACGGGCAACAACGGGCTGTACCTGGTCCTCGCCGCGATGCTGGCGGCGATGGTCGTTTCGGGGATCCTCTCGCGCCGCAACGTGCGCGCGGTCCGGTGCGAGATCGAAGCCGCGGGCGAGGTCGTCGCGACGCGGCCGGCCTGGCTGCGCGTGCGCCTCGAGAACCGGTTGAAGACCGCCACGGCCCAGGCGCTCTTCTTCCTGCACGAGTCGCTGCCCGGGCCGCTCTGGGTGGATCCGCTCGGGCCGGGCGAGACGCGCGAGATCGTGGTCGAGGGCGTGTTCCCGCGGCGCGGCGTGTTCCGCGATGCCGACGCGGGTCTGCTCTCGCGGTTCCCGATGGGTCTCTTCCGCAAGTACCGCCGCGCCCGCCTCGCGCGCGAGATCGTGGTCTACCCGCGGCCCGAAACGGTCGCCGTGCCGGAGCTGCCTCCCGAGGACGCCCGGGCGGGCCGGCCCCATCCGCGGACGCGCGGCGGCGGCTCGGACATCCGGACCCTGCGCGACTTCGCGCCGGGCGACGACCCCCGCGACCTTCACTGGAAGCAGTCCGCGCGGATGCGGCGCTGGATCGTCCGCGAGCGCGAAGCGGAGCGCGACCGGGTCCTCTTTCTCGCGATCGACAACGGCCTCGCCGACGTCCGCGATCCCGCCGCTCTGGAGGCCTTCGAACGGGCCGTCGCGCGGGCGGCGGGCGCGGCCCTCCTGCTGCTCTCGCGAGGCGCGGAGGTCGGGTTTCACGCCCGCGGCGTGAAGGTGCCGGCGCAGGGGGGGAGGGGCCAGCGCGTCCGGATCCTCGACGCGCTCGCGCGGCTCGAGGCGGTTCCCGCCGGAGCGGCGCCCGACTTTCCGCCGATGCGGCGCGGCGATCTGCGATGGTTCGTTTCCTGAGCGGCGCGCGGCCGATGCCGCCGGGCCTGTCGCGGGCCTACCTGCTCGTGCTCGCGCCGGCGGCCTTCCTCGCGCCGCTGCCGCTGCTGTGGACGGGCGGCGCCAGCCGCGAGGCAATCCTTCTCTACGAGATGCTCCTCGCGTGGCTGTGGTGGCGGGCCCGCTCGGGCCGGCCGGTGCGCGTCTCCGACGCCGCGATGAACGTCGCGGGCCTCGCGTATCTGGCGTGGCTCGCGTTCACGACGGTGACCTGGCGCTCGGGTCTGCTCCCCTCGGTCGCGCACCTCCTGCTCTTCACCGGGCTCGCCAAGCTCGCCTCGCTCAAGCGGCCGAGCGAAGCCCGGCTGGCGCTGCTCGTGATCTTCCTCCTGACGCTGGCGTCGGCCTCGTCGGCGACGCA
>Ga0335071_10005768_pt1 | contig 12829 bp, 11 predicted proteins | sample Lox_Sample_15_FD_206724 | JGI IMG/M metagenome (GOLD analysis project Ga0335071, IMG submission 206724) | Soil microbial communities from Loxahatchee National Wildlife Refuge, Florida, United States - Lox_Sample_1.5 | ecosystem: Environmental > Terrestrial > Soil > Wetlands | place: USA...
GACCTTCATGCGGACCGAGCTCGCGCGCTTCCGCGGCGTCACCGCGCGCGTCATGCTGCTGGGGATGTTCGGCCAGGGCGGCTACGCCCCGATCCAGCTCAACCTCCAGGGGCCGAACCTCGCCGAACTGCGGCGCCTCTCGCAGCAGGCGATCGACCGGGTGCGCGACGTGCCCGGGCTGGTGGAGCTCAAGTCCACGCTCGAGGAGCAGAAGCCCGAGTACGTGCTCGACGTGAACCGCGACCTCGCCGCCGACGTCGGCCTGTCGGTCGGCGCGGTCGGCGCCGCGCTGCGACCGGTGCTGGCCGGGCAGAAGGCCGGCAACTGGGAGGACACGGACGGCCTCGCGCACGACGTGCTGGTCCGGCTCGCGCCCGAGTTCCGCACCTCGCAGGCCGACCTGGTGCGCGTCCCGATCGCCACCGGCCGGATCGATCCGCGCACCGGCCAGCCCGGGATGGTGCCGCTCGGCCAGGTGGCGAGCCTCCGCTACGGCGGCGCGCCCAACCAGATCGACCGGCGCAACCTCGAGCGTGTCGCGACCATCGAGGGCAACTACCAGAACCGCCCGCTCACGGACGTGGTGCGCGACGTGCAGGCACGGCTCTCGACCCTGAAGCTGCCGCCCGGCTACCGCTTCGACTTCGGCGGCGAGCAGGAGGACTTCGTCGAGACCGTGCAGTACATGACCGAGTCGCTGACCGTGGCCATCGTCTTCATCTACCTGATCCTGGCCTCGCAGTTCGGCTCGTTCACCCAGCCGCTCGCCATCATGTTCTCGCTGCCGCTCTCGCTCATCGGCGTCACGCTCGGGCTGTTCCTCGGCCGCAGCTCGTTCAACATGATGAGCATGGTCGGCATCATCATGCTGATGGGACTGGTGACCAAGAACGCGATCCTGCTGGTGGACTTCGCCAACAAGGCGCGCGAGCGCGGCAGCGACCGCACCGAGGCGCTGGTGGACGCGGGGCAGCTGCGGCTGAGGCCGATCGTCATGACCACGCTGGCGATGATCTTCGGGATGCTGCCGACTGCGCTGGCGCTGGGCGCGGGCTCGGAGTTCCGGGCCCCGATGGCCTACGCCGTGATCGGCGGCCTGATCACCTCGACCCTGCTCACGCTGGTCGTGGTGCCGGTGGCCTACACCTTCCTCGACGACTTCGGCGACTGGTTCGGCGCGATCGCGATGCGGTTCACCAAGTCGCCCGAGGAGTATGCCGAGTACCTGGCCCACCGCCGCGGGCGGCCGGCGCGCGCGGGCCGCGGCGGCGCGGCGGCGCCGGAGACGGCGCCCGCCGGGACGACCGCCGGGATCCCGGCGACGGTCGACTAGAGCAGCGGAGCGCACGCACGCGCCCGGTGGCCTCGGCCGCCGGGCGCGGCGCCGTCCCGGGGCACGGTGCGGCCGGATGCGCGGCCACAGACTCCGGGGCGGGACCGGGCTGCTCGTCCGCCCGCGTCCCCGCCAGCTTCCGCGCCAGCGCGGTCAGGGCCACCGTGCGCTCGCGCGGGTCGGCCCAGCGCAGGCGGCGCGAGCGCGGCAGGGCGCCGCTCAGCGTCCCGCGCCAGACCTCGGCGCTGATCTCGCGGTGGGTGATGGCGTGGCGGACGATCCTCCCCGTCGGCATCAGGCGCACCCGCAGGCCCAGCTCCGCGAGCCGGGCGCGCAGCGCGGCCCGCGCCGGGCCGGCGCCGGCCAGTTCCACGCCCGGCGGCTCCCACAGCCCGGCCAGCAGCGGGCCGTCGCGCCGCTCGACCAGCATCCGGCCGCCGCGCTCGATCAGCGCCACCGCGCGGCGCACCTTCTGCCCCGCGCGGCGCACCGGCACCGGCGGGAAGTCCGCCACGCGGTCGAGCGCGAGCGCGCGGCAGCGCCGGCGCAGCGGGCACGCGCCGCAGCGCGGCGCCGCCGGCGTGCACACCGTGGCGCCCAGCTCCATCAGCGCCTGGTTCCAGTCGCCGGGCCGTGCCCGCGGCACCAGCGCGGTGGCCAGCGCCCACAGCGCCTTCGCCCCGCGCGGGTCGCGCGCCGAGGCCGGCAGCGCGTGCAGCCGCGACAGCACGCGCGCGACATTGCCGTCCAGCACCGGCAGCGGACGGTCGAAGGCGATCGAGAGCACCGCGCCGGCGGTGTAGCGGCCCACGCCCGGCAGCCGCGCGAACGCCTCGGGGTCGTCGGGCACGCGGCCGCCGTGCTCGCGCACCACGGTCTGCGCGGCCGCGTGCAGCGCGCGCGCGCGGCGGTAGTAGCCCAGCCCCGCCCAGGCCGCGAGCACCTCCGCGACGCGGGCGCGGGCGAGCGTGCGCAGGTCGGGGAAGCGCTCGAGGAACGCGTGGTAGTAGGGCGTGGCGGCGGCGACGCGGGTCTGCTGGAGCATCACCTCCGAGAGCCAGACGCGGTAGGGGTCGCGGCTCGCGCGCCACGGCAGCGCCCGCCGGTGACGGTCGTACCAGGCCAGCAGCGTCCGACGCAACGCGACGGCGGGGACGGCGGGCGGGGTCACGCGCGGCATCGGGGACCCGGGCCGGAGCGGCCCGCGCGTGGGACGCGGCCGTCGCGGACGGTCGCGCGCCTCAGCGCTTCGGGTGGAAGACCTCGGTGGTGAGGTCCTTGAGGTCCGGCGTGCCGGCCTGCGAGCCGGTCCACGCGCAGGTGAGCACGGTGCCACAGCGCGGGCAGGGGATCTTCGCATCGGCGCCCTCGCCGGCGGTGGGCATCCAGCGCTCCACCTTCACCTGGCAACCGGGCGTGTAGCAGAGGTAGACGCAGAGAGGCATCGCTCATCTCCCATCCAGGGTCCGTCGGCGGGCCGCCGCGGCCGGCCGCGGAACACCCGCATGATAGCCGAACCTCGGCGCGTCTGCCGGGGGCGGCCGGCCGCGACCGGCGCCTCAGTCCAGCGCGCGGGCGAGCCAGCGGACGACGTTCAGGGCGAACTGCCGGTTGTCGAGGTCCGGCCGGTTCAGGCCGATCCGCAGCCGGTCGCGGCCCATCCGCGACGCGTCCTGTCCCAGCACGAACTGCGAGCCGAACATCGCCGCCTCGCCCAGCGCCACGACCCGCCCGCGCCCGAATCCGAACGCCACGCCCTGGAAGCGGCCCACGGCCGTCACCGCGCCCGGCGTCTTGACCACGTTCAGCGTGTCGGCCCTGCGCCGGGCCTCGGGCGTTGCCTCGCGCCGCGCGTCCGGGGAGAAGGGCAGGTCGGCGGCGGACGGGCTGAGCACCAGCAGGCCGGTGCTCCCGGGCGGCCCCAGCAGCGACTGGCCGGTGTAGGTCGCCACGCGGCTGATGCGCTCGCCGCGGTCCCGGCCGCGCGTGATCGCGTGGTCGCCGATCATGTGCAGCTCGCGCGTGAAGAGCAGGCAGCCGATGTTCCCGGTCTCGGGGTCCACGCGGCGCGTGTCCACCGTGTAGCCCTTGCCCATGTCCACGCCGAAGCGCACCGCCAGGCTGTCCATCGCCGAGGCGAAGGGCGCGTGGTCGGCGATCAGCAGCAGCGCGCCGCCCCCGCTCACCCAGTCGCGCACCGCGTCACACTCGGAGGGCAGGAAGGCCGACAGGCGCGCGCTCGGGCTCTTCGGATCCCCCGGCCCGACCGCGTCGGCCACGACCAGCACGTCGCAGCTCTTCAGCAGCTGGGGCGAGAACTGCTGCGCGCCGGGGACCACCCTCAGGCCGTCCAGCGTGAGCAGCGCGGCGAGGGCCGAGTAGCGCCTCCGGATCGAGAAGTCGTCGCGGTGCGCCTCGTCGATCATCACCACCGGGTGGCGGGTGGTGAACGCCGGCTTCGCGACCGTCGCGGCGAACGTGGTGTCCTCGACCTGCCGCTGCGCCCGCGCGGAGCCCGCGGCGGACGCCAGCAGCAGGGCGAAGAGGAGCGTGCGTCTCATGCGGAAGATCCCTCCATGGCGGCGCGGCACGCCCCGCGTCCCGCGTCCGGGACGCCGAGCCCATGGTGTGATGCGCGCAGCGGACCACGACCATTGTAGCGGTTCCGGCGCGGACGGATGTCGAGGCCCGGTCAAGCCGGGCCGGGCCGCGGCGACCGGGCCCGCCGGTGACGGGCTCGACCGCGCGCGGACGCTCGAGGCGCCCGAGGATGGGCCCGACCGGCGCGGACGCTTGAGGCGCCCGGTGCCGGCCCGGTATCCTCTCCGCTCCAGGAGCCCAGCGCATGCCCGTCCCCGACACGCTCATCGATTCACAGGGCCGCGTCCTCCGCGATCTCCGGATCTCGGTCACGGACCGCTGCAACCTGCGCTGCGTCTATTGCATGCCCCTCGAGGGCGTCCCCTGGCTGCCGAAGGAGGACATCCTCACCTACGAGGAGATCGTCCGGGTGGCCCGCGTCGCCGTGGGGCTGGGGGTCACCGGCATCCGCCTGACCGGCGGCGAGCCGACGGTGCGGGCCGGCCTCGCGCTGCTGGTGCGCGAGCTGCGCGCGCTCGGACCCCGGCTCGACCTCTCGCTCACGACCAACGGGCTCCGGCTCGAGGCCCTCGCCGGCGAGCTGCGGGCGGCCGGACTCGCGCGCGTCAACGTCAGCCTCGACACCCTCGACCGCGAGCGCTTCCAGCGGATCGCGCGGCGCGACCGCCTGGCCGAGGTGCTCGCCGGGCTCGCGGCCGCGAAGCGGGCGGGCCTCTCCCCCATCAAGGTGAACGCCGTGCTGATGCGGGGGCTGAACGAGGACGAGGTCGTGCCGCTCGCCCGCTGGGCGCGCGAGCAGGGCTTCGAGCTGCGCTTCGTCGAGTGGATGCCGCTCGACGCCCAGCGCTCGTGGTCCACCGGGCGGTTGGTGCCCGCCGCCGAGATCGTGGCCGCGCTCGACCGCGCGCTGCCGCTCGAGCCGGTGCCGGGGCCCGACCCGAGCGCTCCCGCCGAGCTCTACCGCTACCGCGACGGCGGCGGCACGGTCGGGGTCATCGCCTCGGTCACGCGCCCGTTCTGCGAGCGCTGCGACCGCATCCGGCTCACCGCCGACGGCCAGGTCCGCACCTGCCTGTTCTCGCACGACGAGCACGACCTGCGCGGCCCGCTGCGCGCCGGCGCGAGCGACGCGGGACTGGCCGCGTTGCTCAGGGCCGCGGCGTGGCGCAAGCAGCCCGGGCACCTCATCCACGTCGCCGGCTTCCGCCAGCCCGCCCGCGGGATGAGCGCGATCGGCGGCTGAGGGCGGAGCGGGAGCCGCGGGCGGCCGCGGGCCGAGCGACGTCTCGCGGGCGCTGGCATGGAGGGGGAACCGGATGCTCAAGCGACTGATGTTCATCGTCGCCCTGTCGTCGGTCGGTGGGACCGGAGTTCGAGCACCCGTCGCCAGGCCCGGGATGGTCACGCTGGCCCCGACCGCGGACTTGCAGGCGGCCGTGGACAGCACGAGCGTCGGAGCGACGCTTCGGCTCGGGCCTGGAATCTACCGGGTGCCCGACGGCGGCCTGGTCCTCTCCAGACCGATCATGATCGAGGGAGAGACGGTCCACGCCGACGACTTCACGGGTGGGACAGTCCTCAAGCCATTCGCCGATGACGCGGCCGGACAGCCCATCATCGTTCTTCGGGGTGGTCCCAGTTCCACTCCGACCAGTTACCGACTGCACGATCTGACCCTGGAGGGTGGTTGCAGGGGTCACCGCGATCGCAGCTATGGCATCACGCTGGTCCAGGAAACCCTGACCCGGACGGTCCAGCTGGAGTTCTATCGGGTCCAGGCGCACGGTTGTGGAGACGATGGATTCCACCTCCAGGGGCACGACGGCGGCGCGGGCGCCATCGTTCAGCTCGTGATGAACGAATGCCTGTCCTCCTACAACTGGGGGGATGGGTTGTACCTGTCCTACGCGAGCGTCGCCAGGGTGGAGAACTCCGGGTTCTCGCTCAATCTCCACCGCGGCGCCTGTGTCGTCGGATCAGGGATCGGTCTCGAGAACACGTTCTTCGAATCCAATGGCAGGGCGCGGCGCGAGGACATCAACAAGGACGCCCAGCTCTATGGGACCGGGTGCCACCCGTTCACGGTCGACCAGTGCCACTTCGAGAACTTCGATGGCGCCACGCGCAATGGCTGGACGTATTTCTCCCGGAAGGGCATCTCCCTGTGGTTCTGCAGCGGGGTGATCATCGGCGGATGCATCTTCGCGAACGGCCGGGGCGACACCGAGCCCCGTCCGGTCGTATTCGACCGGGCCAATCAGGCGATCTCCCTCAATCTCACCCGTGACTCGATGATCCTGCCGAACTACCTCACCGGGTGCTTCATCGGCGTCCATGGCGGGACCGAGGAGGAGACCGTCGATGGCAGGGTCGTGACGGTCGCCTCCCGCAACACCGTGTTCAACCAGAGCTACCCGCCCGAGTGGGGCGTGATCCAGCCCTTCGATGATTGTGGCGGGCTGACGCTCCCGTACAACGCCGGACCCGACCTCTCCGCGAACACGACGCCCGACACCCTCCATTCCAACGCCGAGGGCACGATCATGTGGGATCGCTTCCGCAAGGTCCCGATCCTGTGGAACGGCAGGTCGTGGGTGAAGGTCCTGACCGACACCGTGACGCTGGTGCGTCCGTGAGACGCGCACCCGGCGCGTCCCGGCGCGGGGTCCGTCGACCCGGTGTCGGGCCTAGGTACCGTCCACCCCCGGCCTCGCCCCGAGGAACACGACCTCCTCCTCGAGCGTGACGCCGAAGCGCTCGCGCACCCGCGACTGCATGATCGCGGCCAGCGCCAGCACGTCCGCGGCGGTCGCCCCGCCGGCATTGACGATGATGTTCGCGTGCCTGGCGAACACCTCGGCGCCGCCCACGCGCAGGCCGCGGCAGCCGCACTCCTCGAGCAACTGGCCCGCGGCCACGCGCCGCGTGCCGGGCGAGAGCCTCGCCCCGGGCAGTCGCCAGTCGGGCGGCAGGTTCTTGAAGTAGGAGCCCGCGGTCGGCTCGGTGCGCCACTGCGGGTGCTTCCCCCGGCGGATCTCGAGCTTCTCGTCGATCTCGCGCTGGATCGCGGCGGCGTCGCCGGGCGCGAGCTGGAGCCGACACGAGAGCAGCACCCGCGGCTCGCGCTTGAGGCGCGAGTCCCGGTAGGCGAACTCGTACCAGGCGGCGGGCCGTGTCTCCACGACCGCGCCGTCGGGCGTGACCTGGATGCAGTCGAGCAGGTGCGAGCCGATGTCGCGGCCGTAGCAGCCGGCGTTGCCGTAGAGCGCGCCGCCGATGCTGCCCGGGATGCCGGCCGCGAACTCGAGCCCGGCGAGCGCGCGGTCGCGGCAGCGCTCGATGAAGTCCAGGAAGTCCGCGCCGCAGCCGACGCGGGCCACGGTGCCCTCGAACTCGACCGCCGCGCAGGCGTTCCGCACCACCAGCCCGCGCAGCCCCGCGTCCGCGACCAGCAGGTTGCTGCCGCCGCCCACCAGGAAGACGGGCAGACCCGACTCGCGCCCGGCCTGCAGCGCCGCCACCAACGCCTCCGGGGTGTGCGCCTCGTAGAAGAAGTCGGCGGGACCGCCGATCCGGAAGGTGGTGTGGTCCCGCATCGGCTCGCCGATGCGCAGGGCGTCACCCAGCGCGAGGCGCAGGCGTTCCTCGATCGTCCGGGCGGGCTCCGCCATGGGCCACTCCGCGGGTCTCGGGTGGAGGCCGCGGGAGCGGTCGGCTCCGGCGCGGCCGGTGCGAGTCGGCATCTTAGTCCGTCGCGGGTGCGCGCGGAAACCGCCGGGGCGGCGCCGCCGGCGAGCGGGCGCGGCGGCGGCCCACGAGCGGAGTCGCGGGGCGGCGCCGTGTCCGCGCGGACGTGGCAGTGCGCGCGCGGGATCCACCGGGCCGTGCAGCACGCGAGCGGGCGCGGCGGCGTGCGCGGCGTCGGCATCGGGTTGGCGGCTCCCCGCCGCGGGCCTATAGTGCGGTCGTCAGTCCCTTCCGCACACCGATGGAGGATCCCATGAGCAGGCTGACGATCACCTACTGCGGTCAGTGAGGGTATCTGCCCAGGGCTGCCGGTCTGGCGGCCGAGATCCGCGAAGCGCGGGGCATCGAGGCGGAGTTGATCCGGGGCTCCGGCGGCGTCTTCGAGGTGGCCCTCGACGACCGGACCCTCTACTCCAAGAAGGAGACCGGTCGCTTCCCCGAGCCGGGTGAGGTGCTGGACCTGATCCCGGTCTCACCCTGACGTCCGCCGCCGTGCGACGGGCCCGCTTCCCCACCGGGAGCGGGCCCGTCGTCCTCGATCCGGCGTCCCGGCTAGAAGGCGAGCCCCGCCGTGAACGAGAAGACGTTGTTGATGGACTCGGCGTTGCCCTCGAGGTCATAGATGTCGGACAGGCCCGGGCTGTAGCGGAACTCCGCCCGGACCTTCTGCCCGCCGAGCTCGAACCCCGCGCCGACGCCGAGCGCGAGGCCGAAGTCCACGGCCTTCAGGTGCTCGAGGTCCTGCGTCGGCAGCCCCGACGCGCTGGATCGGACCTTGCCGCCCAGGCTGAAGCCGAAGGTCGGTCCGAGGTAGTACATCGGCTGGACCGGGGCGTGGCGCAGCAGCGTCCCGCGCAGCAGCACCGGTACCTCGAGGTAGCTCAGGTCCACGAACGTGTCGAACGTGCCGAGCACGTTGCCGTCCTGGTCGGTGCGCTGGGAGGTGGTCTTGGCGCCCTTCATGCTGTAGAGCGCCTCGACCTGCATGGCGAGGTCCGGCGCGAAGCCGAAGGCGACGAACGGCCCGCCGACGAAGCCCAGCCTGGTCCTGGTATCGGCGATGTCCGCGAACTCCCCGCGGAAGTCGGCGAGGTTCACACCGGCCTTGATGCCCTTCTCGATGGTCATCGCGCCGGCGGCGGCCGGGACGAGCAGGGCGAGGGCGAGGAGCGCGACCACGGTGCTGCGCAGCGGCATGATGGACCTCCGGTTCGGACGAGGGGTCGGGCGGCAGCTGGTGGCAGTCTAGCCGGATGGCGGCACGCGCTCCACCCGCGGGCGCGACAGCCGCAGCAGATCGCCCAGTCCCGCGTACCACTCGCCCCCCAGACGGGCCAGTGGCTGGAGCTTCGTGACGTCCACGCGCCCGTCGGTGAGCACCTCGTCCCGGGCGTGAGCGCGCAGGATCTCGCCGACGATCAGGCGCGACTCGCCCAGCGCGATCTCGCGGTCGAGCTGGCATTCCAGGCTGACGGGCGATTCGGCGACGCACGGCGGGCGGACGAGGTCGGCCGGCACGGCCGTGAGCCCGACCAGCGCCAGTTCGTCCACGTCCGCCGGCCAGTCGCCCGAGGCCCGGACGATCGCCTCGGCCATCGCCACGGTCACGACGTTGACCACGAACTCGCCGGTGTCGCGGACGTTGCGCAGCGTGTCCTTGGGCTGGCCGTCCCGCGGGCTGATCGAGACCCCGAGCAGCGGCGGGTGCGTGGCGAGCCCGCAGAACCACGAGAACGGCGCCGCGTTCACCCGGCCGCCGGGGCTCACCGTGGTGACGAAGGCGATCGGTCGCGGCAGGATGACGCTGTTCATGAACTGCGCGAAACGCACTGCGGGGACGGTGCCGGGGTCGAGGATCATGGCGCGGAGCGGCCCGGGGCGGGCGCGCTCACTCTCCCCTGGTCTCGTGCCGCAGTCCGGCGAAGCACTTCTCGTAGGCCGTGGCCAGGTTCCGGTCGAGCAGCGGGCGCAGGTAGCGCAGCAGGACGTTCTTCCCCAGGTCGCCCGAGTCCCGCCAGGTGACCCTGGTGCCGCCCGCGGCGGGCTCGAACGTCACCTTCCCGTTCAACTTCATGTCCGTGCCGGTCAGGCGCAGCTCGTAGCCCACGGCCTGCGCGGGCACCGCCTCGACGATCTCGAGCTCGCCGTTGCCCATCTTCTTCGCGGTGAACCTCATCGTGGCGCCCACGCCCGAGTCGGGACCGGCGTAGGTGTAGACCAGCGTCGGGTCGGCCGCGGTGGTCCAGGCCGACCAGGTCGCCCAGGTCCGCGGCGTGGCGAGCTTCGCGTAGAGCGGCTCCGCCGGCGCCGGGATGACGGCCGAGCGCTCGACCGCGAATCGAGCGGGCAGGAACACGCCGACCACCAGCATCAGCAGGAGCAGGAGGACGGCGGCGAAGACCAGGTTGCGGAGGATGCGCATGGCGCCTGCCGATGGCCGGAGGTGGCGGCGGGACCGCGGGACCGGCGTTCCCCGCGCACCCGGCGGCGCCGGCCACGCGTCGCGCGCCGGCTGCCCTGCCGGGCACTCTCCCCGCGCGCCGCGGCGCTGTCAACCGCGGAGCCCGCGCGCCGGCCGTCCCCCCGGCCCGGGCGCTCGCCTGGGAGTGGCTTCCCCTGTCGGGCGTCCGGTGCCCGGCCCGCGCCGCCGTCCGGGTCTGCCGTCCGGGTCCGGCTTCCCACGGCGGGGGTCCGCCCCGTATCCTGCCCGACCATGACGGTGCTGCGGGTGCAGGACGCGAAGCGGTCCTTCGGAACGACGCAGGCGCTGGCGGGCGTGTCGCTCGAGCTCGGCGAGGGCGAGCTGCTCGGGCTGCTGGGGCCCAACGGCGCGGGCAAGACCACGCTGGTGAGGGCGCTGGCCGGGCGCGTACGGCTCGACGGCGGCACGATCGAACTGTTCGGGCGCCGGCTCTCCCCGACCGAGGCGCGCGACGGCCTCGGCGTGGTGCCGCAGGAGATCGCGCTCTACCCGCTGCTCACCGCGCGCGAGAACCTCGAGGCCTTCGGCAGCTTCAACGGCCTGCGCGGCGCCGCGCTGCGCGAGCGCGTGGGCTGGGCGCTCGAGTGGACCGGCCTGGCGGAGCGGGCGCGCGAGCCGATCCGCCGCTTCTCGGGCGGCATGAAGCGCCGGCTCAACATCGCCTGCGGCGTGCTGCACGAGCCGCGCGTCATCCTGCTCGACGAGCCCACGGTGGGCGTGGACCCGCAGAGCCGCGAGCGGATCTACGAGATGCTCGACCGCCTGCGCGAGCGCGGCGTCTCGCTGCTCCTGACCACGCACCAGCTGGACGAGGCCGAGGCCCGCTGCGAGCGCATCGTCATCGTCGACCACGGCCGCGTCATCGCCGCCGGGACGCTGGACGAACTGGTGCGCGACACGGTCGGCGAGCGCCGGACCGCGACCGTGCGGCTCGACCGCGCGCCCGACGCGCCGCTCGAGGGCATGACCGCCGGGGACGGCGCCACGCTCTGGAGCGCCCCGGTGCGCGACGTGGACGCGGACGTCGCGGCGCTGCTCGCGCGGGTCGCGGCGGCGGGGCGCAGCGTGGTGGACCTCGAGCTGCGCCGGCCCAGCCTGCAGTCGGTCTTCCTCCACCTCACCGGACGGGAGCTGCGCGAATGATCGGCACGCTGCTGCGCATCCACTCGACCAACCTGCGGCGCGACCGCGTGGCGCAACTGCTCACCTTCGTCGTGCCGATGGCGTTCTTCACCATCTTCGCGCTGGTCTTCGGCGGGCGCGGCCGGGACGTCACCCCGCGTGTCCACCTCGCGGTGGTGGACGAGAGCCGCACCCCGACGAGCGCGCGGCTGGTGCAGGCTCTCCGGGCCGAGAAGAGCCTGGTGGTGCTGACCCGCATGCGGCGTGGCGGGCCCGCGGGCGACACCACCCTCGTCCCGATCGACCGCGCGCGCGCCGGGCAACTGGTGCGCGACGGCGAGGCCCCGCTCGCGCTGGTGCTGCCGGCGGGGCTCGACACCTCGCTCGCGCGCTTCGACGGCGGTGGCACGCCGCTGCAGCTGCTCTCCGATCCCTCCGACCCGATCGCGCCGCAGGTCGTGGGCGGACTGCTCCAGAAGGTCGTCATGACCGCGATGCCCGACCTGTTCATGCAGCGCGGCATCGGGGAGTTCGAGCGCTACACCGGCCCGCTCACCCCGCAGCAGCGCCGGGGCGTGGACCAGTGGCTGCCGCGACTGCGCTCGCAGGCCGCACGCGACGCGACGGCCCCGTTCGGCGCGGCCGCGGCGCCGGGGGCGGGAGCGGCGCGGACCTCCGCCGACTCCTCCGGGAACGCGGCGTTCTCGGGGTTGGCGAAGGTCGAGGTGGTGCCGGTGCTGGGCCGCAAGCAGGACACCGGCATGATCTCGTTCTACGCCGCGGCCATCGCGGTGATGTTCCTGCTCTTCACGGCCAGCGCGGTGGCCGGCACGCTGCTCGACGAGGTGGACTCGGGCACGCTCGAACGCGTGCTCTCGAGCCGCGTCGGCATGACCGGGCTGCTGGCCGGCAAGTGGACCTGGATGACGCTGCTCGGCGTGCTGCAGATCGTGGTGATGTTCGTCTACGGCATGCTGGTGTTCCGCCTCGACCTGCTGCACCACCTGCCGGGCTTCGCCGTGATGACGGTCTTCACCGCCGCCACGACCGCCGCGTTCGGGCTGTTCCTCGCCTCCCTGTGCCGCACCCGCGCCCAGCTCGGCGGGATCTCGACGCTCGTCATCCTGGTGATGTCGGCGCTGGGCGGCAGCATGTTCCCGCGGTTCCTGATGACGCCGGTCATGCAGCGGGCCGGGCTCGTGACCTTCAACGCCTGGGCGTTGGACGGCTACGTCAAGGTGTTCTGGCGCGAGGCGCCGCTCGGCGCGCTGCTGCCACAGCTCGGGATGCTGGTCGGCTTCCTGGTGTTGTTCCTGGCGCTGGCGCGCCTGTTCGCGCGCCGCTGGGAGCGCGCGTAGACGACCGGGGCCGGGCCCCCATCACGGGAACTCGCGCGGACCCGCCGCGCAGGAAGAGAAGGCACCGCGAGCGATGGGTGCCCGATCCGGACCCTCGGGCGCCGATGCTCGCAGAGAGTGTCACCCCTGTCCCCGGTCGGATCTGTTGGCAGTGTGCCCGGCCCGGACCGCAGATTTCTCTTGACA
>Ga0335071_10005771_pt1 | contig 12827 bp, 9 predicted proteins | sample Lox_Sample_15_FD_206724 | JGI IMG/M metagenome (GOLD analysis project Ga0335071, IMG submission 206724) | Soil microbial communities from Loxahatchee National Wildlife Refuge, Florida, United States - Lox_Sample_1.5 | ecosystem: Environmental > Terrestrial > Soil > Wetlands | place: USA: Florida...
AGGCTGCCCAGGCCGCGATCGGCCGCGTCCAGCTCGGTGCCCGGCGACGTCACGGCGACCCACAGCGGCGGGTGCGGCCGCTGGTACACCTTGGGCACGATGGTCCGCTCCGGCATCGACCAGAACTCGCCCTCGTAGGCGAAGGTCTCCTGCGTCCACATCTTCGGCAGGCAGCGCACGAACTCGTCCCAGGATTTCTTGGTGGTGTCCGGGTTGGCGCGGAAGCCGCCGAGCTCGGTCCAGGTGGCGGAACGCCCGGTGCCCACGTCCAGCCGGCCGCCCGAGAGGATGTCGAGCACCGCCGTCCGCTCCGCGATCTTGATGGGATGGTTGAACTCGGGCACGCAGATGACGATGCCGTGGCCGACGCGGATCTTCTTCGTGACCATGGCGCACGCGGTGAGGAAGAGCTCCGGGGCCGGGCAGTGCGAGTACTCCTCGAGGAAGTGGTGCTCGACCGCCCACACCTGGTCGAAGCCCAGCTCGTCGGCGAGCTGCACCTGCTCGATCGCGTTCGCGTACACGGTGCGGTCCGACTCGCGCGTCCACGGCCGGGGCACCGACAGCTCGTAGAACAGGCCGAACTTCATGCGCTCCTCCTCCCCGCTCGGGTTGTCCCGTAACCATAACTCATCGATGTCGCGATCGTCCTCCGAATCCTCGTCGAATCGGCGGGCTTCCGATTGACCTCTCCTCCTCCCTCTGGCAAGCTCTGCCGGGTGCCATTCCCACACCACGCCGGAGACGCGGAGTGAAGTGCCCGCGCTGTCAGGCGGAGCACTCCGCCGACACTCGCTTCTGCGGACAATGCGGCGCGTCGGTGGCCGTCTTCTGCCCGTCGTGCGGCGCCCCCAATCCCCCCGCGCACAGGTTCTGCAGCCAGTGCGCGACCGCCTTGACGGGCGGCGCCGGCTCGCGCTTCGGCGCGCCCGACGCCTACACGCCCAAGCATCTCGCGGACAAGATCCTTCACTCGAAGAGCGCGCTCGAGGGCGAGCGCAAGCAGGTCACCGTGCTCTTCGCGGACGTCAAGGGATCGCTGGAGCTCCTGGCCGGGCGCGATCCGGAGGAGGCGCGGCGGCTCCTCGATCCCGTGCTGGAGCGCATGATCGAGGCGGTGCACCGCTACGAGGGCACGGTCAACCAGGTGATGGGCGACGGCATCATGGCCCTCTTCGGCGCGCCCGTGGCCCACGAGGACCACGCCGTGCGGGCGTGCCACGCGGCCCTGGACATCCAGGAAGCGGTGCAGCAGCACGTCGCAGCCGCGCGGCGCGATCAGCCCGTGCCCGCCGGCATTCGCGTGGGTCTCAACTCCGGGGACGTGGTCGTGCGTACCATCGGCAGCGATCTCCGGATGGACTACATCGCGGTGGGACCGACCATCCATCTCGCGGCGAGCCTCGAGCAGCTCGCCGATCCGGGCGCCATCCTCCTCGCGGCGGGGACGCTGCGACTCGCCCAGGGGTACGTCGAGGTGCGGGGGCGCCGCTCCGTGGCGATCCCGGGCCTCGCCGAGCCCGTCGAGGTCTACGATCTGCTCGGTGCCGGCTCGGCCCGCTCGAGACTGCACGCGGCCGCCTCCCGCGGCCTCACGGGCTTCGTGGGCCGGGACGCCGAGGTGGAGCAGCTGCGCCAGGCCCGGGAGCTCGCCGAGGCCGGCCACGGGCAGGTCGTCGCGATCGTGGGCGAGCCCGGCGTGGGCAAGTCCCGCCTCTTCTGGGAATTCACGCGCGGCCCGGAGGCGGCGCGCTGGCTGCTCCTCGAAGGGGGTGCGGTCTCCTACGGCAAGGCCACGGCCTTTCTCCCGATCGTCGCGCTCCTCGAAGGTTACTTCGCCATCGAGCCGCGCGACGACGGCGCCACCGTGCGGGAGAAGGTCCGATCCCGGACGCTCGCGCTCGACCCGCAGCTCGAGCACGTGGTGCCCGCCGTCCTCTCGCTCCTGAGTGTCCCGACGGGGGATGCGGCGTGGGAAAAGCTCGAGCCCACCCGCCGCCGCCAGCGCACGCTCGACGGCATCCGGCATCTCCTGCTCCGCGAGAGCCAGGCGCGGCCGCTGCTCCTCGTCTTCGAGGATCTGCACTGGATCGACGCCGAGACCCAGGCCTTGCTCGACGGCCTCATCGAGAGCCTGCCCGCCGCCCGCCTCCTGCTCCTCGTGAGCTACCGGCCCGAGTACCGGCACGAGTGGGGCAGCAAGACCTACTATCGCCAGCTTCGCATCGACCCGCTCCCGCTTCCCCGCGCGGGGGATCTCCTCGCCGGCCTCCTCGGCGCCGACCCAAGCCTGGCTCCGCTCAAGGAACTCCTCCTCGCGCGGACGGAGGGCAATCCGCTCTTCCTCGAGGAAAGCGTGCGGACGCTCGTGGAGACGAAGGTGCTGCTGGGTGAGCGGGGTGCCCATCGGCTCGGCCAGGACATCGACTCCGTGCAGATGCCGCCCACCGTGCACGCCATTCTCGCTGCGCGCATCGATCGCCTCCTCCCCGAGGACAAGCGCCTGCTCCAGGCCGCCTCCGTCCTCGGCAAGAGCGTGCCCGCCGGACTCCTCCGGGCGATCGCGGAGATGCCGGGCGACGAGATCCGTGACGCGCTCGCGCGGCTCCGGAGCGCGGAGTTCCTGTACGAAGCGCGCGTCTTCCCCGGCGTCGAGTACACGTTCAAGCACGCACTCACGCACGAGGTTGCCTACGGCGGGCTCATCGACGACCGGAAGACGGCCCTGCACGCGGCCGTGGTGGAGGCCATCGAGCGCCAGCACTCGGATCTCCTCGCCCCGCACGTCGAGCTGCTCGCGCATCACGCGGTGCGCGGCAAGGTCTGGACCAAGGCCGTGGACTATCTGAGCGCGGCGGGGCGGCAGATCGGCGCCCGGGGCGCCTTCGCGGAAAGCGTGCTGGCCTACGAGCAGGCGCTGGAGCTCCTGCCTCGCCTGCCGCCGGGGCCGGAGACGCTGCGCCGGGCCATCGACGTGCGCCTCGGCCTGAGCGTGCCCGTGTCGCTCCAGGGGCGCATCAAGCGGCTCATGGAGCTGCAGCACGAAGCGGAGCCGCTCGCGAGAGAGCTGGGCGACGAGCAGACGCTCGGCTGGATCGCCCAGCGCCTGGGCGCCTACTCCTGGTTTCCGGGCCGCCATCACGACGGCGTCGAGCAGGCGGAGCGGGCGCTGGCGGTGGCCCGGAAGATCGGGGATGCGCGGCTGCGCGTGGCCTCTCTCTACGCGCTCGGCATGAATCGCGAAGGGCTCGGCGACTACCCGGAGGCCATCGCCGCGTTCGTGAGCATCGTGGACGGCCCCGACGCCACGGTGGCCCGCGAAGTGCCCGGGATGAACATTCCCGTCTACACGGGCAGCTGCGCCTGGCTCGCCTACTGTCTGGCCCTCACCGGCGAGTTCGACCGTGCCCTCGCCTACGGCGACCCCGCGGTGCGGTCGCGGGAGACGAGCCCCATCGACGAGGCCATGCTGGCGAGCTTCTTCCCCAGCCTGCAGGCCATCCGGGGAGAGTTCGAGGAGGCCCTGAAGCTCTGCGAGCGGGCCGTCGAGATCTGCCAGTCGCGGAGCGTGCCCGTCTGGCTCGCTCAGTCCCAGTCGCTGCGCGGCCTCGTGCTCGCGTGGCTCGGCCGCACCGACGAGGCCCTGGCCGACCTCGAGCGCGGCACGCGGCTCTACGAGCAGTTCGGCATCGAGAGCCATCGCGGGATGTTCCATCTCCGCTGGGCGGAAGGATTGTCGCTCGCCGGCCGGACGGCCGAGGCGCGAGAGGTGGCGGAGCGGGCCCTCGGCTTTGCCACGAGGAACGGCGAGAAGGGCAACCAGGCGCTCGCGCGGCTCGTGCGGGCCAATGCCGTGAGCGCGGGCGGCGATCCGCGCGAGGCGATGGTTCTGCTCGACGAGGCCCTCCAGGCCTGCCTCTCGCTCGGCATGCGTCCGGCAGCCTCCCGCGCCCATCTGGCGCTGGCAAGGCTTCACCGTGAGGCAGGCGCGGCCGCGGAGGCCCGGCGGCATCTCGACACAGCCGTGGAGATGTTCGTCCGGATGGGCACGACCTACTGGATCGACCGCGCGGAAGCTGAACGGCGCGAGCTTCCGCCCGGGCGAACGGGCTGACGAGCATTTCCCGCCGTGGTACGATCCGGCGAGCGTGATCCCATCGCCCGCGTCCGCGGGCCCATGGAGGCAACGATGCCAGTGATCAAGGTGAAGGATCTCGTGTATGGCCGTCTTCGCGCCCCCGACCTCGACACGCAGGAAGAGTTTCTCACGCACTTCGGGATGATCCGGGCCGCCCGCACGCCGACCGCGCTCTACATGCGCGGGACGGATCCGAGCCATCATCTCCACATCACCGAGAAGAGCGACCGCCCGGGCTTCGTGGGATTCGCCTACGCCGCCGCCAGCGAGGAGGATCTCGACCGCGTGGCGAAGGTGCCGGGAGCCTCCGCCGTGGAGCCGATCGACGAGCCGGGCGGCGGCAAGCGGGTGCGCCTGAAGGAGCCGAACGGCTATCAGGTCGAGGTGGTGTACGGCATCGAGCCGCTCTCCGCCATTCCCGTGGCACGGCAGCACATGAACACCGGCAACGAGCCGCTGCGCCGCGCCGGCGAGCTGATGCGGCTCCGGAAGTCCCCGGCTCCGATCAAGCGGATCGGCCATGGCGTCCTCGGCACGCCAAAGGTGCGCGAGACCGTCCAGTGGTTCCGCGACACCCTCGGCTTCATCTGCTCGGACGACGTGTATGCGGGCGAGAAGGACAACCTCATCGGCTCGTTCAACCGCTGCGATCGCGGCGACGAGTACGTCGACCACCACACGCTCTTCTGCGTCAGGAACGAGCGGGCCGGGCTCAACCACATGTCGTTCGAGGTCCCGGACGTGGACGCCGTCTTCATGGACCATCAGTACCTGATGCGGCTCGGCAAGTACGAGCACCTGTGGGGCGTGGGCCGGCATCTCCTGGGGAGCCAGGTCTACGACTACTGGAGCGATCCGTGGGGCCGCGTGCACGAGCGGTGGGCGGATACCGATCGGCTCAACGCGAAAACGCCCGGCAATCTCCTGTCCGCGGAGGAGGGGCTCGTCAGCCAGTGGGGCGAGAACCCGCCGGAGAGGTTCATCCGGCACGTGAGCCAGTAGACAGGGGGGGTGCTACGCCTTCGCTCGCCCTTGCCCCGTGGGCTCGCGCTTCGGCTGCCAGGGCCAGCGTGCCTCGATCTCGAGCAGCAGCGACCAGCTGAGAAACGTGCGGATCACGACCAGCAAGGCGAGGACGCTGGCATTGGCGAGAGTGGGCTCGAGCGCCACCGTGCGGATCACGTCGCCGGCGATCAGGATTTCCAGGCCCAGGAGGAGTCCGCGGCCGAGCCGCACCTTGTAACGGTCGTAGGCCTCGCCGAAGGGTTCGCGCAGGGCGCCCTCGAGGAGATAGTTGACGCTCGCGACGACGACCGCCACCACGATGATGACCACGGCGAGCAGCTCGACGAGGAGCGAGATGGGCTCGATCCAGCCGCGGGACGCTTCGATGAGGGCGACCATCGTGCGCCGATCGTGTCAGAGCGGGCCGCCGAGGTCAACCTCGCGGATCGCGAAGGTCGCGCTTGCCACAGCGTGCTCGTGAGGCTAGGCTCCACCAATCATCCCGGAACCCCACCACGCTCGGGAGGAGCACGATGGCGCGCACGGCAATTCAACCAGCGGATATGGCCGATCCCCGGCCCCGCTACACCCACGGCTGGCGTGTCGGGAACATGGTGTACGTGGCCGGGCAGCTGGCGCTCGACAAGGACGGCAAGCTCGTCGGGCCGAACGACATCGCCGCGCAGACCCGGCGCGTCCTCGAGAACATGCGCCGCGTGCTGGAGACCGGCGGGGCCAAGATGCAGGACGTGGTGAAGGTCACCGTCTTCGTCACGGACATTCGCTTCCGCGAAGGCTACGGCGAGGTGCGCCAGCAGTTCTTCCCCGCCAACCCGCCGGCGAGCACGCTCGTGCAGGTGGCCTGCCTCGCGATCCCGGGCGCGCTGATCGAGATCGAAGCCGTCGCAATCGTCGACTGATCCCGCGTCGTCTACTCCAGGACCTCGTTGGCGCGCAGGCGGAGCGACGGTGGCAGCGTGAGGCCGAGGGCCCGGGCCGTCCTGAGGTTGATCGCGAGCTCGAAGGTGGTCGGCCGCTCGATGGGCAGATCGGCCGCCTTGGCGCCTTTCAGGATCTTGTCCACGTAGACGGCCGAGCGCCGCGCCATCGCCACCAGGCTCGGGCCGTACGAGAGAAGCGCGCCGGAGCGGGTGAACTCCGACAGATCGCACACGAGCGGCAGCCGATGCTTCGCCGCATGGTCGGCGATCACCTTGCCCGCGATGTTGGACGTCACCGGATCGGTGAGCACCAGCACCGCCTGCACGTGCGCCTCGCTCATGAGCTTGAAGGTGGCCTCGAAATCGGGAACCTTCCGGACCTCGAAGGACTGCAGGGTGACCTTGAGAATCGCCGCCGCCTCCTGGGCCGCCTGGAGATCCGCAGGGCCGCCGGGGTTGTCGGGGTTCCAGAGCACGGCAACACGAGACGCCGTCGGCACGGCCTCCTTCAGGAGCTCCATCCGCTTCCCGGCGAGCTCGCTCGAGAGAAACGTCATGCCGGTGACGTTGCCGCCAGGTCGAGCGAGACTCGCCGCAAGCCCGGCCTTGACAGGATCGCCCGCCGCGACCATCACGATCGGGATCGTGCTGGTCGCGCGCCGGGCCGCATGGATCGCGGGGTCGCCGGCCGCGATGATGACGTCCATCCTTCGATCCACGAGGTCTGCGGCCAGCGCGTCGACGGCACCCGGCTTCCGTTCGCCGAGGCGAACCTCCGCGACAAAATCTCTCCCTTCGACGTAGCCGAGCTCCGCCATGGCCCGGCGGCCCGCCTCGATGTAGGGCGTGGCGAAGGCCGTGTCGCCTCCCCACAGCACGCCGATCCGAGCTGGCGTCGCCCGCGGCTGGGCGGTGGCAGGCAATGGAACCGCGCTCAGAGCCACCGCGAGCAGAATGGTGAATACCGTGGGCCCCATCTTGACCTCCGAATCGCACGGGTTGGTGTGATGGCTCCGGCGCGTCCTGCCGGCCGATGCCGGGCTGTCTGAGCGGCAGCATAGGGGATTGCCGCAAAGCTCCGCAAGCTGACACGGCTTGCCTGTGCTGGCCCGCGGAGCTAGGCTACGCGCATGATCTCGACGCTCCTCCAGGAGGCCCAGGAGCTCCAGCCCGACGTGGTCCGGCTGCGCCGGGTCATCCACAGCCACCCCGAGCTCGGACTCCACCTGCCCCACACGCAGGCCGCCGTCATCCAGGCGCTCGAGGGACTGGGCCTATCGGTCCGCAAGGGAGATCGTCTCACCTCGGTGGTGGCGACGCTCGACGGCGCCCGTCCGGGCCCGTCGATTCTCCTGCGCGCGGACATGGATGCCCTTCCCGTGCGGGAGGAGACGGGCCTCGACTTCGCCTCGCGGAACGAGGGCGTCATGCACGCCTGCGGCCACGATGCCCACGTCGCCATGCTCGTGGGTGCGGCGCGCCTGCTGGTACGGCATCGCGATCAGCTCGCGGGCCGCGTCGTCTTCATGTTCCAGCCGGGTGAAGAGGGATATCACGGCGCCCGCTTCATGCTGGAGGAAGGCTTCGGCATCGAAGGCGGCGCGCCGGCCGCAGCCTTTGCCCTGCACGGCGGCTCCCGGAACCGGGCCGGCGTGGTCGCCACGCGGCCGGGCCCCATCCTCGCCTCCGGCGACACCATCGAGGCGGTCATACACGGGCGCGGCGGACATGCCTCGGCGCCGCACGACTGCCTCGATCCCATCCCGGTGGCGTGCGAGATCGTGCAGGCGCTCCAGACCTTCGTGACCCGCCGCGTGGACGCCTTCGATCCGGCGGTGATCACCATCGCCAAGATCGAGGCGGGCAGCACGCGCAACGTGATCCCCGAGACGGCGCACCTGCTCGGGACGATCCGTACCGTGTCCGAGCGCACCCGCGAGCGCGTGCTCGAGGGTGTCGAGCGTCTCGTCAAGGGCCTGGCGGCCGCCCACGGCGCCGAGGCCCAGGTCAAGCTGATCCGCGGCTATCCCGTCACCGTCAACGACGAGGGCATGACGGGCTTCTTCACCCGCGTCGCGGCCGAATTGCTCGGCGAGGATCGTGTGCGCCTCATGCCCACGCCGATGATGGGGAGCGAGGACTTCTCGTACGTGCTGCGGCAGATCCCGGGCACGCTGATGTTCCTGGGCACGCGGCCCGACGGCGATGGCGCGCCGATCCCCAACCACTCGAACCGCATGGTGGTGAACGAAGCGGCCATGCCCACGGGCGTCGCGCTCCACGCGGCGGTGGCGCTACGGTTCCTCGACGGCAGCCACGGCGTCCGCCCGGCCCCAACCGGCGAGCCCCAGCAGGCAGCGCGCGCCCGCTGAGAGCTATCGGATCATGGCAGAAGCGCCCCGGGTCCCGGCGCGTTGACCAGGTCCTTGGCCGTCCACCCGTCGAGGTCGTACTCCGCCATGCACGTCTCCGCGAACTCTTTCCAGCGATCGTACTGGCCCGAGCCGAGGGCGCCGAACAGCGCGTAGCGACGGATCTCCTCGTGGCTGCCCGAGTAGTTGATCTCGTAGAGCTCGTGGCGGCCGCCGAACTCGGTCCCGATGGCATCCCACAGGAGCTTCATGAGCTTCACGCGCTCGACCGCGTCCACGCCGCCCGAGCCGCGGAGGTAGAGGTCGAGGTAACTCCGAAGGTCCGCCGACTTGAAGTCCCGCGCGTGCGAGTTGAGGTAGATGAGCCCGCTCGCCACCGTCTTCTCGATGAGGTTCTTCACCTGCACGTACGCCTCGGGGGCCAGCACCTGGTACGCGGCAGCCGGCTCCATGCCGGGCAGGATGCAGCCGCCCGTCCACGGGTCGGCCGTCTTGGCCATCGCGTCGGACAGTCCCCAGATCATGTTGCGCCACGCGATGACCTCGCCGATGTTCGCCTCCACGCCCCGGAACGACCGCGACCCCGTGATCTCCGTGGCCTTGATGAGCAGGCCCGTGATGAAGTCGAGCTTGACGGCCAGGCGCGTGCAGCCGTGGATGAGGGCACGAGGGAGGAACCCGGTGCGCGGGAAGAAGTTGTTGGCCTTTTCCACGTCCGCGTACACGAACACGTCTTCCCAGGGCACGAAGACGTTGTCCATCACGAAGATGGCGTCGTTCTCGTCGAGCCGGCTGGACAGGGGATAGTCGAACGGGCTGCCGAGCATGGCCGCGCGCATCTCGTTCGAGACGCGGCAGATGAGCTTCACGCCCTTGGCATTGGTGGGCACCATGAAAACGATCGCGAAGTTCTTGCCCTGGACGGGAATGAGCCCGTGATGCGCCACGAACGTGAAGTGCGTGAGCGCGGAGCCCGTGGCCACGACCTTGGCGCCCGTGACGTGGATGCCGGCGTCGGTCTCCTTGACGACGCGGGCACAGATGTCGGCGGGGCCGCCGGGCGCGCCGGGAGCCAGGTTGCGGTCCACCGGCGGATGGATGATGGCGTGGTTGATGAACGGCACCCGCTCCTGCGAGTAGCGGTACCAGCGGCGGGCGTTGTCCTGATAGGGCGCGTAGAACTCCGCGTTGGCGCCCAGCGTGCCCAGGAAGGCGGCCTTGTAGTCCGGCGATCGCCCGAGCCAGCCGTAGGTGAGGCGCGCCCACGCCGCGATGGCGTCACGGCCGGCGATCTGCTCCTCCACCGTGGTCGGGGCGCGGAAGTACCGGTGCGTGAACCCGCCCCACTCCGTGGACTCGGTCAGGACGTGCGCACCCCGCTGGTGGTCGTCGTGGAGCGCATCGTAGAGGCGCGCAAGCATCCGCGCGCAGTTCTGGAACGCCGGATGTGCGGTGATGTTCTTCACGCGCTCGCCGTAGATCCAGACCTCGCGGCCGTCGTCGAGGCTTGCGAGGAACTCCTTGCCCGTGTACGGGAGGGCTGCCTTCTGTGCACCACCCGTCATGGTCATCTCCTTATCGGAAGGTCCAGCCCCATAGCCCCCTCACCCTGCCCGCTCCCCCGGTGGGGAGAGGGAAAAAGGAGGGCTCCGCCGGCTCCTACACCGTCATCCCTGCTCCGCCGTCGAAGTTGATGGACGCGCCCGTGATGTAGGTGGCCCGCTCCGACACGAGGAAGGCGAAGAGATCCGCGAACTCCGTGGCGTGCGCGACGCGACCGAGCGGCACGCGCAGCTTGGCCAGCTCCGCGTAGTGCGCCTCGAGGTCGCCCTTGGCCCGCCGGGCAATCTGGGCGCTCCGCACCAGCCCGATGCAGATGGTGTTCACGCGGATGTTGTCGGCCGCGTACTCGTTCGCGAGCGACTTCGTGAGGTTGAGGCCGGCCGCGCGCGTGACCGTGGTGGGCAGCGAGCGCGCCGCCGGCGTCTTGCCGCCCACGGTGGTGATGTTGACGATGCGCCCGCCGCCGCGCTGCTTCATGTGGGGGATCACGAGCCGCGTCATCCGCACGGCGCCCATGACCTTGAGCTCCCAGTCCGACTGCCAGGCCTCGTCGTCCACCTTCTCGAAGCCCGCCGCGGCCGAGGTGCCGGCGTTGTTCAGGAGGATGTCCACGCCGCCCCACTGCGCGACCACGGCGTTGACCAGCCCCTCGCAGTCCGCGGCCCGGCTCACATCCGCCACGTGGCCCAGGATCTGGCCGCCGCCCGCCTTGCGAATCTCGTCCACGGCCTGATCCAGCTTCTCCTTGCGGCGGGCGCAGATGGCCACCCGCGCCCCCTCGACGGCGAGCTTCTCGGCGGCGGCGCGTCCGAGTCCCTCGCTCCCGCCGGTGATGATGGCGACTTTGTTGGTCAGGCCGAGATCGAGCATGAATGGATCCTCCTCGCGGGGTGAATGGTCGGCGCGGGTGCGCCCGGGCCCGCATCCTAGCACTTCGCACGGGAGCGGGGCCCGGGAACCCTCGGGAGCCCGGCCCACGTCATTCACACTCCTTTACGGTTCGCACATACGCCGTTCACACGCCGCGGCCATCCTCTGTTCTGGAATCGGGCGATCGGTAGGGCGCGAGGGCGCGCCCCGGAGGGATCGGCGATGCCTACGACCGTCAGGGGCCGGCTCCTCGCCGGCGTCATCGTTGTATGCCTGGTCATCACGGGCGGCGGCTACCTCTACGCGCGGGCGCTTGCCGGCCGCCAGACTTATCGCACGGCGCCCGTCACGCGCGGCCCGCTGGTCGCGGCGGTCTCGGCGACGGGCACGCTCAACGCCGTGATCACCGTGCAGGTGGGCTCCCAGGTGTCCGGGCAGATCAAGGAGCTCTTCGTCGACTTCAACTCGGCCGTGACCAAGGGCCAGGTCATCGCGCGGATCAACCCGGACCTCTTCGAGGCGCAGGTCAGCCAGGCCAAGGCGCAGCTCGACGCGGCGCAGGCCATGGTGCTGAACCAGCAGGCGGTCATCGAGAAGACCCACGCCGATCTCGAGAACGCGCGCGCCGCTCTCGCCTCCGCCCATGCCCAGACCCTCAAGTCCCAAGTGGCGGTGGTGGACGGCAAGCGCAACTTCGGGCGCCAGCACGACCTTCGCTCGCGCGATCTCATCGCCCAGGCGGACGAGGATGCCGCCCAGGTGCAGTACGACTCCGCCGTGGCCCAGTACGACTCGAGCGCGGCCCAGGAGCGCGCCGCCGGGGCGGCGCTCCGCTCCGCGGAGGGACAGATCAAGGTCGCCGACACGCTGCTCAAGAATCTCCAGGCCCAGGTCGACCAGAACACCGCCAATCTCGCCCAGGCGCGGCTCAGCCTCGGGTACACCGTCATCAAGGCGCCCGTGGACGGCGTCGTGGTCGCCCGCAACGTCGACGTGGGCCAGACCGTCGCCGCGAGCCTCCAGGCCCCCGTGCTCTTCGTCATCGCGCAGGACCTCAGCAAGATGCAGGTGGACACGAACGTGGACGAGGCGGACGTGGGGCGCACGCAGGTCGGCCAGCAGGCCACCTTCACGGTGGACGCCTTTCCGGGCCGGACCTTCTCGGGCACGATCACCCAGGTGCGCAAGGCCGCCCAGATCCTCCAGAACGTCGTCACCTACGACGTCGTGGTGTCCGCGGACAATCCCGATCTCAAGCTCCTCCCCGGCATGACCGCGAACATCAAGGTCGTCACCGACCAGCGGGACAGCGTGCTGCAGGTTCCCAACGCCGCGCTCCGCTTCCGGCCGCCGGGCGCGGACGCCGAGACGTCGAGGAGCTCCCCCGAAGCTCAGCGGAGCCAGGCGGCAAGAGCTGACGGCAGGCCGGGTGGCGATCGGCGGGCACAGTCCCAGGAAGGCAATCGCTCAGGCGGCGAGGGCGGGTCCCGGCGCGGGCCTGGCCAGGCTGGACGCGTCTGGGTGGTCGGTGAGGACGGCAAGCCGCATCCCATCCCTGTCCAGATCGGGATCAGCGACGGGTCACGCTCGGAGGTGCTCGCAGGCGCCCTCAACGAGCAGACCCAGGTCATCGTCGGCGCGGGCGGAGCCGCCGAGAAGACCAGGGGCACGGGCAGCGAGCCGCGCCTGCGCCTCTAGCCGGATGCAAAAAAATGGCCGAAGATCTCTTCGACGCGCTTGCGGGTCCCTTGGCTCACCGCGTAGCCGGCGTGGCGCGTGGTGCGCGCATCGATCGCACTCGCCCGGTCCGCGGTGTTCTGGGCCACCTGCGGCGTTACCTGGCGCAGCCGGAGGGCCTCGACGAAGTCCCGCGTGTCATAGCCCTTGTCGGCGCCCACCGTGATCCGTCCTGCCGTCGCCCGGTGGCCCTGCATCTCC
>Ga0335071_10005772_pt1 | contig 12825 bp, 8 predicted proteins | sample Lox_Sample_15_FD_206724 | JGI IMG/M metagenome (GOLD analysis project Ga0335071, IMG submission 206724) | Soil microbial communities from Loxahatchee National Wildlife Refuge, Florida, United States - Lox_Sample_1.5 | ecosystem: Environmental > Terrestrial > Soil > Wetlands | place: USA: Florida...
ACTATCCTGAGGGCCACACGGAAGAACTCGACGCCATCAACAATCCTGAAGATGCGGGCGCTGGCACGCGCAAGGTTCCGTTCAGCCGCGAACTGTACATCGAGCAGGACGATTTCCGTGAAGTGCCTCCGCCGAAGTATTTCCGCCTCTCTCCCGGACGCGAAGTTCGCCTGCGTTACGGGTACTTCATCACGGCGCACAGCGTCGTGAAGAACACACAGGGCGAAGTGGTTGAGGTGCACTGTACCTACGACCCGGCAACCCGTGGTGGCGATGCTCCCGATAAGCGCAAGGTGAAGTCCACCATCCACTGGGTTTCGGCACCGCACGCAGTGGACGCAGAGGTCCGCCTCTACGACACGCTCTTCACCAAGCCTGATCCCAACGACGTCGAGGAAGGCCAGGACTTCACAGCGAACCTGAACCCGAGCTCTCTGGAAGTGGTCGAACACGCAAAACTGGAGCCCTCACTCGGAAAAGCACTGGTCGAGAGTCGCTACCAGTTCGAACGGCTTGGATATTTCTGCGTGGACCCGGATTCAACACCTCAAAAGCCAGTGTTCAATCGCACGGTTGCCCTTAAAGACACTTGGGCGAAAATCGAGAAGAGAGGCTCCTAACTCTTTGTCATTAACTGCCTAGCAATTTTCAAACCATTGCGTTCTGAAGATTTAGGCAACAGGGAAATCTTTGCCCGTCTTTTCGGGGTCGCGATAGTGCTAAGGTGAAAAAGGTACTTGCAAGGTCCTGGCTTCGTGTAATCTCACTTAGGCGCGGGGGAATCGACCCCTGCCACTTAGATGAAGTGAGCGCCACTGAGCAGTTAAACGCCGGGTGTTGCTTTGTGAGCGGAGGCGAGAATTGAAATATCGAATCTTGATTGTGGATGACCAAGTTGCGCTCGCCGATACCCTACGGCAGATTCTTGAGCGGCATGGTTATGAATGTGCGATGGCACACACCGGCAATCAGGCGCTCGACAAACTGACCAGCTTTTACCCCGATCTCGTACTGTCCGACGTAATCATGCCCGGCATGGATGGAATTGAGTTTGCCCGAGTGGCGCAGAACGTACTGCCCGGCTGTCCTATTCTTCTCTGTTCTGGAAATGCCACTACCCAGGAACTGATCGAAAATGCGGAAGCTGACGGCGAAAGCGTCATCGTCCTTCCTAAGCCGATCGCTCCCAGGGACCTGCTTGCCCAGATCTCACGCTCAATTGAGGCTTCCATGCAATCCGGATTGAAACGAGCTGCTGAAGCTTAACAGGCTGCTGAAAAGCCCGTTCGGGGTGGCGCATACCGAAATTTCTTGTCAGCCTCGTCTCAATAATCAACTAACTTTGCGAGACTCGCCGCGTTTTTCATTAGTCCCTAAGCGGTTTTCCTTCTATTCAGAACTTCCTGCTGCGACGAATCACCTTCGTGTGCCTGCCGCTGCTCGGCGGCAGCGGGAAATCGAACCGAAAAGATAGCGCCCATACCCTTGGGACTCCGGACACGGATTGTGCCCGAGTGCTTGATGGTCAAGCTGCGAGTGACCCATAGCCCCAAGCCAGTGCCATAAGCAAGTTTGGTCGTGAAGAACGGCTCGAAGATCTTCTCCCTCAACTCCGCTGGAATGCCGGGGCCGCAATCCGCCAAGGTGAACTGCACGGTTTCAGGCTTGCCGTTGATAGCCGGCAATCGGGTGGTCCGCATTGTGATTCGGCTGTGATCGGGCGCCACATCAAGCGCGTTCGCGAGCAGGTTTGAGATGATTTGCCTCAGCTCACCTTCGACGATCCAAATTTCGTCGTTATCGGCAAACCCGCGCACCAGTTCGACGTGCTTCTGCCTGAATTTTGATTCAAAGATTTCAGCTACACCGTCCGCGACAGTACTCATCTTCACCACGGCGGGCTCAGAGCGCTCGCGGTAAAAGCCAAGAGTTTGCTGCGTAAGGTGAGCTATTCTGGCGAGCTCGCGCTGTGCCAGTTCCAGATGGCTCCGCGTCTGGTCAGATAGGTTCTGATCGCTGAGCGCCAGATAGAGCGTGTTGGTCACGACCGCCAGAGGGTTATTGATCTCGTGCGCAACCGTGGCCGCCATCCGTCCCGTTGAAGCAAGCTTCTCACTTCTTATCAATAGTTCCTGGCTGCGCTTCATCTCTTCAATATCAGTGCAGCTGCCAAACCAACGTACGACGTTGCCTTCATCGAAGATTGGAAGAGCTCTGACCAGGAACCAGCGGTATTCTCCGTCGTTACGGCGCAATCGAAATTCGATGTTCACCTCGGTCTTGTCCTCAAGAGCACGCTTCCAGTTGTCGGACACGAACTCACGCTCTTCCGGCAGCATCAAATCCAGTCCGCTTGTCTTCGCAGTCTGCTCCAGATTCATGCCCGTGTACTTTATCCACCGATCATTTACATAATCGATGTTGCCGTTCGCATCTGCAGTCCATACCAGTTGCGGCAGAGCGTCTGCCAACCCGCGGAATCGGAATTCACTAAGGCGAAGTGCCTCTTCCGCCTCTTTGCGCTGCATGATGTCGGTGTTCGTTTCAAGCACCTTATGCGCATCTGGATGAAGTGACCATCGGCTCGCGACCACGATCTTTGAGCCGTCTTTACGCCTTTGTACCAGCTCTCCGAACCAGCGGCCGGTACTGCGCAATCGTTTGCTGATCGCTTCGAGTGGCTCTGGAAATTGCGTTTGGAGGAGTTCATGGGAGACCCGCCCCAATGCCTCATCGGATGTGTAGCCGTAAGCTTCGACGGCGCCACGATTCCAGGACAGAATGCGATCTTCCTCATCACGGACGAGGATGGCGTCAGAGCTTAGGTCAATAAGGCGAGCCTTCTCGTTGAGCGCCTCGTCGGCCAGCTTGCGTAGCGTGATGTCCTCGACAATTGCAATTTCGTAATCCGGATTGCCTGCGGCATCTCGCGCTAGAGAAAGAGTAAGTCGCGCCCAAACCACTCGTCCGTCCTTGTGAATGAAGCGCTTCTCAACCGCGTAGTGATCAATCACTCCCGCACTCATGCGCTTGAAAGGTACGAGATCGATGTCGATATCATCTGGATGGGTGATGTTGGGCCACGGAGTAGCGCGCATCTCCTCCTCCGTGTAGCCCACCATCTTGCAGAGCGCCTCATTTGCGTCCATCCAGCATGCATCGGCGAAATTGACACGTCCAATGCCGACAGCTGCAAACTGGAATGCCACTCGAAACTTCTCTTCGCTGGCACGCAATCTCTCGTCGGCCTCACGCTTGGCGGTGATGTCGCGCAAAATGACCGTGAACAAACGGTGTGAGTGAAACTGAACCTTGGAGATTGTCGCTTCAATCGGAAACTCTTCTCCATTCGCCCGCAAGCCGGTCAAAATACCGGGCGACTGCATGGTGCGCGATGTAACGCCGGACCGGTCGAAGTTGCGGATGTGCTGCCGATGCTGCTCGACAAAGCGCGCAGGGATAAAGCGGTCGAGCGATGCCCCGATCGCCTCGTCTGCCGGGACGCCGAAAATGTTCTCGGCGGCTTTGTTGAAGACTGCGATCCGCTGTTGTTCATCGACAGAGATGATGGCGTCCATTGCGCCCTGAACAATTCCTTCCAGGCGCATCCGGCTCTCTTGCAGAGCTTCTTCCACCTTCATGCGATGTGAAATATCGATGACAACCCCGAACATCGCGACCGCACGCCCGTTCTCAACCTGTGCCCGTCCTCGGGAGTTGATCCAATGCACGCTTCCATCCGCCCAGACAACACGTACATCGACCTGGAAGGGACTTTCCGTTCGCAGTGACTTCTCGAACGCTTCTTCCGCACGCGTACGGTCGTCGGGATGGACGCGCTCCAGAAACAATTCGTGCGTGGGTTCGATCTCAGGACCTATACCAATGAGTTCGCGAACACGATCACTCCACTCCTGCTTATTGGCTTCAATGTCCCAGTACCAGGTCCCGAGATTGGAAGCTTCCGTCGCGAGTGCAAGCTGCGTACGTTGCTTCTGAACTGCCTCCACAAGCATTACAATCTGGGGCCGTCGGACGAAGACGATGAAAACGAAGATAGTTCCGGCCGCAAGAACGCAGACAGCGATCAAGCCATTCGCAGCTCTACGCGCGCGCGGCACTCGCTCGTTGCTGAACTGCTCACGCTCGGCAACAACCTGGTCGCGCAAACGACGCATCTCGTCCATTTGCTGCTTACCCGCAAGGTTCAGCTCGGCATCGGAAACATTCTCCCCGCTCCGGCGCAATGCAATCATCTGTTCTGCGTATTGGTGCCAGCCGATATACGCATCGCGCAGCTTGCGCACTTCAACTTGCTGCTGCGGCGAGTCTTGAACGAGAGTTCGCAGTCGGTCGATTCGTCGCAGAATCTCTGGTTCGGCTGCCCTGTATGGCTCCAGAAATTCGTCGCTGCCGGTGAGCAGGTACCCGCGCAGGCCACTCTCCATATCAACCATCAACCGAAGCAGCAGTCGCGAGTCGCTGAGTACCTGGTTGGAATGCAGGAGATCGGTCTGAGTGCCTATCAGGCTTTCCGCATAAAAGATAACCGCTCCGAGCAATGCCAGGAAAAGCAGCATGGGCACAAGAAGGCTACGGCTGACCATCGACGCGAGTGAGCGGCGTTCAGAGTTTTTGCCAGAATTCTGGAACATCGGAACGAGGCAAGTGCCTTCATGGTGAGATGCACTGTTGGCCAAAGGCGTCCAGCAGAGCACGTTAAAACAATGCAAGTTAGAACAATGAGAGAGGCGTTACCACTTCAGCGCAGGCTGGATCGTCATTTTCCACTCGGTTAACCCGGTTACTTACTTCGTACCTACTCATGCGCCGAGCATCGAAAGGACGCAGAATTTCCGACAAGCTTCCTATGTCCCCAAAGCCGGGATCGAGCCAGAGTTCGTACGCATCTTCGGGCAGAATTGCGGGCATTCGGTCATGAAGCTCCGCCACCAGAGCATTCGGCGGCGTAGTCAGAATGGTGCAGCTCTCGACCAGATTGCCGTTAGGTGCTTTCCATCTCTCCCACAGCCCTGCCATTCCGAAAAGCGAGCCATCGTCCACCGTGATGCAGAATGGCCGTCTTTGCTTCCCTTCTTTCTTCCACTCGTAGAAGCCGTCGCTGGGAATAATGCAGCGACGACGCACGAGAGCATCTTTGAAGGCCGGCTTTTCGGCTGCGGTCTCAGCACGGGCGTTGATCAGCCGGTTTCCAATGCCCGGATCTTTCGCCCAGTACGGGATGAGTCCCCAGCGCAGGATGGAAGCAGTGCGGCTTGGGCGATCAGGCCGTTGTCGCACCGCCAATACGTCCTGAGTAGGCGCAATGTTGTAGCGCGCGGGAATCTCATCGAACTCGTCGATGCCAAACTTCTTTGCGAGTTGATCCGCGCGAGAGAGCCTGAAGCGTCCGCACATAGGGTTTTTGAGTATAGCGCGCCCGAAAAGGTGCAGAAATCACGCCGGTTACTTCCTCGCGCGTAACGTACAGTCCCAACCTGAACCATGCTTCATTCCCGGAAAACTCAGGTAACGGCCCAGCAAAACGCACTGATCTCGGCGATGAATTCGGCAGCGCTGCCGATTGATAGTTTGTGGTCATAGGTGCAACGGACTCAGACACAGGTCCGCGACCATAAATCCATCTCCGAAGGTCGAAGACCGATGAACGAGATGCAAGAAGTCATTGACGAGTTCCTGATTGAATCATCCGAGCTCCTCGAGCAATTTGAGCGCGATCTTGTAGCGCTGGAGAAGGACCGAAACAACCCGGAACTACTCGCGAGCATTTTCCGGGCGATCCACACCATCAAAGGCAGCGGTGGCACCCTCGGGTTCTCAACCATTGCGGCACTGACACACGTTGGCGAGAACCTGCTGAGCCGTCTGCGTGATGGCCTGCTGCTCCTTGATCCAGCGATCGCAACGGCGCTTCTCAGCATGGCCGACGCCCTTCGCTCACTGCTTTCCAAAATCAAGGAGAGTGGCGAAGAAGGCGACCTGGACACCTCTTCCCTTCTAGAGCAACTCTCCCAATACGTTTCAGCCCTTCCCGCAAACACCGAGAACTCGGTCGCTGCGGTCGAGACTGAAAAGGCACCTCAACCTGTGCCGCGCATTGGCGAGTTGCTGATGAGCATGGGGACTTCGGCAGAGGAGGTGCACTCGGCGTTGCAAGCCCAGGAAACAGGAGATCAGCGCAAAATAGGCGAAATCCTGGTCGCTAACAATGCAGCGGAACCTGGTGCGCTGGTCGAAGCCCTGCGCGTGCAGCGCGAAGCTGCGGCCGACGTTCACGCCAGCAATACGATTCGGGTGGACGTGGGTTTGCTCGACAAGTTGATGAACCGCGTTGGCGAGTTGGTTCTGGCGCGCAACCAGATTCTGCAATTCACAGGCTCGCAGGAAGACGCGATGTTCCTGAACGCGGCGCAGCGCCTGAATCTCATCACCACCGAGCTGCAGGAAAGCGTGATGAAGACGCGCATGCAGCCCATCGGCACCGTGTGGAACGCGCTGCCGCGCATCGTGCGCGACCTCTCATTGGAGTGCCACAAGCAAGTCGAGATCGAGATGGTCGGCGCAGAAACCGAACTCGACAAGACCATCATCGAGGCAATTAAGGGTCCCCTCACCCACATTGTCCGCAATTCGCTCGATCACGGCATTGAGACGCCCGAGGTTCGCGTTGCACGGGCGAAACGCCCACAAGGGCTGCTCACTCTGCGTGCCTTTCATGAAGGCGGGCAGGTCATCATCGAGATCTCTGATGATGGCAATGGCATTCGCACCGAAGCGGTGAAACAGAAAGCGATTGCGAAAGGCAAGCTGCGAGAAGAAGAGGCGGCTCGCATGAGCGAGCGCGAGTTACTCAACCTCGTGTTTCTTCCGGGACTCTCCACAGCCGAACAGGTGACAAACATCAGCGGGCGCGGAGTCGGAATGGATGTGGTGAAAACCAACATCGAGAAGATCGGCGGAAACATCGACCTGCAGAGCACTCCGGAACAAGGCACGACAATCCGCATCAAGATCCCACTCACGCTGGCGATTATTCCAGCCCTCATGGTCACCAGCGCCGGTGAGCGTTTTGCGATTCCGCAGGTGAGCCTGGTGGAACTGGTAAGAGTCGAGGCGGATAAGGCCGAGCGCAAGCTGGAGTTCGTGCACGGCGCGCCCGTGTATCGCCTGCGAGGAAACCTGCTGCCACTGATTCATCTGAATCGCGTTTTGAATATGTCAGCAGCTGAGGCACATGCTGAAGATTGCACCAATATCGTGGTCCTGCAGGCAGGCGAACGTCAGATCGGTCTCGTCGTCGATGACATCAACGACACGGAGGAGATCGTCGTTAAACCGCTCTCCAAGCAGTTGAAATCGCTCTTCTGCTTTGCGGGAGCCACCATCATGGGTGATGGGCGTGTCGCCCTGATTCTCGATGTGATGGGGTTGGCACAGTTCATCCACATCGTCAACGAACGTCGCGACACCGCGCAGATCGCCGACTCCGTCGCGAGAGACGCGACCGCCAACGGGTTGGCCGCGCAGTCATGGCTCGTTTTCCGCGCCGGAGACCGGGGCCGTATGGCAATTCCTCTCTCGGCTGTTTCGCGACTCGAGGAATTCAGTTGCCGTGCCGTCGAATACTCGGCGGGACGGCACGTCATTCAATACCGCGGCGAGATCATGCCGCTCTACACGGTGCCGGAAGTTCTCGGCAAATCGCCAGGAGATTTGCCGCAACTGTTCCAGGTGATCGTGCATTCCGAGGATGGCACAAGCATCGGCCTTGTAGTGGACGAGATTCTGGACATCGCTGAGCAGACAGTCGCGCGAACCACGACTCAGCAGACAGGCCCTTTCTGTGGAACCGCCGTGATTCAGCAGCATGTGACCGATTTGTTTGATCTGCGGGCGCTTCGGCAGCACGCGTCCCGCTCGCCACAGGAGGCAATCGCATGAGTCAACTTGCACAGCTCTGCACCTTCTACGTTGATGGACTCCTGCTCGGCGTGGAAGTCGAGAACGTTCAGGAGGTTATCCGATACCAGGAAATGACACGTGTTCCGCTGGCTCCGGCAGTCATAGGCGGACTGATTAATCTTCGCGGCCAGATTGTTACAGCCGTCGACCTGCGCCAAAGGCTTGGATTGCACTCGCGTTCGCAAGGCACACTGCCGATGAATGTCGTGGTGAGAACTGACGATGGAGCCATGAGCCTGCTGGTGGACGAAATCGGCGACGTGGTGGAAGTCGAAGAAGCTTCATTTGAAGCCGCGCCCGATACGCTCGCGCCCGAGGCGCGTGAACTCATTCGCGGCGTCTACAAATTAAAACGGGATCTGTTGCTCCTTCTCGATACGGACAAGGCAGTCAACTCGGCGGTGATGGCAATTGCACATACCGCATGAACCAAAGAAACACGAGGACACTATGGCACACATTGACATCGCCACCCCAAACACCATTGAGCCGGCGGCACAGCGAGCAGTTCGCGGCGCCCGTCGGGCAACTCGCGACAAAGAACGTAAAACCATCGCCCAGGAAATCCAGCGCGTTCGCCAGGCGATAGAAGCCGGCGACCTGCAGGCACGGGCAAACACAGCAGGCTTCGAGAATGCCGATTGGGAAGCGCTCAATGACGTCAACAGCTTGCTCGAGACGCTACTCGCTCCGCTTGGCGTGGCGTATGAACACATCAGCCGCATTTCCAAAGGCGATATTCCGCCCACAATCACGGTTTCCTACAAGGGCGAATTCGAAGCAGCAAAGGACAGCGTCAACGCTTGCATCGACACGCTCAACGGCCTGACCAGGGAGATAACGGGCATGAGCGATGCGCACAAGGCGGGTGACATTGATGTGCGCATTCCGGAAGAAAAGTTTCAGGGCGCCTACAGGGCCATGGCCAAATGCGTAAACGACATGGTAGCGGGCCACATCGTGGTTAAGAAGAAGGCAATGGCTTGCATCGCCGAGTTCGGAAAAGGCAACTTCGAAGCTGAGTTGGAGAAGTTTCCCGGTAAGAAGGCGTTCATAAACGAGAACATAGAACGCCTGCGTGCGAACGTGAAGTCCTTCATCGAAGAAATGACCCGGATGAGCACTGCCCATAACGCCGGCGACATCGACGTGCGTATCCCGGAAGAAAAGTTCGAGGGTGCCTATTACACCATGGCTAAGGGTGTGAATGACATGGTGTTTGGGCACATCGCGGTGAAGAAAAAGGCGATGGCATGCGTGGCCGAATTCGGTAAGGGCAACTTCGAAGCTGAACTGGAGAAGTTCCCAGGCAAGAAAGCATTTATCAATGAGAACATGGAGCGCCTCCGCGATAACGTGAAATCTTTCATCACGGAAATGATTCGCATGAGCGACGCCCATAACGCCGGAGACATCGACGTGCGCATCCCGGAAGAGAAGTTCGATGGTTCCTACCGCACAATGGCCAAAGGCGTGAATGAGATGGTTGGTGGCCATATTGCCGTGAAGAAGAAGGCAATGGCATGCGTCGCCGAATTTGGCAAGGGCAACTTCGAAGCCGTGCTCGAGCGCTTCCCGGGCAAGAAGGCCTTTATCAACGAAACCATTGAGCAGGTGCGCAGCCGGCTCAAGGCTCTAATTGCCGACGCAGACATGCTTGCCGGCGCGGCCGTCCAGGGCAAGTTGGACACGCGTGCTGACGCGAACGCTCACGAGGGTGACTTCCGCAAGATTGTTGCCGGAGTGAATGCCACACTTGATGCGGTGATCGGCCCCCTTAAGGACGTCGAAGTAGCGCTTGCGAAACTTGCAGACGGCGATTTCACAGTACAGATCGAGAAGCAGTACGCTGGCGAGTTCAACGAGCTAAAGAACGCTGTGAACACCATGGTCGCGCAGGTTCGTAGTGCGCTGCTGAAGATCGGCAAGGAAACAAATACCCTGGCTTCGGCGAGCGAACAGCTCGGACGCGTAAGCCAGCAGATGAGCGCGAGCGCGGAAGAAACCGCCGCACAGGCCAATGTTGTCTCCGCCGCAAGCGAACAGGTCTCCACCAATATCCAAACGGTTGCGACCGGCGCTGACGAGATGGGCGCTAGCATCAAGGAGATCGCTAAGAACACGGCTGAAGCGACGAAGATCGCGAATAACGCCGTGCAACTCTCAAAGACAACGAATGATACTGTTCGCAAGCTCGGCACCAGCAGCGCCGAGATTGGCCAGGTCATCAAGGTCATCACGTCTATTGCCCAGCAGACGAACCTGCTCGCTCTCAACGCGACCATCGAAGCCGCGCGTGCGGGCGAGGCTGGCAAGGGTTTCGCCGTCGTCGCAAACGAAGTGAAGGAACTTGCAAAACAGACCGCCCAGGCCACCGAAGATATCAGCCAAAAGATCTCGGCTATACAGGAGGACGCAAGCGGCGCGGTCACAGCCATCGGTCAGATCACGGAGGTGATCGGGCAGATCAGCGACATTCAGAACACCGTCGCAACCGCTATTGAAGAACAGAGTGCGACGACAAACGAAATTAGTCGCAATCTTGGCGAGGCGGCGAAAGGCGGCGCTGACATCACGCTCAACATCACTAGTGTGGCGCAGGTCGCAAAAACCACGACCGAGGCGGCTGGTCAGACGCAGATGTCCGCCAAGTCCCTGGAAGAAACCGCTGCGCAATTGCGTGAACTCGTCGGTCAGTTCCGGTACGAGGACGCAAAAGCGATGGCAACGGCTGCTTACGCCGGCAGATGATCACTTCAACAACGGAGCCCGGTTTCTCTCCGCCGGGCTCCGCAATGATATCCGGCGTACGAAGTCAGAACCTGTTGTGAAAGGAATTCACATGCGTGCCCTCGTCGTGGATGATTCATCCACAATGCGAGCTGTTCTACGGATAATTCTGCGTCGAAAAGCCTTCGAAGTTCACGAGGCAAAGAACGGTGCCGAGGCGATGCGGACGCTCGAGGCAATCGGTCCTGTAGACCTGATGCTGCTGGACTGGAACATGCCCGAGATGAACGGGTTTGAGTTACTCTCCTGCATTCGTCGCGACTCCCGTCACACGAACACCAAGATCATGATGGTGACAACCGAAACGGCGCTGGACGAAATGACTCGCGCGCTCGAAGCCGGCGCAAACGAGTACATCATGAAACCGTTCACGCCTGATGCTGTCGATGACAAGCTGCGAATGCTCGGATGGTGATTCGATGACTCGCAAGATCAGGGTCCTGGTAGTCGATGATTCCGTGGTCATCCGGCGCTTGCTCGCGGACGCAATTTCGGCCGATTCGAGGTTCGAACTTGCCGCAGTGGCTGCAAACGGACAGATTGCGCTTTCCGTGCTGGAGCGCACTCAGCCGGACGTGGTGACGCTCGATGTCGAGATGCCCATCATGGATGGCTTGGAAACACTGAAGCAGATTCGCGCGAAACACAGATCACTTCCCGTCATCATGTTCAGCACGCTGACGGAGCGCTGTGCGCAAACAACGATTGACGCACTGGCACTCGGCGCCAGCGATTACGTCACCAAGCCTGCAAACGTCGGCAGCTTTTCCGCCGCCCGCCAGCAGGTTATGGACGCGCTGATTCCGAAGATGTTGGGCCTGTGCCGCTCGCCCGAGCCCCAAGAGTGTGCGACAACGACGCCACGCATGGTTACACAGTCCGCACCCGCTGTTCGTCTGAGAAAGCAGACGCAAACAGAAGCAGTCGAACTGGTTGCCATCGGCAGCTCAACCGGAGGTCCAAACGCGCTCGCGGAAGTTCTGAGAGGCTTACGTGCAGATTTTCCGGTGCCGATTGTCATTACACAGCACATGCCCCCGGCATTTACGCGTTTTCTCGCGCAGCGTCTTAACACGTACACACCATTAGAGGTGAAGGAAGCGATCGCCGGTGTGGCGCTTGAAGCAGGGCAAGTCTGGATCGCTCCGGGCGATTACCACTTGTGCGTTGTTCGCGATGACCGGAAGGTGCGACTCGCGCTTTCGACTAGCGCGCCCGAGAATTCGTGCCGACCGTCGGTCGATACGCTCTTTCGCTCCATTTCGCGCGCATACAAAGGTTCCGCCGTGCTTGCAGTAGTGCTGACGGGAATGGGCCAGGACGGACTTCGCGGCTGTGAATTGCTCGCCCAAACAGGCGCTCAGATCATAGTGCAGGACGAAGCCAGTTCTGTGGTGTGGGGCATGCCCGGGGCAGTTGCGCGCGCAGGTCTGGCAAGCGGAATCCTCCCCCAGCATCTCATTGCCGGTGAACTCGTGCGCCGCGTCAGTTCTTCACGATCTCTCAATGCGCTTTTGAAGCGCACAGCAGCACTTGTATGAATATCGCTCCGGCAGAATTCGACTATTTGCGGCGACTAGTGCGTGACTGCTCAGCGATTGAGATTGACGCTGACAAGCAGTACCTCGCCGAGTTACGGCTAAGCCCGTTGCTGCCGGAGCACGGCGTTGCATCGGTGCAGGAGCTGCTCATTCGTTTGCGCAACCAGGAGATCGGAACCGTACATCGCCGCGTAGTGGACGCGATGACCAACAACGAGACATGGTTTTTTCGCGACTTTCACCCCTTCAAAGCTCTTGAGTCAAACATCATCCCGGAGATGATCACTCGCCGCTCGTCCGAGCGCCAATTGTGCGTTTGGAGCGCGGCTGCTTCGACCGGCCAGGAAGCGTACAGCGTAGCGATGATTCTGCGCGACCGATTCACGATTCCGCATTGGCGCTACTTCATTCTCGGGACTGACATCTCGGACCGCGTACTGCGTCGCGCACGGGCAGGAATCTACTCACAGCAGGAAGTTAATCGAGGACTTCCAGCGTCCATGCTGGCCAA
>Ga0335071_10005773_pt1 | contig 12823 bp, 11 predicted proteins | sample Lox_Sample_15_FD_206724 | JGI IMG/M metagenome (GOLD analysis project Ga0335071, IMG submission 206724) | Soil microbial communities from Loxahatchee National Wildlife Refuge, Florida, United States - Lox_Sample_1.5 | ecosystem: Environmental > Terrestrial > Soil > Wetlands | place: USA...
CGCTACAACAAAATCAACGAGCTTACATAAAGAAATGGGTTTTTAAATTAATAATAGTTAAAGATTCAATATATTATTATTCATCATTCTACTCAATAAGCGAAAGATATTTTAATGATACTTTTCTAAAATCCATAACGCCTTTCGGCCGCATTTCGGGCGATGTTTATCCTTGGTATTCAGGGTAAATTTAAATACGGGAAGCCATATCGATAGAATGACATATGCTGTCATATATCAGGCTGTCGCCCAAAAAGAAAATATGCGGCCGCCTATTGAGGCATAAATATAATCGGACGGGACGGAAATGCCAGGAAAAGTATCCCTAAGCTATGCGTTCAGGGGTTCGGAAAAGCCGCTGATCGGCAAGACGATCGGCGATATGTTCGACGAGGTCGCCGAGACCTACCCCGACAACGACGCTCTTGTATCGCTTCAGCAGGGTAAGCGATACACCTATCGCGAGTTCCAGAAGGAGATCAACAGGATAGCTAAGGGTTTATTAAGCTTAGGCTTCAAGAAAGGCGACCGGGTCGCTATCTGGGCTACGAACATTGCCGAATGGGTCATGGTCCAGGTCGCGACGGCAAAGGCGGGCATCATCATGATCAACGTTAACCCGGCCTACCGTACCCACGAGCTCGAGTACGTGCTGCGCCAGTCCGAGACCCAGGCGTTACTTCTCATTGACAGGTTCAAGACGTCGGACTACGTCGGCATGATCAACGAGGTCTGCCCCGAATTAAAGGCCTCGAAGCCGGGACAGCTTAACTCCGAAAACCTGCCTTTCCTGAAGACTGTCATCCTCATCCGGGGCGAGAAGCAGCCCGGCATGCTCACCTGGGACGAGCTGCTCAGGATGGGCGACGACATGCCGGATGGCGTGCTCTGCGGCCTGCAGTGTGCCCTGGACTTCGACGACCCCATCAATATCATGTATACTTCGGGCACGACCGGCTTCCCCAAGGGCGTCGTCCTCACGCACCATAACCTGGTCAATAACGGCTACTTTATCGGCGAGTGTATGAGCTTCACCGACAAGGACAGGCTATGCATCCCGGTGCCTTTCTATCACTGCTTCGGCATGGTGCTGTCCAACCTGGCCTGCATGACCCATGGCGCGACCATGGTGCTGCCGGCCGAGCACTTCGATCCGGTATCGACGCTCACGGCGATCGAGAAAGAGAAGTGTACTGCCGTCCACGGCGTCCCCACGATGTTCATCGCCGAGCTGGAGCACCCGGACTTTAAAAAGTTCAACCTCAGGACCCTGCGCACCGGCATCATGGCGGGCTCGCCCTGCCCCATCGAATACATGAAAAAGGTCAGCACGCTCATGAACATGAATGAGGTCGTTATTACCTATGGTCAGACTGAATCGTCGCCGGGCCTCACGATGTCATCGACGCACGATCCGCTCGATAAGCGCGTCTCGACCGTCGGGCAGCCCATGCCCCACTGCGAGCTAAAGATCGTTGATCCCAAGACCGGAAAGATGGTCCCCCGGGGCCAGCCTGGCGAGATCTGCGCCCGGGGCTACATGATAATGCGGGGCTATTATAGGAATAAGGAAGCGACTGACCTGGCGATCGACGAGGAGGGCTGGCTACACACGGGTGACCTGGGCACTCTCGATGACGAGGACTACTGTAAGATAACCGGCCGCCTGAAGGACATGGTCATCCGGGGCGGAGAGAACATTTACCCGAGAGAAGTGGAAGAGTTCCTCTACGAGCATCCGGCCATCAGCGACGTGCAGGTCATTGGCGTCCCCGACATGAAGTATGGCGAAGAGCTCGTGGCCTGGGTCAAGCTCAAGGGCGATACGGCCGTGACGTCCGATGAGATCAAGGAATTCTGCAGGGGCAAGATCGCCCACTACAAGATACCCCGGTATATCAAGTTCACGGACGAGTTCCCCATGACCATCTCCGGCAAGATCCAGAAGTACAAGATGCGGGAGATCTCCACGAAAGAGCTTGGGCTGGAAGACGTGGCGAAGATCAAGACTGCATAAATTTTTTTAAACGACTTTGAGGATGGCTCCCCAAAGTCGTCTGGCTTTATTTCATGACGGCAAGCTTCGGCATCTGCATGCCCTTTGCCATGCTCGCGGGCGACTTCATGCTCACTTCGACGTTACCCAGCGCCTTGATGGCATCGCCGATGCCCTGCGTCGGTACGGACATGCCCGCTGTCGAAGGCGCCTTGATAGTGGCTTTGGCCGCTTTCTTGCCGGTATTGATGTTCTTAGTTACGTTGCCCATCGTCTGCTTGGCCATGTACTTCGCGTAGGCGTCCATAAGCTGGCTCTGCTTCGCGATGTCCGAGCTGCCGGATGTCAGCTTCTTCTGGATGTCGTTCAGCGTTGCCTTGGACTTGCCGATGCTCGTTTGACCCAGGATGTTACTGGTGGTCATCGCGAAGCCCGCCTGGGATGCCGTGAAAAAGGCCAACAGCAGTAAAATGACCAGGGCTACCCCTATTTTCCTCATAATATTACCTCCTCAATTACCCACACCCCGGTATCACCCAGGGTATACTCTGTTTACAAAATATATTGCGTCAATTATATATTTATGAATTAGTGGGCAGAACTTCGGAGAAATGGCCATTATATATGTGACTTTAACGGTTTTCCCGCAGGCCACAAACTTTTATTGTATACATACATATATAATTATCAAGGTGATGCGATGGCGACCGAGCAGATCAAATTCATCAGCCTGCCGCACTTAAAGCGGACCCTCGAGGGCAGCGGGCCGTTCAAGCTGATCGACGTGCGCGGCCGTGAGGACTATGCGAAGGAGCACATCAAGGGAGCGATATCCCTTCCGCTGGACGAGCTGGATAAGGCTAAAACACTTTTTAAGCCCGCCGAAGAGCTCATCGTCTATTGCGACAGCTTCGTCTGTTCGGCGAGCAGCAGCGCGGCAAAGATGCTGGCAAAAATGGGCTTTATGAACGTCCGCGATTATAAGGGCGGGATACGGGAATGGAAGATGAGCGGCCTGCCGACCGAGAGCTCGTGACGGAAGCGAAGGCGCCGGGCGGCAAGCTGGCCCGGCTACGCATAGATGAGATGGGCAATGTCATGCTGTCAGGGGACTTTTTTATATATCCCGGGGAAGGCATCCTCATAATTGAAAATACACTTTCCAGTCTCCGCGGCGATGAGCCGCTCGACGCCGTCGTGTCAGCCCTCGAGGCGGCGGTCAGCGAGAACCGGCTTCAGCTTGTGGGCCTGGACGTCCCCATCATAGCCCGATTGTACCGGGGTGCCGTCGATGTGGCGGGTCATAGATCTTAACTCTTATTCCGCGGCCGAGAACATGGCCATCGACGAGGCGATCTCCTCGCTGGTCAGAGAGGATTTGTCGCCCCCGACGATACGCTTTTACAGGTGGTCTCCCGGCGCCGTGACCATTGGCTGTTTCCAGTGTGCGGGCGACGAGATCGACCTGGACGCCTGCCGCAGGCTGGGCATCGACTTCGTGCGGCGCGGGACGGGCGGCGGCGCCGTCTACCACGATCCCGCCGGCGAGATCACGTACGCGGTCATCGCCCCCGAATCGCTCTTCTCGAAGGATATCCGGGAATCGTATCGGGAGATCTGCTCCTGTCTGATACGCGGGCTTGCCGGCATCGGCATCGAAGCATCTTTCCGGCCGATCAACGATGTCATCGTAGGCGGCCGTAAGATCTCCGGGAGTGCCCAGATGCGAAGGCAGGGCGTCCTGACCCAGCATGGCACCATCCTCTATGGCCTGGACCGCTCGACGATGTTCTCGGTGCTCAAGCCCTCAAAACTCAAACTTTCCGATAAGCCCGCCGCCATGTTCGGTGATGGCGTCGCCTGTGTCCGGGAATTATGCGGCGCATCCATGGAAGACCTGTATGATGCCTTACTCAAGGCTTTTACCATGGGAAAGGAATGGGAGTTCGGGGAACTCAGCGAAGCGGAACATTCCCTTGCCGGGGAAAATATCCGAAAATACGAAAGCTACGAATGGAACTTTTCCAGATAATACGCCTATTTTCTTTCAGTGATGCTCGTCGACATGCCGATGGCATCGGCGCACGCCTCCCGCACCGCCTCGCATAAAGTCGGGTGCGGGTGAAGGGTCAAAACGACATCCTCCAGTCGAGCTCCCATCTCGATGGCGAAGGCACCCTCCTGGCAAATATTGAATACATCGGGCCCTACGGCATGAATCCCGAGTATCCGGTGAGAGATTTTTTCGGCGATGACTTTTACGAAGCCGGACGTCTTTCCCGTTGAAACGGCCTTACCACTGGCCGTGAACGGGAACCTGCCCACGATAGTTTCGATGCCCGAGTCCCGTGCTTTTTCCTCTGAATATCCTGTCGAGGCGATCTCCGGGTCTGTCGAGATCGTTAAAGGCGTCGCAAAATAGTCCGGCAGGCCAGGCTTCCCCGCCAGTATATCCGCCAGAGACTGCCCCTGCCTGTATGCCGTACAGGCGTTTCCATGCATGCCGCACACGTCTCCGATGGCATAAATAGAAGGGTCGCCGGTCCGATAGTTCTCGCCGTCCTCGATAAAACCGTCCCGGACGGTCTTCACGCCCGTATTTTCCAGGCCCAGGCCGTCCGTATTGCCGATCATCCCGTTATCCGGAATGAGCTTGGCCGCCTTGATCGTCTCTTTCTTACCGCCGCTATCAAAGTCAATATACACATTATCGCCGGACTTTTTTACATTCCAGGAGGAGGCGGAGTAGATACCCACGCCATTATCTCTGAACTTTTTCAGCACAGGCTCAAGGATCTCCTCGTCCAGGAACGATAATATCAGGTCGCCCTTATGGACGATAGTGAATTTCTTCCCCTGCGACGCCATGAGGGCCGCGATCGTTAGGGCCGCATAGCCGCCGCCCAGTATGACCGTCCCCTCGTCGGGCATATCCAGCGCCTCGTCCGGATTAATGACCAGGCTGCCGTCAAAGGGAAGGCCAGGCAAAGGCTTATGCCTGCCACCGGTCGCAATGACCGCCCGCTTAAATTGTACGTGCTGCGTGCCCGAAGGGCCGTTAACGACCGCCCTGGACGATGAAAGGAACGCGCAGGAGCCTTCCATGATTTGGACACCGCTGCCCGTACACAGCTCCCGGATGCCTGTTTCCAGCCTTTTTACGACCGAGTCCTTCCATTCGAGCGCTTTCTGGCGGTCGACTGAGACGGCATCCGCCTTCAGGCCCATGGAGGCTGCACCCTTATAATCCCCGGCCAGACGGTAAACGTTTAGCAGCGTCTTGACGGGTATACAGCCCTTATGCAGGCACACGCCGCCCAGCTCGTTCTTATTTATGAGCGTCACATCGAGGCCCTGGCGGGCCGCTGCGATCGCGCAGGTATAGCCGGCGGGCCCGGCCCCTACTATGAGCACGTCCGTGCCTGTCTCGATATCCCCGACGACCATGCTACACCATACTCACTAGCAATTGCTCCGGGTCTTCCAGGAACCGCTTCAGGTCGTTCAAGAAGCGCTGGCCGCCCGCGCCGTCCACGATGCGGTGGTCGATGGTGAGCGGCAGGTACATGACCTTTCGGATGACGATATTACCGTCCACGACCCTCGGCATATCCCGTATCTGCTGCATCTCGAGGATCGCTACGTCTGGATAGTTGACGATGGGCGTTGAAAAGAGCCCGCCGATACTGCCGATGTTCGCGATGGTGAACGTGCTGCCCTTGAGCTGTTCCACGCCGATCTTGCCGTCCCGCGTCAGCTCGATGATGTGGACGAGCTCCTTTGAGATATCAATTAAGCTCTTTTTGTCGGCGTCCTTGAGGACCGGGACGATCAGGCCCCGGTCGGTATCTACCGCAATGCCGATATTGTAGTATTTTTTTATGACGATCTCGCCCTTCTCCTCGTCTAAACTGGAGTTTAGTACAGGGTGGGCTATGAGGGCGGCGACCACGGCCTTGACAAAAAAGGCGAGGTAGCTGATTTTGGCCTCCCCGCCCAGCTTTTTATTTATGCGCTCACGTATTTCTACGAGCTTAGTCAGGTCGGCGTCGTCGACCAGCGTCACCTGGGCGGTATGCGATACGGAGCGCATCATGTTCTCCGATATAGTCCTCCGGATGCCCCGGAATGGTATGCGCTCTTCTCTGCCCATGGCTTTCTGAGGAGCCGGCGTCGGCGGAGCCTCCGGCTTTTTCTCCACGGGCATCTGTGCCGCACTTTTCACGTCCTCGTCGGTGATACGGCCCATGGGCCCGGTGCCTTTAATGGTATCGATGTCGACACTAAGCTGTTTCGCCAGCATCCGGGTAGCGGGCGTAGCAAGGGCCGGTACTTTCTTCGCTTCGGCTGGCGGCGGTGGCGCCTGGACCTCGGGCTTACGGGCTTCCTGCGCTGTCTCTTCGGCCTTCGGCTGTGCTGGCGCCTCCGGCGCCCCTTCTTCTTTGATGACGGCGATTACTTCGCCGACATTGACCTTATTACCCTCAGGTGCCCTGAGGTCCTCGACAATGCCGGTAACGGGCGACGGAAGCTCGACCACGGCCTTATCGGTCTCGACCTCGGCGATGGTCTGATCCTCCCCGACCTTCTCCCCCTTCCTCACGTGCCATTTCTTGATCTCGCCGGACGTTATGCCCTCGCCCAGGTCGGGCAGCTTGAACTCGTATGCCAATCTTTCACCTTCAAAAACTCATGACTTCCCTTGCCGCCAGTACGACCCGATGCGGGTCAGGCAGGTACTCGTCCTCCAGCTTATAGAGCGGGAACCGGATATCATAGCCGGATACCCGTAATATCGGCGCTTTAAGGTACAGCATTGCTTCCTCGGAGATGATGGCGCTCAGGTCGGAGCCGAAGCCCGATATCCTGTGCGCTTCCTCCACGATGACTACTCTGCCCGTACGCTTCACGGAGTTTAAGACCTCCTCCTTATCCAGCGGCTTCAGCGTCCGAAGGTCGACGACCTCGGCGCTGATGTTCTCCTTCCGCAGCAGTTTTGCCGCCTCCAGGGAAACATTGACCATGGCCCCCCAGGCAAGTATCGTCAGGTCTTTGCCCTGCAGAGCCACGCGTGCCTTTCCGATGGGCACTGTAAACTCGCCTTCGGGCACATCTTCCCGGAAGGCCCTGTATAATCGTATGTGCTCGAGGAAAACGACTGGATCCGGGTCCCGGATCGCAGAGATCAGCAGGCCCTTCATGTCGGTCGGCGTACAGGCCGCGACGACTTTCAGGCCCGGGATCTGTACGTAGATGGTCTCGTCACTCTCGCTGTGGTGCTCCAGCGCCCGCACGCCGCCGCCGAATGGCATTCGCACGACCATGGGCACGTGGAACCTTCCCATGGAGCGCTGCCGCATGCGCGAGGCATGGGACATTAGCTGGTCATATGCGGCCAGCACAAACCCGGAAAATTGTATCTCCGCGACGGGCTTCATCCCGTTCAGAGCCAGCCCGACTGCCGTACCCACGATGCCGTTCTCCGATAGCGGCGTATCGACCACCCTGGCCTTGCCATATTTTAGCTGAAGGCCGGCCGTGGCCCGGAAAACGCCGCCTTCCCGGCCGACGTCCTCGCCTATGACCATTACCGAGGGGTCGCGTCCCATCTCGTACATCAGCGCGTCATTTACGGCCTGGACGTTATTCATCATCATTGTCCGCCGCCTCCCGAGACTTTCTTAAAGTAATTGAGCTCATCCTCCAGGTAGGCGGGCACCTGCGCGAACACGTTTTTAACGAGGCCCTCGAACTTCGGCGGCGGAGCCTGCTCCGCCTCTCTGGCTGCTGCATCGACCAGGCTATCGATCTCTTCGATGAGCGCCTTATCCCTGGCGTCATCCCAGAGCTTTTTTCTCGCCAGGTAGTTCCTGAACCTGGGGACCGGGTCATTTTCCCTTTTAAGCTTTTCCACCATTTCTTTATCACGATAAAGGTCGGGGTTATCGGCCGTCGTGTGCGGCCCGAAACGATAGCAGAGCGCCTCGATGAGCGCCGGGCCTTCGCCTTTCTTCGCCCGGTCGAGAGCATCCTTCGCCAGCACGTAGGAAGCAAGCACGTCCATGCCGTCGAGCCGGTAGCCCCGGATGCCGTAGGCGATGGCCTTTTGCGCGATCGTCTCCGCATGCGTCTGCAGGACTACCGGCGTCGAGATGGCGAAGCCGTTGTTCGAGCACAGGAAGACGGCGGGGACCTGAAAGACGCCCGCGAAGTTCAGGGCCTCGTGGAAGTCGCCCCGGGACGTGGCCCCGTCGCCAAAATAGCATAAGAAGGCGTTCTTTTCCTTTCGAATATTCGCCGCCCAGGCCATGCCCGTAGCGTGCAGCATCTGGCTGCCCACGGGGATGGATATAGGGAGGCAGTTCACACCGTCGGGGATCCGGTTACCAAGGTCGTTGCCCATCCACATCATGTACTGGAGCTTCATGGGCACGCCCCTGGCCATCATGGCCCCGGCCTCACGATACGAGGGCACCATCCAGTCCGCGTCGTCCAGCGCGAAGGCGCTGCCGACCTGCACTGCCTCCTGGCCGCTCAGCGGCGGGTATGTCCCCATGCGGCCGGCCCTCTGAAGCTTTATCGCCTTCTCGTCGAACATCCGGGCCTGCACCATCATCCGGTACATTTTAACGAGCATATCCGGCGGCAGGCCCGGGTCCAGCTCGTTCGCCGTCCCATCCTGGTCTATGATATGAAATGTCTCTCCTTTTTCGAGCCTGTACAGGTATTGGTCGTCGAGCATCCTCTATCGTTCCTTAAAATATTCGGCCGCGCGATAGGAGCTCCTGACGAATGGCCCCGCGGCGACGGCCCTGAATCCCAGCGACTCGGCAAAGGCCTTCAGCCGCCCGAACTCTTCCGGGGATACATACCGCTGGACGGGCAGGCAGGTATCACCGGGACACAGGTACTGGCCCATGGTGAGCACGTCCACGCGAGCTTCGTGAAGCCTCCGTATCGTCTCCTTCACCTCGTCCTCCTCTTCGCCGAGCCCGAGCATGATCGAGGATTTTGTCCGGACGCCCGGCTCATAGCGTTTTACGTTCCTCAGGACGTCGATCGAGCGGTAATACCCGGCCTTCCGGTCCCGTGCCGTCGGCGATATCCGCTCCACGGTCTCGACATTATGGGCGATCACGTCGGGCCCCGCATCGATGACCTTTCGCAGAAGGTCCACGCGGCCGGCGAAGTCCGGTATGATCACCTCGACCCGTATATCCGGAGACAGCGTCTTTATTGCATGAATACAGGCGGCGTAATGGCCGGCCCCATAGTCCTCCAGGTCGTCCCTGTCGACAGATGTCATGATCACGTATGATAGCCCCAGCTTTTTTACGGCTTCTGTGATGGCGGCCGGCTCCTCGGGGTCGATCTCCTGCCCCTGCCGCGCATGCGCGACCGCACAAAAACGACAGGCACGAGTGCACACGGCCCCCAGGATCAGGAAGGTGGGCGAGCCTTTATCCCAGCATTCGAAAGTATTAGGGCATTTTGCGCTCGTGCAGACCGTATTAATGCCCAGTTCTGCCAGCGTCTTTTTAACGATCCTATATTTCTCAGTCTTCGGCGGCTTTATCCTTAGCCAGTCGGGTTTTTCTTCGATGAACTCTTGCATAATAATATTATTTTATGTGAAATATATAATTAACTTTCCCGCTTTGTCTCTGGCTAAACGGGAAGTATTCGCCTGTTTAGTGAGTCGGCCATCCTGTGTTTTATATTAAGTATTCAATAAGCGCTTATCGAATAAATGTTTTACTTCCCGGGACCTGAGAGCAGCATAACCGTGATAAGCGAAAACATTATATGGTAGCATACAACATTATGGTTGCAAAATAGCCCCGTAGTGTAGTGGTCAATCATCGGGGACTCTGGATCCCTGGACTTCGGTTCGAATCCGAACGGGGCTATCCCACGATAGGTAATAGCCCTTCCAGCCCGGAAGGGCGATTTTTCCATTTTTCAGCCCACTTTTATCAAGTTTAAATAAATAAAAAACCAGCTTTACTTTTTTGTAAGTAATGATGCTTTTAATATCGCATTGAGATAACTTTCGGTGGATGATCGATGTCTTCCCAGTGTCCTCGATTGGATGGTATAATAATTTGGGTCAGCAGATCGAAGAAAAGTTCTTCCTGAAGGCGCCAGTAAGTAGATTGAGATTCGTTATATCTGCATATCACGACATTATTATATATTTTAAGGGCTAACACTTGTTGTTTAGTGATTGGCGGTCGTTGGGTATGGCTGCGAAACCAGGGCCCAAGAAGAAGTCTGGAGGTACTCGTGGTAGTGTAGGTGCCGGAGACAAGGACAGGCTAATCGATGAGTTAAAAAATCGTATCGCTATTCTGGAAAATGAGCTCAGGTTAAAGCAGGAGGATGTCAGTCCATCGGATGTTTGCGAGCGCAAGTGGGCCGAGGATTGGCTGTGGGAGAGTGAGGAAAAGTATCGTCGGCTGGTTAACGAGATTAGTGACTGGATTTGTGAGGTCGACGAAAACTTCGTGTGCACGTACACGAGCCCGAGGATCATGGATGTGCTTGGGTACGAGCCTGAAGACGTCGTTGGCAAATCGGCGTTCGATTTTATGCCACCCGGAGAAAAAGACCGGTTGTTCAAGGCGATCGACACGGGCATTGCTTCGAAGGACGGGTTTGATTACATCGAGAGTGTCCTGATCAGGAAAGATGGCAGCAATATCATCGTGGAAATCAAAGGTAAGCCAATCGTTGATCGGCGCGGTCGGTTTCAAGGTTATCAGGGTGTGATCCGGGATATCACCGAGCGCAAGCGGGCCGAGGAGGCGTTGCGGGAGAGCGAGGAGAAGTTCCGGCTGATGGCCGATTTTACCAAGGATTGGGAAAGCTGGATGAGCCCGAGAAGAGAGTATGTCTATGTTTCGCCATCCTGCGAGCAAATGACCGGGCATAGTGCAGACGAGTTCTATCGTGACCCTGGCCTGCTGATCAAGCTGATTCACCCGGATGATCGGGCAGCATACGAGGGTCATAGAAGCGATTACGTTAAGAGTATGTATTTCATCGGAAGCATCGATTTCCGGATCGTGTTGGCGAATGGGGAAACCCGCTGGCTCAACCACTTATGTCAGCCCGTGTTCGGAAGGAATGGTGAGTGGCTCGGCCGGTGGGCAAGCAACCGGGACATCACTGATAGAAAGATGGCTGAGATAGCACTGCTGGAGAGTGAGGAAAGGTACCATAGCATCATTAAGCAATCATCGAGCGGGTTTCTCCTGATCGACAATTGTGGCACCATCATCGATTTCAACCCGGCGGGAGAAGAGAGCACGGGGCTCTACGCTGCAGACTGGCTCGGAAAATATGTATGGGATTTTAATGTTGAATTGATGCCGACGGGCGGGAGGACTCAGGCGATGCGCGAGCAGATGAAAGCAGAAATAATGGATCTCTTCCGGACCGGGTCCTCGCCCTGGATCAACAATCCGTGCGACATTATGCTACAGCGCCCCGATGGTAAAAGGCGGATAGTCCAAATAATGGTCTTCCCTATCAGAACCTCGAATGGTATGAATTTCGGTGCGTTCATTTGCGACGTCACTGATCGCAGGCAGGCCGAAGAGACCCTGAGGTTAGCGCAGTTTACCCTGGAAATCTCAAGTGACATGGTCGTATGGCTGGATTCGGAAGCAAGGATCATCTATGTCAATGATGCTGCCATCAAGGCGTTGGGCTACACCCGTGAAGAGATCCTATCTATGAGAGTCCCCGACGTGGACCCGAGTTTCTCCCTGGAAAGCTGGCCGGTGTTCTGGCGGGAGGTTAGGGAAAAGGGCCACCTCTTGATCGAGTCAACGCACAGGTCCCGAGATGGCCGTATTTACCCGGTTGAGATCACGGTCAATTTTATCAGATCCGGGGATAAAGAGTTCATTAGCTCGTCAGGAAAGGATATCACCGAACGCAAACAGGCCGAGGCAGCGCTACTAGATTCCAAAGAGCAAGCCGAGCTCTACCTGGATTTGATGGGCCACGACATCAATAACATGCACCAGATCGTGCTCGGCTACCTGGAGTTGGCCGAGGGGATGGCCATGGGGGATAGTCAGAGAGATATGCTCAGGACATCTATCGAGGTGTTGCAGCGGAGCGCCCGGCTGATCCAGAATGTGAGGAAGCTGCAGAGGCACAGGGATGGGTTGTTCCAGACGTGCAGGGTTGATGTGGCCGGTGTCGTGTCGACGGTGCAGCGGGAGTTCGGGGATGTGCCCGATAAGCCCGTCGTGTTGAACCTGAACGGCCGGGAGCACTATTATGTCCGGGCGAACGAATTGCTGCATGACGTGTTCGCGAACCTGGTGAGCAACTCGATCAGGCACACGAACACGCCAGCACAGATTGTCATCGACGTGGACCGGGTCGCTGAGGATGGCCGAGCTTGCTGCCGCGTCATCGTCGAGGACGACGGCCCGGGCATCCCCGACGAGAAGAAAGGCCACATATTCAACCGTATGCATAAAGGCTCGACGAGGGGCATGGGCCTCGGACTCTACCTGGTCAAATCGCTCGTGGACAGCTACGGCGGCCGGGTCTGGGTCGAGGACCGTGTCGTGGGCGACCACGCGAAGGGCGCCCGGTTCGTGGTCATGCTACCCACAGTTAAGAGTCAGCCGTAATCAAAGATAGGATGACATTGTTGAATAGATTCGCTCTTATGATCTGCAGATTAAAATCTTTATACCATCCATTCGAGGACACTGGGGAAACTTTGATTATGGAGTCTAAGTCTCCACAGTTATTACATTTACATTCTTAGTATTCATTATATTCTAACGATTTACGACA
>Ga0335071_10005775_pt1 | contig 12822 bp, 8 predicted proteins | sample Lox_Sample_15_FD_206724 | JGI IMG/M metagenome (GOLD analysis project Ga0335071, IMG submission 206724) | Soil microbial communities from Loxahatchee National Wildlife Refuge, Florida, United States - Lox_Sample_1.5 | ecosystem: Environmental > Terrestrial > Soil > Wetlands | place: USA: Florida...
ATGTCCTCTGTATCTCACAATGGCTCTAGATGTTAACAAACCGCCTTCAAGGTCCGAGAATTCTGATTCCTAGGCAACATGAGAACGACATTATGCGAATGCCGCCGACGTCCCATTGAAGCCCCAGATCACAAACTCATTTGGACCACAAAGCTCCCTCGAAAACAACAAGTAAAGCGCAAGCGAGATCTCAAACTTGGCGCGGTGAATTCATCGAGGGCGCTGGGGGGCCTCGATATGGAATTCTTCAGAGAACATAACGTGGAATGTCCTGTCAGGTTACGTGTGGCGATCACGCTAGCGCCATATTTGATCGCAGCCGCCAGCAGTGGAGGAGGCCCGAGCGCGGACACAATACGGACACATTTTGGACACGAAAACGTACCATTCAGTACCACTAGACACTACAAGCGCGATTTGCTAACGCGTTCTATTTCAAAGGGGTTAGTTGATTCTGAACCGCTTATTGCGATTGGAAGGCAGCCCTGAAAAGGCCGGCGTCGGCGGTTCAATCCCGTCCCTGGCCACCACCAACCAGTTTCCGGCAATCCCCCGACGTCCCAAATTCCCTCTAAGTCTTTAAGTTTCAGTCAAGCTTTATCCCAGGGCATCCCACCCAATCCCTTGACAGCCCAATCTAACGCCGAACAGCCTACGCGCTTTTTGCGAATTGCCGCCGATGAGGATCAATCGTTTGGTGCGCCTTCGTCGGACGAAGAGCGGAAAGCAGGCGTCAGCATTGGCGTATCTCATGAGGGGTAGTTGAGCTTTTTAAGCAGGGCCTGGAAGCGCGGATCCGAGCGCGTGCGATCGGAGAAGAGCACCATTTTCAAGGCATACATATTGGCGGAGCGCTCTCGGTATCCCTTCTCAAGGCAGGCGATTGCATGGCCCGTGTCGCCCAATCCGTCGTACAGAATTGCAAAGTAAAACTGGTCTACGTAGCTTTTGTGGGCAAGCGTCCTCAGCCGCTCCAGAAGCCCGAGTGCCTCCTGGCGCTTACTGGCCTGGCCGTAAATTCCCCCGCAGGTGCCTAGCACTACCTGCGAATCAGAAATGAGAGCGAGTGCCCGCCGGCACTCCGCGACAGCTTCTGGGTACATCCGCTTCGCAGCGTAATTCCATCCCAGTTCCATGTTGGCCCACGCAAACTCAGGATCCAGTTCAAGAACCTTCTTTAGTTGGGCAATCGACTCATCATGGCGGCGGGCAAAATACAATCCCCAGCCCAGAAATAGATTCGAGTAGGGCGAAATTGGATCGAGCCGAACGCCTTCCTGGTCTTCCTGAATGGCCTCGTCGGAACGACCTATTGCGGTCAATAGTATGCTGCGGTATAGGTGCGCATCTTCGCTGTTCGGATTGAGCTGAACAGCGCGTTTGTGCTCCTGCTCGGCTCCTGCCCAGTCCCAGTCGTAGGCTCGCAGCGCGTCCCCCAGGGCAGTGTGAGCCTCGGCCAGATGCTCGTCCAACTCCACGGCCTTGATTGCTGCAGCCTTGCCGAGAGGAGACACCTCGCTTGGAGGACGAATGCCGTTGACCGCCTCGGCGCTATCGAGGATTGCGATTGCACTGTATGCGGGCGCGAATGTGGGATCGAGTGTGATCGAACGGTGGAAACTCACTTCGGCTTTGCTGAATCCATCGAGAGTCAACCTTCTCGCGTGGTACCGTCCTTCCAGGTAGGCCTCATATGCCTCCGGATTCACCCGACGCGGGGCCGATGGTGTCGGAGTGAGTTCGGACCTGATCGCTTGGGCGACTGAGCGCGCCACTTTGCCTTGTACGACCAGCACATCTTCCATGGCGCTTTCGTAGCTGTTGGCCCAGAGATGACGGTCAGTGGATGCGTGCAGGAGATTGGCTGTGATCCGGATGTGATTGCCCGACCGAGCCACCGTGCCTTCGACAATGCCATCCACTCCGAGCTCTCGGGCGATCTCGGGCAGCGGCTTCGTCGTTCTTTTGAATCGCATCACGGACGTGCGGGAGATGACGCGAAAGCTGCCGAATGCGCCTAGTTGAGTGATGAGCTCCTCGGTCATACCGTCAGCAAAATATTCCTGCGAGGGATCGCCGGAAAGGTTCTCAAAGGGCAGAACCGCGATGGATTCGATGCGAGTGGGCGTCGCGATGTGTGGATTCCCAATGAGAGCTGTGAGTCGATTACGCAGGCCCCCGACGATCGCGGCAACAATCATCACGGCGAGAACGAGCAGCAAAACGGCGGTACTCGCAGCGATCCGTCGCCTTCGCGTGGGTATTTGATGGGTTTTGGCCTCCAAAGTCCGCTGAACTGGGCGCGCACTCTCCGAATCCTCCAGCCCCGGCTCTGCGGGCATTCCGCTTGCGCTTGGCGTTGCGAGAGGGTGTATGAACCGATAGCCCCGCCGGGGCAGTGTTTCAACGTAACGCGGGTTCTCAGCTGAGTCCCCGAGCATTTCGCGGATCTTGTTGATCGCGGTGTTCAGGTTGTGATCGACATCGACGAAAGTGTCTGGCCAGAGGCGTTTTTGTAACTCGTCGCGCGTGACCACGCGGCCCGGCCGCTCAAGAAGGATGGCGAGGACCTGGAAGGGCTGGCCGGAAAGCTTCAGCTTCAGCCCGTTCCTGCGCAGTTCTTCGCTGACGAGGTCCAGTTCAAAGATCCCGAACCGGACGACGCGCTCCGGATGGACAGCGTCTTGCACCTTGCTGCCTCAAGCGCCAACAGTCTAGCACCGGCTTTGCCGGCCGCCGCATCGAATTTGCTCCCCTTTTCGGTTCCCTGACCTGGCCTCGTAACGCTATTCATTCCCGCGCGTTGCGAGTTGACTTTTTTTCGATCCGCGATTGCTTCCGAATAGACCACCCATGCATTGAGGTAGTCCTTCCTCCCGCCCAATTTCGCCTCTGACGCGCGATTCCGCGCTGCGGAGGATGAAATGAGAAACGCAACAACCAGCCGGAAAAGTATCTCGGCTTTCGGCCTCCTCTCTTTGAGCCTTACTCTGACCGCTCCTCTGGTCCCCGGCGCCAGTGCATTCGCTCAACCGGGCACAACCGACACGGTTGGGTGACAGCGGTCGAGATCCCGTTCCGTCTTTACAGCGGCAATCTGGTGGTCGTGAAGGCAACCGTGGGCGCGATCAAAAACGTGAACATGATCGTCGATACGGGAACCAATCCAAGTGCGATCAGCAAGGAACTGGCGATCCGCCTGAAACTGACGGGAAGATCCGTATCCCTGGAGACACTGAATGGGCCAATTCAGGCCCAGAGCCTCACCGTGTCCGACATCCAGCTGGGTTCCTTCCATGTTTCCGCGCTCCGCGTCCTGGCGCAGGATTTTGCCACGATGGAGCGCAATCTTGGCGTGTCCATCGGTGGCATCGTGGGCCTCGACATCCTCGGCGCTGGGCCGTTCACAATCGACTACCAAAAGAAGACGGTGATCTTCGGTGCAGCTGCGGCGCTTCGCAACGCCGTCCCGCTTGCAAGCACCGCGCCATTCCTGACCGCGCGCGCCACCGTCAACGGCCAGCAGCTTCGCCTACTTCTCGATTCGGGCACACGGGAGTTATTGGTATTCCGGGGCAGGCTCCAGACTGCACCTAGAGAGGCTCATCTCGATCGGACCTCTTCGGTATTCACCACCGGCGGTTCCGCGCAGCTGAGCTGGCTGCGCACAATGGTCTCGCTCGGAACAAGCGACCTGGGGGCACACAAGGTTGCCATCGCCGAGTCTGACGCGGACCTCGGGATCGATGGCCTTCTCGGTCTTGCGGGCATGGGATTCCACAGAGTTTCATTCGACTTTGAGAAGAGACATTTCTCGTGGGAATGAAGCGGTGCAAGCCCTTTGCATCGATCACGCGCGGCCATCTCTTCCAGGGCTTTGGCGCAGGCATCGCCGCAATCGAATAGTTCAGGCAGCTGGAATTGGCGCTTAGCAGGCGATATGGAGTTCACCAGGCCGTGCGCTGTTGAGCCGGAGAGAAAATCTCCCGACTCAATCGATCCCAGAAGACGCTCGACACCCGCCAGTACGGGAAAAGTTGGTCGACTTTCTAATTGGAAATAATTTCCCTTCCGAATCAAACCGGCCGGTGTTATTGTTTCTGGCGACCGTTCTGTGCCTTCGCTCGTCCCCCTCTGATCGCAATTGAGGCATCTTCAACCTGGGAGATATTCGTGATTTCTAAGGAGAGACTGCGTCTTTCGTTCTGTTTGCTGCTGGCGCTTGCTCAAGGCATCACCTGGTCGCAGAGTGGCTCCGATGCACTGAAATCTGGATTCGAGCAGCCGCCTGCAAGCGCACGCCCTCGGGTATGGTGGCACTGGATGAACGGCAATATTTCGAAAGAAGGCATCAAGCTTGACCTTGACTGGATGCACCGCGTCGGGATTGCAGGCTTCCAGAACTTCGATGCCGCCCTGGCGACGCCGCAGGTCGTAGACAAGCGTCTGGCATACATGACGCCGGAGTGGAAGGACGCATTCAAATATGCGACCACGCTGGCAGACCAGTACGGGATGGAGATGGCGATTGCCGGCTCGCCTGGCTGGAGTGAATCCGGAGGCCCGTGGGTTCCTCCTTCGCATGCCATGAAGAAGTACGTATGGAGCGAGACCGCGATTGAGGGTGGCAGGACTTTCCACGGGGAAATTGCGCACCCTCCAACAAGAACAGGTGCATTCCAAAACGTGCCGGTCCGCGAGAGACCGGATCAGCAAGCCTCTTCTGCCCCGCCGCAGTTCTACGCCGATGCAGCCGTCGTCGCTTTTCGCGGGCCCTGGAAGGACGACCTTCAATCGCTTCAGCCAAAGATGACATCCAGCGGCGGCTCCCCGAACTTCGCGGCTTTGTCCGACGGCGACATCGTTACAACCACCGAGCTGCCGATTCCAAGCGACGATCAGCGCGCATGGATTCAGTGGGAGTTTCCAAACGTCGTCACTGTGCGCTCGCTGACCATAGCAACTTCGCCGGGCGGAGCGACGAACTGGAGGAGTGGGATCGGCATCCCCGAAAAGACACTTGAGGCAAGCGACGACGGGGTCAACTTTCGAGAAGTCACGAAAATCGTCGAGGGCCGCACACCACAGACCACTGTATCCATCCCCGAAACCGCAGCAAAGTTCTTCCGCGTAACGTTCAAACCGATGCCACCACCACCGCCTCCGGCATGGGCACAAGGCGCCGACATGGGGGGCCCACCGCGCGCAGCAGCAACCACCTTCAAAATTGCCGAACTGGCGCTGCATGAGATACCACGTGTGAATCACTTTGAAGAGAAAGCGGCCTTCGCGACTCCAGCGGACCTCTATCAATATGCGACATTGCCTATCGCGCCCGATCAGGCTATCGCGGAGCAGGATGTGGTCGACCTCACTTCGAAAATGCACTCTGACGGGACGCTCGATTGGACGCCGCCCGCTGGCGACTGGGTCGTTTTGCGCTTTGGCTATTCTCTGCTCGGCATCACGAATCACCCGGCTACGAAGGAAGCGACTGGCCTTGAAGTCGACAAACTGGATCACCGCTATGTGAAGGATTACTTCGAGAAGTACCTCGATAGCTACCGGGAGACGGTAGGTCCTGAGCTGATTGGTAAGCGCGGCATCGAATATGTGATCAACGACAGCTGGGAGGCGGGCTCAGAGAACTGGACCGACAACATGATTGCCCAGTTCACCAGACTGCGCGGTTACAGTCCGGTTCCATGGATGCCGGTACTCGCCGGATATATCGTCAAGAGTTCCGAAGCGAGTGACCGCTTCTTGTGGGATTTTCGCAAAACGATTGCCGATCTGATCGCGGAGGAGCACTATGGCGAGCTCGAGGCGACTCTCCACGAGTGGCATATGGGGCACTACGGCGAATCCCATGAAGTGGGGCGAGCCTTGCCGGCCGACGGCATGGAAGTGAAGAAGATGAATGAAGTGCCCATGAGTGCCATGTGGACACAGGTTCCTGGCGTCTTTCATGAGCAATATGGATATAACGCGGATGATCGCGAGTCCGCCTCGGTTGCGCATATCTATGGACAGAATCTGGCGGCTGCAGAGTCCATGACTGCCGCTGCCGCGCCATGGGCCTGGTCGCCTGCGACGCTCAAGCCCATCGCCGATCAAGAGTTCCTGAACGGCATCAACCGGATTGTCGTACATGAGTCCGCGCATCAACCGTTGGTCGGACCCCGCACTGCACCGGGACTGACGCTTGGCCCCTTCGGCCAGTGGTTTAACCGCAATGAGACCTGGGCCGACGAAGCGGGCGCGTGGACGGACTACCTGGCGCGGACGAGCTACATGCTCCAACAGGGCAAGTTTTGCGCGGATGTTCTCTACTTCTATGGAGAGGACTCGAATCTGACCGCGATCTTTGCCTCCAAATCGCCAGACGTACCCGCCGGCTACGGCTTTGACTACGTCAACGCCGACGCGCTTATCCATCAGTTCAAAGTCTCGGGAGGCCGAATCACCACGACGACGGGCATGACCTACCGGCTGCTTGGCCTGGACGCCTATAGCTCTCACATGTCCCTTCCCGTGCTCAAAGCAATTCGTGAGCTCGTGGAAGAAGGTGCGACGGTCGCCGGCGCGAAACCCGCCGACGACCCGTCCTTGAGCGACGACCATGCTGAATTCAAGAAGATCGCGACTGAGCTGTTTGGTGATGGCATGGGGAAGCGCACTGTCGGGAGGGGGACTGTTTATGCAGGTCAAACCGTTGCCGATGCTCTGGCGGACATGCGCGTCGCGCCGGATTTCACATTCACCAAACCAGAACCGGAGACACGCCTTGAATTCGTCCACCGCCGGCTGTCCGGAGCAGATCTCTATTTTGTGGATAATCGCAGCGAAAAGAGCGTGGCGACCGATGCATCTTTCCGCATCTCGGGCAAAGAGCCGGAACTCTGGTATGCAGAGACAGGCAAATCCAAACCCGCTTCGTACCGCATTGCCGATGGATCGACGACTGTGCCGTTGAACCTGGAGCCATGGGGGACAGTCTTCGTTGTCTTTCGCAGGCCAACGCGTGAAACGACCCGCACACTGCCGACCGAGACTGAGACCCAACTCCTCGCAGTGGATGGACCTTGGAGCCTCGCATTTCAGCCCGATCGCGGCGCTCCGGCTTCAGTCACGCTCGACAGGCTGATCTCATGGCCCGAGAGCGACGATAAGGGGATCAGGTACTTTTCTGGTACCGCCACCTACACGAAAACCATCGATGCCAACGCGCAGTGGTTCAGCAAGGGCAGGCGCATCTGGCTCGACCTTGGCGATGTGAAGAACCTCGCCGAAGTTGTGGCGAATGGAAGATCGCTTGGTATCGTGTGGCACTCGCCCTACAAGGTTGACATCACCGACGCAATCAAGCCTGGTGCGAATCAACTCGAAATCAAAGTGACCAATGCCTGGGTGAATCGCTTGATTGGAGATCAGCAGCCAGACGCGACCACGAAATACACCTTCGCCGATGTGAAGCCCTACAAAGCGAACTCACCGTTGCAGCCCTCGGGGCTGATCGGCCCCGTAACGATTCGTGCCATCGGGAACTAATTGATCGGAGCAGGGATCTCATCGCTCCTGATGGACCACACACCGGAGCCCAGGGAGATCTCAGACAGTCTGGACCGGCGGCCTCGAACCTCGCGCGGCTACAGATACTGCACGATGACGCGCTTCATGTACTTGTCTTCAAGGGTCCGGGCGATCCGCTTGACGATATTGCGTCGGAGGTCGAGGTCAACGGGAATATTTGGATCCTGGTGCGCTTCGTTGATCCTGGTGCCGACGGCGAAGCGCACGATATCGCTGTCGAGCAGCATACGCGCCACACGAACCGCAGCATTGCTTTTCAGCTCTTCTGGAGCAAAGCCCTCTTCGAGAAGGCGAAGTACCTCGCCAAGCGTCAGGATGCCTTCTGTGACCAGGTCGAAACCCTCCATCCGTGCCGAAGGCGGAACGCGCGGGTCGCGAGGCTGGCGGAGGTCAATCTGAATGGCACGGTTCAGCTGGCGCGAGATGATATTCGCGGTGGTGCCCCCGCAAATCACTTTGCGTCCCGGCGTTCGTTCTGCCATCTTTGCCAGGTCCTTGTCGTGTGCCCGGTTGAATGGGGCTCCTGTCATCACCAGCAATTGGCGCGGGCTCCTGACGTAGACAACTCCGCAAGTGATGTCATCTTTGGCTGTCCGGCCATCCACTTCTTCCGCGCGGGCGACGAGCGCACGCGACAGCTCGCGAGCCGAGATGTAGGGGTGTCGGCTGATCTGCTCATGAATGTATGCCTCGACACCCGGCAGTCCCCACCCGAACGGAGTGCGAAACTCGCCCATACCTGCCTGCGAAATGCCGTCGGAGAAGAAGACGATGCGATCTTCGCGCTGCACATCGAAGCTTGTGTAGCTGATGACGCGATCGCGCCAGCGCTCGGGCCGCACCTCGGTCTTCTCAATCTTTGGAGCGCCATTGGGCCGGATGAGAAGGAAGGGAGGATTGCCGTGCTCGATGATCCGGGTTCCGCCGGCGCCGGCCATGTCGACCACCGTAAATGTCGAGTAGCTGATCTTGCGCACACTGCAGATGGGGAGGGTGTCCATAATGATCTCGGCCGATCGACGAATATCCATGGCGCTGGCCGCGAACTTCAGGGCCATGTTCGCCGTCATGGTCGCAAGCACGCTCGCTTTCACGCCGCTGCCGAGGCCGTCGGATAGCACAGAGACGATCCGGCCTTCCTTCTTCACCTTTTCGGTCAAAAACACATCGCCGGAGATCAACTGGCCGTGCTTCGCGCGCTGGCAGGAATCCACTTCGATGAAGTTCTCATCCGATGGGCTCACCTGACGCCCTCGGCATTGCCTTCGTCCAGATCCTGCGGGCTAAATGATTGGACAATGGAGTTGAGAATGATCTCGGAATCGGCTGCATTTTCGCCCAGAAGATAGGCGATCTGCTGAACCGTTTTGAGATTCTTCTGAATGACGTCTCGTGCGCGCGCGATGATCTGTTCTTTTTGAAAGATCGGTTCGGTGATGTCCTGGAAGATGCCGCACAGCACCGCATGCGGCTCAATGGTAAAGATGCTCGTGTTCAGAATGCTCCGCTGGTAACGGATGTCGTGGCTGATGATGTCGTCACCAGAGTCTAGAACACGCTGGAACAGATCGGAGAACGGAATAACCGCGTCAAGAGCACAGCCCTCCAGCTCCCGCTCCCGTTCGACGTCTTCTGAGAACAGGCGCTGAAAGTTCGCATTGCACTCGATGATCTTCAACTGCTCGTCGACGATGACAACCCCCGACGGCATCTTCTGCAGCAGCGCGTTGGCCTTCTTCTGCGCCAGCTTTCGCGTATAGGTAGCGCACATCATGCGCTCGGCATTGCGGGCGATCAAAGCGTGAGCAAAGTCACGGCAGGACTCGTAGCCGCATCCTCCGCAGTTCAGTTCGTCCTCCACCGAGTACTTTCCAACACTATGCAGTGCTTCGGTGATCTGCAGTTCGCTGTACTCGGTACGTGGAACAGGGATTGCCGTATAGGGCCGGGTAGCGGCAAGACTCTCTGCCCGGACCGAGCCCCTCGCAGGCTTTGCATAGCGGAGGACTTCAAATCTTCGCTTCGCGATCGATGAATTGCGCGCGGCCTTCGGCCCATTGACACACGACCCGGCACATGCCGTGAGTTCGAGGAAGATGCTGCGCTCGGGTCTCCATTCGGCAATCCCCTTCAGCGCCTGCTCGACATTGGCAAGTCCGGAAAACGACATCACCTGAGCACTGTCGATGGCACCGCCGCGCAGGACGCCGGGTGTCATACCGCCCTCGATGGGATAGAAGGCCCCATCGCTCGCTTCCTCCAGCGAGAAATGATCGTCGCTCGTCTCACTCACCCGCGCAAGATCGATGTTTTCCTCGTCAAGCCAGTTCTCGAGATCTTCGAAGGTGAGCACGACGTCAAGCAGCTCCGGATGCTGCTCCGCTTCCTTCTTTTTGGCGATGCATGGGCCGATGAAGACCGTCGCTATCTGATCTCCGTAGTGAGCCCGCAGCATTCGGCAATGCGTCAACAGCGGAGAAAGCAGTGCGGTGATCTTCGATTGACACTCCGGATGGTACTTCGCAACAAAATCCACAACCACGGGACAGGCCGAAGAAACCCACACCTGCCCAGGCTCACTTCGCATCATCGACTCAACACTCGCTGAAACATGCTGCGCGCCAAGTGCTGTCTCCGAAACGGCAAAGAATCCCAACTGCTTGAGAGCATGAATGAGCTGGCCGGCCCTGATTCCCGGGAACTGGGCGACAAACGACGGTGCAAGAGAGACGACGACCGCACGCCCGCTCTGCAGCAGTTCTTTCACCCGTGGTAAGTCGTTGCGAACTTGCTTGGCATTACTGGGGCACGCAACAATGCAGTTGCCGCACTGGACGCACATCTCTGGAACGACCCGCGCATAGCCATCCTGCACGCGGATTGCCTTGACCGGGCACTCACGGATGCACTTGTGGCAATCCTGGCACTCGCGGCGTTCGGTATAGATGGCGTGAAGCGGCTCCATGATCAGTGCGGCTCCGCATTCAGCTGGGGCAGAATCTCGCGCAGCCGGGCCGCAGTCACGTCATGAACATGCTCGCCGCGGACAATCAGATTGGGGCCGGACTTGCACTCATCCTGGCAGAGACAGCCGGTGACACGAACCGAGCTTCCGAGTTGATGGTTCTGCAAATAGGACTCGATGGCGCCGAGGTTCTGCGAATTGCCGCGCGCAAAACACGAGCTGCCCAGACAGACAACTACTTCTACGGCACTATCGTCAGAGGCCATAACGCTGCTCTCCAACCTGAACGAGCTGCGATGAGTGCTCAAAAACGCCTGCACCAACTTCCAGAGCGCCGCGTCCGCCCGCGCTCCGTCCCGGGAAGCGCTGCAGAGAACGAATCTGACCGCGCAGGCATTGATTGCAGTCCGTTGCGCTCTCTTCGATGCATGCCTTCGCCGGATAGATCTGATATAGAGAGCGATAGCGCACGGGGGTCAGATTCGGCATCACAACGTTTGCGCCGGAGCGCAATCCTTGCATGCGTCCATGCGTCCTGTTGATGGTTGCCAGCGCTGTCGTACTGGGAATGTTCGCCGTTGGGCAGAGGATCCGCGCAAGTGCGACCATCTTGTAGACCATCTGCTCGGTACGGGGGGCCTGCTCGGCAGGATCGATGGGCGGACGCAGGTGTCCCGAGCCGAGCGGTGTGGCTGGATGCGGAATGTAGGGTCCAATCCCGATCATGTCGAGATCGAGAGCGCGAAATGCAAGAACATCCTGCGCCAGGCTCTCAAATGACTGACCTGGAATGCCGACCATCACGCCACCGCCAGCCTCATACCCGAGCCCCTTGATGGTTCGCAACAGCGTCAGCCGGTCGAATCCTTCGGGGGATCGGCCCGGGTGGATGGGCCGAAACAGAGCCGCATCCGAGGTCTCGAAGCGCAGCAGGTAACGATCCGCACCCGCATCGCGCCAGAGTCGCAAATCTTCTACCTTGCGTTCGCCAAGGCTCAACGTCACCGCAAGTGAAGTCTCGGATTTGATGGAGCGGACGATCTCAGCAATCCATCCCGCCGTTAGCGCATCGTCTTCGCCTGCCTGCATGACCACAGTGCCATAGCCGAGCTTCACGGCCAGTCGTGCACAGTCCAGGATCTCTTCGCGCGTCATGCGGTAGCGTTCGAGGTTTCGATTAGCCTTGCGCAAGCCGCAGTACATGCACTGCCGCTCGCAGTGACTCGAAATCTCGATCAGCCCGCGCAGATGTACCGCATCGCCGACGCTCTGCTTGCGCACAGCATCGGCCCATGCATAGAGATCTTGCAGCGGCTCGGGCCGTTCTTCCCTCAACCACCGCAAAATCTCGGATTGGGTCAGTTCCGTCATCGTCAATTCACGAGCGCTGGACGAGCCTCCGCTGTGGGGACTACTGCGTGCAGGGCCGGTAGTAGTGTTTTCGCTGCCTGCGCTTTGCGATACGCCGCGAGCGCCTCAGGGAATGGCTTGAGGGCGCGTTCCAGAATCCCCTGAGCCATTGCGATCACCAGCCCATAGTTCGTAATCGGCACGCTCTGTCGCTGGCACTCGCGGATGCGGCTGACCATCTCCTGCCGGTTCCACATGCAGGCACCGCAATGGATTACGAGTTTGTACGGCGAAAGGTCCTGCGGAAAATCGCGTCCCTTCACATGCGTGAACTCGAGCGCTCCGCCGACATGGCGTTCAAGCCAACGGGGAATCTTGACGCGCCCGATATCCTCTTCGATCGGATGATGCGTGCAAGTCTCCGCGATGAGCACCCTGTCGCCGGGGCGAAGGTCGTCCACCGTCAGCGCGGCCAACGTTTGGCCAACCAGATCGCCCTTCAGCCGCGAGAGAAGGATGGAGAATGCTGTGAGCGGCACGCCTTCTGGAGTGACGCGAGCGACCTTGTCGAAGACCTGAGCGTCCGTGACAACCAGATCAGGCAGGTTCTTCATGTTGTCCAGCGCCTTCTCCAGCCCCGCATCTTTGACTACGATGCAAGACGATTCGCCGTCGAGAAGATCGCGGATGGCCTGCACCTGCAGGTTTTTGATGCGTCCCTTGGGAGCTTCGCTGTCGATCGGCATGACGAAAACTGCCGTGCCGCCGGGCGATACGAGATCGCGCACGAGCGCGGGCGAATGAACCGCATCGGCCGGTGCTGCCTGCCAGAGCAACTCACGGAAGGCATCGATCCCCTGACCGGTGGTGGCCGCCAGCACAGCCCAGGCGAGCTTCTCCTGCCGAAAGCGTGC
>Ga0335071_10005776_pt1 | contig 12820 bp, 12 predicted proteins | sample Lox_Sample_15_FD_206724 | JGI IMG/M metagenome (GOLD analysis project Ga0335071, IMG submission 206724) | Soil microbial communities from Loxahatchee National Wildlife Refuge, Florida, United States - Lox_Sample_1.5 | ecosystem: Environmental > Terrestrial > Soil > Wetlands | place: USA...
CCTTTTGTCGAGGGCCGAGATAGGCCATAGATCAAGATTGGCGAATTGTTTTCTGATGTCCATAAACAAATATAGCAGTCTTCTTTACTAGCAGCGGAAATCCCAGACCATCTTGGTACCTTTATCCGCTATTGTTATTCCCTCAAGGTGATCCATTTCGTGCTGAATAATCCATTCTTTATTACTGTATGACGAATATATGAGTTCCCCTCCCATACAGTGATCCTTTGATCCGTATTCCAATTCAATATACTGTTTCTCTAATGTGTATCCGGATATTGACACAAACGGTTTTCTTCTGACAACGAAGACTTTACCGGGAACTGAGCCGCATGCTTCAACGCAATTAATATCTTCCCCTTCCAACTTCAGAATCTTGGGGTTTATTAAACTCACATAATCTCGTTCGGGTGTAGGGATAAGAATTTGTCTGATCGGTGTCCGTGTCAAGTTCCAGTATATGTTATTCGAGCTGACGCCCACAAAATTGCGGAGCTTTCTAAAGAGTCTCATGATCCCATCAAGTTCCACGGCTAAATGCAGCTCTTTATCCGGATCTATTTCGCTCGCCCTAGTTTTCACCCAGGCACTGTCATCGACGACGGTTGCTACCTTTACCTCATATTTATCCCGGATTTCGCTGATAGCGGCAGTTTCCGGACTTACACTCTTTTTGTCTTTCTTTTTAAGCAGCATAATGCATGATTCACTTTAATATATTGCTGTCAGCGTTTCGCCGTCTTTTCCTTCGTTTTCTTCTCCGTAACACAATAAATGCCTCCTTCGAGGCCTCCCATAAAGCAGCTATTGCATGAAATACATCTGGCCCGGTTGCGGTTGCCCTGCAGCCAGCGATTGGCCAGACCAGGCTCACGGATAAGGGGCCTCGACATGGCAACGTAATCAATTCTGTCAGTCCGGATAGCTTTTTGGACAATTTCGTATGACCTGAATCCACCCACTACGATTATCCGGCAGTTGACCGCCCTTTTAATCCGGCGGGCCAGTTCAAGATTATACGCCTCTTTTCCAGGCGTTGCTATTTTCATGCGTACCGGGCTCTTTTCACCCGATGCGGGTGTGCCGGAAGAGACTTCTATGGCATCTATACCGGCATCCGCAAGTTTTTTTGTCGCATATATGGCATCATCAACTTCCAGTCCCCCCCGTACAAAATCCGCGGCGTTCATCTTAATGAGCACAGGGTAATCCGCGCCGACTGTCTCCCGAACCTTTCGATACACCTCTAGCGGAAACCGGCAGCGATTTTCAATACTGCCGCCATATTCATCAGTTCGACGGTTGGTGAGAGGAGAGAGGAATTGGTTGATCAGAAAGCCATGAGCACCATGAAGCTGAACGGCATCGAATCCCCATGTCTTAGCACGGAAGGCTGCTTTTCCGAACGCGGCAATGATCTTATCTATTTCATCTTTCGTAAGTTCTTCCGGAATCTCGGGAAACTGGTCAACCTTTACCGCCGAAGGGGCAAAAGGTTTCCGGCCGGCGGTTTTCTCATTTGACTGGCCGCCCCCGTGGACCAGTTGGATGGCAATCTTTCCTCCGGCTTCATGCACAGCATAAGTCATCTGCCTGTAATCATCCGCAAAGTCATGTGTATATATGCCCATCTGGCCGATGTTATGTTTGCCGACCGGCCGCACGTACGCGTAGCCCGTAATGATCAAGCCTATGCCGCCTCGTGCCAGATCACGATACCAGTTAATTAGCCTTTCCGTTGGTCTCCCATCCTGATCGCACATTCCCTCCCATGTGGCGGATCTTATCAGCCTGTTGCGTAGCACCATGCCTTTAATTGCAGTTTCTTCGAATATTGTGGACATTTTTTCCCTCCCTGGTCGGCTCAGGTAATCTACAAGATCGGAATAGCTAGCGAACAACTCACTTGCCAGTATCAATAGCTAAAATATCGATTTTATGTCAATCAGAAAATTAAAAAAATTCTCTTCTAACGCGGACGAGGCAAGAGCTTAAAACCGGTCGATAAAATTATTTTGCAACGCCCATATTTCATAAAACCTCTGGATCCGAAATAACGAAAATGAATCTTGCGAATGATTATGGTATAACTACTACTCACTAATTCTAAATTATTCGGAGGGGCGAAAGATGAAGATACTGGGCATAAATGCGAGTCCGAAGGGATCTAAAAGCCAGACCCTGAAGCTGGTCAGGGCCGTACTGGATGGGGCTAAAGCCAACGGCTGCAAGGTGGAACTGGTGGACATCTGCAAGTTGAATATTGAATACTGCAACGCTTGCAGTGTATGCTATAAGAAGGGAAAATGCGCGAAGAAGGACGACTTCCAGGCTATCTATGGGAAGATTATGGCTTCCAGCGGCCTGGTTATGGGCTCTCCGAACTACTTCAAGTCAGTCACGGCCCAGATGAAGACCGTAATCGACCGCATGGCCGACGCCATCCACTGCCAATTGCTGACCGGCAAGTACAGTGTCAATGTAGCAACCGCCGGGGGCCTCGGGCAGTACATGCAGGTTACTGATTACCTGGATGAGATCATGCTCAACTTTGGCTCTTTCATCACCGGGAGCATAGGGGTATCAATAAGATCCGGTCCCAGGGCATTGGGGAAAGCCGAAGAAAAGGCCTACCGGCTCGGAGAATTATTGGCGGCGGATATGAGGACAGGAAAGATTTACAGAAATCAGAAAAGGAGGCATGAGGAGAACAGGAAGTATTTTCAAAATTTAGTGAAGATGTACAAGGATGAGTGGGTCCACGAATACAAATATTGGGACAAGAAAGGCTGGCAGTAAGGGAATATTAAATTTACACCGTTAGCCGGACGCCTACTCCCTGTGGCAGATGTAGGCGCCCCTGCGGACTTACTCTTACTTTGCACTTTCATCGTTCTCCCAGATACCCATGACATTATTTTCCGTATCCTTAAAGATGGCGAAATATCCCCATCCCTTGATAGGTGTCTTGGGAACCAGAATCTTTCCTCCTGCCTTTTCAATCTTAACGCAGCATTTCTCAACGGATTCTACATCAATGTAATTGACAATTGCCTTATGGTTTTTTTCCCGCTTCATCAACCCGCCATAAAGCGCGTCCTTACCACCCGTTGAGATCATCCAGTAGTCCCATTGCGGAATTTTCTCAAACTTCCAGTCAAAAAGTTTCTTATAGAATTTTTTCGCCCTTGCCGGATCATCTGCCGGCATTTCAAAATATACAATGTCGCCCATGTTTGTCACCTCCGTATTTAAAATTTACATGATAATTTACATAAACATATCAACTTATGCCATAAAGGAACACCTGATTTATGAGTTCAAAATATCTTATTGAGACAGCACCATTGGATGAAACCCGCGTCAGTGTTGAAATACCGGGTCTTAGGGTTACGGGTTGAAAGGATTTGAACGATTGTGAAGAAAAGAACAACTACTTGTCACATTATGTCACATGTGCAATATGATTTTGTGATATAGTGGCAACAAATTTATCGTTACTTATACCATGATAGCGAGAAGACATATACTGCTGTGGTTCCTTTTGTTGGCTATCATTGCCGGCAGCAACCTGGTTGCTTGTTCTAATGATGCCAAGTTGCCTCACCTCGCAAATGATGCAGTTATTTTAGCCTTTGGCAATAGCTTGACTTACGGGACAGGAGCGGAGCAGACAGAAAGTTATCCCGCAGTCCTGGAACAGATGATTGGCCGAAAGGTAGTTAACGCGGGCATTCCGGGGGAGGTGACTGCTCAAGGACTTTCCCGCTTACCAATGGTACTAGAAAAAGAAAGACCGGCTCTCATGATAATCTGTCATGGCGGTAACGATATGCTCCGACGATTGAATAGACAGCAAGCTGCCGACAATCTACGAAGCATGATTCGGTTAGCACAGGCACGAGGGGTGGCCGTCGTTCTCCTTGCGGTACCAGCCCCGGATATGTCCCTTTCACCACCGCATATGTACCGGGAAATAGCCAGGGATTTGGCTATTCCACTTGAAGATAAGATCATGTCTGCAGTGTTGGCCGATGGGTCTCTCAGGTCAGATTATATTCATCCCAATGCCGCAGGGTATCGCCGCATAGCTGAAGCCCTTGTAACACTTCTGAAAAAGAGTGGTGCTATAGAATAGCCTGTCTGTGAGAGATGATGCTAGCACCTGTAAGTCTTCAAAGCCATCATGAAATAAGAAATGCAGATTACGGATTAAATGGTGCTATTCTATCAGTTAGAAGGCGCATCTCGCAATAATGATCCACAGCAATTTTCATAACAACATCTCTGGGACTTTATGTGGGTAAAACTGTTTCACATGCTTAGTGTGTCCATGGTGGAGGGGGAATGGGCAGAAGTTTGCTCAAGTATGTTTAAACTTCCTGACGCATCAAGACGCTTCAAAAAGTGGGTGGGTCACAGGTTGCTGGTCTCTTACTCTTTTTTTACTGAACGCGGGAAACAACATTCCCAGCTTGGCATACCATCTTCTTCATTACGAAGTTTCATGGTCCAATCGCCTTTGCTTATTTCCGAGGCAATGAGAGCACCATAATAATACTTGCCCCTTACTTCAACCTGGTCGCCGGGCATAAATTTGATCTTCTGATTTTCAATGAACCACTTGGGTCCCATGTAGACGATATATTTGTTACCCTGATCCGTCACGAATCTCATCTGCAGACCGTCTTTTACACCTTTCATCGGCTCAACTTTCTCTACCTTACCAGACTCGACCCTTATAGCTTCCGGTTCGTATAATCCGCTGTATCCAGGAATTCCCAAAGTCCATGCACTCCTTGGTCCACCGACTCCAGGTGCCTGAGCAGATGATGCCTGTGCAAACATCATTTGCAACATAAAACTTGCCGTAACTACCGCAATCCATAGTACTACTTTTTTCATACATTCCTCCTTAAGATAGCTTGTTTTTTCGTTCTGACCCACCCGGTTTCAAGCTTAAAGATTCAATCTGCAAGGTCCACCCCATCATGCAAATAATATCCTATGCCCTGCAATTACTGTCAGTCTATACATGCTGCATCATGCGTCAGTATGCAATAAGTCATAGACTGATTTGTGACTGCGAAAATCCTTAGAAATGTCCACTGTACCTTTAGGTAGTTTCTACCTATCAAAAGACTTCTGTTTTATCCTCATTGCTTTACCTTGTTGTAGTGGTAAAAATATCAACAAACATTAACTTCGATAGAGACTGCGAGAATCAACTGAAACTGGATAGGTTGTAATGAAATGCCCACTCCGCATTCTTTCTTGAAATGGGCACTGCAACATGCCCCTGTTACAGACAACAGTCCTTCCTGTTAATGGAGGCTTCATTGATTACCTCATGAAACAGGTAAATACCTCAGAATACGTGTCAGCGGAAAAACATACCGAATCCGACACTCCGGAAATAAAAGGGGCGGCCGCATCCTCCTCGCATGATACGTTCAGCGGTGCAGCAATAGACTTCCATTTACCGGAGTTCAACCGTACCGATGACCTGAACGACAATTTTGGAAACTGTCAATCCTTCGAGCCGCTGGATGGTATTATCACCGCCGACATGAGGCATCAGATGGAGCGCCTGAGCGAATCGCAATGTGTCTATTATCATGTAGATGAGGCGGCGGACTCGAACGAAATAAAAACAGCGATAGAATTCGATGAACCGGAGCTCGTCAAAGGCCTATCACCTCTAACAGTGATATCTGAAGGGCGAGCCTTGATCGTCGATACGGATGCCGCCCGTGCCACCAAATGCGCTGATATCCTCAGCGATCAGCAGTTGACCTGCACCATTGCGTTGATAAAAAAAGCGTCGCAAGATGCATCTATTCCCAGGTTCAACAAGCAGATACTTATTGAAGCAGACGACATATCGATTACCGGGGCTCTCGGAGATTTCTCGGCAACAGTGACCGTGAAAAGCAACCAAAGGCAACTGACGGAGCGGTTTGACCTTGTTCTTGATCTCCAGCTCACCCCATCCTTTGCGGGAGGACACCTGCCGATAGGGTATTACGCACCCGGATCAAATACCGAAGCTCTCTATGAAGCAATGGCGGAAATGCCGTCGATGCGTGGCCGTTTTCAGAAACCGCAATTCATAGCTTTTCAGGGTAATGTCTGCCTTCATGGCCGGTCACGCACGCTCGACTGCCGCAAGTGTATCGACGTCTGCCCTTTCGGCGCCATTCGATCCGTGGATCGAAAGATTTCTGTCAATCATTATCTCTGTGAGGGGTGCGGCGGTTGTGCTTCGGTCTGCCAGGCGGATGCGATCCGCCTGGCCTATCCGTCTCAGGAAGAAATCCTGAATACGCTGCGGAGTAGTCTGGAAAGCCGGCGGGCTGGCGTATATGTCCCTTTAACGATGCTGATCTCAGACTCGGAAACCGCCGATTATGTTAAACTGCAGGCGACAGGTGAGAAAGCTAATGACCGTACGGTCCAATTTGAGGTCGAACAAATCGGTTATATACGGCTGGAGATGATTCTGTCTGCCTTCGTTTGGGGCGCCAGCAGGGTCATGGTCGTCTGTGGGCAGGAAACTCCACCCGGCATCAGAAAGGCCGTGGAATGGCAGGCGCAAATGGCGGGCGAGATCGTAACAGGGATCGGACTGCCGAAGGATAGCATCCGGTTTGCCGTCATCCCTCCGGAAAATGTCGCAATCGAGCAAGAAGTCCTTATGCCAGCCCGCATTGACACGGAAGACAGCTATCCCGCGATGCCCGCGGCCGCACTTTCTCCCACACTGGACAAACGGACGCTGGTCCGCCTTGCCGCGCAGCATCTTCATGATCATTACGGATGTGAACAGCGGCATCTCTCCCTGCCCGCAGGTTCTCCATTCGGCGCTGTTATGGTCGATGCCGTCGCCTGCACCCAGTGCATGGCATGTGTCGCGGCCTGTCCTTCCGGGGCATTGTCCGCAGGCGGCAATGTGCCCCGGCTGCTGTTTGGTGAAGCCCGGTGCCATCAATGCGGCCTTTGCAGGGAGACATGCCCTGAGCATGCGATTCAACTGCTCCCCAGGATGCTATGCAACCTGGAGCAAGTGGAGGCACCGGCAGTCCTGTGTGAGTCTGAAGCGTTCCGATGCATTAAATGCAACGCCCCTTTCGCCCCAAAGGCGATGGTAAACCGCATGACAGAGAAACTCAAAAACCACTGGATGTATGCAAACCAACAGCAATTGCTCAGATTGAAGATGTGCAGCGTATGCCGCACCCGGGACGCTCTGTCTTCGGAGGATATGAGATTATGGAATCGGTAGGAAAAAAACCAGTACTGTCCCAGTTTGGACCGTATGCCAGCATCCGCGCCGATGTCTATGTCATACTTGCTTCTCTTCTGGTTGGTCCGCCCTCAGAAGACCATCTGAATGTCTTGAAACGCATGGAATGGGATGAGGACATCCCTGAAAAGTTGCATAAGGCCCTCGGGGCGCTGCGCCGCGCCAGCCGCGAGTATCAGATCGCTGCTGTGGGGGATGAATATAACAAGCTTTTCGTGGGTCTCGGATGTGGCGAGGTCATTCCATACGCATCATGGTACAGAGAAAGAATGATTCAGTCGCTGCCGCTGGCTTCCTTGCGGTCCGACCTGTTCCGCGTGGGCATTGTGAAGCAGGCAGACAATCACGATTCTGAAGATCACGCCGGTGCGCTCTGCGAAATAATGGCCCTTATCTCCCAAAAACCGAATAATGAGTCCTACGAAATGCAGGCGGTATTCTTCGAACGGCATTTAGCATCATGGATGATGGCCTTCTTCAAAGACCTGGTGTCCGCAAAGAACGCCGGATTTTATCGGGTGGTTGGAACACTCGGTTGCTGCTTTCTCGAATCTGAAAAAGAATACCTGAAATATGGGGCAGGCGCCCAAATACACAAAGAAAGAAGGAGGAGCTAAAGATGAAGACGGAATTTACTGCTACACGGCGGGCCTTTATTAAGACTGCGGCGATTTTTGCAGGATTCGCCGCTTTTATTGGCCATGGCCGTCCGGCGGCCGCGATACCAGGAAAGCCTCTGGACCTGAAGTCTGAATCCAGCCAGGGGTACCGACTAACGGAGCACGTAAAGAAGTATTACGAGACGGCTAGAATGTAGCAGGCCGACTCTGTGTTATGGAGGTGTGACACATGAAGAAATTCAATAAAAAGTGGTTGCAAAAGATATCCTCCGATCCTGCCTCTCCTAAAAAAATGGGCCGGAGGACATTTATGAAAGTAAGCGGCGCGGCGCTGGGAAGCGGCGCTCTTATAGGACTGCTGCCGTTATCCTGCGTGCGGCAGGCCACAGTGGAGGAAAAAAGAAATTTCCCGAGGCCGGATCTGAAGTCAGAATATCTGCGGACGGTCTGCACCCACTGCTCTGTCGGATGCGGCATCATCGCCGAGCTGCAGAACGGCGTATGGGTGGGCCAGGAGCCTGATTATGAGTCCCCCTTCAATCTCGGTGGCCATTGCGCCAAAGGCGCCGCGGCCAGGAGTCACGGTTTCGGCCACAGGCGTACCAAGTATCCCATGAAGCTTGTGAACGGCACTTGGACACGGCTGTCCTGGGACCAGGCAATCAATGATATCGGCGACAAGCTCTTAAAGATTCGTCAGGAATCAGGGCCGGACGCGCTATTCTTCTGCGGGTCCTCCAAGGCAAGCAACGAAGGGGCCTATCTCCAGGGGAAATTTGCCGCCCTGTGGGGAACAAACAACGTGGACAACCAGGCACGCATCTGCCATTCCACCACCGTGGACGGCGTGGCGAACACCTGGGGCTACGGGGCCATGACTAATTCCTACAACGACATGCGGAACAGCAAGGCCATGCTGTTTCTCGGCAGCAATGCAGCAGAGGCCCACCATGTTGCCATGCTGCAGATTCTTCTTGCCAAGGAGGCCGGCTCCAAGATGATCGTCGTGGACCCACGTTTTACCCGCACGGCCGCCCATGCAGACATTTATGCGAGGATCCGCTCCGGCACGGATATACCGTTTATCTATGGTCTCTTATGGCATGTATTCAAGAACGGCTGGGAAAACAAAGACTACATTGCAAAGCGGGTGTATGCCATGGACGACATCCGCAAAGAGGTGGAGAAATGGCCTCCTGAAGAAGTTGAAAATGTCACGGGCATTCCCAAAGATAAGGTGTACTTGATCGCCAAGACGATGGCAATGAACCGGCCGAGCACGATCGTCTGGTGCATGGGTGTCACCCAGCACCACATAGCGAGTCATACCGTGCGGCTATTTTGTATCTTTCAGCTTGCCCTGGGGAACATCGGCGTGTCCGGCGGCGGCGCCAACATCTTCCGCGGCCATGACAATGTCCAGGGTGCAACCGATGTAGGGCCGAACTGCCACACCCTGTCCTGCTACTACGGCCTCGCAGAAGGCTCCTGGAAACACTGGGCCGCAGTCTGGGGTGTAGATTACGAATGGATCAAATCCCGCTTCGATATGAGCAGACAATACGACGCGGGCGGGGGGAAAATGGCATACACGATGAACATCCCCGGTATTCCCGTCTCACGCTGGGTCGACGGCGTGCTGGAGGATAAGAAGAATATGTCGCAGAAAGACAACATCCGCGCCGTCATCTTCCAGGGCCATGCCTGCAACAGCCAGACCCGCGGGGTGGAGATGAAAAAGGCCCTGGAAAAACTGGACCTGCTAGTAATCTCAGACCCCCATCCGACTCACATGGCCGTGATGAGCGACAGGAAAGATGATACTTACCTTCTGCCGACATGCACCCAGTACGAGACCTGCGGCACTGCGACGGCATCGAACAGGGCCCTGCAATGGCGAGACAAGATTATCGAGCCGGTCTATGAATCCCTGCCGGACCATGTCATTTTATACAAGCTGTCAAAAAAGCTGGGGTTTGAAAAGGAAATGTTCAAGAACATCAAGGTTACCAATGACGAGCCGCTCATCGAAGATGTCCTCCGCGAGATCAATCGCGGCGCCTGGACGATTGGCTACACAGGCCAGAGCCCGGAACGCCTCAAGCTGCACGCTAAACACCGGGGTACATTCAATCCCCTTACCCTCAGGGCCGAGGGCGGTCCGTGCAAAGGCGATTATTATGGACTCCCGTGGCCCTGCTGGGGGAAACCCGAGATGAAGCATCCGGGCACACCCATACTGTACGACCCGAGCAAACCTGTGGCTGCGGGTGGCCTTGTGTTCAGGGCGGCATGGGGAACGGATCACAACGGCGTGAGCCTCCTGGCTGCGGACGGCGTATACTCAAAGGGCTCTGAGATAAAGACGGGTTACCCGGAATTCACCTCTGATATTCTCAAGACACTCGGCTGGTGGGACGAGCTGACGCCAGAAGAGAAAAAAGCAGCGGAAGGGAAGAACTGGAAGACCGACCTTTCCGGTGGCATCCAGCGCGTGGTAATCAAACACGGGTGTGCCCCCTTCGGGAACGGCAGAGCCCGGTGCAACGTCTGGACATATCCTGATCCGATCCCTGTCCATCGAGAGCCTTTGTACACGCCAAGGTTCGACCTGGTCAAGAAATATCCGACTTATCCGGACCGGAAGGCATACTGGCGGCTGCCCACCCGCTACCAGTCGATCCAGTCGGTCAACCACAGCGCAAAATATCCGCTGATCTTCACCAGCGGCCGTCTAGTTGAATATGAAGGAGGCGGCGCGGAAGAGCGGTCCGATCCCTGGCTGGCCAAGCTACGGCCCGAAATGTTCGCGGAAATTAACCCGAAGGATGCGGCGGATGCCGGTATCTTCAACGGGCAGTATATCTGGCTGGAGGGCGCGGAAGGCGGTCGGATAAAGGTGCGGGCCCTGGTCACGAAACGAGTGGGTCCGGGCACTGTCTTCACACCTTTCCATTTCGGCGGCTGGTTCCAGGGCAAGGACCTATACGATAAATACCCGGAAGGGACGGCGCCTTATTCACGGGGCGAGGCGTGCAACACCGCTACCACCTACGGATACGATTCTGTGACCCAGATGCAGGAAACGAAAGCAACACTCTGCCGGATAACACCGGCGTGAAAAGGAGGCAAATCATGGCAAGGATGAAATTTCTCTGTGATGCCGAACGATGCATTGATTGCAATGCCTGCGTGACGGCGTGTAATAACGAACACGATGTCCCCTGGGGCATGAACCGCAGACATGTGATAACCATGGATGATGGTGTGTCCGGTGAAAAATCCATTTCCGTGGCCTGCATGCACTGCACGGATGCGCCCTGTGCGGCAGTCTGTCCTGTCGATTGCTTCTACTTCACCCCCGACGGAATCGTGCTTCATGATAAAGACCTGTGCATAGGCTGCGGCTACTGCTTCTACGCCTGTCCGTTCGGCGCCCCGCAGTTCCCGGAAGAGAACTCCTTCGCCTCTCGGGGCAAGATGGACAAATGCACCTTCTGCGCCGGCGGTCCCCCGCCGGATGGTTCCGTCGAAGAATACAAACTCTACGGACGCAACCGGATCGCAGAAGGCAAACTGCCGCTGTGCGCCGAGATGTGCGCCACCAAGGCCCTCCTGGGTGGAGACGGCGATGTTGTTTCCGACATCTACATCCAGCGTGTGGTCAAGCGCGGCGGCAGGCCCGACACCTGGGGATGGGCCACGGCCTACAACTTCCAGCCCGAGAAGGAGAAAAAACCATGAAACGAATAGTATTAGTGTTGACAGCATTTGCTGTTATTGCGGGCCTTTTTGGTTGTTCTTCCGAGTCCCGGAATGTGACCATGCACAAGCCCGGCATATATAAGGGTTTCAAGGATCCCCTGCTGGCACTAAAGAATCAGCAGGAGTTGATCGATCGCCTCAAGCTGGTGCAAACCGATCGCTGATCAGAGGAGGAGTTTATGGCAACGCGAACTGTAAAGCGTACCGTCGGCTTATTGGTATTGGCTACACTGCTTGTTTTCCTGATGAGCGGGATTCTTTACTGGCAGGCCGTCGGGGCCGATGTCAGCAATCCACGGGCCAATTTCTGGCGCGTCGTCAGAGAGGGTGTCCCTGGATTCACCAAGGTTTCAACCGCCGGCCACAAGATCTTGATCGTCAACAGTGGAGAGAACTGGCGTGAGTTCCGCAACGGCTTCCTCATGCCGTTTGCCCAGTGGATCATAGCAGTTGCGCTGGTAGTCATGGGTGCATTCTATATGCGTGTCGGTTCGGATAAGCTGGAGAAACCGAGGTCTGGGGTAAAGATTGAGCGCTACCGGCCGTGGGAGCGGATTCTCCACTGGTATACTGCAGTGCTCTTTGTAATCATGGCCATCACAGGACTGAGCCTCCTTCTGGGGCGGATCTTTCTGATACCGGTTTTCGGACATTGGGCCGATTCGGCGTACCTGCAGGCATCAAAGGTGCTGCACAACTATTGTGGACCGCTGCTTCTTGTCGGGATTTTCTTGGAATTTGTTTCTTGGGTACGCTACAACATCCCGAAGAAGATGGACCTCGAATGGTTCAAGAGCATGGGCGGCCTCCTCGGCAAAGGACCGCGACCCCATACGGGAAAGGTCAACGGCGGCGAGAAGGGATGGTTCTGGTTAATGGCTATCTTCGGAATTGCTGTGGGGATAACCGGCGTGCTTCTGGATTTCCCGATCTGGCAGCAGACCCGCTTCACCATGCAACTTTCCCATGCGATCCATGCCATTGTGGCAGTCCTGTTCATCATGGTATCCTTCGGCCATATCTACATGGGGAGCCTGGGCGTTGAGGGCGTCTTTGAAGGCATGTGGACCGGCTACGTCGACGAGGTCTGGGCCAAGCAGCATAGCGACCTGTGGTATGAAGAAAAGAT
>Ga0335071_10005777_pt1 | contig 12820 bp, 12 predicted proteins | sample Lox_Sample_15_FD_206724 | JGI IMG/M metagenome (GOLD analysis project Ga0335071, IMG submission 206724) | Soil microbial communities from Loxahatchee National Wildlife Refuge, Florida, United States - Lox_Sample_1.5 | ecosystem: Environmental > Terrestrial > Soil > Wetlands | place: USA...
GGGGCTACGACGTGGTGGTGGCCTGCGACGGCAGTGAGGCTCTGGAGTTCCTCGAGCGGGAGGACGCTCCTTCGCTGGCGATTCTGGACTGGATGATGCCTGGCCTGACCGGCCCGGAAGTATGCCGGCGCATCCGGGACCGCCGCTCCGAGCCCTACACCTACACGCTCTTGCTTACCTCCAAGAGCCAGAAGGAAGACCTCATCGAAGGGATGGAGGCGGGTGCGGACGACTATATCACCAAACCTTTCGATCAGCACGAGTTGCAAGTGCGCCTCCGCGCCGGCAAACGGCTGGTGGACCTCCAGGCCGAGCTCCTGGATGCGCGGGAGGCTTTGCGCGAACAGGCTACCCGCGACGGCCTCACGAACCTATGGAATCGCAGGCAGATCCTTGAGATCCTCGAGCGCGAACTGGCCCGCTCCGAACGCGAGGGCTGCCCGGTCGGAATCATCATCGTGGATCTGGATCACTTCAAGAACGTCAACGACACGCATGGCCACCTGGCCGGCGACGCCGTCCTCTGCGAGGCGGCCCGCCGCATGCAAAACGGTATCCGGCAGTATGATTCCATCGGCCGCTATGGGGGCGAGGAGTTCCTCATTTTGCTCCCCGGCTGCGACGAAACCAACAGCTTCTCCCAAGCCGACCGCCTGCGCCGGCTGATCGCCGAGCGGGAAATGGAAGTGAACGACACCATGCTGGCCTTAACGGCAAGCTTCGGCGTAACGTCTGCTTTGCCCGGACAAAGCTGGACGTCGGAGAGCCTGATCCGGCGGGCTGACGAAGCGCTCTACATGGCCAAAAAATCCGGCCGTAACCGCGTGGAGTTGTTGTCGTGCACCGCCGTGGTGGATTGTCCCGGCCGTTAGTGCCGCTGGGCGACCTGGAAGTGGCTCAGCGTGCCGGCGTAATTCGATAGGCCCTTATATAACGCTTCGGCAATGTGGTCGCGATAATCTTCGCGCCGCATGATCTTCTCATCGTGGGCGTTGCTGATGAAGCCGATCTCCGCCAGCACCGAAGGCATCGACGCGCCGATCAACACTACGAACGGCGCTTTCTTCACTCCCCGGTCTCTGGCGTGCGAATTGTTGCGCGCCGAAAACATATACAGCGCCGACTGGATCCGCGTGGCGAACTCGCGCGACTCCTCCACTTTGTCCTTCAGCGCGATCTTCTCCAGCAGGTCCTGCAATTCGTAGATGCTCTTTTGCGAACCGGCGTTCTCTCGCGACGCCAGGTCGAGCGCGGCTTTGGACGTCGTGAAGTTCAGGTAGTAGGTCTCCACTCCCGCAGCCGACTGCAGCGGCGAGGAGTTGGCGTGGATCGAAAGGAACAGATCGGCCTTGGCCTCATTGGCGATTTCGGTCCGGCGCTCGAGAGGAATGAACGTGTCGTCCGTGCGCGTGTAGATGACCTCGCTGCCCATTCGTCCTTCGATCAGCGCGCCGAGCCGCTGGGCGACGTCGAGAACCAGGTCCTTCTCGCGCAGGCCCTCCGGTCCGATGGTGCCGGTATCATGTCCGCCGTGGCCGGGGTCGAGTACGATGCGGCCAACCTTAAGGCCGAGAACCCGGATCATGGACCGGTCGCCGGAGGAGTTGCGCTTGGCAGGAAGCGCCTTCTCGCTCGCAGAAGCGGGCGGTACAGTCGAGCTTGCTAGAGTCGGTTCGGCAAGAGGCGGCGTGACCACGGCGGTGGTCGGCTTGGCGAGCACTACCTCCGGATTGGACGCGTAGACCGGTGGCGTTATCTTATAGGGCAAAGCACCCAAAACCGCAACATTCGCCGGCGGTGGCGCCGTACGCCACTTGAACACTGGTGGCGTTTCCAGCCTGGCTTCCTGAGGGCGCTTGGAAGGAGTGCCGGGGAACGGCACAACCGGCGGGTAAAATTGGCGGTGTTGCGCGGGCTTCGGGGCCGATTCTTCCGGCTCGGCCGGGGCCTTCCGGGTGGACTTCGGCGTCTCGGGGATCTCCACCGGCGGCTGAATCGGCTGAGAACCGGCCGTACGCAGCTCGATTATGAGCCGGTCCGGACTGTCCAAGCGCGAGGTGGTGGCTTCCACCGGGCTTGCCAGATCCAGGACCACTCGCGTCACATTGCGCTGCGGTTCTGCCACGCGGATCTGTTTTACGAACTTGTCCGACACCGGGATCACCGTCATCGACTTGTTGCTGAGCGTTGGTTTGGTGCCCGTCAAGTCGAAGAACAGGCGGTCGGGATTGTCCAGCCGGTCGGATTTTACGTGGAAATCGCCATCGGTCTCCACGGCGATTCGAGTTACGTTAGCGAGAGACCAGAAACGGACCGCGGTGACATGATGCGGCTCTTCACTTTCGCCCGCCGGGGCTCCCGATGCGACTAGCAGCGCGAGCAGTGCCGCCGTGGCCCATTGAACGGCGCGTTGAATAAACCTGGAACAACCCGCGTTCACGCCGGGGGAGGTTCGCGGGAGGCGAGCGACGCGCCTCTCAGCGGGTTGCGATGTGCAGCCTGCCTTCTGGATCGACATAGGCAAGAATGTGCCGCGGCTCGTCGTCATCTACCTGCGGTTTCTCGGCCGGCTTCTTGGGAGTCTCGGCGCCCGCGGGGTTGGCGGCGCGCTGAGCTTGTCCGTACTTCTGTCCTACCTTTGTGACGTAATTCCTGGTTTCAGGATACGGCGGCACATCGCCGTACTTTGCGACCGCTTTTTCGCCCGCATTGTATGCAGCGATAGCCAGCCGGTCGTCCTGGAAAGTATCTTCGAGCAGTTTCAAATAACGGACGCCAGCCTCGATATTTTGTTTCGGATCAAATGTGTCGGTGACGCCGAACCGCCGCGCGGTGGCGGGCATGAGTTGCATCAACCCCTGGGCCCCCTTGGGCGAAACCGCCAGCGGATTGTAATTGCTCTCCACCTGAATCACCGAATCCACCAGCAGCGGATTTACTTCGTAATCGGCTGCCGCTTTCTGGACAATATCGCGGACCACGCTGCTGCCGGCCGCCGTCGCAATGGGTTTCTTGCCTCTATCGGCTGAGTTGGACGTGGGCAGGAGGGATCGCACCAGGTTTCCGGAGCGGGGATCTACATGCACCACCCAGACGGCGCGCGAGCCAACCGAGGCTTCTGCGGGCTTAGTAGTAGCTTCGCCGGCCTGGAGCGAGCCCGCCAGAACTGCCGTTCCCAGAATGACTTCCAAACAAAAGCGCATCCTCTTGTTTTATCCGATTATAACCGGATTCCTCCCATCCGCAAATCCTTCTTTCCGGGAAGGCACCGCGAACCCAATGCTATTATTCTCTCATGCAAGCCGCCGGGTTTGTTCTGGCAGGGGGCCGAAGCACCCGGATGGGCCGGGATAAAGCCCTTCTGCCGCATGGCGATGCAACGCTTCTGGAACATGCGGCGCGAGCGGTGATCGCCGCTACCGGCAATGTAACCGTGATAGGCGACCCGGACTATTACCGCCGCTTCGGGTTTCCCGTCGTTGCCGACAAAATCCCGGGATGCGGTCCGCTCAGCGGGATCCATACGGCGCTGAGCACCACGTCGGCCGACTGGAACCTGATCGTGGCCTGCGATATGCCGGCAATCTCCCCCGATCTGCTGCTGGCCGTGCTGGACCGCGCTTTTCGTTCCGGCCGGCTTTGCGTGGCGGCATCCGGCCGCGAGGGCGAACCCGAGCCGCTGTGCGCCGTCTACCATCGGGGCTGCCTGCCGGCGCTGGAGCGCGCGCTGCAAGAGAAGCGGCTTAGAATGAGAGACTTACTTCCGGAATTGGCGGCTGAATCTTGTGCGGTCGACGCCTCCGCGTTAGCTAATGTCAATACGCCGGCCGAGTGGGATGAATTCGTGGAGCAGCCCAAATGACAGAAAAGTTCCACTACATCGACTTCCGCCATGTTTATAAGACGTTCGACCACCCGGTTTTAGTCGACGTCAGCTTCTATGCGGACGCAGGCCAAACCCTGGCCATCATCGGGCGCAGCGGCGTCGGTAAGTCGGTGAGCCTGGGCCACATCATGGGCTTTCTGAAGCCGGACCAGGGGCGCGTCTGCGTGGCCTATCAGGACATCACCGACTTCACCGAGGCCGAGTTGCGCGAGATCCGCAAGAAGGTGACCATGGTGTTCCAAAGCGGCGCGCTGTTCGACTCGCTGACCGTGGGTGAGAACATCCTGTTCTCGCTGGAACTGCGCGAAGACTATGACATGCAGAACAAGGAAGATGTGGTGGACGGGCTGCTGTCTATGGTCGGAATGCTGCAGTTCAAGGACTCCTATCCGGCCGACCTTTCCACCGGCTACAAGCGGGCTGTCGCCATCGCGCGGGCGCTGGCAGCGCAGCCGGAATGCATCCTGTACGATGAGCCAACGACCATGGTGGACCCCATCATGTCCAACACGTTGAGCGACCTGATGCTCAAGCTGAAGCGCGAGCTGCGGCTGACGGCGGTGGTGGTGACGCACGACCTGGACCTGATGCGCAAAGTGGCCGATACGGTCGTGTTCCTGTTCGAGGGCAGGGCAATCTATTTCGGGCCAGTCAGCGAGCTGGAGAAGTCGGACCATCCGCACATTCGGGAGTTTCTGGCGATGGACCGGGTGGAGTTGGTGCCGAGCGGGCCGGCGTAAAGCAAGGCCGCACGCAAGAGTGCGTGCGCTACTTCTTCTCGAAATTGAGGGCGGCCGAGTTCATGCAGTAGCGCTGGCCGGTGGGATTGGGGCCGTCGGGGAAGACGTGGCCCAGGTGGGCGTCGCATTTGGAGCACAGCACCTCGACGCGGCGCATGCCGTAGCTGTTATCGGTCTCGGTGGCGACACTGCCCGGCGCGATGGGCTGATAGAAACTGGGCCAGCCGGATCCGGATTCGAACTTCGTCTGCGAGTCAAACAGCGGATTGCCACAGCAGACGCAGCGATAGACGCCCGCCTCGTGGTTATCCCAATACTTGCCGGTGAATGCGGGCTCAGTGCCTTTGTGGCGCGTCACTGCGTATTGCTCGGGCGTTAACTGCTTGCGCCACTCTTCGTCGGTCTTTTCGATTTCAGCCATGGCAGTGCGCCTACTGCTGAATCGTCACGATGGGCTGCGACGCCGCCAGCACGGCTTCCGCTTCTTCGGCCGTGAACTGCTCGGTCTTGGCCGAATGGTTCATGGAGCAGAATTTCGGGCCGCACATGGAGCAGAATGCCGCGTCCTTGAAGCCTTCTTCGGGCAGCGTTTCGTCGTGCATGGCTTCGGCGGTTTCGGGATCGAGCGACAGCTCGAACTGCTTGCGCCAATCGAAGCGGTAACGTGCGCGCGACAGCTCGTCGTCGCGATCGCGAGCGCCCGGACGGTGCCGTGCAATGTCGGCGGCGTGTGCGGCGATTTTGTACGCGATGATGCCTTGCTTCACATCCTCGCGGTTCGGCAGGCCCAAATGCTCCTTGGGTGTCACGTAGCACAGCATGGACGCGCCGTACCAGCCGATCATGGCGGCGCCGATGGCGGAAGTAATGTGGTCGTAGCCGGGCGCGAAGTCGGTCACCAGGGGCCCGAGCGTGTAGAACGGCGCCTCATTGCATATCTCGTTTTCCTTCTCCACCTGCATCTGGATCTGGTCCATCGGGATGTGGCCGGGGCCTTCGATCATCACCTGGACATCGTATTCCCAAGCTTTGCGCGTCAGTTCGCCCAGCGTCTTCAGTTCGGAAAATTGCGCGGCGTCGCTCGCATCGGCCACGCAGCCGGGCCGCAGGCCGTCGCCCAACGAAAAGCTGACGTCGTGCTTCTGGAAAATCTTGCAGATTTCGTCGAAGTGCTCGTAGAGGAAATTCTGCTTGTGATTCTTCACCATCCATTCGGCCAGGATCGCGCCGCCGCGGCTGACGATACCGGTGATGCGCTTGGTAGTAAGCGGCACGTACTGCACCAGCACGCCGGCGTGGATGGTCATGTAGTCGACGCCCTGCTCGGCCTGCTCCTCGATCACTTCCAGCATCACGTTGATGTTCAGGTCTTCGACGCGGCGCACGCGGCTGAGGGCTTCATAGATGGGCACGGTGCCCACCGGGATGGGCGAAGCGTCGATGATTGCCTTGCGGATGCGCGGAATGTCGCCCCCGGTCGACAGATCCATGATGGTGTCGGCGCCGTACTTGACGGCGTAGCGCAGTTTCTCCACCTCTTCGTCGATGTTGGACGTGGTGGCTGAGTTGCCGATGTTGGCGTTGATCTTGCACTTCGAGGCAACACCGATGCACATGGGCTCCAGGCTCGAGTGATGGATGTTGGCCGGGATGATCATGCGGCCGCGGGCGACTTCGGAGCGGATCAATTCCGGTGCGACGCTCTCGCGCCGGGCGATGTATTCCATTTCTTGGGTGATGACGCCCTGGCGGGCATAGTGCATCTGGGTCCGGATTGAATCTTTCAGGCGGGGGGTAATCCATTCGCTGCGCATACCGGCCATTTTAGCGCAGCGATCTGTCAGGCGATTTTTTCCCAATAGTTGGTGCGGCCAAAGGGCGTGATGGTGACATGCTTGAGGAACGTTCCGCGCGAATCGGTGTACTGTGCGCCATCCGGATAGTTGTCGCCGACCGTGGACAGATACAGGTTGCCGACGGATTGCAGCCCGACGGGATCGGCGTTGGCCGGGGCCGGCGCCGGGGGAGCAGGGGCGGCGTAAGGCGGGTAATCGGCCAGGTTGAGAGAAACTCTGATGGAGCCCGGAGGCGGATTGGATGCATCGTAGGCGATTTCGCCGGCCAGGGGCGGGACACCCGGCGCCACGGTGACTTGCGTCTGCAGCGCCGACGGAACCCAGGTAAAGCCGAACGCAGCCCGGTAGCTCATTGCGAGAAACGGGTCCCAATTCCACACCATGATCGGAACGTCGATAGTGAAGCCCTTGGACGCAAGTGTTGCCGCCTGGGCGGCGCGCTGCGATTCGTCGGAGATGGCAGCCAGCGCTTGCACTTCGGGCGGTTGCGAGGCCCAGTAGGCCTGATCGAATTGTGTTTGTGTATCAGCCATGCGGCTGCAATTTAGCAGGCGGGTGGCGGCGCTATTCCGGCGATGGGCAACAAGGCGTTGATAACAGGAAAGACAAACAGCGGGCTGTGTTGTGAACGGCGGCTTGGTACGGTGAAGGATTAGCAATGAATGACTCCACCGGCCGCCGCGAGATCCACGTGCGCGGCATCGTACAGGGCGTTGGCTTCCGCCCATTCGTGTACAACCTGGCGCACCGGCTGGGGCTTGTGGGCTGGGTGCTGAATTCGTCGGCGGGGGTTCGGATCGAGGTAGAAGGCGAAGCGGCGGTGTTGGATGCGTTCGTGCGTGCGTTGCGGGACGAGGCGCCTCCGTTAGCGCAAATCGAGGATGTGACGGTTTCCAGTCTCGCGCCCGCCGGGTACACGGGGTTCGTGATTCGCGAGAGCGTGGACGAGCCGGGCAAGCTGGTTCCGGTTTCGCCGGACGTCTCCACGTGCGCTGATTGTATGCGCGATTTCCGCTCGCCGAAAAATCGCCGCTACGGCTATCCCTTTACCAACTGCACCAACTGCGGACCGCGTTACACCATCACCCGGACGATCCCCTACGATCGGCCGCTGACCACCATGGCGTGTTTCCCGATGTGCGCTCGCTGTCTGCGGGAGTACGAAGACCCGGCGGATCGCCGCTTTCACGCCCAGCCGAATGCGTGCCCCGAATGCGGGCCGTCTCTATCCTTGACTGGAGATTTCAGTGAAAAGAAGGAGATCTCCGCCGCGCTCGAGGAAGCCCGGCGCCTGCTGCATGAGGGTCGAATTCTGGCGATCAAAGGGCTCGGCGGGTTCCATCTGGTTTGCGATCCTGCGAACGATGCAGCGGTTCGCCTGCTGCGCGAGCGGAAGAAGCGCAGCGATAAGCCATTCGCGCTGATGGTTCCGGATGTTGCGGCGGCCGAGAGGCTCTGCTTCGTTTCCGATGAAGAACGGGCGGCGCTCACGGGCATTCGCCGACCGATTGTGATCCTGGCGCGTAAGCCGGATGCGCCTGTCTCCGCGTCGCTTGCCCCGGGTAACAATACGCTCGGCGTGATGCTGCCGTACACTCCTCTGCATCATTTGCTCTTCGACGACTCATTTGCGGCTCTAGTGATGACGAGCGCCAACATGAGCGAGGAGCCGATTGTGACCGGCAATCGCGACGCGGTCGCGCGGCTGGGGCGTGTCGCCGATGGGTTTCTGTTCCACAATCGCGACATTCATACGCGCGTGGACGACTCGGTGGTGCGCGTGTTCGAGGGCAAAGAGCGCGTACAGCGGCGTTCGCGCGGATACGCGCCCGATCCCGTGCTGCTGAGTTTTCCCGTTGCCGAAGTTCTGGCGTGCGGCGCGGAGCTGAAGAACACGTTTTGCCTCACGAAGGACCACCACGCCTTTTTGAGCCAGCACATCGGCGATCTGGAAAACTACGAGACGCTGGTATTTTTCCGCGAGACGTTCGAGCGCATGAAGGATTTATTCCGCATCGCGCCTTCCACCGTCGCCTACGACCTGCATCCGCAATACCTCAGCACCAAGCTGGCCATGGAATTGACCGGGGTGGAGAAGATTGGAGTGCAGCACCATCACGCGCACATCGCCAGCTGCATGGCGGAGAACGGGATCACCGCCAAGGTGATCGGCGTGGCGTTCGACGGCACGGGCTTCGGCACCGACGGCAAGATCTGGGGCGGGGAATTCCTGGTGGCGGATTTCACGGGCTTCGAGCGGCGCGCGCATTTGCGCTACATTTCGCTGGCCGGGGGCGACACCGCGGTGCGGGAGCCTTGGCGGATCGGCCTGAGCTATTTGCTGGACACGTTCGGCGCGAAGCTCGGCTCGCTCGATCTGCCGCTGTTGGGCCGAGTCGCGCCCAACAAGATTGCGACGGTCCGCTCGATGATCGACAGCGGCTTCAACACGGTCCCTACCTCGGCGTGCGGGCGGCTGTTCGATGCGGTGGCATCCATCGCCGGCGTGCGTGACGAGGTGAATTTCGAGGCGCAGGCCGCGATTGAGCTGGAAATGTCCGCGCTCGCCGGCGTGGACGCGGCGTATCCGTTTGAGATCGGCTCGGGCGGCCCGTGGCAGATCGACGTCCGGCCCGCGATCGAGCGGATTGTCGCCGATGTGCTCGCCGCCAAACCGAGGGGTTGGATCGCGGCGGCTTTTCACAATACGGTTGCGGCCATCATCGTTGAAGTTTGCGTGCGCCTGCGCGCGGCTGACGGAATCGCACGCGTGTGTCTGAGCGGAGGCACGTTTCAGAATCTATATCTGCTGCAGCACGCGCTGGCCGGTCTTCGAGCGCGAGATTTCGAAGTCTTCCTGCACGCCAAAGTTCCTCCCAACGACGGCGGCATCGCGCTGGGCCAAGCCGTTATCGCGAACGCGCTGTTGAACCGGTCTGGTAGCCGTAGCGGCTGAGGATGTCGCGGCCGGCGCCGTGCAGGACAAAGTCCTCGAACTTTTGCGCCTCCTCGCGGTGCGGCGACCTGGCGACGATCGCGATCTCCTGCTGCAGGCCGTCGCTCGCAAGGGGAACTATCTTTCCGCCTTCGTGCAGCACCAGCGAATAGGCCGTGAATACGACGTCTGCGTTGCCGGACTTGCCGTACTGCCTGGCCATGCTGATGTTCTCGGCGTAAACGATCTTGGGCTTGATGCGCTCCCAGTCCGGTTGTTTTTCGAGCAGTGTCTGCGCGGCTTTGCCGTAGGGCGCCAGTGTTGGATTGGCGAGAGCGATCACACGAACTCCGGGCGACGCCAGATCCTCGAGACGCGTCCCAGACGCCTTGCTATCGGGTGGCACCCACATGGCGAGGACGCCGGTCGCGTAGATGGCGCGGCTCCGGGGCGCGACCAGCCCCTTCTGCTCCAGCGCTGCGACATGCTCGGAATCGGCGGCTGCGAAGACGTCGAAGGGCGCGGAGTTTTCGATCTGCTGGGTCAATTGCGCGGTTGAGCCGAAGCTGAACACGGGATGAATGCCGGTTTGCGACTCAAAGGCCGGACCCAGTTCGCCGAAGACGTCCATCAAATTCGCCGCCGCCGCGATCGTGAGTTCGGACTTGGCAGCGACCGTGCCGCCCGCGAGGACGAGCAGGGAGCAGACGAAGAGGCTGAGCCAGCGCCGCATATGTATCGAATCGGAGACTCTGTCTTGTATATACTACAGTTAAGCGGCATTTGCCAGCCAGCGCCGCAATTGCCAGTTGCATCCCGGTGTCCTTCCGGCTCTAATCGAAACTACACATGGAGACACGCACTCATCTGAATCCAATGCGCCAGCAACGCGGAATTTCCGCGGCAGACCTGGCGCGCCAGGCGGGAGTGAGCCGTCAGACGATTTACGCGATTGAGGCCGGCGAATACGTTCCCAACACCACGCTGGCTCTGCAACTGGCCAAGATTCTGGAAGTGCGCGTGGAGGATCTGTTTGAGCTCGAGTCCGAAGCTCCAGCGGCGCAGCCCCCGGTGAACGTGGACCTGCTAAGCACTCCTGGCGGCGCGCGCAAGGGCCAGGCCGTGCAGTTGTGCCGCGTCGGCAAGCGAACCGTGGGCGTTGCGGCAGTCCCGCAACCAGTGCTGCCGATGGCCGATGGCGTCATCGTGGAGGGTTCGGCGCGCAGCCATCACGCCCAGGTGCATGTTTTTCAGGACGATCTGGACGAAAACAAGCGGCTTCTGGTGGCCGGATGCGATCCGGGCATTTCGCTGCTGGTGCAGCATCTGGGACGCTTCAACGACGTGGACCTGGTGGTGGCGCCTTCGTCCAGCCATCAAGCGCTGGAGTGGTTGAAGGAAGGCATGGTACACGTGGCCGGTACGCACCTTCGCGATGCGAGCGGCGAATACAATCTCCCCGCCGTCCAGCGCATGTTTCCCTCGGGCGCCGTCAAAGTTGTGACGTTCGCGGTTTGGGAGCAGGGGCTGGTGACGGCAGCGGGAAATCCAAAAAATATTCGCGCTGTCGCAGATCTGGCGCGGAAAGACATCCGCGTGATCAATCGCGAAAAAGGCGCGGGCAGCCGCGAGCTGCTGGACCGGGAGCTGCGCGCTGCCGGTATCGATTCGGCGCGCGTTAACGGATACGATCGCATCGCATACGGCCACCTGCCTGCCGCTCTTGGCGTGAGCCTGGGTGAAGGCGATTGTTGTATCGCCACTCGATCTGCCGCGCGCGCTTTCGGGCTTGCTTTCATTCCGCTAGCCACCGAACGCTACGATCTGGTGATGCGCCGCCAGTCCTCGCGCCTACCCGCCGTGGAGGCGTTGCTGGACGTGCTCAATCGCGCGGCCATCCGCCGCAAACTGGAACTGCTGGCCGGTTACGACACGCGACACACGGGCGAAGTGCTGGTTGGATAGGACACGGTTCGGATAGCACAATGGTTTCATGCACGGTACTCGGCCCGACGCTCCAGTAGCCTGTGTGTTTGATGCCTATGGAACGCTCTTTGATTACGCCTCCGCCGTCGCGCGATGCGATGCAGCTTTGGGCGTCGCCGGCGAGCATCTGACGGCGCTTTGGCGAGAAAAGCAGCTTCAGTACACGTGGCTTCGGGCCCTCCAGGGCAGGCATGCGGATTTCTGGCAGCTGACGGGCGACGCTTTGGATTTCGCGCTCGAATCGCTCGGGATCGGCGACCGAAAGCTCCGCGACAGATTGATGGAATCGTATCTGACTCTGGACGCGTTTCCAGAGGTGCCCAAAGTTCTGGAACGCCTGAAGAGCACGGGCATCCGGACGGCAATCTTGTCCAATGGCTCGCCGGAGATGCTGAGAGCCGCCGTCTCCAACGCTCGCATCGAACCTTGGCTGGACGCGGTGCTATCGGTCGAAGAGGTCGGCGTCTACAAGCCGCATCCGAAGGTATACCAGCTGGCCGTCGACCGGTTGGGAATCGAAGCTCAACGGATTTGGTTTCACTCCTCCAATGCGTGGGACGCCTGGGCAGCATCCGCTTTCGGGATGCGAGTGGTTTGGTGTAATCGCTACGGCCAGCGTCCGGAGCGATTGCCCGGCCGTCCCGACGATGAGGTGCGCTCGCTGCTCGAGCTTCCGTTCCTGGCCCGCTGACGCCAAGGGTGGTCTTCGCACCGCCGCTATGATGAAAGCAGCACGAATGCCCACCCTGATTGTAGATAACTACGATTCTCTTACCTACAACCTGGTGCACGCGGTGGCTGAAATCACCGGTTCCGCGCCCATCGTTGTGCGTAACGACGAGCTGAGTTGGGACGAAGTGCTTCAGCTTGAGTTCGACAGGGTGATCATCTCGCCGGGGCCCGGAAGTCCGGAAAATTCGCGCGATTTTGGCATTCGGGGCGGTTGATTGCGGAGGCGGCGGTTCCGCTGCTGGGCGTCTGCCTGGGCCATCAGGGCATCGCTCGCCATTTCGGAGGCAGCGTGGTACGCGCCGCGGAGCCGGTGCATGGCCGGGGCGCCGAAGTGTTTCACGATGGCGACGAACTGTTCGCCGGAGTTCCGAGCCCGTTCACGGCGATCCGGTATCACTCGCTGCTGGCGGGCGAGCCGCTGCCCGAATGCTTGCGGAAAATCGCCTGGACCGTGGCCTGTTCTTCGCCGGAGAGATTTTTGCGTATCGATCCGCACGGAAACGCCGAGCCGCGGCCCATCAAAGGCACCATCCGCCGTGGCGCCACGGAACTCGAAGACGAACAGCTGCGCGCCGCGCTTGCCGCCAGCGAGAAGAACCGCGCTGAGAACCTCATGATCATCGACCTCGCGCGCCACGACCTGGGCCGTGTGTGCCGCTTTGGAAGCGTCCATGTCCCGCGCATG
>Ga0335071_10005778_pt1 | contig 12819 bp, 12 predicted proteins | sample Lox_Sample_15_FD_206724 | JGI IMG/M metagenome (GOLD analysis project Ga0335071, IMG submission 206724) | Soil microbial communities from Loxahatchee National Wildlife Refuge, Florida, United States - Lox_Sample_1.5 | ecosystem: Environmental > Terrestrial > Soil > Wetlands | place: USA...
CTCCCGAGCAGTCAGCGGCTCTGGATGCACTGACGCGCGGGCTGGTAAACAAGTTCCTGCATCCGCCCATGCAGGCCATCAAACAGGCGGCACGCGAGGGGGATTCAGCCCGCCTGGATGCGCTCTGCGAAGAATGGTCGGTCATGATTCGTGAATCAAACGACTCATGGCAGGCCTCCGATGCGAACACCCAGGCAGCGGAAGCCACAATCAGCGAGGATCCAGAGCGAACGGCGGAGGAAGAAGAGCCCAGGCGCTCGGAGGTGCGGCGATGAAGCTGCGCATCGGAAGCCGAGGCTCGCAACTGGCGCTCTGGCAGGCCAACCACATTGCAGGGCTGCTTCGCGGCGCTGGCCACGAAGTCGAGATCGAAATCATCAAAACCACGGGAGACAGATTGCAGGAAGTGGCCTTCGGCGAAGTCGGCACCAAGGGCATGTTCACGAAGGAAATCGAGGAGGCACTGTCCGATGGGCGGGTCGACCTGGCCGTACACTCGCTCAAAGATCTGCCGACTGAGCTGCCCGAGCCGTTCGCATTAGCGGCCACGCCGCCGAGAGCCGATCCCAGAGATGTGTTTGTTTCGGTGAAGCATGCGAATCTGGCGACTTTGCCCCAATGCGCGCGCGTTGGCACAAGCAGCCAACGCAGGCGTGCGCAGCTGCTGGCAATCAGGCCGGATCTCGATCCGCAGGAGTTCCGCGGCAATGTAGATACGCGGCTAAGGAAGCTGGCCGATGGGCAGGTGGAAGCGATTCTGTTAGCTGCCGCGGGGCTGGACCGCTTAGGCAAGACGGATTGGATCCGCCGGAGACTCGATCCCAGAGAGTTTTGCCCGGCTGCTGGGCAAGGAGCGCTGGGAATTGAGACGCGCAAAGGCGATCAGGCTGTGATCGAGGCGGTCTCCTTTCTGGATCACATGGACACGCGCTTTGCCGTGACGGCCGAGCGCGCCGCGCTGGCGGAGTTGGGCGGCGGCTGCCAGGTTCCGATCGGCATACACTGCCGGCCCCGTTTCCAGGGCGGCGCCAACGAGGGCGACGGCCTTTGGGACGAGATCTTCGGCGTAGTCGCCGATCCGCAAAGCGGCAAGGCTGTTCGCATTTATCACCATGTGCGGCAGAGCGAGATGGAAGCCGAAGCGCTGGGGCGACTGGCGGCGAAGATGCTGCGCGAGGCCGGGGCAACGCCAATCCTTGAAGGCGGTGGAGGCGCAGAGTGACTCTGCCGCTTAGAGGCCGCCGCATCCTTGTGACGCGCGCAGCGCACCAGTCCGGAAAGCTGAGCGAAGGATTGCGCGCGCTGGGCGCCGAGCCGGTGGAGGTTCCGGTGCTGGAGATTCGTCCTCCGACGGGCCATCAGGCGATCGATCTGGCGCTGCGCAGGCTCGATTCCTATGATTGGCTGATCCTGACCAGTTCGAACACGGTGCGGGTCCTTGCCGAGCGCGCCATCGAATTGGGAGTGCCGTTCGCGCCCAAGGGAAAACTCAAGGTGGCCGCGATCGGCGAGGCTACGGCGGACGCAGCGCGCAAGCGGGGATTGCCGGTCACGATCATTCCAGGCGCCTACGTCGCTGAAGCGATGGTCGAGGCGCTGGCCAGCCATGCTGCCGGGCAAACGTTCCTGTTGGCGCGGGCCGAGGTCGCGCGCGATGTGCTCGTCGATGCTCTCAGGGCCGTCGGAGCCAAGGTGCATGTGGTGGACGCCTACCGGAACGTGATGCCGGAGCGCGCACCTGGCTTGCTGCGCAAGGCTCTCGATCAGCCCGTCGATGCCGTCACCTTCACCAGTTCGTCGAGCGTGACGCACCTGGCTGAGGCGGCGCAGAAGGCCGGAATTGAGTTCCCATTTCCGGGCGTTGCTGCCCTCTCTATTGGTCCGGTCACGAGTCAGACGCTGCGTGATGCGGGGTGGGAACCGGCAGCGGAGGCGACACCGCACGATATCGCGGGGCTGATTTCGGCGGTCGCTGCAGTGATGCAGACTCGCTGACTTGCCGGCCCGCAGGTTTGCTCGTCACGACTCCCATGTCTTGTCCTTCGACCGGCACAGCGTTTCAATATTGCATTGGCGACAACGGGGGCTGCGCGCGACGCAAACCTGCCGGCCGTGATGGATGACCTGATGCGAGAAGGCGATCCAGCGGTCGCGCGGGATCACCTGCATCAACTCCTGCTCCACTTTTTGCGGCGTGTCGCCTTTGGCGAGTTCCAGGCGGCGGGCGATGCGGAAGACGTGCGTATCGACGACGATTCCTTCGGCTTTGTTAAAGCAGACGCCGAGGACAACGCTGGCGGTCTTGCGCGCAACACCGGGCAGAGAGATCAGTTCGTCGAGCGTCTGCGGCACCTGGCCGTTGAAGTCGGCGACGAGCTTCTTTGCCGATCCCTGAAGAGACTTGGCCTTGTTGCGAAAGAAGCCGGTGGTTTTGATCAAGGCCTCGAGTTGCGGCAGTGTCGCTTTGGCCATCGCCTGCGGAGTAGGGAAGCGGCGGAAGAGCTCGGGCGTGACCATGTTCACGCGGGCGTCGGTGCACTGCGCTGAGAGGATCGTGGCCACCAGAAGTTCCCACGGCGAGCTGTGCTGAAGCGCGCAGACGGCGTCGGGGTAGGCTTCGTCGAGAGCTTTGAGGATGGCTGCGATGCGGTCGGGGGCGAGGGGGCCGCGGGATGGGCGCTTTACGGGAGTTTTCTTGTCGGCGAGGGGCTTGCGAGCGGACATGAGACGAGTCTAACGTCTCCCTGGTCTCAGAATCGAGACCAGGGGCACCCGGCACCCGGCTTGGAGGGCACGGCTTTTATTTGATCTGCGTGAGTTCAACCCGGTAATGATTCATTGTGCCGTGATGCGTATATTCAGTCGCCACCAAGCCAACTCCGTCGCACAGCCATCGCTTTTCGTCATCGGGCAAGGTCCTGAAATCGACCTCATAGCAGTTGCTATATAAATGGCCGCCTGCCGTCATCGTTTGGAGAGATTTTGCCACGATCCATTGGTACATGTGGTCCTTGCGTTTCAGTGTCGCAGCGTCGGCGCCCCAAGCACTGCCCAATCTGAGCGGAAATACAAAATCGGCATACTCATCTTTCTTGGCCGAGCTCTTCATTTCTTCCAATTCTTTGCTGTCGCAGACCACGTAAATGCGCGAATGATCGACGGCTAACCTGTACCGCGTATCTTCAGTCTCGTCTGGAGCCCTGCTGGAAGCTTCCCATGGATCGCCGCTGCAAAGTGCATGGATGGAAGCTCCGGGCGTTCTCCTGATCTCAAAGAATTCTAGACCGCCGTTGACCACTTGCTTGCCAACTGTGGTCTCTGTATATGAGGAGCGTGAGTGCTTGTTCACCAAGTTTGGACCCGAGCCGTCGGTCCATTCACGCGAAACGCTATACGTCCTGCTTTCGCCCACTCTCACAGGGAAATAGCGGTCGAGCGATCCCCCGCTTTGACTAATTGCGTTTCCTATTGCCCCTGCAGAGAATGCGAATAGAATTAACGATCGAGTCACAGAGTGGCTCATAGAGGGCCTTTCAGACTTTCGGAAAATTGCCCATGTTTCGCCTGAGCACCTACAGTCTACCCTCAAGCCACCCCGTCAACTTTTCCACCGGTATGCGCACGCCAACATAGAACGGCCCGAAGAGCGCGTAGACGGCGCTTACTTCGTCGAAGCGCATTTCATAGATGAGCTTCTTGAAGGCGATGGGGTCTTCGGCGAAGAGGGTGACGCCCCACTCCCAATCGTCGAAGCCAATGGAGCCGGTGACGATCTGCTGTACCTGGCCGGCGTAGCGGCGGCCCACCATGCCGTGCTCGTGCATCATGCGCTGGCGCTCGGCGAAGGGGACGGTGTACCAGTTGTCCTTTTCATCGCGCTTGCGGTTCATGGGATAGAAGCAGAGATGCTTTGCATCGGGGACGGCGGGGTAAAGGCGCGGGGCCATGGCTGCTGCGCCACGCTTGAGAGACTCGGCGACGTCGGCCTCCCACTCCGGCGAATGCTGCGCGTAGCCTTTAGCCGAGGCGGCTTCGTAGGTCTTACGGGTCGACTCATAAAGGCCCAGCTCGACAACGGAGAGATAGGAGTGGCGAAGGTCGAGGAAGTCGTAGAGGCGCGTTTGAGCCAGATCGAGCTCCACCTGGTTGAGGGCCGCGAAGGAGTCGCGGAAGTGGACGAGAATCAAATCGCCCTTGTGCCCGAGCTGAGAGTAAAGAGCCGTACGGACCGGCCCGCCGGGGCTTTCGCGTTCGAGTTTGCCGAGAGCTTCGACGGCCTCGGCGGCGATCTGCGCGCGTTCGCCGGCCAGCAGGGCGCGCCACGCTTTCCAGTCAAAGCGGAAGAACTGGTGGAGAACGGAAGAGCCTTCGAGCGTGAGAGGAACGGCAGGGAAGCCGGACTTATCTTCGGACACGGAAAATCACCTCTCAAGAATCTACCTTAGTTGATGCAAAGCAAGGGCTTAGGATTCGGGTTCTCTACCCATCGCGCAAAATGCCGCGCGATGGTCGAGGCACTGTTGAGATGAGCGTGCGCTGCGAGCTTATATACTGAAAGGGTCCATGAGTGAAAAAGTCCTGGCGCTCGTCGTCCAGTTCATTACGCATGTCATCGATACGGGCGGGTATGCAGGCATCGGCTCACTGCTGGCGCTGAACTCCTGCGGCATACCGATTCCCTCTGAGCTGATACTGCCGTTTTCCGGGTATCTGGCTTACCTGGGGCGCTTTCATCTGCTTCTGGTGACGACGGCCGGTGCGGTGGGCTGCAATGTGGGATCGGCGGTCGCGTATTGGATCGGCGCCCGCGGCGGAAGGCCGCTGGTGGAGCGCTACGGCAGATGGGTGCTGATGAGCCGGCACGATCTGGACCGGATGAGCTGGTTCTTTACGCGCTATGGATCGATTGCGATTCTGGTGGGGCGCATGCTGCCGGTGGTGCAGACGTTCGTCGCCTTTCCGGCGGGAATCGCACGGATGCCGCGGCTGCGTTTTCACGTCTACACGACGGTGGGTTCGTGGATCTGGTACGTTTGCCTGGGCTGGGCCGGCATGAAACTTGGTGAGGCATGGCACACTGACCCGCGCATCCGGCAGATCTTCCATCGTTTTCACCTGGTTGTGGAATTTGCGCTGGCGGCGGCGGTGGTTTGGTTTATCTGGTCGCATCTGATGCGCAGGCAGACGGAAAATGCGGCTTGAAGGACAGCAATTTGGAGGGCGTGCTTTCAGAGGCGTACACTGTTGGCTTTGCGGAACAAGACGGAACGACGGCTGCGGTAGAAGTCTGTAACGGATGATGAACAAGAAGGAAGGTTAGAAAAGGGAAAATGTCTACTCAGGAGCAGGGCGGCCAGCAGGCCGCGGCACAAAAGATCGCGCCCGCCACAGGGAAACTCGGTGTGATGGTGGTGGGACTGGGAGCGGTAGCCACCACTTTCATCGCCGGAGTCGAAGCGGTGCGCAAGGGGTTGGCCAAGCCGATCGGGTCGCTGACGCAGATGGGCACTATCCGTCTGGGCAAGAGGACGGATAACAATTCGCCGCTCATCAAGGATTTCGCTCCGCTGGCGGACCTGAAGGACATTGTCTTCACGGGCTGGGACATCTTCGAGGACAACGTTTATGAATCAGCGGCGCATGCGCAGGTGCTCGACCGGCGGCTGGTTGACCAACTGAAGCCTTATCTCGAGACGATCAAGCCGATGCCGGCTGTCTTCGACCAGTACTACGTGAAGCGGCTGCACGGCACCCACGTCAAGAAGGGCAAGAACAAGCGCGACCTGGCCGAGCAGGTGAGAGAAGATATCCGGGCCTTCAAGAAGACTGTGGATCGGGTGGTGATGATCTGGTGTGCGTCGACGGAAATTTTCCTGGCGCCGACGGCTGTTCACAAGAGCATCGAGGCCTTTGAAAAGGGGTTGGAGTGCAACGATGCCGGGATCGCCCCCTCGCAGATTTACGCGTACGCAGCGCTGATGGAAGGCGTGCCGTTTGCCAACGGCGCTCCGAACCTGACGGTAGATCTGCCGGCGATGGTCGAGCTCTCGAAGAAAAACAACGCGCCGATCTGCGGCAAGGACTTCAAAACCGGCCAGACACTGATGAAGACGATCCTGGCGCCTGGCTTCAAGGCTCGCATGCTGGGAGTAAGGGGCTGGTTCTCGACCAACATTCTCGGCAACCGCGACGGCGAGGTTCTGGACGATCCGGAGAGCTTCAAGACCAAGGAAGAGTCGAAGCTGGGTTCGCTGGATTACATCTTCCAGCCGGAACTGTATCCGGAACTGTACAAGGATCTGTACCACAAGATCCGGATCAACTACTATCCGCCGCGCGGGGACGAAAAAGAAGCCTGGGACAACATCGACATCTTTGGCTGGCTCGGGTATCCGATGCAGATCAAGGTGAACTTTTTGTGCCGGGATTCGATCCTGGCGGCGCCCGTGGCGCTGGACCTGGTGCTGTTCCTGGACCTGGCGCAGCGGACACCGGAACTGAAGTCGAAGGGCATTCAGGAGTGGCTGAGCTTCTTCTTGAAATCTCCGCAGACAGCCGAGGGACTTTATCCGGAGCACGACCTGTTTATCCAGTCGATGAAGCTCAAAAACACGCTGCGGCACATCATGGGCAGAGAGCTGATCACGCACCTGGGGCTGGAATACTACGACTAGCCTCCTTCAGTGGAACGGACGTTTGGCTCAAGACAAAGCCTCACCCAGATTCGGTGAGGCTTTTGTCTTCTGCCGTGAGAGGATGAATGTAGCTAGCACAGAGGTCTTGAGACGGTGCGGAACCTACTGAAAGCGGCGCTCCTGGCTGCACTTTTGCTGCCGGCGGCAAAGAAGATTGGTTCAACGGAGGCGCCGAAGGACAGCGATCGCGATGGTCTCACCGATTCTCTTGAAGACGCGCTCTTAGCCCGCTTCGCACCCACATTCATGGTGAGCCGCGCAGACTGTTCCGGTGTCCCTGCACAGTTTGCGCTGGAATTGAAGGCTCCCACCGTCATTGCAGACGATGGCACCATCTACGGCCAAGCCTTCCCGCAGAAGGGGCATCCAAACGTAGTCGAATTGCACTACTACCATCTTTGGCGGAGAGACTGCGGGCAGATGGGGCATGCTCTGGACGTAGAGCATGTTTCCGCGCTGGTTGAAGTCGATGGTAACGCCGATTCAGCCAAGGCGTTGTACTGGTATGCCGCCGCGCATGAAGATACCGTATGCGATGCGAGTCATCTTGCCCAGGCTTCTAAACTCGCCGCGGGAGACCGCGGAGCGACAGTATGGATCTCGGCCGGCAAACACGCTTCCTTTTTGGCTGAAGAGATGTGCAGCCACGGCTGCGGCGGCGACCGCTGTGAAGAGATGGAAAAGCTGCAGGTGAGGGCAATCGTCAATCTGGGCGAGTCTCAAGCGCCAATGCAGCAGATCGCCTGGTTGCGTTCCGCCCAGTGGCCGCTCAAGTCAAAGCTGGAACGATCCGATTTCGCAGATTCCCGGATCGAGCGCGTGAACAGGGCTCCGCAGGATGCCATCGTTTGGGCAGACCCGTCCAAGCGGCCCGCGCAGGCGACGATCCTGGGAGTAAATGCCGGGATTGGGGGCGTCGAAGTCGGAGGCCGTGCTGCTGATACGGCGCTTGTGATTGCGGATGCCAGCAGCAGTTCGGCGCTTGATACAGCTACGGATAAGACCGGAGGTTCTCTAAAGGCCACCGCCCGGAACACATGGAGAGCCTTCAAAATCAGTGCACAGAAAACTGGCGATTTTCTCAACGGCGGCAAGAGCAAGTAGCCGGTTCGGGCGGATAGATGCGGATGCAGCAAGGGCTCCGGTCGTAGCCGGAGCCCTTTGCTGTGAGAGAACGAAAGGCAACTTCAGTCGAGCAATCGTGACTTTCAGGCCATAGCCGGTTCCAGCAAAGGGCTCGCCGGCGAGGCATTCGACTCATGTACTGCAGCAGGCTCAGAGGCCGGATGCGTGTGCGTATGCGTTGTGCGCGTCAGCCGGTGAACGAAGTGATAGGGCGGCCAGGGGCCGGAAAGCTGCATGTGGCAATTTGGAGTCGCGGCGCTGGTGGAAATGAATTTGTTCTGATAGCGCTCCACGCTTTTGCGATCGATCAAGTGGGCGATATCGAGAAGTATCTTGCCACTCTCCGCCACACGGCAGGTGACCTCCTCATCCAGAGGCTGGAAGAGCCGGTGCATCTGGAAACTCACCGCGCGAGCCCGGGTTTGACGCTCGCGCGTGCGGGTGGCGTTTTCCCGCATCTGGGTGAGGTAATCGCGTCCGGCGGCATCGGCATGCATGCGCCGATCGATCTCCTTGCCGCAGCAATCGTCAACGAAGATCTTGAGGTGCATCTCGGTCTTGCCTCGCACCTTGTCGATGTTGGATTGGAACTGCTTTTGATTGGAACGGACAGATCTGCGCAACGCCTCGTCGCCACAAAAGACGGTTCCGAAGCGAAAGGGCAGGATGGTGGAATGTTGAAAGCAGTCGGCGATCACGCGGGCATGGTCGACTCCCGCTTTCTGATCAAACGCCTCCTCCGTGTTGTGTTCACTGACGATCACTGCAAAATCACTGGCCGGATACAGGAAAACCTGATTACCGCTTACTCCATGAAGGAATTCCAAAGGAACCGGCTTACGATGCCGCGATAACTCGGGGAATGCGTCCCTTTCCCCGATGCAATAGGCGTACCATGCCATGACGAGACACTCCATCGGCGGGCACCTGAAAGCGCCGCCTGTTCGTACCGCTCTGTTGAACTTGGGAGCAACTGCATAGTGGGCACAAATATCGGGTCTTCGAGGCACGCCCGTTTACCGTGTCGCCACACCCCTCGTTGTGAGGCGGCTGACGCAGCCAAGCGAGCTACACTCTTCACTTCCCAGATGGGCGAAGCGAAAAAATGCCAAAGAAACCCTGTTGAACTAAACGGATACTAGCCCTGTGAAAGCGCCACTTGCAACAGCTTTGTAAGGCATGTGACGAAGAGTTACAAAACTTGGGCGAAGAAACGGAGAATGTGCGCGCTGCGAGTGAGCCGGAACACGGACTGCGATCGGACCCTCGCGATTTTTTCCCCGTCTGGGAGATCGCGGCGCAGAACACACATCCTGGAATGAGGCCCAAAACTTCTCATGGAGCACCGGAGAGGCAATGGCGACCGGTTGCCCTGAAGCGTTGAAATCTGGCTGCTCAACAGTGATGAGCCGGCATGCTCCGCTATCCTCGTAAACAGGAGCGGCCGTTGAACCGATTTTTTGCTCGTCCCTTGCGCAATCTGCAAAGCAACATCTTCGCGGGAGTCCTGACCATTGGGCCCCTATTCATCACCTTTCTCATCTTTCGGTTTCTGCTGAGCACCCTGGCAGAGGCAGGAATGCCCGCGGTCCAGCTGCTTGCCACATTTTTTCCACGCGCCTCTCTGACCCACCCCTGGGTGCAGTCAGTGCTGGCTATTGTCCTCACGCTGGCCGTGCTTTACGTGACCGGCAAGGTCACGTCTTTTGTTCTCGGCAGGCAGGCATTCCGGATCTTCGAGGCCATCCTGGAGAGGCTGCCGTTTGTCGCAAAGGTCTACACCTCGGTGCGGCAACTGGTTGACACCATGACGGCGAAGAAATCGACGAGCCAGCGCGTGGTGCTGGTGGATTTTCCCATCGCCGGGCAGAAGAGCATCGGGTTTTTGACCCGAACCTTGACCGACCGCTCGACAGGCAGAGAGCTGGCTGCAGTTCTCCTGCCCAATGCCATTAATCCCACGTCCGCTTTTCTGCAGGTCCTGCCCATCGAAAGGGTGGTGGAGACAGATCTCTCGATGGAGCAGGCGATGAGCATGCTGATGACCGGAGGGGCCGTCGGGCCTGAGACGATCGAGTACTCCGGCGCGAGAGAGGCAACGCAGGTATTCGGGAGACTTGACTGAGGCACGGCTTTGCCGTGGACGCGCCGGATTACTCGATGGGTGTCTCGGGCGCGGCGCCCTGGAGTGAAGGCACTTCGTCTTCGGCGTGCTCGCTTTCCAAAGTGACCTTGCGCAGATTGACATGCTCGAACTGCGCCCAGACGAGGCCGACCGGCGCAATGCCCAGAAACGTGATGACGAGCAGGGTTGTCGCGCAAGCCATGGCTGTTTCCGGCGACATTCCAAAGAGCGGTTTGAGCATGACCTCCAGGGCGGCAATCTGCGTGAACCATCCAATGACGGGCAATTGAATGATGCTGGCGACTCCGCCGCCAGCCATAAGCACCAGACATTTGGCCAGCATCAGGAAGCCTCCCGGTCCAGGGGCGATGAAGGCCCCGGCGCCTTCCACATAGGCGTATGTGATCAGAGCCCACATGAAGAGCGAGAGGGAGAGCGTAACAGCGAAATCGGCCGGCGTTCGCAAAGTGTCGAGACCGGAGTGAAAGGAACGGATTTTTTGACCTGTGGCATGCGCGAAATTGCGCGAGAGGGGGGAAAGGATTGCCTCGCAAAAAGAAGCCACGGCTCTTCCCGACAGCCGCACGAGTACGAGGAATATGGCGCCTGCCAGGGTAAGGGCCAGACCACCCTTACCGAACTTGTTGAAAACTTCCTGATGCGGAAGCGATCCGGAAGGCGCGAGCAGAATTGCAGAACAAAAGAAGAGCGCCATCGAGCCGGCGTCGAAGAGGCGCTCGACAACATAGACCGCGATCTGAGAACCAACGGGCAATCCCGTCTTCCTGGCAATCAGATACGGACGAACCAGATCTGCGATTCGCCCGATAAGAGCAACGGCGGTAAATCCGATGACCTGGGAGCCAAGCAGAGAAAGAAGAGGTACGCGCTTGTTGGGGCGCAGCAGCCATGCCCAACGCACGGCGCGAAAGACAAAGGCCAAGTAAATACAACCGGCGGCGATGCCGACGTTGATCCAGCGCGCCCTTCGGAACTCGTCGAGGAACATTCTCCAGTTGAAGGGGTGCAGGTGCTGCTCATAGGAGAAAAGCGCAGCAAGCGCAACCAGCACGACCAACCCCAGAATCCATTGATTCTTCTTCAAGATTTCTCCATTCCGAAGCTTCTTCAATGAGTCTACTGTACGGCTGGAGAATTGGCTGCGGCGGCAGGCATCGCCTGATGAACAGCGTGAGAGGCGGAGTGGATCGCTGCTTCATGCGCAGGAGATGTGCGGATCTGGATGCGGCGGTTGAATTCGTGGATCACGCGGGCTACGTAAGCGCGGGTTTCGCGATAGGGCGGAATACCGTGATAGCGATCGACGGCCGCGGGGCCGGCGTTGTAAGCCGCCAGCGCCAGCGCCATGTTGTCGTGGTAGCGCGTGAGCAGAGCATCCAGATAAGCCGAGCCGCCCGCAACATTCTGCGTGGGCTCAAAGCTGTCGGAAACTCCAAGGCCGCCCGCGGTGGAAGGCATCAGTTGCATGAGCCCCTGGGCGCCCGCATGGCTGACCGCGCGTGTGTTTCCGCCGCTTTCGGCCTTGACGACGCTGGCCAGCAGGTCCACGTCGAGGTCGTGATCTTTGCCTGCGCGCGAGAGGATCTCGGCGAGATCGGCTTGACTCAGCTTCTGATTCAAAGATTGCTTCGCAGCCGCAGCCGGAGCGGCCTGAACAGGCGCTGGCGGAGCGGGGAGTTGCTCGACAGCAGCGATGGTTTCCGCGGGAAATTCGATGTAGTTGTCTTCGCCGGCGTTGAGGAAGAGACGAATTCTGGCCCCCGCCGGCGCATGGTGGTCGCAGTTGACCGAGAAACCGTTGGCCAGCGTAACGCGCTCGGCGCTGTGCAGAGGGGGCGCGAGGAGAAGGAGGAGCGCCGCAGTCGCTAGCATGAGTGGCGAGAACCGAAGGAAAATGTTTATGCGCAATTTTCGTTCTCCTCCTCTCATGCCCGGGCCTGCGCGCTTCTGCGGAGAACATTTTCCAGCATCACGGCCACTCCGTCGTGATCGTTGCTGGGCGCCTGCTTCCATCCGTTGGTTTTTGCCATGGCGCGCAACTCCAGCGCCGCGTTTCCCATCAGGACCGGTTGCCCGGCCCATTCGAGCATTCCAACGTCATTCCAATTGTCGCCGATGGCCATGGTCTCCCTGCGGTCGACGCCTAGCCGCGCGGCCAGCCGCTCCAGCGCCCAGCCCTTGCAGACGCCTGCGGGAAGCAGGTCGAGAAAGGAGAGATCTCGTGCCGGGTACTCGGTGCGTTCGGCCTCGCAAAGAGTGGCCCAGGGGCTGGCGCCAATGGCTTCTTGGGCTTGGCGCATGCGGGCTACAGAGCCGGAGACCATGCCCTGAATGGGCTGCTCGCCCTGATCAAAGACGCTCTCCAGCGGCTGAACGAATTCCATGGATTCGCGGTTGGAACGGATCCAGCGCGCGATCTCAGGGTGCGCGCCTTCGAGGCTTTCCACCACCAACTCGCGAGCGCCTGGCCGATTGAAGGTGATCACCATGGTTCCGAAAGGGCGGAGAAGCGTGCAAAGGCCCCGGGCCACCCGGGTCTCGATGCAGCGGGAATCGATGGGATCGCCGTGAAGGGTGTGCGTCACTGCTCCATTGGACGTGATGAGAGGTGTATCCGCTCGCAGGCCAAGGGACTCGAGAAGCGGGACCAGGAACGCGGTGCGGCGGCCTGTGGCCACCACCAGCGTAATACCCGCCTGTTGTACGGCGCGCAGGGCTTGCGCGTTGCGCTGACTGATGCATTGAGAGGTGGAAGGCAGGAGCGTTCCGTCGATGTCAACGGCCACCAGCCGGACCGGAGGATGCATAACTACCAGTTTAAGGGAGAGGCAAAAAGAATAGGAAACAGGAAAC
>Ga0335071_10005779_pt1 | contig 12818 bp, 13 predicted proteins | sample Lox_Sample_15_FD_206724 | JGI IMG/M metagenome (GOLD analysis project Ga0335071, IMG submission 206724) | Soil microbial communities from Loxahatchee National Wildlife Refuge, Florida, United States - Lox_Sample_1.5 | ecosystem: Environmental > Terrestrial > Soil > Wetlands | place: USA...
CCGCCATAGACTGTGGAGGCGTTTCCGCTGGGCCCGATCGACATGGGGAAACCACTCTGATAGGTGGTAATCCCGGAGACCTGCCAGCCGCCTACGATGGCATCCTCGACCCGGTTCATGCCGCCGCCGAACTGCTTGCCCCGGCCGAAGGGCAGGTCGTACACGTAGTTCAAAACCAGAGATTGTGGAATATCCTCGCCGTCCACCGTCCAATCCGCTTTCAGGTCGTAGAAGTTGCGGATACCCGAACCTCCCTGGTCGCCATTGATCGCGCCCCATTCTTCCGGGCCGGCTGTATCGGACAGGAACTTCGAGAAGGTGTAGGAGGCGGTAAAGATCAGACCCGCTCCGAAACGATGCTTGAAGCTTGCCTGCAGCGCGTTGTAGTTGTTCATGCCGACCGGTTCGTCCGAGGCTGTAACGCTGCCGCAGTACTCCGGATATGGCGTCAGGGATTGAGCTACGTTATAGGGGCAGCTCGGGGCGGTCAGTCCCAGATAGCTCAGTGCGTCTGCATACGGATTGTCGGGCAAGACGGTTTTGAGCGCCGCGCCCATGGACAGGTAACTCGGATTCAGTTGGTCGTAGTTGAATCCCCCAAGGGTAATGCGCCTTCCGCGGCTCCCCACGTAATTGACGTCGAGTACGTCGTTGGGCGAGAAGGCGAATTGAAATCCGAAACTAAACTGCTGGGTGTAAGGATCAGGACGATGGCGATCGACCACGCTGGGGTTCTGACCCACGCTGGTCAGGCCTCCCAGCGAGTTGCCTGTCACCGGCACAAGCCCCGTCTGGAATGCATCGACGAGCGGCGTGGTCACGTTGACTCCGTCGGAGGATGAGGTCCATACCCCCGACGTCGAGTATCCCGGGTCCGGTCCATTGCCGCCGTAGAAGTTTCGCGCGTAATAGATGCCGTAACCGCCGCGGAGAACGAGCTTCGGCATCACTGCATAGGCGAAGCCAAGGCGGGGCGCAAAGTCATCGTAATTCGGGGTCCACAGGAAGCGGTCCCCCGGAGTGTTGTAGACGATCTCCCCAAAAGACGGAATCCCCGTCGTCACGCTGATAGGATTCAGGGCGTGCAAATCGAAATAGGCCTGCTCGTTGTGACGCGCCGTCGTAGGCACCTGGATTTCATATCGGACACCCAGATTCAAAGTGAGCTTTTGTGTCGCCTTCCAGTCGTCCTGAACGTAGATTCCGTGCATGAAATACGTTGGCGCAGGATAGGCGCTAAATCCAGTGGAACCGGCCGAACCGATTCCAGGATCGCCGGCGCCGACCATAAAGGAAGCGAGCGCATCCCCCGCGCTGTCGGCGGCCAGGTTTGATGGGTCGGGACCGGCAGTCATCTGGTTATTGAAGCTGATTACCGTCGGTGTGAGCCGGCCGCCGTCGTCGGTCTGCCTGACACCCAGATACCCGACCGATATGGATTGTGTTTTCATGGTCTTGTTGACGTCTACATTCAGGCTTTCATTCGTCTTCGGGAAAGTGGCTTCGCCGGAGTTTTGCGTTGCTCCCAGGGGAGCATAGTAGCCACTGCCGCTGAAGGTGTTCCCAAACTCAACCTGGGGAAACTGCGGCGTCCACGAATCGAGTTGGCCTGGCAGCCCCAGAGACGAAGGTTTGAACGGGAAGCCCTGGACAACGTTCCCACCGGGATTGCGAATGAAGAACAGGTTGCTGCTCAGTACAAGAGTCGGGGAGAAGACGTGAGAATAGCCCAATACACCGAACAGACGGTTGTTCGGATCAAATACGTATGGTCCTGCGACATCGTTTCCGTAAAAGGCACCTGTTTGGACCTTTCCCTCGTGCTTGTTAGAGTATTGCCCGTAGATTCGATTATTCGCATTGATGTTCTGGTCGATGCGAATTCCCCACTCGTTGGAAGTCGTTGGCGCGCTCACCGTAGTATTGAAGTTATATAAACTGCTCGGGTTCTTTGGCGCCGGCCAGTAGTTCCCGGTGGCAAGTTTGTTCGCTAGAGGGTCGATGTTGGTGATGATGTTTCCCTCGTAGGGATCGCGGACCACCCCTCCCTCGGGGCAGTTCTCTAACGAATAGGGATTGTAGATCTGACCCTGATAGATGGTCCGGCCCAGGCAATCCGTGCCCAATGATGTGGTCGTGAGCAGCGCCGAGAAGTTGCCCCCCAGCTCATCTGAGCTGGGCACCTGTGCGCTATAGCTGAGGCCTCCGTTGAGGCGCAACCCTTCATAGTTGGCAAAAAAGAAGGTCTTGTCGCGCTGTTTGTAAATGCCCGGAATATACAGTGGTCCGCCACCGGCGATTCCAAATTGATTGCGATGGTCGTCAGGCCTTGGTTGGTGGGAAAGATTGTTGAAGTAGAGATTGGAGTCCAGGTTCTGGTTGCGGATATATTCGTCGGCGACGACATGATAGTCGTGCGTGCCGGCCTTGGTCGTAATGCTGATCACATTGCCGGTGCTGAAACCGTATTCCGCTGAAAACGAGTAGCTGGTTACCTTGACCTGGTCGGTGTCTTCAGGAGCAGGCACATACAGGACTCCTCCCCAGTCCTGGGACGTATCGTAGCCACCCTCGAGAAGGAACAGGTTGGTGCCGAAATAGCCGCCCCCAAAATTCAGGAAGGAGTAATCCTGGTCGGCTGTATCCTCACTGCCACCCGCCGCCAACAACTGGCGGTCACCCTGCACATTCACGGCAGAATCGAGCGTTACAAAACTGAGCACATTTCGGAGGTTCAGGGGAAGTTCTTCAATCTGCTTGCTGGCCAGCTCGGTGCTGATGTTCGAGTCTTGGGTTTGGAGCAGCGGTCCGGTCGCGTTGACGGTGACCTGCTCAGTCGCGCCGACCGTCAGCTTCACATCCATGTTCAGGGTATCCCCGGGGGTCAGGATGATTCCCGTTTGCCGCGTTGTCCTGAATCCCGCGGCGCTTGCCTCGAGGACGTAGGTGCCCTCTGGCAGAAAGGCGAAGGTGAACTCTCCCGTCGCCGTCGAGGTGTCGGCCCGGATGATTCCAAGTTCCGGATTGGTCAGCTTCACGGCTGCCTTCGCGACTCTGGCCCCCGACGGGTCGGTAACCGTGCCGGAAAGCGAGGCTGTGATGCTTTTCCCTTGCGCGTTGAGCCTGGAAACGAATGCCATTCCGATGGTGGTCATCAAGACCGCCAACATGATGAGACGTAACCTTTTCATCTTGCCTCCCGAGATTCTTGCCGCTAGGTTTCGCTTTTGATTCACCCAAGACCTTCCGATTGAGGACCATGAGCATTCCGGCAGGTTTCAGGCGACACTTTAGGCACGGCCAACAGGAAACGTTAACTAGGCTTTGATTGACAAGGTGCAGTACGGTACTGTCCGCGAGTACCTCTCGCGAAGGCTTTGTCTTGCGAAGGTCTATCTAAAGGGGGTACAGTACGCTAGAAATGCAATGTCATTGGTGGAGGCCCGATGGCAACAGACCTTGAATCCGTCGATTCTCACCAGAGGGTGCCTGAGCCTCAAGAACTCTTGGCGGTTCAAGTCCAAAAGGCGCTGACGGAGATTCTCGCAAGCACGCCTTTTCGCTCAAGTAAGCAATCCCAACAGTTGTTGAGATACATCGTTGACCAGACACTGGCCGGCCACGGAGAGATGCTGAAAGAGCGTGTGATCGGAGCAGAGGTCTTTGGAAGGCGGCCTGATTACGATACAAATTCAGACCCTATCGTCAGGGCACGGGCTGCGGAGCTGAGAAAGCGGCTCGCGCAATTCTATGTTGGAGAGGGCGCCAACAGCGCGATCCGAATCGAAATCAGTCTCGGCGCCTATCATGCCACATTCACTGAGCCGGCGCACAAACATCTCACAACGCACATCGAGTCAGCGCGTCTTGCCGTTGAGCCCGACTCCGCTGAGCATTCGGCTTACGTCCCAACAACAGAAGAGCAGGGCGAGCGAGAAAACTCCAAAAGAAAGAGAGTGGCGCTGATAGCCGTGCTGAGTTGTGCGTTGCTTTGTTCGGCGGTCGGTTCTTGGTTTCTGTTCCGGCCCGTGGTACCGATTGAACTTTTCTGGAAGCCTTTTGTCGATACGTCAAGCCCGGTACTCGTTTACTCGGGCGCTAACGCTGTCTATATGCTCAGCGACGGATTCATGAACCGTTACAAGGCCACCCATAATCTCAACTCCCTGGAAAGCGAAGGCCGCGAGTTCGTAGTGCCAATCTCCCCGGATATGAAGCTCTCACCAAGCGATCTGGTGGCGTTCAAGAACGACTTCCTCACAGTCGGAGACTTGTCTGCAAACGTTGGGGTCACTTCGCTGCTTGCAACGCATCACAAGAGATATGACTTGCGTTGTGGCGAGGACGTGGCGTTCGGTGACATGCGCCAATCGGCAACGGTCCTGATCGGTGCATTCAACAATAGTTGGACGATGGAATTGACCGGCGATCTTCCTTTTACCTTCTATCACTATCAGGATCGCGATCTCACGATTCATGATCAAGCCAACAAAAACCAGACCTGGACTCCCGCGCGCAACGCGGACGGCACGATCAGCTTGGATTACGCAGTGGTAACTCGCGTACCGCATTCGAAAACAGGAATGCCGCTCGTCACGATTGCAGGGATCACCCAGCTCGGTACCCGAGCCGCGGGAGATTTCATCGCGGACCCCGAGCAAGTGAAGAAACTGGTGGCTACCGCCCCAAAGGACTGGGCACAGAAAAACCTCCAGTTTGTGCTTCAAACCAGGATCGTCAACAATATTCCCACTTCCGCGACGGTTGTAGCCGTGCGCTATTGGTAAACTCATAGCTCCAAAGAAGGCAATGCTGTGGTCTCAGGGTTGAATTCAGCAAGGGCCTTCGGATTCGACACGGCCAATCGGGGCGGAGTCACTCTTAGAGACCGCTAGGTTCTGATAGGACCATTCAGGGATCAGAATGGGGTACCTGCGAGCAATCTTCACGGCCGCGCCACAGTCATTCGCTCACCATGACTCGCGAGGCAATTCCAATTTCATCGCATCGTCATCCTGGGTCCATTTGTCTTTTCATCCGAACCAAGCACGCCCAGGTTCACAATTTTCCCCTGATTCGTCTGGTTCGCCAAGCCCATTGATGTAATCTGAGCTGGCTTCACCGGCGATCCAAGAAATATCGTGCTTTCGGCCAAGCCTCGACCGGGTGGAATCTCTCGTTTCAACGACGGTAAAGTTGATTCGTAGCTAATTAGGCTCGAAGCTTCCTGCGACTCTTCCTCGCCGCGGACAGAGGGGCCTCGCGCTTGGGTGCGAAGTGGGCGAGAAGTGGAACGAGCCGCTTCGACATGCCCAGAAAATCAGCAGCATCCGCCGGACTGAACTGCTCGCTATCCCAGATACAAGCCAGGGCAGCAGTGAACTCACCCGGGGTTGGAAACCAGGTGCCCAGCTCATGCATTGCGGAGTCGGCGCCCAGCCAGTAGAGAAAGTGAACTTCGAGCGGAAGCTCGAAGAAAGGAACATAGACGTTACTGGATCTGATCCTCATGTCGATATCCTGCGGCGAATACTCGTTCCCGCCAAAGGTCGGACGCGTCGATGCCAAGGCATGACCGTGAACCAGATTCAGCAAGTTATGGAAGCCTGCTCAAAGGTCGTGCATTTAACTGCTTTCTATTGAATGGTTTGGATCTCAACTACTGAAAACTCCCGATCTGTGCTGCTCTTAGAAACTCCGCCCGCTACACAGGTTCGACGGCGGTCGCATCTGTCGCGGCAAGATCCGGCAGGCACTCCGCCAACACCCTCTGCTTTTTCACTTATATGTGGCACATGCCGTTGGTGTTATCATTGCGGCGCTGTACGCGGCGTCATCGGATGCACCGAAAGACGTTCCTACACGTCCCGCGGGCAAATTCCCCAAAACTCAGAGAGGAGTTCAATGACCGATCTTTTGAAAAAGACTGATTCTGACGACGGAACCATCCAAGCCTGCGGAAGGAAAGAGGGGGCCCTGTCTCTGATGCCTCGATGGACCGCATGCACGACTAATTCGCCGGCGGATAAGTCGTTACCGAAAGGGATCGGTACGCAGCTCCGTAATATTCGAAACCAATTGAAGCTCACGTTGCGAGAGACGGAGGAACGCTGCGCGCAGGTTGCACATCAGTGGGGCAATGATGCGTATCGAATCTCGGCAAGCTGGCTTGATCGTGTGGAGCGCGAGAATCGTGGGCTATCTGCGACCAAGCTCATTGTGCTGGCCTATATCTACAATCTTTCGACGGACCAGATGCTTTCCTTTTGCCCCGGGTCGAATGAAAGTTCGGCGCAGTTGCTGCAGGCATCCAGTCCCAATTCTACGCTTCTGCTGGCGGAAGGCCCTCTCGAGAAACTTGCGAAAGCTTGGGTGCCCGACGGCTTGATCTCCGACCCTCTCCCGGATCAAACAATGCTGCTTCAATCCGACCGCAAGATGATGGCGCCCCAGTATCGCCGCGGCATTATTGGCAAGCATGACCGAACATTGGAGCCAATGATTCTCGCCGGATCCGTTGTCCTGATCGATTCGCAAAAGCGAGCTATTGCCAGCCGCAGGGATTGGACGAACGAGTTTGATCGTCCGATCTATTTTCTGTTTACCCGAATGGGATACTTCTGCGGCTTCTGTGAACTGGATAAGAAGGCTGAGTGGTTGACTCTGGTGCCGCATATGCTGTCACCGGAACCCAATGACGACCGGCGATGGAAATTTAGACGGGAAGTGGAGGTAATCGGGACAGTGGTTGGACTATTTACGCGACGGGCATCCAAGCTCGAACGCATCGAACGTGATCGGACACCGCTATAGGGCTCGTTGGAGTTCCACGAGCCCGGGAAGGTTCCACTCCTCATAAAGCGCCAGTACACGGCGCGTCATCACGTAATAGATTGAAACTACTTGCTCTGCGTGTTCCGGAAATGCCTTTTCGACCCTGCCGACCTTGGCCGCGCTCTTCAGCCTTCCGATATGCCACTCAATTTCACGTGTGTTCAACCTTAGCTGTTCGGCAACGGCCAACGCCTCCGGATACCACTGCTGAACGTAAAAGACTAGATCAACGAGGACTGCGCAGTTTCGCTCAAGAGTTTCAAGCCCCTCTATCCCACCAATCATCGACCATATCTGGGCCCCGTCGAGATTTGCGTCATTCTCGGCTCCCCGCCCCTGTCCGGATTCGTCAACCAGAGATGATGCGATCAAAGCCACATTTTCCCGATTAACCGCCGAAAGCCTGCTTAAAAGCTTCTCCCAGCTTCCGTAGGGGCGCTTCTCAGTCCGAACTCTCTCAAGATAAGAGCGGACCACCAAGATCAACAGCGCGAGGAGAAAGGCTGAGAGCGCTAAGAGGAAATAAATGTCACGCATACTATCTCCCCATCGTCCGAAGTCGCTGGAGGTAGGCTTCAACCTGTCTTTGCAGCGCTAGCAGCTGTTGCTCCATCTCTTTCGGAAGCGTTTTGGGAGCCGGGGCGTCAAGCCAGAGCATTACGATCCAATATCCCGCACAGATCAGATAAGTGATCATGCGAAAATATGTCAAGTCGACAGAGATCCGTACGTTGTGATCGAGTCCGAGATAACTATGGCCCGCTTCGATGAGAATGCAAACAAATGAGTAGAACCCGAGACCCTGCATAATCCTCGTCGCGTGAGTTCTCCATGGGAGCCTGACGGTTACCGAAAGCGCCACCATTCCCGCGAACAGCTCTGTCATCAACACGGCGGAAAAGAAATTCCCCCGAATCAGGATCGTGCTTAGCAGTGTGCGACCTGGCGGAATCGCTGAGAGCCAAGTGAGGCCAGCCCCGATCGCAACGCTTGCAAGGACGATCCAAGTAAGTCTGACCCTGGCGTCAGGGGCCCAGTTGCCGAGTGGGCGAAAGACCTGCGACGCCATCTCGCCCACGACGCAAAGCTGCAAGATCAAGTCAACGCTTCCCAGTGAAAGGTACGCGATGAGATATGCATGCTTGCTGCCCAGCCGGACGACGAAGTATAAAACGACCGTTCTTATTACATTGTCGGCGATGAGAAGCGTGAAAAACCTAAATGTCGCCGCGCGATGACGGACCAAAAGAACCAGCAGCAATAAGACATGGGCTATAAGGCCGGCCGCCCAAAACAGAAGATCCATGCCCGTCAAGTGCATCTTCTCTCCCTAGTTGGGCAGCCAGCGCAAGCTTGTGCTCTCCGCACATTCTATGCCAGTCCGAGGATCTCGAGCATCATCAATGCGGTCGTGCTCTGTGGTTCGGGATCAGTCCCGGTGATGCTCTGTGGCTCCGGATCAGTTCCCGTGACGCTCTGCGGCTCGGGATCGGTCCCCGTGATAGACAACGGGGTGGAAGCCGACCCGGAGGAAGTGGTGGATTGAGAAAAAGCCCTGCCAGCGAACATTGTTAAGGCCAAGAGCGTGGGGACAAGGACTCGTTTGTGAGTAGCATGCTTAACCATCGACAAATCTCCTCTTCAGCACCCATGGGCGCTGCGGGGAGAATAGGGCTTCAAATCTGTTGATTTGTGCGATTAGTTTGTTCTGTTGCTTTGACGCAACCGGACAGCATCGATTCTTCGTGGTTCGTTCCCTAGGCTAACCGTTTCCAGTTTTCCTGTGACCTCAATGAATTGCCAAGCTTGTTCGCATGTCGGTTTCTTTTAAGCAACAGAACACCAAATTTCCTTGATTATTGTTCGAGATAAGACCTCGCGATTTCGAGCACCAATCGTTCACGCGCGCACAGGGTGTTCTGCATTTGATGGTTCAGAGAATCCGGATTGCGCATGCGAAACACGCGCATTAGCCCAGGCGTTGCTTATACGAATCACAGAAGAAAACACAATCCCCCTATTTATCAGCCACTTAGCTGATTCTTAAGCTCCGAGAAGGCCAACTGCTCGCATCCGAAAAAAATGACTGGAGCACGAGGAGCGCGTCATTGCCAAATGGCATCGCGTACCCAATCAACGCAGCGATGCGGCAAATTGGGGTGCGTCGAACAATGCTTCGAGGCAGTAACCATAGTCCCGCGCGCTACTGCGAAGGGGCTCAAGATAACTTGGATAGTTTCGGATCGGGTGTGACGCCCGGTTCCAGCCGTTTGTGTCGACGCGAGTGCCAACGCGCTCAATGGGCCTGCGTTGCTAGGAGGAACTTGCATACGGGTTCGTGCTTTTCCGCCCGATTTACGACGGCCGCAGCCATACCCGAATTGACGTTGGCTCTCGAGAGGAAAGGTGATGACCAGGGGTTTCAGCATTGAGGGGGTATTCGATCAACTCACGGCAAGAATCAAGCGCATCGCAGGAGAGGAATTCTCCGGCGGATCGGCGATGTTCGATAAGAATGCCTGGCCCCTCATCCGGTTCCAAATCAAAGATGCGCACGGCAGAATACTGTCAACCTCGTATCCACCGTTCTCCGTCGCGGAACTCGTCAGCTTGACAGATGACAAGCTCCGCGCGGCAATACGGAAGCTCTGCGAACCACCAACAAAACACTGACCACGTTTTCACTCGCTTTGGCACGATCATGGAATACGGGTCCGGATCAGCGGCTGGCACCCTTATGCCCCAACAAAGTGCGCCATAACGACGGGTGGCAGAATGTGGGAATGTAGACCGAATGCAGGGCACCTTTGCTCAACAAAAGATGGCGTGGGAGCCCCGTCGGTCGAACAGAAACGGTAGGATTCGGCGGAGAAGGCGGTCAGGGTGTGACGCGTCGAGACCCTCGCCTGCTGTGTGGAAGGCGAGTTGTCATCTGACCTTAGGGGTCAGCGAATTGGAAGGGAGTTGTGATTCGGAGGCGGGGTGATGGAATTTCTCAAACCAGTCCGCAAGTAAACAGAACCGCCGAAGCAGTTCCTTAGTGTAGAGACAAATACCACGTCGTTCCAGACCCGAAGGTCACGCGGTAGAAGGACCGGGCTTATGGTGCCAGACTCACCTTGCGATCACCTGCCTTAACTGGATAGCGGGGCGCGCATCGGCTATTGTGATTAAGTTTAGATTGCGCAAGCAATCCGAAGAAAACTCTGATTATGGCCGGTTTCCAAAAGCGGCAGTTAAAGACCGTATCGCAGAAGGTTCCTCCCCTTACCTCTCCGGGTAAACCCAGGCTCATCAATTCGCACGTCTCAGGAGCCATTGGCGGTCCTCCTTTCGATACCGGAAATGCCTACAACACCCCGACCGAGTCTATCTCCAACAGGAGACGGCTAGTGAATGAGTCGATACAGGTCGTCAGAAGGCGGCCCTCCGCCGCGTTGAGTTCATGCTCGATGGAGTACGGATTCATCCCCTCGTCACCTGGGAAGACTGGATGATCTGCGCAATCACTTTGGTGCAGGTGTCGATGCCTAGGGTGCTGTTCATGGTGAGGTGGTAGAGCCTAGGGTCAGCTGAGTCGCAGTCGTAATAGTACCGCGCGTAATGGAGGCGCTCGGAGTCAATTCGACGCAGCAAAGCAGGCACGTCACGCTCGTGCGGATGCCGCAGTTTCATCCGTACGAGTTTCTCCTTAAGTGGCGCGTAAACGAGCATGCGAAAAACATGCGGATGGCGTCGTAATATGCACTGTGCGCTGCGTCCGATGATGACGCAGTTGCCGATCTTTGCCGCCTCTTGAATGATGCTCGCGGTGAAAGCTTGGACCGTATCGCGGTCCGCTCCGAGATCCGTCCCTCCTCCGACATACGACTCGGGACCTCCCTGACGGAAGCTTTTCAGCAAACGCTCCCACCATTCAATGGCATGTTCGTCCGCCTGTGCAGCCCATTCCGAGTCCAACTTTCCTTTTGCTGCGACGCGCTCGATAATCTGCTTGTCCAGGCATTCCCAGCCGAGAAGATCAGCAACTTTGTGCCCGATCTCGGAGCCACCGCTTCCATACTCTCTCGCAATCGTCAAGACGTTAAACATTTTCTTCTGTCCTTGTCTCCATTACAGTCCACGAAGTTACACGGTATTGTGGGCCGTTCTGCCACTCATAAGAAGAGTATGACAGCGTTTCTTGGGAAAGAATTGACCGTGCTTCCACAAGTTTGGCCCCATTCACCGTCCCACGAACTACATGGGAATTATCATCGGGCCCTGTATACAGCCGATAAGTTCAAATCATCCCCCATCTCCGCGATGTTGATCTTCATCAGGTTTCAGCCGGCTGCCTATTCCGGCTCACCCAGTTGATCGTTATCGCCTACGAACTCGTCCTCAAGAGCGGCCCATTGCGGCAGCCCGAGAATCTGGACCGGCTTGTCTCTAAATTCCGACTTGCAATCTGGCTGGCGCTTTCAGCCATCCGGAAATTCTACTTTCCAATCTCAGCGGGTTGCGCTTGCGGTGCACTCGCTCCTAAGGCCGGCAGCGGCCGACTTTGTTTCGCGGAACACGAAGTGAAATGCGGAACCGACCTGGGTTGGCGGCTCCCGCCGAACAGGGCCTGCATCGACTTGACCGTCGACCGGAGCTGCTTCACCCAGGGGCTCGGCGTGCCGCAGCTTTCGCAGCCGAAGAGCGGGCGTACGTCTGCCAGGATGACGTAGGCCAGATTGAGTAACGACTGGAATGGCCGGAATCCGAATATGCTGATGGAGAAGCACCAGGCAAACCATTTGGTGCTGGGTAAATTTCGTAGGACCTCGGCCACGGCTTCCCCTCCGAGTTTCATCGAGCCATCCGGCATGAGGACATGGACCGTTTCATAGGCATCCCAAATGTCGAGGCCCGGATTGAGCGAGCGAAGCGCCTCAGGATCATCGCCTATCGGCTGTACTATGATGCTGGTCTCGCCCGATTTATCCGGCGCCGACTTCAGCACCCAGCGCGCGATGTGGCGGCACACACCACATTCGTCGTTGTACAACAGGATGGGCTTGGTCTGCTCCGCATTCATTGTAATCGGCCTCGTCTCATGACTTGAATGGCTCAGTCACCAGAGCCAGGACGCTCGATACTTCCGGCGGCGGCCCCTCGACTCGCCCAACCTCAGTGCCATTCTTAAACATGACGAATGTCGGTGTGCCCTGGATCTGGTAACTGTCCGCAAGTTCCTGCTCGATGGCGATATTGACCCTGAAGATCTTCTCTTTCGGTTCGACCATCTGTGCCACCTGTTGGAGGACAGGCTCCATGACGCGGCAATGCCCGCAGCCATAAGACATGAACTCAACGACGATTGGACCCGTCCCTTCCAAAACCAACGAATCGAATGTACTGCTGGTCACGGTTTGTATCTTGCCCCCTGACGTCCCGCTTCGTGGAGATTGGCGATGATGCTCCGAGGGCTCAACCGTCATCGGACCACCACGAGACTTAGTTGAGAAGTGTTTGCTTCCAGCGTCTTGCATGTTCCCTCCTTATGAAGCGAGATTCCTATCGATCACAACACTTACCATCTCGGCCCGATGATCTTCGCCTCAGTGCGCAGCAAACTCGAGCGCAGGCTCGGTTAGTCCAATTTCTTCCAGGCGAACGAGGATCCATCGAACCAATGGGCTGCCACCCAGAACAGGGGCCCCAAGCCAGGCATCCAAAGAAATGCAGCGCCTAACAATAAACTCGACGCCCCGCCCCAGAAGGCAACTAGTCTGCCCCAATATTTCATGCCGTCTTCCGTGCTGAAAAAGCTTATGACCCGATCTTCCATTAAGTTGTCTTTCCCGACGACCGTCAGCTTCTTCATATCGGAACCTGACATCGGGGGTTCCTTCAACGCCTCATCAACTCCCGAGTGATCGACATCAAGCGCAATCACCGAGTTTGTAATCGTCATAAATCTTCTTCTTCCATGCTCATGAGACCGGCAGTGCCTG
>Ga0335071_10005780_pt1 | contig 12815 bp, 13 predicted proteins | sample Lox_Sample_15_FD_206724 | JGI IMG/M metagenome (GOLD analysis project Ga0335071, IMG submission 206724) | Soil microbial communities from Loxahatchee National Wildlife Refuge, Florida, United States - Lox_Sample_1.5 | ecosystem: Environmental > Terrestrial > Soil > Wetlands | place: USA...
AAGGCGCTGGCGGGCAACCGGGTGGCGGACATCTCCCGCGCGGTCCAGACCTTCGTGGAAGGCAACGGTTACAGTGTGGTGCGGGAATTTGTCGGGCACGGCGTGGGCCGGACGATGCACGAAGAGCCGCAGGTGCCGAATTTCGTCGATGGCAAGTCGTCGCCGAAGCTGCGGCCGGGGATGACGATCGCGATCGAACCGATGGTGAATGCCGGGCAGCCGGGCGTGAAAATCTTAAATGATGGCTGGACAGTGGTTACGCAAGATGGTTCACTATCAGCCCATTTTGAGCATACCGTCCTGATTACCGAGGCGGAACCTGAGATTCTCACATGGCCCGAACGGATGCCATCGAAGTTGAAGGTGTCATAGTGGAAGTTCTGCCGAACCGAACCTGCCGTGTGGAGCTGCCCAATGGGCACCGGTTGCTGGCGTTTGTCACCGGGAAGGCCCGGATGAATTTCGCCCGGTTGACACCGGGGACCGCGGTCCGGCTGGAATTGTCGCCGTACGACTTGTCGACCGGCCGCATCCTGATGGAGCCGCAGGCGGCTTGAGCCGGGGAACCGGCCGCGCGCCTGGGTTTGCGGAGCAGAGTTTAGACTAGAGAATTATATGAAAGTTCGAGCATCGGTTAAGAAGCTTTGCGAGAATTGCAAAATTATTCGCCGCAAAGGGGTCATCCGTGTGATCTGCACCAACGCCCGGCACAAACAGCGCCAGGGATAGGCGACGCGCAACCAACGATTTAAGCAGTCAACCAGTTAACAAAGCATGGCTCGCATCATCGGCGTAGAAGTCCCCCCTAACAAGCGCATCGACATCGCCCTGCGCTACATATCCGGCCTCGGCCCGAGCAACTCGCGGGACATCCTGGCGAAAGCCAAGATCGACCCGGCGATCCGGGCCAAGGACCTGACGGAGCAGCAACTTTCCCAGATCGTGCATGCGATCCAGGACGGCAAGTACGTGATCGAAGGCGACCTGCGCCGCGAGATCGGCATGAACCTGAAGCGCCTGCAGGGCATCAAATGCTACCGCGGCGTCCGCCACCTGCGCGGGTTGCCGGTGCGCGGACAGAGAACGCAGACCAACGCGCGCACTCGCAAAGGGCCGCGCAAGACCGTCGGCGTCGTGCGCAACCCGGCCGCCAAGACCGGCATCCATTAACCCCAGCACCCGACTCATATGGCTGACGAGAAAAAGAAACCCACTCCCAAGAAGCCCGAGGCCGCGGAAAAACCCGCCGCCGAGAAGCCCGCGGCCAAACCCGCCGGCGACGGCCAGCCGGGCAAAGCGCCCAAGAAAGCCGCGCCCACCGGGGGTGCGGCCGGCCCCGAAGCCGCCCCGGCTGCTCCGGCGGCCGAAGGCGCGAAGCCCGCCGAGGGCGCGCCCGGCACTCCGGCAGTGGCGGCGCCTACGGCCGCGGAGCTGTTGGCGGACGATTTAGCGGGGAAGAAGATCGTCAAGGCCAAGGGCGCCAAGAACGTTATCAGCGGTGTGGCGCATATCCTGGCGACGTTCAACAACACCCAGGTCAGCATCACCGATATGCAGGGGCACGTTATCGGATGGTCCACCGCGGGACGGGTTGGGTTCAAAGGCTCGCGCAAGAGCACGGCTTACGCCGCGCAGCAGGTGGCCCAGGACGCCGCGCGGCAGGCGATGGCGCATGGGATGAAGGAAATCGAAGTGCACGTCAAAGGGCCCGGGTCGGGCCGGGAATCGGCGATCCGGGCGTTGCAGGCCATTGGTTTTGAAATCACGACGATCAAAGATGTTACCCCCGTGCCGCACAACGGCTGTCGGCCGCGCAAAAAGCGGCGCGTCTGAGCCGAGTCCAAACCGCAAAACCCGCATCAATATTTAATCTATGGCTCGTTATACAGGTCCTCGCGTTCGCATCAGCCGCCGGTTTGGTGTTCCGATCTTCGGTCCGACCAAGTACCTCGAACGCCGCAACTACGGTCCAGGTGTTCACGGCCCCAAATCGCGCCGCAAACACACTGATTACGGGCTGGGGCTGATCGAGAAGCAGAAGCTGCGCTATTATTACGGCCTGCTGGAGCGGCAGTTCCGCGGCGTGTATGAGCGCGCGCTGAAGCGGCGCGGGGTCACCGGCGAACAGATGCTGCAGATCCTCGAGACGCGCCTGGACAACGTGTGCTACCACCTGGGTTTCGCGAACACGCGCGCGGCAGCGCGGCAATTGGTTTCGCATGGCCACGTCCGGGTAAACGGCCGCAAGGTGAATATTCCTTCGTGCGGTTTGAAGGTGAACGACGTGATCGAGATCAAGAACTCGAACGCGGCGCGGCAGTTGGCGGCCAAGAACCTGGAAGCGGCGGCCAGCCGGGCGATCCCCGATTGGCTGTCGCTGAACAAGGAAGCGCTCAAGGGCGTCGTCATGCGCATCCCGACCCGGGATGAGATCCAGCCCATCGCGAACGAGCAGGCGGTCGTAGAATTTTATTCCCGTTAATAGTCGAACAAACCAACACAATTATACGGGCCCGCGCGGCGTTCGGGAATAAAGGCCGGGCGGGCCAGATTAAAATTGTAAAAGGAAAGTATGCCAGTACGTCTAGGACGTTTCGAAATGCCCAAACGGTTGGTTAAGGAAGAAGCTTCCGCCACCGAAATCTACGCCAAGTTTATCGCCGAGCCGTTTGAAACCGGTTACGGCCACACGATCGGCAACTCGCTGCGGCGCGTGTTGCTCTCCTCGCTGGAAGGCGCGGCCATCAGCTCGATCAAGCTCGACGGCGCGATGCACGAGTTCACGACCATCGACGGGGTGGTCGAGGACGTCACCGACATCGTGCTGAACCTGAAGAAGATCCTGTTCAAATCGCAGAGCCGCGACCCGCAAATGCTGCTGCTGTCGGTCAACAAAGAGGGCGAAGTGACCGCCGCGGACATTCAGCTCATGCAGGGGGTCGAGATCGTCAATCCGACCCAGCACATCTGCACGCTCGACAAGAAGAAGAAATTCGAGATGGAGCTGGAGATCAAGGTCGGGCGCGGGTTCCTGCCGGGGGACGAGAACAAGAAACCCAACCAGCCGATCGGGGTGATCGCCATCGACTCGCTGTTTTCCCCAGTCACCCGCGTGCGTTACAGCGTGGAGAACGCGCGCGTGGGCCAGCGCACCGATTACGACCGGCTCCTGCTGGAGATTTGGACGGATGGGCGCATCTCGCCGGACGACTCGTTGACCCAGGCGTCGGCCATCCTGCAGCACCACCTCGATGTGTTCGTGGGCTACGACAAGAACGCGGTCGAGTTCGAAGAGGTGGTGGACAAGCAGGACGAGGAAAAGACCAAGCTCAAGAAGCTGCTCAACATGAGCGTCAACGAGATCGAGTTGAGCGTGCGGGCGGCCAATTGCCTGAACAACGCCAACATCACCACCGTCGGCCAGTTGGCGATGAAGACGGAGCAGGAGATGCTGAAGTACCGGAACTTCGGCAAGAAATCGCTCAACGAAATCAAAGACAAACTGGCCGCCCTGGGGCTGACGCTGGGGATGACCTTCGAGGCGGACTTGCTGGAGACGCCGAAGGAAGAGGGCGTGGCGTTGCCGCTGACGCGGTAACGGCCCGGCCGTTCCAGCCCTTACTGAAATTCCTATGCGCCACCTCAAACGCACCGCTAAGTTGGGCCGCACGGGCCAGCATCGCAACGCGATGCTGGCGAACTTGGTGTGCAGCCTGATCACGCACAAACGTGTCACCACGACTTTGGCCAAGGCCAAAGCTGCCCGCTCGGTCGCCGACAAAATGGTGACGCTGGGCAAGAGTGGGACCCTCCACGACCGGCGGCTGGCGGCCGCGCGGCTGCACCAGGAAGAGGCCGTCCGGATTCTCTTCAACGAAATCGCCCCGGCCCAGAAAGAACGGCGGGGCGGTTACACGCGCATTGTCAAGCTCGGCACCCGGCAGGGCGACGCCGGCCAAAAGGCCATCCTCGAATGGGTGGAGCTGCCGGTGGCGGCCGCCGAGCCTGAGGCGAAGCCCGCCGAGACCAAGTAGGCCGTTGCGCTTCCCTCGGGGAGTGTCTCATGCGGCCAGGAGTCAACCCGGAGCTCCCGCCGGCCGCGCGGGCGTTGCGGCCATGAGGGGGGCTGCCTGCCTCGGTGCGCTGCTGGTGGTGCTGTGCCTGGCAGCGCCGGCATTCGGGGCCACTCCCAAAACCAAAAGCAAGGCGACGGCCCACAAATGGGTCGTCGCCCGCGATCCGTACCTGGGCGCCCTGGTGGTAGAGGTCCCCAGTGGCCGGATTCTGTTCGAGGACCGGGCCGATGCGAAGGGCATCCCCGCCAGCCTGCTGAAGCTGATGGACCTGTTGATTATCCTGGAGAAGGTCCAGCAGGGGCAGCTCTCGTTGCGGGACCAGGTGCCGGTGAGCGCCAAGGCCGCGGCGGCCCCGCCTTCGAGCGTCCGGTTGCTGGCGAAGGAATCGTTCACCCTGGATGAAATGCTCTATGCGTTAATGGTGGAATCGGCGAACGACGCGGCGATCGCGGTCGCGGAAAAAGTTGGCGGCTCGACGGACCGCTTCATCGAGCTGATGAACCAGCGCGCCCGGGGGTTGGGGATGACCAATACCGTTTTCCACTCCGTCAACGGTCTGCCGCCCGGGCCGGGTCAGGAACACGATGTCACCACGGCGCGCGACCTGGCGATTCTGTGCCGGGAAGTGCTCAAGCATCCCGAAGCGTTGCGGTATACGGCGACCCGCCAGCGGACGTTTCGCCCGAACGGCGGCAAGCGGGCGGTGGCGATGACGACACACAACCATCTGCTCGGGCAAGTCGAGGGCTGTGACGGCTTGAAGACGGGCTACACGGCGCAGGCGGGTTTCTCCATCGCCGTGACGGCCGCGCGGAACGGGCATCGGCTCATCGTGGTGGTGCTCGACAGCGTCGATTCGAAAACGCGCGACGCCAGGGCCACCGAGCTGGTTGCCAAAGGCTTCGCCGCGCTGCGGTGAGGGCGCGCAGGTCCTGGGTCACCGGCTAGGCGGATGCCCCCGGCGTTCAATCCGGGATTACGCGTGGCGGGGGTGCTTTGACGAATTGGGTTTCGCGCAGGTAAATCGGCTCCAGCTTTTCGCCGGGGACGAAATCCGTGCGCGGGAAGGCCAGGGACGCGAGCACTGCCGCCCGAGGGAACATGAGGCGGGCGGTCGGAAACCACTTCTGGACAGCGGGTCTGAGCAATGTCGCCCCGGCGCGCTCGCAGGCTTGCACGTCGGGCAGGGCAGCCAACCGCAGCGGCGTGAGGGCGCGCCAACCGCCGGGCTGGACGTCGAACTCAGCGAGGTAGAATTCGTTGCGCTGTGCATCGATGACCACGGCGAGGCGGCCGACCAGCCCTTCGAGGTGAGCCTGGGCCGCCAAACAGTCGGCGCTGCTGATCCCCAGTAACTTCACCGCTCGAGCCAATTGCCAGCCCTGGGCCAGCGCGATGGCTCCCCGGATGCCGCCATAGGAGCCCGGGCCAACCCCGACGGCGATGCGCTCGATTTCCTCCCGCTCGAGGGCCGCCTGACGCAGCGCCTCGGCGATCATGCCGAGCGGTTGTTGCGCGCTGCTTCCCGTCTCGATGACCTCTGCGCTGCGGCATGAGTTCGGCGCCACGTCCGTGAACGGCGCTGCTCCGGCTGGGCTGGCAGCCGGGGTCGAGAGGACCGCGACGCTCCGCTGCGGGGAAGAGAACTCAAGCGCCAAGATCTTCATAAGTGATGCGCCGCTCCGCTGCACTGAGCGTTTCGAGTGTGACCCACCGCAGCCTGGCACCCGGCGGTGTGGGCGGCCTGGGGAAGCGGGTTTCCGGCGCGGCCGGCGCCAGCCCCTGCGGGGCAGCAGCACGGGGTTCGGCAAACCAGCGTTCCGCCCATTCGACCACGCTCACGCCGGCCGGGTGGAAATAGTCTTCCAGGCCGGCGGCAATGATTTGGGCGCGCGTCTCGAGCCGGTAAAGATCCAGATGAAACAAAGGCAGGCGGCCGCCGGCATAGACGTTGATGAGCGCGAACGTGGGCGAATGCACCCGCGCCGTGATGCCCAGTCCGCGAGCCAAGCCCTTGGCCAATTGGGTCTTGCCCGCGCCGAGGTCGCCGCACAGCCCGATAACCAGGCCGCTTTCGGCGGCGCGTCCCCAGGCTTCGCCCAGTGCATCGGTTTCGTCGGGGCTATGCGAAATGAGCGTAGCCATGAGCCGACAACGGCCGCACGCCGTGCTGATCGCGGATGGTGATGCCTTCGCCCGCCTTGATTTTCCCGATGCAGGTCAGGCGCAGTTGCGGAAATTGTTTTTTCCAGTCATCGAGCAGCGGCACGGCGTCGCGCCCGGCGACGGTGAAGAGCAATTCGAAATCCTCGCCGTCGGTCAGCGCGGCCAGCAGGGGCGGTTTGGCGCCGGATTCGGTTTTGGCGGCGCGCTTGGCTTCGCGGCTGAAGGGGATGGCAGTGGCCAGCAGTTCGGCCCCCACGCGGCTGGCTTTGAGGAGGTGGCGCAGGTCGCCCGCCAGGCCGTCGCTCAAGTCGAGCATGGCGTGGATGGAAAACTGTTGCGCCAGCCAGCGCGCCTCGGCGAGGCGCGGCTCGAACTCGAGGTGTTTGCCGGCCAGCGAGCCGCCCAGCTCGCCGGTGACAAAAACTGCGTCACCCGCTTCGGCGCCGGAACGCAGGATGCCCTTGCCCCGCGGCACCCAGCCGAGGAGGGCGACGGACAAGAGTGTGCGGTCGGGGTTGGTGGTGGTTTCGCCCCCGACGATGGCGACGCCATGGCGGCGGGCGAGGGCATTCATGCCGGTGTAGATGTTCTCGACGAACGCCGGGTCGAATTGCCTGGGTAAAGCCAGCGTGACGACCGCGGCGGTCGGGGTGCCGGCCATCGCAGCGATGTCGCTGAGGCATCGGCCGAGGGCTTTGTGGCCGATCTTTTCGGGGGGTGTGCCGGGAATGAAATGCACCCCTTCCACCACGGCATCGGTCTTGAGGAGGAGGAACCGGTCGGGGAGGTCGAGGTCGAGGACGGCGCAATCGTCGCCGGGGCCGACGACGACGGATTTGTTGGCCGGCAGCGAGCGGGTCAAGCGGGCGATGAGCTCGAATTCGTTCATCAGGTCAGGGCCCGGGCAAAATTGAGCGCGTTAAAGAGCGCGTGAGCGGCCACGGGCGCCAGCAAATTGTCCGTCCACTCGTATAACATCGTCAGGGCCAGCGCCAGCACCGCCAGCGGCAGGAAAGTTTCGAGGTTCAAATGGATCAGGGCGAACAGCGCCACGGTGCCCCACAACGCGAGCCGGGGATAGCCCGCCTGCTTGATCCACGGGTAAAGCAAGCCGCGGAACAGGATTTCCTCGCCCATGGGCGCGAGCAGGATGGTGACCACGCCCAGCAGCAGGCGCGCGCCCCAGCCGGTGGTGGCTTGGAGGGTTTGGACGGCTTGTTGCGCTTCGGGTTTCAGGTGCAGGCCCGGGAGACGTTTGCTGGCTGCTTCCATGGCGGCAACGGAGACGGCCTGCAGGGCGGTGCCCAGCCAGACGAACCCGCAGGCCAGGCAGAAGCCCAGCACAATGGCCAGGCGCCGGCGGTTGCCAAACCCGAAGGCTTCGCTCCAGGTGACCTGGTGTTCCCGCACGAAGCGGCCGGCGAGGAGGACCACGGCGCCCTGGAAACTGACGGCTCCGATCACCATTTGCGCCACCGATGGTCCGGGTGAGCCCGCGAGTTTTTGGGCGAAGGCGCCCAGCAGGAGGCCGCCATAGAAGAAAATCAGGAAGGCAGCCAGATGACGCATGATCCGTTCGAGCGTCCAGGGTCGGTGAAGACAGACGAGCGCCGCGGCGGAGCAGCCCAGCGCACCCACCAGCAACAGGTAAAAGCCGGTGCCGACCCGGGCTTTGTCGTCGTGGTGAAGTGTCAGGAGGAGCAGCGAACCCGCGTAAAGGCAGACGAACACGCTCGCCAGCAAGCGCAGCATCGCCTCAGTCTTCCACGGTTTAACCGACAACATCGGGCCGATGCTACAGGAGTAGGCGGAGAGAGACGACGGAAAATGTCCACCCCCGCCTCGGGAGTGCGGAGTGCGGAATGCGGAGCGGGGGACCGGGGGCGGGTCGATGGAGCCGACTGAGTTTATCGGAGGTCACGGATGAACGCAGATGGATACGGATTGCGAAAGGACCGGTCGCAGTGAGCGCCGCGCTATGGAGAGCGGAGGCGGTAAAACTGGCTGGTCACGCCTTGGGTGCGGGTCGCTTCGAGCACTTGGGATGATACGTTAGTCGCCCAGAAACCGGCGAGGTTCGTCATGGCGGCGAGATCCTGACCAGCCTGGAGCGTGTAGTGGTAGGCGGAGACCAGCGCGTCAGCGCTGACTGTAAGCTGCTCGTCTGTCAGTGTGATGCGGAGCAGTGGGGCTGGGGGTGGGGGGGCCGGCACTTCGACCTGAGGGGACTCAAACGCAACTGGATTGCCTTGAGCGTCGATTCCGAGGGCGGTGGCGGGGACGAGTCGCGTGTGGGTGAAATGGGAGTAAAGGAGGAGCGTGCCGTAACCCGCGTCGGGGGCGATGGGAGAGGCGGAGCCGTCCAGAATGGTGTTGGTGGTGGTTACGGTTGTGGTCCAGGCGGCCATGGTGCCCTGCGTGGAGGCGCTGTAGATTCCAGATTCGGATCCGGCCGGGAAAACGAAGTTTGTGAGCGAATACGTCTCGAAGAGGATTCCCAAAGGAGCGATGGCAAAGTCGAGGAAAAGTTCGTCCCCCGGGGCTGTGGGGTCGAAGTCGATGGTGGCTTCGGCCCAAAAAACCCTGACCTGAGGGGTGGCTGCGAGCGCGAGGCTTGGGGCGATGGTCGCAATCAGGAGTGCAAGCATGCATCTCATAGCGCCTGGGAAGTAAAACAGCGACTTGGGCCTTTGGCAAGGCAGAGTGCTGGGCAGGTGGTCGGCGGCTTCAGGGCGTCGCGAGCGAGTTCAGGTACACTTCCAACGGGGTGTAGCCCTCGGCGTTGAGGGCGTTGGCCGGGTTCGGATCGTTCAGGGACAGGCCGTGGGCTTTCTTCCAGTCGTCGGGAATGCCGTCGTTGGCGGAGTCGATGGGTGAATGGCCGGAGGCATAAGCGGGCCAGCCGCCGACCTCGTGTTCGTCGTTGATGATCCTGCCGGTCCCGAGGCGCGCATCGGAGATGACGCGGGCGTCCACCGGGTCCCGGCGGGGCCGCGTTGCGCCGGCCTGGTCGAGGACGAGCGCCAGCGCGGCTTCGGCTGGTTGCGTTTGCACCGGCGGCGCGGGGAAGGGGGCCTGGGCTTGCAGCACGCGGTCGGCCTTCACGCCGTTCCAATTGTCCCGGCAGACTTCGGGCACGTCCGCCATGATATTGCCATTCAGATAAAGGGCGGCCGGCAGCGCGACTTTCGGGTCGATGATGAAGTAGCGCGGACGCTGCGTCGTGGAGGGGCCGGGGCAGAGGTAGTTGTTGACGTAGTTGAGGGTGCGGAGGTCGCCGTAGCCGCAAGTATGGCCCCAGTCATAGATGACGTTGTTGCGGAAGTCGCATTGGACCGTGATGTCGCCCCAGCGGGGGACGCGGCTGAACATATGAGCGAAGAGGTTGTGGTGCCAGGTGCTGCGGTCGCCGCCCAGGATGGTGGCAAAGGCATGCTTCTGCCGGTTGTTGCCTTCGGAGATGATGCACCACTGGACGGTGTAGCGATCGACTGAGCCGGAAGCGGACAGGGTTTCGGGGTTGCCCCAACTGCACGAACAATGGTCCACGATGAAGTTGTCGCTATCATAAGCGCGGAAGCTGTCGGCCCGATTCGGGGACTGGGCGCTGGTCTGCTCGGCGGTGTTATTCCCGGCGCGGACCCGGAGAAAGCGGATGATAACATCGTGGGTGCCGGAGAGGGTGAAGGCGTCGCCGCTGCTGTGGTCGGTTTTCTTGATACAGATGCCGTCGCCGGGGGCGGTTTGGCCGGCGATGGTAAGGTAGGGTTCGCGGACCTCCAGCCCTTTGGTCTCGATGATGCCGCCCACGCGGAAGAGGATCGTGCGCGGGCCTTTGGCCTCGAGCGCGGCGCGGAGGCTGCCGGGACCGGAATCGTTGAGGTTGGTGACGAAGAGCACCTTCCCGCCGCGACCGCCCGGGGTGTAAGCGCCGTAACCTTCGGCGCCCGGAAAGGCCGGGGTGCGGTCTCCGACCGGGGTGGCTTGCGCATCGGCCAGGCGGTAGAAGTCACGGTAGGCGGATTCGACGATCGCGCGGTCGAACCGGAAGGGCTTGGCCGGTTTTCCAGTCGCGTAGGGCGCCATTTTCCCGCCGGCATCGGCGACGCGCGGGTCGGTGAGCAGGATGTTGCAGCGGTTTGGGCCGCCGTGGTAGGTGAGCCTCCATTCGTAAGCTTTGCCTGCAAACTCCGCGCGCACGATTCCGCCCTCGGCCAGGCCGGTAAAGGCGCCGTGGCAGGGGTTGGCGGAGCCGACCAGCAGGATGTCGCCGGCAGGAGGCGTGGCCAGCAGATTGACGCGCAGCCGGCAAGTCCCGAGGCCGTTGCCTTTGTCGTCGGGCACCGGGAAGTTGACGCGCCCTTCGGTTTTGCCCCAGGTGAAGATGGGCGTCACGCCCTCGGCGTCGAGGTCGAAAATCAGTTCGGTGGCGCTGGGCGGCGGTTGCTTTTCCAGCTCCAGATAGTTGTAGACGCCGATGTGCAAACCGTCTTCGGCGACGATGCCGGCGGCCTGCGACCCGACGATGCGGAGGGTGGAGCTGCAGCCGGCGGAGGCGCCCAGCTCGAGGTCCTTGGTGACCAGGGTGCCGCTCTGGATTTCGACCGTGCCGCGGCCGCGCATGCCTGGCCCGCCCCCGCCGGAAACGAAGATCGTCCCGGCAAACACGTGGCCCGACTTGAGGACGAAACGCCCGTTCGAGCCGTTATACTTGCCGACGTCGATGGTCCCACTCACCGTCAGGGACGGCCCATTTACGACCACCGAGGCGAGGCTGTCGTTGCGATCCGCGACGCTGAGATGGTTGACCAACGCATCTGCGCGCGCCAGCGTCACCTGGCTGGGGTGAACCGGGGTGCCGTTGATCCGGGCTTCGGTCATCCGCGCCGGCAAGGTGCCGCCCCACAGGGCAGCTTCTTCCCAATGGCCTTCGCCGCCCTGCCAGTCGGCCGTCGTTCCCGCGAATAAGGTGGTGGCGCCGGCCACGGTCAGCAAACCGGCGGCCAGGCCGGGGGAAAAAGCGGCCAAGCCGTGCGTTGAAGCCGCAAGTGCAGTTTGCCGCGTGTTAGTAGGTCGCAATGCTCCCGCCATACGGCGAAGGTAGCCAAAGGCCCAAGGCCGTCAAGGGGAGTAGGGCGGGCGCATCTTCCGACCCACGCGAACGATCACGGCACATATTCGCCGCGGTAAAAGCGCCAAGGGAAGAAGGGCGAGATGGAGTCCGTGAAGGGGAACGGAGCGGTGTTGGTGATGAGGGGAAGCCAGTCGGTCAGGTTGGTCGAGGTTTGGATGGCATAGCTGTAGCCAGGCACACCGCCGAGCGTGAGCTGGAACCGGCCGTTGATGAGACTGACCCCGTTGCTGAAGGTCGGAGCGGCAGAGAGATAGACCGAAAGCACGGTCGGGGTGCTGGTGACGGCGCCCGCCACATTCGTCACTGCGACCCGGTAGCTGCCGGATTGAGTCACGGTGACGCTGGGCAGGAAAGCTGTGGCGGCGGTTGCGCCGGGGAGGCCAATCCCATTGAAAAGCCATTGGTACCCAGGAGCGGGGGTGCCGGTCGCGGTGACACCGAGCGAAACGGTGTCGCCGGCGACGGCGATGCGCGAGGCTGGTGGCTGCACGTTGATGCCAGGCGCAACCGTGATCGGAACCATCTCGCCAGAGGCCAGGAGCTTTGCCGCATAGGAGCCCGCGGGGAACCCGGGCGGATTGACGAAACGGATTTGGCTGACTTGGGTGGACGTTAAGCCGGAACTGCTGCTGCCGAAAACCAACTGCTCGCTGCCGCCACCGCCGATTGAGCCGTTCCAATTGGAAATGGTCAAGAGCACGCCGCCAGTCCAGGCAACACCGCTGCTGGCCGCGAACTTGAGCACACTGGCGCCCGCGCCGAGGTCGAGCACGGAGTTGGCGGTCAACTTGAGCGTGCCGAGTTGCTCGTTGAAGCCGGCGCTTTGGAAGACGCCGCCGTTGAGCGTCAGAGTCACGGTATCAGCGATTTGATCGGAGGCGCCGAGCGCAAGTGTGCCGCCGCTGTTAAGCACGAGCGTACCATTGGGAACGGCGGCGACGCCCGTGCTTTTGGCGAGCTTGAGCGTGCCGGCGTTGAGGGTGGTATAACCGTTGGCGACCGCGCTGCCGTAGGTGTTGGCGCTCGTCCCGCTCAGCACGAGGGTGCCCGGCCCGGTCTTGGTCAGGCCGCCGGTGTTGGTGAGCACACCCGAAAAGGTGGTAATGCTGTTGCTGACACTGATAGCGGTGGGCGCGCCGCTGTTGGCGCCGACATCGATGTAATCGCTGAAGGTCAGGTTGCCGCCCGCGCCGAAGCTGAAGTTAAGCGCATTGAAGACCAGCTTGTTGGCCAGCATGTGGGCGGTGCTGTCGGCGGACTGGATGGTGACGAAGTTGGCCCCGGTGGAGTCGCCCACGAGCAGGCGCACGTTGCTGAGAGCGCCGTCGTTGCCGAGTGCGAGCGTACCCTGGTTCAGGGAAAAATAGCCGCCGCAGGTGCTGGCGCCTTTGTACACCGCGGTGCCGGGGCCCCATTTGTCGGGCGCGCCGCCGCCCACG
>Ga0335071_10005781_pt1 | contig 12815 bp, 7 predicted proteins | sample Lox_Sample_15_FD_206724 | JGI IMG/M metagenome (GOLD analysis project Ga0335071, IMG submission 206724) | Soil microbial communities from Loxahatchee National Wildlife Refuge, Florida, United States - Lox_Sample_1.5 | ecosystem: Environmental > Terrestrial > Soil > Wetlands | place: USA: Florida...
CAACCGTTCCCTATATTCGATGATGAATTCTTCCCGGCTGGACGGGCTGATTTTGGTGCATCCCACTTTTCCACCGCTTCGCCGGAATGCATTCAGTTCGGTCCCAGTCGTCAACATCGGCTGCTCCTCCGAAGACTTCGTCTCGTCGATCCTGGTGGATAACTTCGGCGGGATGCGTTCCGCCGTCAGACACTTGATCGAAAACCACGACTGCCGCCGACTGGCTTTTATCAAGGGCCCGGCCAACAACCCGGATGCGGATGCGCGTTATCAGGCATACCTGAAAGAATTGGATGGGCACGGGTTGGCCGTCGACCCGGAACTGCTCTTTCAACCTTACGATTGGGCCCCGGCCGGCGGACAGGAATGTATAAAAGTTTTAGTGGATGAACGCAAGGTCCAATTCGACGCGCTCATCGCATCCAACGACAACATGGCTTTTGCGGCGATGGAGGAGTTGCAGGCCCGCGGCCTGCGCGTGCCCTACGATGTGGCAGTTTGCGGTTTCGACGACGCCGTCGAGGCGCCGACCAGCACGCCTCCCTTGACTTCCGTCCGGCAGCCGCTGAAGGACATGGGCCGCCTGGCGCTCGAAGTGCTTTTGGCGCATTACAACGGGAAGAGTGTGCCAAAGGAATTCATCCTGCCGATTTCGCTGGTCGTTCGCCGTTCCTGCGGCTGCATGTCCGAGTCCGTTTTACGGGTCGACGAAGGTCTGCAGGCCGAGAAGACCGGTGAACTGCTGGCGGTTCCCAGGAAGGCGGCCAAAGCCGGCACGGCATTGGAAACGCGCCGGGCTGTTTTACTGGACGAAATGAAGCGGGCCCTGGCGATCAGCTCGCTGCCGTCCTTCGAACCCGAGGCCTGGCTGGATGCATTTATCCGGGACCTCGAGGAAAAAGACAACGGCGACACCTTCCTGACCGCAATCGACCTGACCTCCCGCCTGTTGATGGAAAGACAGATTGCAGTTGCCGAACTCCAAAATGTGCTTTCGGCGATGCGTCGTGAAAGTTGTCGGGTCCTGATTGGCCAGCCGGCTTTGCTGGGGCAGGCCGAGAATATCTGGCATCGCGCCCGGGTGTTCTTGAACGAACTGGTGCTTCAACAACAAAAGCAGAAATTGGTTCAGTTGAATAACCAGATGGCCGTGGTACGGTCCATCAGCCAGGCAATGGCAGTTACGTTTCATTTGAACAACCTGATGGATATCCTATCCCGTGGGCTGGAACAGTTGGGGATCGAAGGTTGCTACATTTCTCTATATGATGGGATCGCTCGCCCGGCGAAGCAGGCACAGGTCATCCTCGCCTGTAACGCGGGGAAGCCGGCTGACTTTCGGAGGACGCGCGACAGGAAAACATATCCCGTCGATCAACTGTTGCCCATGAAGCTGTGGGGCAAGGATCGACGGACCATGCTGTTGGAGGCGTTGGAGTTTCAAAGGGAGGAAATCGGCTTTGTCCTCTTCGAAGCCGGCCCCCACGAAGGCGCGATCTATGAGGCGGTCCGCAGTCAATTGGGCAGTTCCGTCAAGGGCGCCCTGCTTTTTGACGAGCGTGACAATTTGCTGAGTAAAACGACCCAATTATACCGGCAGGCCACGGAAGGGCAGCGGTTGGCGGAGGAAGCCAATCGGCTCAAGAGCCGCTTCCTCTCGATGGTCAGCCATGAGCTTCGGACTCCTCTCAACGTAATCACCGGCATGAGTGAATTGACGCTTTGGGATATCAACAGCCAAAAACCGGTCAATCGCGAGAATCTGGAACGGATGCATGTCACGGCCCAACACCTCGACGGCCTGATCCGGGACGTCCTGGATCTTGCCCGGGACGAGATGGGGGAGCTCAAACTTGCCAGCGAGCCCCTGAATCTGGCCAAGGTGCTCGAGGCAGTTGTGCTCGTCGGGGAACAACTGGCGCAGGAGAAGGGCCTGAGCTGGGAGGCCCGGATCCCTGCGGACCTGCCTCTTATCTGGGGGGACCGCACCCGCTTGCGCCAGGTCGTTCTGAACCTGATCAACAATTCCATCAAGTTCACCGAAAAGGGAGGCGTGTCGCTCCACGTCACGTCGAACAAGGAGATGATCACGATCTCCGTCGCGGATACCGGCCTTGGAATCCCGGTGGATGAGCAGCAGGTGATATTCGATGAGTTCCGCCAATCCGACCGGACCGCGGCACGAGGTTTCGGGGGCCTGGGCCTCGGCCTGGCGATCTGCAAAAGGCTGGTGGAAATGCATGGGGGCGAAATCTCGGTCCGTTCCTCGGGCGTGGAAGGGGAAGGCGCGACATTCTCGTTCAGCCTGCCTACGATGCATGCAATCTCGCTGGTAGGAAAAGCCACCGTGGCTGTCTGGATCCTTACCACCCAGCCTGAAAATGCCGGTCAATTGAAGCAGTATCTCGAGGAACAGGGCTTCGAGACCGAAATCCTGATCTGGGATGACCAGGACGACTGGTTTACCGCTGTCACGCAATCCCCGCCGGGAGCGATCGTGCTCGACGTCCATCGGACGCCCGAGCGGGGTTTGGAGGCGATGCGGGCCCTCAAAGCGCACCCGGCCACCAGCGATACCGCCATCCTGTTTTACATGCTCGATACAGAGCAGAACAGCGGGGCGATGTTGGAATTGGATTATCTGACCAAACCGATCGGGGCACCGGAACTGGCCCAGGCCCTCTGGCGCGTCGGCTGGGCCGAGCACGAATCGTCCTCCGCCGGCAGCCTTCCCGGGAGCAAAACCATCCTGATCGTGGACGACGATCCCGGCGTGTTGGATATGCATGCCCAGATCGTGCGCAGCCAATTCCCGCATTGCCAGGTGATCCTGGCCGCGAACGGCAAGGAGGCACTGCTTCTCTTGCAGACCGCCAAACCCGACCTGGTCCTGCTCGATTTGATGATGCCAGAACTGGATGGCTTCGGCGTGCTGGAAGCGATGCAAAAAATGGAGACCGCTTGCAACATACCGGTGATCGTCTTGAGTGCCCGATCCCTTGCGGACGAGGAAATGTCCCGCTTGAACAGGAGCGTCGCAGCAGTCCTGCACAAGGGGATGTTTACGGCCGACGAAACGCTCGTATATATCAAGGATGCCCTGGCACATCGGCAGAAGCTGAACGCAGAAGTCCAGCGTCTCACCCGCAGGGCGATGGCATATATCCACGAACATTATCGCGAGCCTATCGGGCGGGAAGACATTGCGGACTACGTCGGCGTAAGCGAGGGCTATCTTTCACGCTCGTTCAACCTGGAGACGGGATTATCCCTGATCCATTACTTGACCCGGTATCGCGTACAACAGGCCAAACAATTGCTGTCCACGACGGATAAGGCCATCACAGAGATTGCCATGGAAGTTGGCTTCTCCGACAGCAATTACTTCAGCCGGGTTTTTCGCCAGGAGGCTGGCCTCTCCCCTCTCGCTTATCGCCGGAAAAATTAACCGGTAGCTTGGTCACCGCAGTGCTAATCCCCGGCACAATTCTCCATGCATATAGTGTTGCATCTCCTCTATACTTTGGATAAATTTCTTATCCAAACCCTCAACTGGCTTTATCAATTTCCAGGATTGGACCATTCCTTATGTCATCTTTCATCCGCGCCTTTCGAACAGCCAAGGATACTCCTGATCGCTTGACCGAAAAGGCCCCTCTGGCTTTTCAAAAACCGAGCACCGATGCGCATTCGATCCTGGTGGATGCCGGGACGCGTTTTCAAACCATCGAGGGGTTCGGCGGCGCTTTTACGGAGGCCGGGGCGAATACGTTCTATAAAATGAGCCCGGAAATACGCTCGGAGATCATCAACGCCTACTTTGACCCGGTCGTCGGCAATAAATACACCCTTTGCCGAACGCATATCAACAGCTGTGATTTCTCCCTGGGCAATTATGCCTATACGGAAATGCCCGGGGACATCGAGCTTAAACATTTTTCGATCGAGCGCGATCGGCACCAATTGATCCCGATGATCAAGGAAGCGATCTGCAAAGTCGATGGCACTTTCAAGCTCATGGCCTCCCCCTGGAGTCCCCCGGCATGGATGAAGACGAATGGACAAATGAACCACGGAGGCAAGCTCAAGCCGGAATATCGCCAGACATGGGCGAATTACTTCGTTCGCTACATTCAGGAATATGAAAACGAAGGCATAAAAATCTGGGGGCTAACAGTACAGAACGAGCCCCTGGCGACGCAGGTCTGGGATTCTTGCATATATACAGGCGAGGAAGAGCGCGACTTCGTCCGCGATTATCTCGGCCCGGCGCTCGAACAGGCCGGTTTGCTCGATCGGATTAAATTGTTGATCTGGGATCACAATCGGGACATGCTCTACGAACGCGCCAAGGTCGTGTATGACGACCCGGCAGCTTCACGTTTCGTTTGGGGGGCAGCCTTCCACTGGTATGTGGGCGACCACTTTGATAATGTCCGTTTGACCCACGAGGCCTATCCGGACAAGAAATTGTTGTTTTCCGAGGGGTGCCAGGAAGGGGGGCCGCATTATGACGACTGGGAGGTCGGGGAGCGATACGGGCAGTCCATGATCCACGATTTGAACCATTGGACGACAGCCTGGATCGATTGGAATCTGCTCCTCGATCAGCGTGGCGGTCCCAACCACGGCGGGAATTATTGCAGTGCTCCTTTGATGGCAGATTATGCCAAGGGATCCCTGTATTATCATAACTCTTATTATTATATTGGGCAGGTGACCCGCTTCGTCCGACCGGGAGCGCAGCGCATCATCAGCACCTCCACGCTGGACGAATTGGAAACTGCCGCCTTCCTCAATCCGGATGGACAGATCGCAGTGGTGGTGTTGAACCGCGCCGACAAGTCGTTCGACTTCGCCATCAAATACAACGGCCAGGTCGCGATGACAGAAAGCCCGGCGCACTCCATAAGCACCTTCTGCTTCCCGTCCGAATAAAAACGATCGGTTTTCAACAGACGGCAAATGCAAGCCGAGGACCCAGAGTGGCCCTCGGCTTTTTGTATCATGCCATCCGGAGGAAGGTCGGCGCAGCCTCCGCCGGGCGATTCCTGTCAACAAGGATCCGGTTCTATCGCCTTTAGATGACAATCGGCTGCGGCAAACCCGACCTTCCACTTCCAGAAACATATTCCAAATATGCTAGTTTTGTGCACAATTTTGCATGACCTGCCCAATCCATATTTATAAAATGATAGAAAACAGATTGTGCCGTTTGCTAAAAATCCTTGGCGTATACAAACTCCAGGCGAACATTTCCAGATACTGGAATGTTCAATGTGAAATATCCACTGCTCTGAAAGGAGGCCTCTCAGGTTAGAACAAACTCGCAGGACAAATAATTGAACGACCCTAATTCCAGCACACATTCGAAAGAAGGAGAATACTATGTTCAAGAGAGTAACCTTATTTTTGTCATTGATCATGGCCCTCAGCATGGTCTTGGCTGCTTGCGGTACGCCTGCGACGACCGCCCCTGCAACTGCCGCCCCTGCGACGGCTGCTCCTGCGACTGCCGCCCCTGCTACGGCTGCCCCCGCGACCGCCGCTCCTGTTCCGCCCACTGAGACCCCCTATCCGGTCGCCAACTGCCAGGCCGGCAAGGTCTGCGTGCGCCTGTTCGTCGGTCTTGGTGGTGGTACGGACCTCGCCGCGATCGCCGTCGAGGAATCCATCATCGCTGATTTCAACGCCTCCCAGGACAAGATCCAGGGTATCCTCGAGGTCGTTCCCCACACCGCCGGGCGCGACACTCTGGCGACCGAGATTGCTGCTGGTACGGGTCCCGATCTCGTTGGTCCTGTAGGCTGGGCTGGCGCGAATGAATTCTACGGCCAGTGGCTCGACCTCACCGATCTGATCAAGTCCAGCAAGTTCGACACCTCCATCTGGGATCCGGCGCTGGTTTCGTTCTACCAGACCGAAGAAGGCCAGGTTGGCCTGCCCTTCGCCATCTACCCCGGCGGCATGTTCTACATTCCCGCTATGTTCGACGAAGTCGGCCTGGCTTACCCGCCTCAGAAGTACGGCGAAAAGTATAAGATGCCCGATGGCACCATGGTCGATTGGAACTGGGATACCGTCACGAAGATCGCCCGCCTCCTGACCATCGACAAGAACGGCAAGAACTCCACTGAAGCTGGATTCGATCCCACCCAGATCGTGCAGATTGGTTACACCCCGCAGTACCAGAGCGGCCAATCCATCGCCACCTTCTACGGCGGCGCCAGCTCGATCTACTCCGGCTCCGAAGGCAACTGGAAGGCCGCCATCCCCGACAGCTGGAAGGCTGCCTGGCAGTGGTATTATGACGGCATGTGGGGCGCTCAGCCCTTCACGGCCACCGGCCCGCTGGCCAGCTCCACCGAATTCGGCGGCGGAAACGTCTTCAACAGCGGCAAGGCCGCCATGGGCCTGACCCAGACCTGGTACACCTGCTGCTTGGGTGACCTGGACAAAGCCGGCGTCGTTTGGCAGGTTGGTATCCAACCGATGGGCAATACGGACGGTAAGGTTCACGGTCGTGTTGACGCCGATACGATCCGCATCTGGAAGGGCACCAAGCACCCCCAGGAAGCCTTCACGTTCCTGACCTATCTCATCACCACCGGCGGCGATAAGTTCCTGCCCGCCATGGGTGGCATGCCCTCCATTACCTCCAAGATCGACGCCTTCTTCGCTGCCAAAGCGGCCCAGTATCCGAACGTCACGGAGGCCAGCTGGGATGTCTTCAAGGCTGGTGTGGCTTATCCGGATCGTCCGAGCGCCGAAGGCTGGATGCCCGGCAACAACACCGAAGATTCTGCCCGCATCGCGACCTTCATCAACCTGCTGCAGACGACCCCGCCTGACAAGCTCGATTTCAATGCCGAGTTCCAGAAACTCGAAGACGACCTGACGGTCATCTTCAACAAGAAGTAATTTCGTAGTCGCACCCTTTAGGCGGGTCAGCCATTGGCTGACCCGCCTAAAATCCTGAATAAGGAGTACCCCATGCTAGAGCAATTATCTCATCTTCCCAAGCTGCCTTCCATTGGATCCTTCCGCAAAATGTCGCGGATGGCGCGGCGTGAAATGTGGACGGGACTTGCCTTTCTATCGCCCTGGCTGATCGGTTTCATGGTATTCACCCTGATCCCGCTCGTTTCCACATTCGTTTTCAGCTTCGCCAATCTGAAGATCACGGATGGCGTTACCAGCCGCTTCAAATTTGTCGGGCTTGATAACTACGTCCAGTACTTCAAAGATCCTCAGATTTGGAGCAGTTCCGCAGGCATCCCCGGTTCCTGGTTGGTCACGCTTAGGTTTGGGTTGATTGCCCTGCCGGTCGGCATCCTGGTGCCGCTTGCACTGGCGCTCCTGCTGAACAATAAAGACCTTAAGGGGAAAGTTTTAGCCCGCACCCTGTTTTATATGCCCACGATCGTTCCTTTGGTCGCCGGCGTCTTCATCTGGAACGGCATCCTCAACTCCGAAACCGGCTGGATCAACCGTGCCTTGATCTCGCTCGGCTTACCCAAGACCATGACGCCGGGTTGGACCAATAGCACCACCTGGGTTTACCCCAGCTATGTCCTGATCGGACTCTGGGGGGTTGGCGGCCCCATGTTGATCACGCTGGCTGGTTTGCAGGGAGTGCCGACCGAACTCTACGATGCAGCCAAAGTCGACGGGGCCAACAGTTGGCATGCCTTCTGGAATGTAACCTTCCCGATGATTTCCCCGGTTATCTTCTATAACCTGATCTTGAGCTTGATCGGTCTGTTCCAGTATTACCTGATCCCGTTCGTATTGAATAACGGGAATGGGGCCCCGGGCGGCACCACGATGTTCTACAACGTCTACCTGGTAAGGACCTTCTTGACCTTCATGAACATGTCATACGGTGCGACGATGGCGATTGGACTGTTCGTGGCTATTTTGGTGGCCACCATCATCCTTTTTGTGACCGCCAAATACTGGGTCTATTACGCCGGGGAATCCCGCTAATCAGGAGGCATGAAAATGAACTCACATAAAGCATACAAATTCCGCAGGATCTTAAGCGTCATCCTGACGACGACCTTCACCATTGTCCTCCTGGCGCTCTTTCTCTCGCCGTTCGCCTTTATGGTATTCACCTCGCTCAAGACGCAGGCCCAGCGGACCATTCTGGGCGGGCCGATCTGGCCGGCTGTGCCAGTCAGCATTCAGTACAATGGCAAATCGGCCGATGTATACAAAGTACCGGTCAAGACTTGCGAGGGGTTCAGCCCGAATGATAAATCCGTCCAAGGATTTGCGCTTGTTAAAAAAGGGACCAAGCAAAGCGAATTCGTCGACCCAAAGAATCTCAGCAAGGGACAATTCACCTGTGTCCTGTCCTGGCGTGCCACTCCCCGCTCATTCTCTCCCGCTTGGTCGAATTTTGTGACCGTCTGGAAAGGGATCGACTACCCGCGCCTGCTATGGAATACCACCTTCTATGCATTTTCCACCTGGCTCGGCACGCTCATTTCCTGCACGCTGGTGGCATATGGCTTCGCTCGCTTTAGATTCCCCGGGCGAGACATCCTGTTTATGGTGCTGATTTCCACCATCTTCCTCCCGGCTGCAGTGACCGTCATTCCCCTCTATACTTTTTTCGTGAAGATCAACCTGGTGGGCACATGGCTGCCGCTGATCCTGCCGCATTTCTTTGCCAATGCCTATAACGTGTTCCTGCTGCGCCAGTATTTCATGACCCTGCCGCGTGAGCTGGACGAGGCAGCCACGGTGGACGGCGCCGGCCCGCTGCGTGTCCTCTGGTCGGTCATCCTGCCTCAATCCAAACCGGTATTGCTGGCCATCACCGTCTTCCACATTGTTTTTGCATGGAATGACTTCTTCGGCCCCCTGATTTACCTCAAGCCCAACACCCAGCTTTACCCGATCTCTGTGGCGCTCCAATATTTTGTCGGCCTCTACAGCCAACAGCCCGAACTTGTTCAGGCAGGCGCATTGATGGCATTGGCCCTGCCCATGATCCTGTTCGTCTTTACCCAGCGCTACTTTATCCAGGGTATTGTGATCACCGGCGTCGAGAAATAAACGGCCGGGTGATGCGAAATCTTCAATTTCGGCGATGTGGAGGATTCCCGTTATAAGGGACCCAATCTCCTGATCCATCTTACGCATCGCGTTACTTCTCCTCAGCGCAATCCTTCTGCATCGGATCAAGAAGGATTGCGCAAGGAGTTTAAATTGGCCCCGATTCGAAAGTCATGACAGAAAGATGGCAAACTGCCGATATGTTATAGATTGGATAGGAGAGCGCGGAAGCCGCCCGCTTGTGGCTCGAGGGAGTAAGCCCCTGTTGCCGCCGGGATGAGCAGCGATTCAAACCTGGCCAGGGGAACCTGTCCGTCGAGGCTGGTGAACCGGGCCGCACCTTCTATGATCGTCAGCGCGTGGAACGACAGGCTGCGGGTGTCGAGGTCCACGCGTTTTGTTCGAGATTTCAATAGTTCGAGAGTGAAGTAATCGGACTGGCATACTATTTGGCGCTGGCCATCCTGCAGGACCGGGGGAGGCGTGGGCCGACTGCAAGCCTCCGGGTTGGCGACCGCCAGGGATTTGTCGATATGCAGGACCCGGCTGCCGGTTTGCGGCCGGTTCCAGTCGAATACTCGATAGGTGAGATCGGAGGTCTGTTGCACCTCGTAGACCAGAAGGCCGGGGCCCAGGGCGTGGATGGTTCCCGCCTGCACGAACACAGTGTCGCCTGCCTGCACCTTTTCGTATCGGGATAATTCCAAAATGGTGCCCCGGCGGATCGCCCGGGCCATTTCATCCGCGGTCGTCCCGGCTTTCAGCCCCGCAATGAGTTCGGCATCCGCTGCCGCTTCCAAAATGTGCCAGGCTTCGGTCTTTCCGTTTTGCCCCGGGCCTTCGAGCAGAAGCGCCTGCTGGTCGTTCGGATGGACTTGCAGGGAAAGCCATTGATTGCAGTCCAGGAGCTTGATCAGCAAAGGAAAGCGCCGGCCGCGGCGTTCGACAACGGCTTGGCCTAACAGGTCCTCTCCAAAATACGCGGCCGCTTCTGCGAGAGTCTGCCCGGCGAGTGGACCGGAGGCAATCCGATCATTCTCGTAGATCACCCACGCCTCTGCGGTCAGCATACCAGGGCGAAGGCGTTGGCCGCCCCACAGGTAATCACGATATTCAGGTTGTAAAGTCAACGCACAGGGGAGTGTGGTCATCGTATCTTGTTTGCTTTTCTCGAAATTTCACCTGTTTCCAGGCTGGTTGCCCATTGGCAGAGTATGGGAGTGTTTCGTCACGTACTGATTCGGTGTTGGATGAGTGAAGATTGAAAAAACAGAAAGCTGGGTTAGAGAAGGACCATCCGGCAGGAATTGTTCGGGCCTTTCGTATTTCGTGCGCCCAATTGTATCTTGGTTTGTCGACCGGCAACGATTGAGATGGTTTCATTGGAGAGGATGTTCCCGTTCCCAAATAATATGAAATTGGGTCCGGACAGGAATAGACTTTATAATGCTGCTGTCTTCATGGCTCCAAATACGGCGTCTTTCCTATGAAAGCTGAAAATAAGGAACGAAGAATGGATAAAAGCGAACTGCACTTGCGGGATGAACTCATCCGGGTCAACCGGATCCTGGCGGAGCGGGGGTTGATCCGTTCGAGCGATGGAAATATCTCTGTCCGCTTGAAGCGTAATTTGTTGCTTATCACTCCCAGCGGCGTCTATAAAAGCGCCATGAAGCCGGATGACTTGATCGTGATCGATATGAATGGGAAAGTGGAAGATGCCAAATCCGGATTGCATCCCACGTCGGAAACGCTGATGCATCTGGAAGTGTACCGGCAGCGCCCGGAGGTCAATGCAGCCATTCATGCCCACCCTCCGTTCAGCACCGCCTTGACCATTGCCGGGAAGCCCTTCCCCGTGGAATTCATCCCTGAAGTGTTGATTGCCCTGGGAGACGTTCCCACGGCTGCCTACGCGACTCCGGGAACACAGGGGCTGGCAGACAGCATCCACGGACTGATCCTCGAGCATGACTGCATCCTGCTCAGTCATCATGGAAGCCTCACGGTGGGTCACAGCCTGGAACAAGCCCTGATTGCAATCGAGCGGATGGAGCATGCCGCGTATACGCTTTGGATCACTCACGCTTTTGGTACACCCATCCCGTTACCGCCAGCCAAACTGGAAAACCTGCGCAAGATCGGTAAGGGATTGCGCGAAGAACAATAAGGCCCTCAGCGATGAAAAGCGATGGGTAATACCAGACGAGTCCCTTTTCGGGGACTCGTCTGGTATTGATATCTTTCACCGGTCTTTCTTGCGCAGGGACTTCGCTTTCTTGATCAAATCCTGGAAGAACTCCGTCTCGGAGATCTGGGCCACCTCGGTGTCGCGCCGGACCTCGTCCAGCTGGATCTCCAGGAATTGGATTTTCTCCTGCAGGGCTTTTTCCCGCTCCATGACCTCGCGGGCGTGGAAGATGGCGATGGCCGCCTGCGGGGCGATCGTCTCGAGCAGCTTCCGGCTGTGTTCGTCAAAAGCTGCGGTGTGGCTGCTGACCAGTTCCATCGTCCCGACCAATTCCCGGCCGGTGGTGAGCGGCACGCCCAGGTAGCTGGTGACCACCAGCCCGTCGTCGAGTTGGGTGCGGATTGGCCGCACGTCCTGATTGGCATTCAGATCGTCCACCCGCAGGCTCTGGCGGTGTTCGCCGATCCAGCCGGTATAGCCTTTCCCCATCGGGTAGACCTGGCCGCGCGTGTCGAGGTGCAGCCGGTCGGAGCCCTGCCAGGCGCGCACGGACAGGTTGTTCTCGGCTTTGTCGTAAAGCGTAACCTCGGCGCCGTCGAAATCGATCATCTGGCGAACGCGTTCCAGCACCGTCTGCAGGGTCTGGTCCAGGTCCAGGCTGGCGTTGATCTCCTGGCTGACCAGGTGGACCATCTGGAGTTCTGCGTTGCGTTTCTCCACCTGCAGGTAATAGACGTCCCGGTCCTGGAAAGCTTTCAGCTCGCCCAGGTAGTTGTGCAGGGCGAAGAAGAAGATGCCCACGCCCAGGCTGTTGGCGACGATCATCGGGATGGACGCCTTGATGATGACTGCCGACCAGGCGCCGGCAATGCTCGGGGCGGTGAACCAGGCTGCCGGGTTCCCCGAGAAGAACAAGCCGAGCAACATGTGCAGGCTCTCGCCCAGGGCGGCGAAGAGGAAGGCCTGCGGGATCTTGAGCAGGCCGAAACGTTTGCGCACCAGACCGGCCAGCAGCCCTACCAGGACCGTGCTGACCGAACAGGGGATGGCGGTATACCCACTGCCGGACCAGGTGGCCATGCCATTCCAGCCGTAGGCCAGGCGGTGCAGCCCGCCGACCAGCCCCACCAACAGGCCGGCCCACGGCCCGCCGACCAGACCGGCGATCATCGGGCCGGTGTCACGGACGTTGATGATGGCGCTGCCAATATTGACGCCCGCCAGCGTCCCGTAGATCGAGAACAGGCCGAAGACTGCCACGAAAGGCAGCCAATCCAATGCGCGCCCGCGTTCCCCCGCCAGGAAGGCGCGAAAAAAGCCGCTGCGGGAGATGACGTACCCGAGCAGGATCACCACACAAACTTTTTCCACCAGTGCGATCAGAAGTGTCATGGAACCCTCCCTCGAGCAGTAGACCTTCTACGCCTTCAAAAAAAACGGTAACGTCATGAAACTCTTGCCAAAAGTGGCCCGGCCGGACTCGATACCTTTTTCGGTATTGGCCAGCGACCAATCTACTTAGGTTCTACTTCAATTCGGTAATATATTCATAGTC
>Ga0335071_10005782_pt1 | contig 12812 bp, 7 predicted proteins | sample Lox_Sample_15_FD_206724 | JGI IMG/M metagenome (GOLD analysis project Ga0335071, IMG submission 206724) | Soil microbial communities from Loxahatchee National Wildlife Refuge, Florida, United States - Lox_Sample_1.5 | ecosystem: Environmental > Terrestrial > Soil > Wetlands | place: USA: Florida...
AGACATCGATGTCCTTCGTCGACAGGCCTGCCATTTTAAGGACCTTGGGTATAGCAAGGGCCGGCCCTATGCCCATCTCTTCCGGTTTGCAGCCGGCAACAGCATAGTGGGTCAGCTTTGCGATCGGCTTCAATCCGGACGACCTGGCCTTCTCATCACTCATCAACAGGGTAAATCCCGCTCCGTCCGTCATCTGTGATGAATTGCCGGCGGTCACCGATCCCCCCTTCTTAAAGGGCGACTTCAATCGTCCCAGATCTTCCATCGTCGTCGGCCATCTCACACCATCGTCCATGTCAAATACGACCTGTTCTCTGATCCGCTTGCCGCTCTTTGACTTAGTGTATCGATAGGCGTTAATCGGTATGATCTCATCTTTGAACTTTCCCGCCTTTATTGCCTCGTAAGCCTTGCGGTTGCTCTCCAGACCAAACCTGTCCTGGTCCTCGCGCGACACCTTGTAATTGGCGGCAACGTTTTCCGCGGTGATGCCCATGGATACATAGACATTCGGCAGATCTCCCCAGTCCGGATGAGGACGGAAGACATTCCCTGCCATGGGGACATGGGACATGGTCTCACAGCCCCCTGCGATGATCACGGACGACCAGCCTGCCCGTATCTTCGCTGTGGCATCCGCTATAGCCTGCAACCCCGAAGAACAGAAACGGTTAATCGTCATGGCGCTTGTGGTTACCGGAATGCCTGCCCCCATCGCTATGACCATTGCCAGGTTCATGCCCTGCTCCGCTTCGGGAAAGGCACATCCGCAAATCACGTCATCCACATCTTCAAGCTTAAGAGCGGAAACCCTCGACAACAATCCCTTCATGACCTGGATACCTATTTCATCGCCCCGGGTCCCTGCAAGGCCGCCTCTCCTGTAACGACCGCCCGGACTTCTTACTGATTCAATGATAACTGCATCGCTCATGATATTCCTCCTTGCTTTATGAAGCCTCGTCTCAACTCCGTACAAGATTGTCCTTCATCCCCTTCCATCAGTTGCGCAAAGGCTTACCCGTGTTCAACAGATGCATGATCCGATCCTGTGTTTTCTGCTCCCCGCAGAGGCTCAAGAATGCCTCCCTCTCCAGGTCCAGGATCTCCTGTTCCGTAACCCGCGTACCTTCCGGACAGTCGCCTCCGGAAAGGATATAGGCGAGTTTTCCGGCGATATGCATGTCGTAGTCAGATATAAAATTCCCGTGCCTCATATTGTACACAACGGAATTGCAAATGCCCCGGAGATTCTCGCCCATTACCGGAATAAGGGCCGGTATAGGCTTCTTATAGAATTTTGCAAGACCCAGGACTACCTGTTTAGCATCCCAGATCTGCTGATCCCTGCTCATGCTGATGTTGTCGGTCTTCCTCACGTATCCCAATTCCATGGCCTCCACGGCGCTGGTTGCGACCTTTGCCATTGCTATATTCTCAAAAGCCTTGGAATAAAAGTGCTGAAGGTTCAGTCCCGCTTCAATGGCGCCGTCGGGAATCCCTTCGGTGAGTCTCACCATTATTTCCTTGCAACCGCCGCCAGCTGGAATAACACCCACGCCAACCTCCACAAGACCGATGTAGGTTTCCCCACAGGGCTGGCATTTGGCAGCATGCATGGCAATCTCACAGCCGCCTCCCAGGGCCATGCCGGCGGGAGCTGTAACAACGGGCTTACCGAGATACTTCATCCTCATGTTCGCGTTCTGGAAGTCCATGACCATTTTCTCTAGAACATCCCAGTCGCCCTTCTGGGCGCCCACAAGGACCATGAACACATTTGCGCCGACTGAGAAGTTCACGGCATGGTTGCCCACAACCATCCCGGTAAAATCCTTCTCCACGATATCGCAGCTATCATTCATCAGCTCTACTATATATTGATCCACAGAATTCATTTTCGTATGGAATTCGAGGCAGACAACACCATCACCAATGTCGATCAGGCTTGCACCTGGGTTCTGCTTCACAATCTTTTTTCTGTCCTTAAGGGCGGGAAGAACTATGATCTTCGGGTTTTCCTTTAGCTTCACATAATTCTTCGTTTCGAAATCATAATAATAAAGCTCGTCATCCTTTTTTGCGTAAAATGACTCAAATCCGGCCTCGATCATTTCGTCGATTTTCTTGGGCACCTGCTTGCCCAGTTTTTTCATCACGTCGACCGCAGCCCTCACCCCCACGGCATCCCAGGTCTCAAACGGGCCGAGCTGGTGGTTGTAGCCCCACTTCATCGCATTGTCGATGGCAACGATGTTGCCGCAGATCTCCGGCACACGGTTGGCAGCATATATGAAGTTGTTCACGAGGTACTCGCGGGCAAGCTCAGCCGCCTTGTCGGTTCCGTTGAATACTGTCCTGATCATCTTGGGAACGTCGTCCTCCATCTTCTTCGCCTGTGAGATAGATTCGAACCTCGGTTTCGTTGCCGGCATATACTCCATCGTCGTATAGTCGAGGACAAGCTTTTCCTTTTTGCCCTTGTCGCCGGGCGCCCGTTTGTAGAAGCCCTGTTTCGTCTTATTGCCCAGCCATTTTCTCTCCATCATCTTGTTCATGACATCCGAGGGAATGAACATGTCCCGCATCTCATCATCCGGCACCGCATCATAGAGGTTCTTCATGACATGATGGCCTGTATCCAGACCTACCAGGTCCAGGGTCCCGAAGATGGCAGAACCGGGCCTTCCCAGGGCCTTCCCTATGACTGCGTCAATCTCATCGATCCTCATCTTCTTCTCCGCCATCAGCCTGACTGCATTCGATATATCGAAGGTGCCAATGCGGTTGCCGATGAAGTTGGGAACGTCTTTGCAGATCACAACGCCCTTGCCCAGGACGCGCTCGCAGAACTCCACCATATAGTCCACGATTTCTTTCTTTGTATCCGCACCGGGTATGATCTCTAGGAGCTTCATGTACCGGGGGGGATTGAAGAAATGAGTCCCCAGGAAATGCTGCTTCAATTTTGCGCCGAAATTTGCAGAGATGTCCTTGATCGGTATGCCGGACGTATTCGTCGAAACGATACAATCCGGCCTGATCACCTTCTCGACTTTGGTGAACAGTTCCTGCTTGATCTTGAGGTTCTCGATTACGACCTCGATAACCCAGTCTGCATCGGAGAGCCATCCAAGGTTGTCTTCGAAATTGCCGACTCTGATGAATGCGGCGTTCTTCTTTGTGTAGAATGCGGCAGGTTTGGATTTCAAGGCGCCCGCAAGCCCGCTTGCAGCGAACCTGTTGCGCCACTCGCGACTCTTTTCCGTCAAGCCCTTCTTCTTATCCGCTTCCGTAAGCTCGAAGGGAATGATATCGAGTAACACGCACTGTATCCCCGCATTGGCCAGATGGGCTGCTATGGACGCCCCCATGACCCCTGCGCCTAAGACTGCAGCTTTCTTAATATTGTAAGACATATCTCTCCTCCTTGCTTAATATGTAAAAGATTCTTCGGCCATCTCGATGGGAGCCCTCTCTCCGAACTTAAGGGCTTCGCACCGCGCCTTCACAGCGGAAAGAGTATCTACTGCAAAGAACCTCGCCGACGCATTCTTGCCGTAATAGAAGGCAACTTCAGGATCTTCATGGATCAATGCACGCTTCTTCCCTTTTGACTCCTCGGCGCCTTTTTCCTTATAAATCCCATTCAGCTTTTCATGGGAAATGCCGGCAGCCTGCATCAGGAAATGGCCGACCAGCACATCGCCGAGGATCTCAAGATACGGGGTTGCATTCAAGATGGGCATGAGAAACCCGGCGCTCTTCCCGAGCTGTGCAAAATGCATGGTGAGGTCAATCAGCGCGTTGTATGCCTCTTCCAGATAAGCGACATGGCTCTTGAGGTCTTCGATCTGCTTCAGTTTCGCTATTGAGGCATACATCTCGCCAAACATGTTCATGACGTCCGTACCCTTCCTCTGACCAAGTTTCCTGCCAACCAGGTCAAGGGCCTGTATGCCGTTCGTGCCCTCATAGATGCTCGCGATCTTACAATCCCTGAAATACTGCTCGACAGGATAGTCGGAACAGTAGCCGTAGCCGCCGTGCACGTCAATGGCGTAAGAGCAGATCAACTGCGCCTTATCCGAGGAATAGGCTTTGCACACAGGCGTGAGAAGGTCAACCAGTCCGTGCCATTTTTCCCGCTCTTCCGGGGTTTTTGAAATTCCGGTCATGTCAATGCAGAACCAGGTGAAATAGATGAGGGCCCTTATGCCCTCCACATGGGCCTTCATCCACAGGAGTTTTCTCTTGATATCCGGATGCTGGATGATGGGAACGGCCTTCGCATCGGGATTCTTCATATCCCAGATGGCGACTCCCTGGATCCTGTCCTTTGCATACTGAACAGCGCGTTCATAGGCCGCCGTTGCGTGGCCAAGGCCCTGCATCCCTACGTCCATCCTCGATGCATTCATCATCAGGAACATGATCCTCATGCCCTGACGTTCTCTTCCGAGGAGTTCACCGATACACTTACCTTCGTCACCAAAATTCAACGTACACGTTGCAGACCCTTTGATGCCCATCTTATGCTCCACATTGCCTGTCCGAACATCGTTGAATTCCCCGAGAGTGCCGTCGTCCCTGACCCGGTATTTTGGAACGAGAAAGATCGAAATGCCCGCCGTCCCCGGTGGATCTCCCTCGATCCTGGCGAGTACGGGGTGAACTATATTTTCGGCAAGGTCATGATCACCGCATGAGATGAATATCTTCGTCCCTGTAATGCTGAACGTACCGTCCGGCAATCTCTTTGCAGTAGTCTTCAGGGCGCCTACGTCGCTGCCTGCCCCCGGTTCAGTCAGGCACATCGTACCCGTCCACTTGCCGGCGAACATATTGTACATGTATTTCTTCTTCTGCTCCTCCGTACCGTACTGCTCAACCAAATGGGCGGCCCCGTGGGTGAGCCCGGTATATGTAAGGAAGGCATAATTGGCTGCAAACATGGGCTCCAAGCAGGCGGATCTCACGACGAGCGGAAGTCCCTGCCCTCCCACATCCGGGGATTCAGTCGAGCAGAGCCATCCGGCTTCGACATACTTCTTGAAGACTTCGTGAAAGCTTGCGGGAGCATATACTTTCCCGTCCTTAAAGGTGCATCCCTCCTTATCCCCGAGGGCGTATGCTGGAAGAAATACATTCACCGCCATCTTCTCCGCCTCGTCCTGCATCATAAGGACCGTCTCTTTGGAGAAATCGGCGAACATCTCATTCTCGAACAATTTCTCTATGCCAAGCTGCTCAAAGAGAACAAACTTCTGATCTCTCGTGTTAACAAGCAAATTGCTCATTATTAACCTCCCTTCAATCACATCTGATTACTTTTTTGCGCAGAAAAAGACTCGTGGGTACTCCTAATGCTGGTGAAAATGATCGCCTACGGAGGCTCCCGCCAAGGGATTTTTTGTGTCCGTTAATCCTGCGGTTCCGCCTCTTGGTCAACTTACCTTTAGTCCCCTGATGAAAGTACTCAGGCTCGCATTGACAGTCGACCTGATAAGGTCATCCCTCTTCGCTTCGGACCCGATAAATATATACAGCGAGATAACACCGTTCAGCAGTCCCCAGAGGGCATTCCTGCACTGCTTCACGTTTATGGACGGCGGGAATTCTCCCGTGTCGATTCCGTACTGAAACATCTTCTCCATGAAGATGGTCTTATTGGTAGATTTAATAATATGCTTCTGAAGATCCTCCGGCAGATTGCTGTGGTTGGCATGCAGCATGAAGGTCATGAGGATCCGGAAGAGCTCCCTATCCCGAAGGAAGAAATCCACGTAAGTGGTAGAGAGGCGAAACAGCATATCCGATGCCTGCCCACCCTCCTCGAATATATCGGCTACCTTTCTATGAAACTTGTCAATGTCATCAAGCAGAATCTGGCTGTAGATTTCATCTTTACTTTTGAAATAAAGATAGACTGCCCCTTTGCTGAGCTCAGCCTTCCTGGCAATGCTTTCAACGGTCACGGATTTGAAGCCCTTCTCAAAAAACAATTTCCTTGCCGCTTTGAGGATGGCGCTCTTCCTGTTTTCTTTCTCCCGTGTTCTCCTTCTCTCAAATGCCAAGATGGGGGGCCTTTCCTCTCGAAACCAAAGACTGTTTTAGATGAAAATCAGGGGCTCAAATATTGGATCTGAACTCTGGTCATTATATGACCGTTGGTCACTCATAACACCATAATTTAAATGATGTCAAGAAAATAATCTAAGATAATTGGCTGCTGCTCCTGCCGGCAGGCTTCTATGTTAATGCATTGCTTTTAAGACATATTTGACTAATAAGAGCATCGATATGAGGCGAGGGCATAAGAGATTGTCCCGTAAAGCTGCTCTCAGGGTGGATTCATCGCCCAGGAAACAGTTTTGATGCGGCTATCCCGATCTTCGCCAAGCGAAATGTTAAAGCCGTTAAGAGACATTCAAGACCATACTTCATGCTCCTCCTGAAGTTTATGGAAGAAGCTTCAGCAAAGTACTTTGTCGGGCAACTGACTTCGGCTATGGTATGCCCTAACCAGATGATCTGAGCCAGCATCTGATTATCAAACACAAAATCGTCGGAATTTGCATCTAACGGCAACTCCTCCAGCAACTGTCTTGAAAAGGCGCGATAGCCTGTATGGTATTCAGACAGTTTTGCACCCATAAGAATGTTCTCCGCAAGCGTTAAGAAGCGATTAGCCACATATTTCCAAGGCGGCATCCCGCCTTTCAGCGCATAACCTCCCAGTATCCTCGAACCGAGGACGCACGAGTACAGACCATTTCCGATGAGGGCGGCCATGGCCGGAATTAACATCGGTGTATACTGATAATCAGGATGAACCATTATGACGATATCGCCACCCATTTCAAGCGCCAGTCTATAACATGTCTTCTGGTTCGCACCGTAACCGCGGTTGCAATCATGAATGCATACCTCTACATTCGGGAGGGTCTTCGCTATCTCGGCAGTATTATCCTGGCTTGCATCATCGACAAGGATAATCAAATCCACGATTCCCTGGGCCATAACATCGTCATATGTTCTTTGGAGGGTCTGTGCCGCATTGTATGCGGGCATGACAACTATCACCTTTTTCTCTTTAAACATTGTGTTATGCCGCCCCTCGTTTCAGCTCACATTATGCTCGATCTTACGGAATCTATCTATGCAGGACAACCAGTAAGTGTGGGAAATCCTCTGCCTCCGCCTCAGTGGTGAATCGGTTTTCTTTGGAGCGAACGGAGATTATTAATCGCATCTTCATAATTAGGATTCATTTTCAGAGCCTCTTGAAAATGTCCCATTGCCTCCTGATCCCTCCCTATACTTGCCAGCGCCAGCCCCAGGTTGTTATGGGTTACGGCATTGTCTTTGTCGAGTTTCAGTGCAATTTCATAGTAGCCTATGGCTTCTTCCGTCCTTCCCAGTTTTGCCAAGGCGCCAGCCATATTGCGATTTGCATAAACATAGTCTGGCCTTATTTTCAAGGCCTGTTGAAAATGTGCAATTGCCTCTTCAAACTTTCCTTTGCCTGCTAAAGCCACTCCCAGATTGTTGTGAGTCATCTCATCATCTTGCTTTATTCTTAATGCTTCCAGATAATAAACCATCGCTTCATCTGTCTTCCCCTGCCTCGCCAGGGCAATGCCCATATAGCCGTATGCTCCCGCGTATTCGGGCTCTAATTTCATAGCATTCGTAAAATGATAAACCGCCTCTTCAAATCTCCCTATGTCAGTCAACGAGATTCCGAGATTGTAATGGGCACGGGAATTCATGTCGGTCACCTGCAGCGCGTGTTTGAAGAGCGTAACGCCATTCTGCCAATAACGGACCTGCAGAATCGTACAAACCATTAAACTCGAAACGACCGCGGCTGAAGATATGACAAGAATAATCTTCCGCTGCGGCCATGCCCTGAGTAGATCGGGCACGCCCCAAGCAATAATAATAAAAAGACCAATCATGGGAATATAGGCATAACGGTCGGCCATAGCCTGTTTGCCCACCTGAATTAATCCAATGACAGGTACAAGAGTTCCTAAGTACCAAAGCCATCCTGCCAGTAAGTATCTATATCTGTGCGCAAGAAAAATTGCCAGGCCGGATATGACCGAGAGTAACAGGAGAGCTGAACTCATTTGAAATAAGCTAAATTCCCTTGAATAGGGATAAAAGACGGCGAGGTTCTTGGGCCAGAACATTTTCTCCAAATATCTTGCATAGGAAACAGCGGCATTGGCCAGGCGATCTCCCATAGGTAATTTATCAATGGAGATCGTAACGTCGCCATGAAGGCTGGAGAGGAATGTCACAACACCGACAATGACTGCCAGAATGAATAGCGGTAACTTTTCAAATACGAGACGAGGAAACATCTTCCACGAAGCGAGGCGACCCATTGGCCAGTAATCCAGAAGCAGCAAAGTAAATGGGAATGTGACAATCATCGGCTTCGACATTAGGCCCAGGGAAAAAGTCATGAGGATAAGACAGTACCTGTAGGGTGTAGGATGCTCCACGTAATAAGCATACGACCACATCCCAGTGAACCAAAAGAAGGTGCATAATACATTCTTTCGTTCTGAAACCCACGCAACGGATTCCACATTCAGAGGATGAACAGCGAAGAGGGCTGCCACGAGCGCGCTTTCCCACACTCTGCCGCTCACATGCTTCAGAAATAAATATAACAGTATTGAATTAGCGATATGAAAGATCACGTTCGTCCAATGATGTCCACCAACCTTCGCTCCGAACAATTGGTAGTCCAACATGTGCGAAACCCATGTTAAGGGATGCCAGTAGCCCGTATGGACATCTTTCACCGCCCACGAAAAGCTGTTCCACGTAAGTCCGGCTTTGACATACGGGTTTCCCGTTATATAGTCTATATCATCGAGAGAAATGAGGTCATAATGCCGTACCGGCCAGTATGCAACCAGGACAGCGAGTGAAACCAGGATACATATGAAGATATCTGGATGTTTCCTGAAATAATTATCTATGTGTCTATAACTGTTCGACGGCATTCTTATTCCACTGCGGTTATACAGGATCCTGCTACCATATACTAAATTATGGACATAATGGCGAGTGTTATTGCTTTGCCACTGTCAACAGCGCTAAGGGGAAGGCAGCAGGAAAACAGCTTAGGGCTCACAATTTTATGAATTTCGATTGTAAATCAAGGATTGGTTATGTTACATATTCGGTGCTGATTTGATTCAATAGCGAGCGCATACTACGCAGCTTGCTGGGGAGAGAGCTTCACCTAACATTTTTGAGTAACAGATCCATTCTTTAATAACCTTCTGCTAGGATGGTTGCTCTATGCTGAATAACAAAACCGTTGCCGTTGTTATCCCTGCCTACAACGAAGAGATACAGATTATTCACGTGATATCAACCATGCCGGAATTTGTAGACCGCATCATCGTGGTCAATGATTGTTCCACAGACAAGACTGCCGACCTTGTTTCCGATTACATATCAAAACAACAGTCTGCCGCCGAAACAGTGTTCAAGAGAAATAGACCTACGTTTACTAAGTATAACCAGGCAGAAGTGGTCCTTCATGAGATGGCGGAAAAAGAGATTGAGTATTATATTCCTTCTGAAGTGGCGAACAGCAAACCTGAGTCTGACAGAATCATACTGATTAACAATTTAATAAATGGCGGCGTAGGCGCCGCCATTGCCAGAGGATACAAATGGTGTCTTGATCATCAAATTCATTGCACTGCCGTTATGGCCGGCGATGGACAAATGGATCCTGGCGAACTGGAGTCTATTTGCCGCCCTGTGATCGAGGAAGGTATCGACTATGTGAAGGGCAATCGCCTCATCCACCGGAGTGCTTGGTTGGTTGTACCCAAGACGAGATATATCGGAAATGCCATTCTTTCGATACTGACAAAAATAGCCTCAGGATACTGGCACATCTCGGACACCCAATGCGGATACACCGCCATTTCATTAAATGCCCTGCAGGCCATCAGTATTCACGATATCTATCGCAATTACGGCGTGCCGAATGATCTACTGGTAAAACTCAACATCGCTCACTGCACAGTCAAGGAGATAGGCATCAAACCCATCTATAATGTAGGCGAACAGTCAAAGATGAAGGTCTCCAGGGTTATTCCGAAAATCTCCTGGCTTTTGCTTAAATCATTCTTCAAACGGATGTGGATCAAGTACCTCCTGAAAGATTTTCATCCACTTTTTCTATTGTACCATTTCTCCTTTTTGCTAGGCATCATCGCAATTCCTTATGCAATAAAAATCTCGAAGATTATCCTCTTTACCAGAGAAGACGTCTCCCCACTCACGATGCTGGCTTTCGCTTTTCTGTTTATCAGCTCTTCTCAGTCCCTCCTGTTCGCCATGTGGATGGACATTCAAGACAATGAAAGGTTGTATAAGTGATACTATGAAGAATCGTAAAGATACAGCTCTTCCCAATGTCGCTGTCATAGGCACAGGTTACTGGGGCAAGAATCTTGTCAGAAATTATGCAGAACTCGGTGCGCTCAAGCTGATCTGTGACAAGAGCGAGACACTCCTCGCCCAGTTAAGGAAAGGGAATCCTCAAATCGAGACATGCCTGGCTCTGAATGATGTCCTTGGCAGAGCCGATATTGCAGGAGTCGCCATTGCCACACCGGCAGAAACGCACTTCACCCTGGCAAGGGAAGCACTCCTCGCGGGGAAGCATGTCTATGTTGAGAAGCCTCTTGTCCTCTTGGAGAACCAGGCGGCCGAGCTGATAGATCTCGCCCAAGAGCAGGGACGTACGCTTATGGTCGGACACCTTCTCCAGTATCATCCTGCTTTCGTCAGACTAAAAGAACTTACGCGAGCGGGGGATCTGGGCAGAATCAATTACATCTATTCCCACCGTTTAAACCTTGGGAAGATCAGACGGGAGGAGAATATCCTTTGGTCTTTTGCACCCCATGACGTATCCATGATTCTCGCCCTGGCTGGAGAAGAGCCGGAAAGTGTATTCGCAACCGGCGGAAACTACCTTCACAGAAGAATCGCCGATGTGACCACGACCCACCTCGAATTCCCGTCCGGCCTGAAGGCTCATATCTTTGTATCATGGCTTCATCCTTTCAAGGAGCAAAAGCTCGTCGTGGTGGGCGAGCGAAAGATGGCTGTTTTCGATGACACGAGACCATGGAATGAAAAGCTTCTCATCTTTCCTCATGAGATTAACTGGCGAAATTATATCCCCGTGCCGTCTACAGCCACTCCGGAATATATCAGTGTGAGTGAGATGGAGCCCCTGAAGGTTGAATGCGAACATTTCCTCCACTGTATAGCTACCGACCAGTCCCCCATGACAGACGGCCGGGAAGGACTGCGCGTCCTCAGGATCCTCAACGCCAGTCAGCGATCTCTAAATGAACACGGTAAGAAGATCGAGATCAAATCTTCTTCTCAAGCAAAGACCATTGCACCGCCCGATCATGTCGAACCGGAGACAACCTATTACGTTCATCCAACTGCGGTTATCGACGACAATGTCTCTATCGGAGAAGGTACCAAAGTCTGGCATTTCTCCCATATCCTATCCAGGGCCGCCATCGGCAAAAATTGCAACATCGGTCAGAATGTCGTCATCGGTCAGGATGTTGTCATTGGGGATTCCTGCAAGGTCCAGAACAATGTTTCCATATACAAAGGCGTTACCCTTGAGGACAATGTCTTCTGCGGACCGAGCATGGTCTTTACGAATGTTTTTAACCCACGCGCTCATATCAGTCGTATGGGCGAATTAAAACCCACACTGATCAGGAAAGGCGCTACACTGGGAGCCAACTGTACTATTGTATGCGGTCATGCAGTTGGTCGATCTGCCTTTGTAGGCGCCGGCGCCGTCGTCACGAAGGATGTGCCTGATTATGCCCTGATGATGGGGAACCCGGCCAGACAAACCGGATGGATGTGCGAATGCGGCGAAAAGCTCCCCAAAAATCTGAAGTGCCCCGCCTGTAAGAAAAAATATGCGGTGTCAAAAAAGGGCCTGCGGGTCACGTGAAAAGGTTTTCATCGACGAAGGTGCTGTTTGTCGCCTTACGGGCGCTGCGGACGCGCCAGAGTTCCGATTTAAACGATTGACACGTAAGGTCTATTTTGTCTATAAGAGACTCATACTTAATTCTATGAGATACGGAGATGATTGAAGATAAAAAGATATTCATCACCGGTGGAGCCGGCTTCATTGCCAGCACGCTTATTTCCCGGTTGATCGAACATAACGAGATCGTCGTTTACGATAATTTCCGACGCGATACCCTGTCCGGCACAAGACATGCCAATCATAAAAATCTCCGCATCGTCAAAGGAAACGTCCTGGATTTTGAAAAACTTCTGGGTAGTATGAGAGGGGTGGATATTGTCGCACATGCCGCCGCAGTTGCCGGAATTGATACAGTGATCAAAAGCCCTACGGAAACGATGCGGATCAATATGATCGGCACGGCCAACGCCCTCGAGGCAGCAAAGCAGAATGGGGTGAAAGACCGTTTCGTTAATTTTTCCACCTCGGAGGTCTTCGGCAGTATGGCCTTTAAGCCCACCGAAGATTCAGATACGATCGCGGGGAGCGCCGGAGAAGCGAGGTGGACCTACGCAGTGAGTAAGGTTGCCGGAGAGCACTTAGCAATCTCTTACTTCAGGGAATTTGATCTGCCTGTAGTTTCCGTGAGGCCGTTCAATGTTTACGGACCGGGGCAGACCGGAGAAGGAGCGATACAGGTATTTATCAGGCACGCCTTGAAGAATGAAGACCTGGAGATACA
>Ga0335071_10005783_pt1 | contig 12811 bp, 10 predicted proteins | sample Lox_Sample_15_FD_206724 | JGI IMG/M metagenome (GOLD analysis project Ga0335071, IMG submission 206724) | Soil microbial communities from Loxahatchee National Wildlife Refuge, Florida, United States - Lox_Sample_1.5 | ecosystem: Environmental > Terrestrial > Soil > Wetlands | place: USA...
AGAACGAATACTGCAGCCGCAGGTCGTTCAGCATCGTGTTGTTCAGCGTCCAGGCGTCCGTCACCGCAATCTTCCGGTTGTGCAACGGCGAGTTCTGGTTGAACTGCGGAATGGTCGAGTTCACCGGAATGATGAAGTTCGCCTGGTTGAACAGGAACCGGCCACCCAACTGGTGCTTGCCGAATGTATAGTCGATGTTGGCCTGCGCGTCGTGCTCTCGCTGGTACAGCGGGCTCGTGATGATCAGGTTCCCTAGCGGGATCAGCGTGCCGTTCACCGTCGGCCACTGGCTCTGCGCAATGTCCGCCGCCGGCGCGACCGGGAAATTCTGCAGGATACCTAACACTTGCGGGTCCGCCGCCAGCGCCTTCAGTGACGCTAACCCGTCGGCCGTCGGCTGAATGAGCGGCGTCGGCGCTCCTTCGCCGTGCAGCGTCGTGTATTCGTACGCGCCGAAAATGAAAAGTTTGTTTTTGACGATCGGTCCGCCGATCGTTCCGCCAAATCGGTTGTTGTCGAAGGCAGGCTTCCCCGGAATCGTTCCTGCGGCGATCGCCGCAGCCGTCAAATTATCCAGGGCATTGAAGTTCCGATTCTGGTTGTACCACTCGCCCGAACCGTGCCAGTTGTTCGTGCCCGTTTTCGTCACGAGCGCGAATTGGCCTCCGGCCGAGTGCCCGTATTCGGCGCTGAACTGGTTCGTGGTCACGTTGAATTCCGCTACCGCGTCCGGAATTACCGTTGAATTGTTCCCGGTTACGCCCAGGTTGTTGTCGTCCACGCCGTCCACCGTGAAGTTGTTGTCGCGCGGCCGCGTTCCGCCCACGCTGCCGCCCACCCCCTGCGTGCCGCCCGGCGTCGCAATGACGTTCGGCGCGAGCACGGACAGGTTCAACGGGCTCCCGTTCAATGTCCCCGCCGCTGACGGCAGCTGCACGTCCTTCGCGTCGTATGTGTTGTTCAGCGAAGAAGAAGACGTCTGCACTTCCACCGCTCCGCTCGACACTTCGATGGTGTCCGACGCCGTGCCCAACTCCAGTTTCGCGTCGGCCACGTTGTCCTGGTTCGCCAGGACATTAATGTCGTGCTTCACGTATCCACGGAAGCCTTTCGCTTCAATCGAAACGCGGTACGGGCCCGGCAACAAACTCGGCAACGAATACGTCCCCGCCGATGTCGTCGTCACCTTCACCGCCACTCCGGTCTCTTCGTTCGTCACTGTCACTTCCGCGTCCGGCACCGCCGCGTCTTGCGGATCCAGCACCTGCCCCCGCAATGTGCCTGTCGTTTTTTGCGCCCTCGCGGGGTTCGCCGCGAGGCACACCAAACAAAAGATCGCTGCCGCGGCTGCGACGAGCCGCGCGCTCTTCCGCCAACTGAACACACGTGTACTGGTTCGCATGGAGCTATGTATTCCCCCATCCGTTTAGGATCGACTTCAGGAGCCGTGCACTCCCTCTGCTACGCTCGTGTTCGTTTGTGGGACAGCGTCCCGGATTCGAGCGAGTCAGCCCCTACGCTCTTCAATGCATGTCGGCAACCACTTCTGCCTCCCTACTCATCCCTCTCTCTTTCTTCAATTTGCGCCGTGACATTCTCGTTTACAAATGTCAACGCTCGATATTTCCGCAGCCTTTACCTCAATTACCTTCGGATATTTGTAGGTGCCCCCGCCTGCCCCGTGGAGATATTTCACCCAGCTCAATTTTCTCGAATCTTTTTAGCGACTTTTTTCGTAGATTTCCGTCTAGAAGGAGAAAGCGGGGTGAGATGCTGCAGGTAGGCGTGTCGTTGAAATCATTCCCTTGCGTGGCGAACTGTGCAGTGCCGCCGCGTTACTCGGTTGCGCACCAGCCGTTCACCGGTGCTTTGTCCCGCCGGTGCTCGTCTCTTTTGCCTCTAACGTTGCCGCCAACTCGGAAAGCTCGGCAAGTTCGTCTCTCAATTCCGTCCAATGCCTCAAACCGACTCCTTGGACGAATTGCTCTTGAATCCTCCGCCATAGCGGTATTGCAAGGCCCAGGGAGTGCTCCCCTTTCGGGGTCAGAGTTACGAACCGCTGGCGCATCGTCGAACGCTGAGAAACCGCCAGAAAGCCTTCTTTGCGCATCAGTTTCAGACTTCTCGCTAAGGTGGTCTGGTCGATGAACAGAATCTCCGAGAGCGCGTGGATCGGAATCGGCTGCTTTTTCGCAACCGCCACCAGAATTGCAAATTGCGTCGATCGGATACCCGATTCTTGCAGCGCCGCATCGTACAGCCGCGTGACCGCCCGTGCCGCCATCCGGAATCGGAACGCGGCGCAATACGCCGTACCATTCAAATTCATGTCGGGTAGCAAGGTTGGCATAGAACGCCTCAATTTCATTTGACTTGTATATGCATGTTAAGATATAACCTCTCTTATTGGCTGTCAACTTTCTCCGCTGTCCCGTCGGCGGCCTTTGGCGAGTGGAATACCGCTGGTGCTTTATCCCCGGTCGGTTGGTCAAAGGTGAGAACGATGAATACTCGGCCTATTGCGTTCGATAATTTCCAGGAGCAATCCTCTACTGCTCCACTTCCTCCTCCTACGTATCGTTACATTTGCTTCGGCCACTTTGCCTATGATCTTCGCCGCCAGGCTCTTTATCGCGAAGGCGTGTGCGTCAAGTTGCCGACCAAGGTCCACGAGATTCTCCTCGTCCTCGTCGAAAAGTCCGGTGAAATCGTCACTCGCGAGGATTTGCGCGAGCGCCTGTGGCCCGCCGACGTCCACGTCAACTTCGACGCGAACGTCAATACCACCGTCAACAAGCTCCGCCAGATTCTCGGCGACTCTCCCGACGAACCGGCTTTTATCGAGACCGTCCCTCGCCAAGGTTATTCGTTCATTGCCAAGGTCGAATACACCGATGTGCCGCCCCATGGCGCGATTCGCCCCAAGCCGCTTCCCGGCGCCTCCGCTGCTTCCCTTCCGTCGGTGGACGGTCATTCGTTCTTCGCCACTCTCCAGCAGTCGAAGTGGTTCGCCGCTGCGGCCGTGAGCCTCTTCTTGCTCGGCCTGTTTGTCGGCGCCACTGCCGTTTATCTCACCCTGCGCTGACCTTCAGCGCTGCTGCACGGTTTCGCGTCGTTCGCAAATATCGCTGAATCCTTGTCTGCGCCTGTGCGATGCTGTTCATCACAGGCTATGTCGGCCAAGGTCTTTTTGCTCTCGTTCCTCGCAGCCTTTGGTGTCCCTCTGGCCTCACAGCACTCCGCCCCGGCAACAGTCGTCTTGCCAGTCGAAGTTCTCGGCGACGATGGCACGGTCGTTCCCCGGACACTCACGCTCGACTCCGCACAGAGCGCCGCCGCGGTTTCGCTCTGGTTGAAGATCCACGGCGTGCGCTACCCGCAACAGGCCAGCCTGCAGTGGAACGACGGCCCGTGGATCCCTCTCGACAACTCCACCGCTCAAATCAGCGGCCCCGCCAAATCCTACGGTGGGATCGGCGGCGCCTTCTCCACGTTTGAGTTACAGATCCCTCTCCCCGGTCACTCCGCCGTTCCTGGCGACAACACGATTCACTTTCGCTTCAACCAGTCGGACGGCCTCTCCAGCGGTTATCGCGTCCTCGCCCTCAACGTGTTGGACGCCGCTGGCGAAAAGCTTCTCCCTCCCGAGCAGTTTCGTGTCGACTCTCCCGAACAATGGACCCCGCCCCATCCCGACTCACTTTCCATCGAAGCTGGACGCCAACTCTGGAACTCCGCTCCGTTAACCGAAAACGCCCTCGCTCAGAGCCGCCGGATTCAGGCGCGCTGTGCCGATTGCCACGCTCGCGACGGTCGAGACCTGAAATACTTCAACTATTCCAACCTCAGCATCATCGTCCGGTCGCGCTTCCACGGCTTGACCGCTCTGCAGGGCGAACAAATCGCCAGTTACATTCGCTCTTTACCCGCTCCTAATCCAGGCCGCCCATGGAACCCTCCCTACCAGCCCGGTCCCGGCCTCGATGCGCAGCCGGTCTCCCACTGGGCGGCCGGTGCTGGGCTCGACGCGGTCTTGCAAAACGACGCGGCTTCGCTCCCCTTCTTCGTCTCCGGCCATGCAGCCGCCTCCGCCGATCCGGAGCTCGTCCGGGCAATCACTCCGAATCTCTTCCGGCCCGACGGCAATCTCAACGCCCGCGAGATCCCCCTTTCGCTTCCGCTCCCCGATTGGAACCAGTGGTTGCCGCGAATCCACCCCAAGGATGCGTGGGGGACAGCATTCACCGAAAGCAAATTCGCTTCGCTCCTCGACGGCGCAACACTGGCCTCCAACCGCACTTCCCTTCGTCGATCGTTGCAGAGTTCCGCCAACAATCTCCGAGCTGTGCTCCCGCTCTTTGCTCAATGGTCTCAGGCGCGCCGAACGTTTCTCTCCCAGCAAATCAAAACCAATGGCGACTGGTCCGCCGAAAAAACGAGCAAGATTTACTCTACTCAGCTCTGGCAACTCGTCAAGACTTGGGAACTCATGCACGAGTTCGCCCTCGAGGACCGCGGCCAGGAACTTTTCGGCCCCGCCGCCGATTCCCGCACGTGGTGGACGAGCGTCGCAACCGATACCGCGCCCGCAGCAACCCACATTCCCGGCGGCTCCTTCGGCGTGAATGGCAGCGCGCTGAACAACGAATACTTGAACGCGGCTTGGTACCAACTCCAGATTATTCTCAACAGCGGCACGCACCGCCGGCGCGATCGCCAGCCTGTCGATTGGGTCTACACCATCTCCGAGTATCGCGACCTTTATCGTGAGACCCGCGAGCCCGAACCCCTCCGTCTTCTCATTGCCGTCACCAAGGCTCTGCAATCCTCCGATCCACGCATTGGCCCTCAGGATTACCGCCAGGGCTGGCGCCCTGAACAGAACATCGACCCGCGCATCCTGGTCGATCCCAATTGGGCGCCGATGTTCAAGCCCTTGTCGCCCGACGTACGCCGCGCCGTCACCAACTCTCTCCTTCAGGCTTGGCTCGACAAGAACATGCAGTATCCCCTCACGCAATACCTCTCGCTGCCTGTTCCTCCGCACTATTCCAAATCCCTTTACGGAGATCCCGACATCAGCGGCGGCAAGGCGTGGCTCGCCCTCGATCAGTTCCGTGCCGCAGGCGTCTCCCCGGATCTGCTCCAGCAACTTCAAGATTGGGGTGCCGCCTACACGGACCGTGCCGCCCGCCTCCAATACTGACGAAGTCTCCTCTGTAGGGGCGGATTCTTGCTCGGAACGAAGAGAAGGGTTACGCCGACTGCTGTTTCGCGGGCTCCCCTGCAATATTTGCCCCTCTGATTCGTCTTCATCTATAGATGGATCAGGCGCTCCCCATTAGTCACATGGCCAACGACCAGGATCGACGCATCTCTGCCGCGGTTGCCCACGAACAGGCTCGCCTGCGCAACTTCATCCGCCGCCGCGTCCCCGATCCCCTCGATGCCGAAGACATCCTCCAGGACGTCTTCGCCGAACTGGTCGAAGCGTACCGCCTGATGAAGCCCATCGAGCAGGTCGGCGCGTGGCTCTTTCGTGTCGCTCGCAACCGCATCACCGACCTCTTCCGCAAGAAAAAGCCGGAGGCGCTCGCCGATCAGCACGCCGTCAACGCCGAGGGAGAAACGCTTCTGCTCGAGGATTTGTTGCCGTCCAAAGAAGCCGGGCCGGATGCCGCTTATGCTCAATCCGTCCTGCTCGAAGAATTGGAAGACGCGCTCGACGAACTTCCCGCTGATCAGCGCGAAGCCTTTCTCGCTCACGAAGTGGAGGGCCGCAGCTTCAAGGAATTGGCCGCTGCAACCGGTCTCTCCGTGAACACACTGCTCTCCCGCAAGCACTACGCGGTGCTTCATCTCCGCCGCAGGTTGCGCGCGATCTACAACGAATTTGGCAACGCCAAAGGTAGGTGAACTATGTCATTCGAAAGCGGAACCGCCGAACGTAAAACCCGCAAGATCGTCAAGATCATCATCATGGTCCTGATCTTCATGCCCCTCGCTCTGTTCGTCTTTGGCGAGATCATTCTCCATCTCTGGAACTGGCTCATGCCCGCGCTCTTCCACTTGCCCTCCATCACCTTCTGGCAGGGCCTCGGTCTCCTCGTCCTCAGCTGGCTCTTCTTCGGCGGACTCCGCGGCGGCGGACCGCGCTCCGGCTATCGCCGCGACTGGCGCCATCGCATGCGCGAGCGGTGGGAATGCATGTCCCCGGAAGAACGCGAAAAATTCCGCGAATGGATGCAATCCCACGGCCAGGCCTGACCGCAGGCCCAACCACTCCCGGCTAACCGTCGGGCCATCCATCACATCTATCCGCACCGAACTCTGATACTCTGTCTCGCTCCTCAGAGGCGACTCATGTCCTACTCCTACATCATTCTTGGCTCCGGCCGCCAAACCACCGCTTCCGCGTACGATCTCGCACGATTCGGCAGCGCACAAAAGATCACACTCGCGGACGCCGATCTTTCCCGCGCTCAAACCGCCGCCGACACCGTCAATCGTCTCGTCGGACTCCCGGTGGCCCACGCGCTCGCCCTCGATGTCCGCGACGAATCTGCTGTCCGCCAGGCCCTTACCGGTCACGATGTCGCCCTCAGCGGCGTCCCTTACTTCTTCAATCTTGCCCTCACCAGGATCGCCATCTCCGCCGGCATCTCCTTCTGCGATCTCGGCGGTAACACCGACATCGTCCGTCAGCAGCACTCTCTCGACGCCGACGCCAAGCGTGCCGGCGTGCGCGTTGTTCCCGACTGCGGCATGGGTCCGGGCATGGGCAACACTCTGGGTTTCTACGCCATGAGCCTCCTGGACCAGCCCGAGCACGTTTACCTTTTCGATGGCGGCCTTCCCCGCAATCCTCAGCCTCCCTGGAACTACCTCTGCTCCTTCAGTATCGAAGGCCTCACCAACGAATACTTCGGCGGCATCACCATTCTCCGCGACGGCAAACCCGTCCACGTTCCTTGCTTCACCGAACTCGAAATGATCGACGTCCCGCCCCTTGGCGAGCTCGAGGCCTTCATCGTCGCCGGAGGCGTCTCCACCGCCCCTTGGACTCTCGAAGGCAAACTCAAAACGTATCAGCTCAAGATTCTTCGCTATCCCGGCACCTTCGCGCAGCTCAAGGCTTTCCATGATCTCGGCCTCTACGACCTCGACCCGGTCGAAGTCGATGGCAAAGAAGTCATTCCCCGCCACCTCTTTCACAGACTCTACGAACCGAAAGTCACCGCCGACGTGGTCGATGACGTCTGCATCATCCGCGCCGTAGCCGAGGGCCTCAAAGCCGGTCGCAAAACCAAGGCCGTCGTCGAAGTCGTCGACTACTACGATCCCGCTACCGGCTTCACCTCCATGCAGCGCACCACCGGCTGGCATCTCTCCATCGTCGCGTCGCTCATCGCCCAGCGGAAAACGCCGGTCGGCTCCATCCCCCTCGAACTCGCCGTGCCCGGCAGTCTCTTCGTCGACGAGGCCCGCCGCCGTGGCTTCAAAATCACCGAGCGCCTCGCCCCTGCTTGATTTCAGGCGGATGCCAACTCCTGCTGTCTTCTTTTCTTTTGTACCCAGATCCACGCCAGCACGATGCACAGCACCGTGTAGTTCGCCGCCATGAACCACCGCCCCTCCCATCGAATTCCCTGAAATCCATAGCTGGAGACCGGCCACAAGAAATGCACCGCAAACATTCCCTGGTGCGTGAAGATGTCAATCAGAATGTGCAGCGCCCAACCCAACATTTCCAGAACCGGCCGCCCGCGGATCGCCCACACGAATCCGAACACAATGCAGAACACCAGCAAGCTGTGGCTGCCGTGATACAGTTGCCAGGCAAACTGAAGCCGCTTCGCGCTCACCGGGTCCGGCATCAACGAGTGCGTCGTTCCCGTCGCATACCACCAGATCCGCAGCATCGCTGGTATCGTGAATGTGAACAGGTCCGGAAACACTCCCCAGAACGCCGCCCAGCCCGCGTGCAGCGGCTTTCCTGCTTTCTCACCGGCAACCTTCGCCGCAACTCCCGTCCACAGCGCGTGCGCAACTATGTCCATCGAAGGAAAGCTGCGACCGAAACCCTTTCAGTCGTCTCCGATCGCTATCCTACAATCGCCCTCCGTTCACACTTCGTGCTCCTGGTCACATGGGGCTTCGTCCCGAAATCCGAATGCGTGTCCAAGTTCCCCTGGTGCAACGAACCGGACACACACGACTTCAAGCCGAAATCTGCCGTGATTTCCTGGTGTCTAATGGTTCTAGAGGCGCGAACGCAACAAGACTATGAAATCCTGGAAGGACCGCGTTGTCCTGCTTACCATCATCTTCTTGGCCGTCTCTTTTCTGGTCTTTTTCGTCGCAGGTTATACCGCGCTCTACTGGGCTTGGGCCCGCTCCAATCTTCAAGCGGCCCAATCTTACTTAACCTGGGCTCGGAATTCTGGGGCGCTCGCCATCGCCTGCGCCGCGGTGGCCCTGGGCATCCTGTTTTCAACAAATACTTTCCCACTCGCTGCCAATACCCGCCTTCTGCTTTCGCTTCTCGTCACCATCACCATTGGTTTCTTTGCGGAGTTCAGAAATGAAGGAAAGTTCTATTTCAAAGGGCTCCACCATTTTTTCGGCCCGGCTACATGGATCCACAAAGCGCTGAATCACCTCGGTCCTTCGCTGGGCGATTTTCTGTACCGGATGGAATACTCTCACTGGAACGATTTCTTGATGGGACCGGCAATTGTGAGCGTTCTGTTTCCTCTTGTTGGCTTCAGAATCTACAAGTCCACCTGGAATCAGCGCCACACTCTGCCCGGTGCCTCCACTTACGACAGTTCTAACGACCTTGACCAAGCAATGCGATTTGCCCGGATTCTCATGAATGTCGGGCTCTTCTGGTTTTTCTGCATGGCATGGGCGGAGAAGGCGGGTTATATCGCTAACCTGCATTCCAGCGACGAATTTGATCTGCCTTTTGAGTTTGGTGGGACCATACTGGGATTCTGGATGGCGCGCATCTTGACCCAACCGTTCGACCAGCCCTCCGAGAACTTCGAATCCACATTCGCCATCGACTTTTTGTCCTCGGGCGTGATCGGTCTCTTGTACACGATCATGGTCAGCCCGTTGACACAGAGTCTGACCGGAGCCGTCGCGCATGCTTTGTATCCCGCGGTTCCTCCTTCGCTCGAAATCCCGGAATACACGCCCTTCCAAAGGCATCTGCGTCCGCTCGAGCTCCTTCTGCTTGCCGTTGCGACGTGGTGGTGTCTCAACCGATCCTCGAAGCCGGAGGAGATGACAGTGCTCGGCAGCCCCTCCGAAGGAGTCGATCGCAATTCCCAATGGCTCGTGCCAAAGACCGCAGCCCTCGTCTTCGCCGTAATAACCGGTTATCTGGTAGTTCTCTCCATAATGCTCTCTCTAATGGAGCCGCAAGGGCTGGGTTGGACAATCGCAACCGCCGGAATCGGCTTGGGCGTCGGAACGGCCGCGTTCTTGTTGTCTAGGCGCGCATGGCAGAAAGGCCTAACCGGGCTCCTCGACGAAGGCGCAGACACTCAGCGTAACCGGCCCTAATCACGGGCAACGCAGCAACTCAGCCATCGAAGCCTATGTGCAAACCGATCTTTTCCTGCTCTTCGAAAATACCCTTCTCGGTCCGCCGCAGAGTCCGTCGCTTGGCCCTGAGCCCAATCTAGGGGACATTCATTTTTACTGACACTCGGTAACGTTCGTAGTTGCTGTAGCGATGCTCATTGCGGAACGCCTGCCCATTGAACACCGCATAAACATCCACTGACTTTGGCAGCCAGAGTGCCTCTTCGACGTCCGGGAGCCTGACCTCGTCAAAAGTCACTTCCGTCGTCTGTCGAGTTAACCCGACGTCCGCGGGCGGCCCGAGCAAGTCTGTCCGGAGCCGGATAATCTGGAAGCTGTCCTGGTCTACCCACGCAATCCCTTGAACAAACGCCGAGTCCGCCCCCCAGCTCCCACTTACAGATTCGGCTATCGTCGTGTGGCCGGGTCGTTGCGCGAAGGCTACGACATACGTGTTTCGCTCACCGATCTTTCCATCACCCAAATATACAAACGTGGACTCTGGCTGGTGCGCCGTTGAGAAGTAAATGCACTTGAGCGCGAACCCGAATGTGATGGAGTACTTTCTGGCCGCTCCTCTCTGCGTTACAGGCTTTCCCTCGGCGTTAGCGCGGAATTCTTCAAATCGCGGTGGCTGCTCGTCGCGGTGAACCACAATCAGATAGTTGTACTGGAAATCCTGGGCCTGAACCCGATGTTTCTTGCTGAGTCTTTCCTGCTTGACCTCTTCATGCGCGGCCAGGTTTGTGACGTCACGGAAAAACTCGTCGACTCGCGCCCCGGTCTTCTTCAGAACGGCAGTTAGTGCCTGCTGGCTCGGCGCGGGGCGAACCGTCCTTAGTTCAGGAATGTGCTCGACAAGCTGCTCGAACGGCATCTCGAGGTAGGGGTGGCCACTTGTATAGAAATTCAATTCCTCGCCGTCTGCGCTTTGGGAATCAGCGCATGACGGCCACATCCACAATGCGGATGTAGTCAGGCCAGCCAACAGGACAAATCTTCTCCACGAGACGAATCGAAATGCCGTGCGTATGCGGCTCAATCTCAGAATGAATGACAGAGACGACATTGGACTTCCTGGCGTATGGCGTTCTTCCTGGATGCTCTGACAAAAATATACGCCTGGTCCGACGAACGGCACATGGCCAGCCCGAGAGCGGACCGCGCTTCTCTTGAACCGAGGACGTCACCGCATCGCCGATTCGCCCCGCCCAAGCAGACCATACCGCCTCAACATCACCAACCAAAGTGCGACGCCGCCAATAAACAGCACCAAGAATAACGGAAACACCGACCACTGCGTCTTCACGACAAACTGCTCGAGGTGGAAATACGGTTTGAGATACGCATTGCGCAGCAAATCTCTCACCACCGCCATACAGGCAATGACAACCGCCATCACTCCGCCGACCGTATACGCTCCCGCCCGAATGTCCTCTTTGTGCAGAGCGTTTGACATCAGGACAATGCCCGCCACCCCTCCCGCAAATCCGATTCCCAGAAGCGCCACGGCTAACGGCGTGTGCCCCAGAAACAGCTTCTGCAAATCGCGCGGCAGGCTCAGCAGGAACCATACGCCGATCACGAACTGCGCCATCGTCGCGTACAAGAACGCCTTGCCCCCGAACTGGAACAAGTACCTCGCGTAGCTCGCATCCTTCTTCCTCTTTGCCAGCGCCAGAAACACCAGCAGCAAGCCACCCACCGCGATTGCCGCGGTGAAGAAATGCAGGAATCGCGGAATCAGCGTTGGCTCCGACAAATTCAGATTCCACCCGCTCGTCCTCGCAAAATAGATCGACTTCCATCGCGAAGGCCTCTGGCTCAAACTGAAGTTGTTGCTGTAGATGAACCCAATCGCGAAGACGAGCAGTACACTCACCAGCAGCACCGAACGCCCTTTCCCTGTTTCGCCCCCGCTCTCGAACGACACGTAATAGAACCCGTAGTACGCAATCGTCAGAAACACCAGCACCAGAAACCACGGCCAGGCCAGAAGCACCGACGACGTGTAGAAAAATTGCCCGTACAACACCTGTACGAAAAGCAGCGGCGCGATTCCCAGCGTGATTGTCGCCGGCAAGAGCACCGGTAGCTTTTTCGCCAGGTCGGTCGCCATGCGATTCGCGTGCTCGCTGTTTCCGCCACGGAAGCGAGCTATCAGCGCCAGCACCGCACCACCCAGCATAAAATTCATCGCCAGAATGTGCAGAACGAACGTCACCAGCAGCAGAACCTTGAACACCCAGAACGGCGCCGGCAGGGGATTTGGATCGAGGTTCGGAATCAGGTTTGGTTCCATGGCTTTACTTTCCTTCCTTCCTGGCCGCAGGCCTGCCATTTCCATGTCGCTGCGTATTGACCCATTGCGCCAGCGCCATGCGTTCCGCCTCAGACAACTTCACATCAGGCATTCGCGGAAACAGGCCGGGCAGGTCTTTCAGGACGTCGCTCGCCACCGCTGGATCCTCAGGCAGCACTGCAAACAACGGATCGTCGGCGCTCCGCTTGTGGCACATTCCGCAATTCCGTTCGTACACCGTCTGGCCATCTCGGCTCGCCACCGCCGCGCTGTCCGGTATCGGTTGAACCGAACTGAGAAACGCCGCCAGCGCCTCCCGCTCCGCGTCCGTCCCCGCAAAGGGCGGCATCACCCCGTTATGCATCAGGTCCAGTCCGCCCAGCATTCCCTGAATCCGGTGCTGGTCCCATTGCCGCAGAGCGATGTATCGTTTCAGCCCTCGATAAGAATCCGTTGTGTGGCAACTCTCGCATTCCACCCGGAACACCTCGCGCCCCACGACGACCCGATTCTCCGCTGTCACCGTCCGCTCGCGGACCCACTTTGCGCTTTGTAAGACGCCCACTTCATTCATCTTGTCGACGTTGAACCCGCCATCCCCTGGCATCGCGTTCGCGTAGATCGAATTCGCGTACAAGTAATTCCCGATTATGTACGGCTTGCGGATTGCTTCCCGCACGAACTCAAACGACCCCATCGTCCCCAGCGCCGCCAGCGCCAAGAGCATACTGAACGCCAGGTGTAGCCGCCTTGGCCAAATCAGCGCCACCAGTGCCAGCGCGAATGTCACGCCCAACAGCGGCACAGCCAGCGCCGCAAAGTGTGTACCTGTCGGCATCGGACCTCGCGCGCTCGCCCAAATCTCCGCCGGAATTTTCCGTATGTACCACCAGCCCAGAGCCGGCAGCACCG
>Ga0335071_10005785_pt1 | contig 12809 bp, 9 predicted proteins | sample Lox_Sample_15_FD_206724 | JGI IMG/M metagenome (GOLD analysis project Ga0335071, IMG submission 206724) | Soil microbial communities from Loxahatchee National Wildlife Refuge, Florida, United States - Lox_Sample_1.5 | ecosystem: Environmental > Terrestrial > Soil > Wetlands | place: USA: Florida...
GACCGGGGTGACGCCCTTCTTCAGGAGGATGTTGCCGTACTTGGCGGTCTCGCCGGTCATCACCACCGCGAAGGCCTTCCCGGCGCGCTCGTAGAAGGCGAAGCGTTCGACGCGGGCGATGGGCGGGGTCCCGGGCGCATGGCGGTCGATGGCGACACGGTAGGCCGCCTCGACCGCGGGGTCGAGGCGGTCGCCGGGAACCGCCTCCATCATCACGACCGGCGCGTCGACGTAGGGGTCCAGCTCGAAGAGCGGCAGGATCGCGTCGAGGAGGGCCGGGATGGGCAGGCCGTCGGCGCGGAGGACGGGGACGCCCAGCGAGTGGCCGGGGAAGTGTGCGTCGGCCAGCACGATCTCGTCGCCGTGGCCCATGCGGTAGAGGACGGCCAGCAGCTCTGGAGAGAGCAGCGGTGAGAGCCCCTTCAGCATCGGCCTAATCCTCCCGCCGCGGGCGGTACTTGACGACGTAGACGACGCCGATCACCAGCAGCAGCGCTCCCCACCAGACGCCGACGTGCAGGCTGGCCAGCTCCACCGCCGGCGGGTGGACGAGGCCGTAGAGGCCGGCACCCAGGATGAGCACGCCGTAGAGGGCGAGCAGAGCGCCGATGAAGAACCAGATGGGAATGCCGTGCCCGGGCATGGCGCCTCCTACCAGAAGATGACGTTGACCGCGACCAGCACCAGCGTGACGACCGTGGCCCACAGCGCCGGCCTCTGGTACCAGGGAGCCGGTCCTTCGTCCGGTCGTGGTGTCAGGCCGTAGACGAGGTTCCGCAGCTCGGCCTCCGGCTTCGGCCGGGTGAACAGGCTGACCAGCACGGTGACCACCACGCAGACGACCAGCGACCACCAGCCGCTGTACATGTTGACGGCCATGGGCTTGGCCTTGCGTGAGCGGGCGATGTACCGCGTGTGGTCGGGGTTGAAGCTCGCCGGCGCGAAGCGCTGCGAGACCTCGCTGACGGCGAGCCGCACACCGGGCCGCAGCACCACCTCCACCCCTTCGACGCCGAACCGCGCCGGACGGCCACCGACCGTGACCTGCGGGGCCAGCACCTGGACGGGGGTGGCACCCTGCGGCGTCGCCGTCGCCGGCGGCAGCGCCAGCGCCGTCGTGACCGGCGTTCCCTGCACGCTCACCGGCGCGGCGAAGACGGCGACGGCGACGTTCAGCGCCTCGACCCGGCCGCTGTCGACGACGACCCGCCGCAGCGCGCCCGTCTGCGCGTCCTTCTCCAGGGAGACCGTGCTGCCCTCGGCCAGCGTGACCTTCGGCTGCGGCCGGTAGCCCTCGGGGAAGGTGTGGACGTAGGTCCACATGCCGATCGAGGCCACGATCGCGGTGACGAAGCCCCAGAAGCCGCCGGCCGGGGTGGCGCGCTTCCACAGCATGCCCAGGATCACGGTCCCGAACAGCGGCACGATGAAGAAGAAGACCAGCACCTGCAGGAACTCGAGGATGTTCGAGAACCACAGCAGCGCGTAGGCGGCTGCGATCGAGATCAGCACACCCAGGATCGAGCACCAGCGGCCCATGGCCAGGTAGTGCCGGTCGTCGGCGTTCCGCCGGAACAGCGGCTTGTAGACGTCGTAGGTCCACACGGTGGCGAAGGCGCTGACGTTGCCGGCCATCCCCGACATGAAGCCGGCGATCATGGCGGTGACCCCGAGACCCAGCAGCCCCGGGCCCAGGTACCGCCCCATCAGCAGCGGCAGCACGTCGTTGAAGGTGTAGTGGGTGATGCGGGCCCGCGGGTCGCTCTCCGGCACCAGCACCAGCGGCGAGCCGTCGGAGGCGTAGAGGACGGCGAGGCCGAGGAGACCCGGCAGGGTGACGATGAGCGGGACGCACATCTTGAGCGCGGCCCCGATCAGCGTCCCGTTCTGGGCCGAGCGCAGGTCCTTGGCCACGATCACGCGCTGCACCTGCAGGAAGTCCGTGCACCAGTAGCCGAAGCTGACCGCGAGGCCCAGGCCGAACACCATGCCGAACCAGTCGATGCCCATGGGGTTGGAGTCGAAGGATCCGAGGTTCCGCCACAGGCTGGTGAAGTCGGCGTGCTGCACGGTGGGGTGGATGATCGGCGCGTTCCTCTGGATGGCGCGGATCATCCCGTTCCAGCCGCCCGCGGCGACCAGGCCCAGGATCGGCACCAGCAGCGTCCCCAGCCAGATCAGGAAGAACTGCAGCACCTCGTTGAAGACGGCCGAGAGCAGCCCGCCCAGGGTGACGTAGACGGCCACCGTCAGCGAGGAGATCCAGATGCTCAGGTGGATGTCCCAGCCCAGCAGCAGGTTCAGGATCTTGGCCATCGCGAACATGCTGGCGCCGCTCACCATCACCGTCAGGAAGGTGAAGGAGATGCCGGCGACGCTGCGCGCCCCCTCGCCGTAGCGCAGCTGCAGGTAGCCCGGCACCGAGTGGGTGCGGCTGATGTAGTAGAACGGCATCATCACCACGGCCAGGAACAGGATGGCGGGGATGGCGCCGATCAGGTAGGCGTGCGCGCCCAGCATCCCGTACTGGTAGGCCATGGCCGACCAGCCCATGGTCTCCAGCGAGCTGAGGTTCGCGGAGATGAAGGACAGCCCCGCCACCCAGGCGGTCATCTGCCGCCCGGCCATGAAGAACTCCTCGCCGGTGGTGGCGAAGCGCCGCAGGTACACGCCGATCGCGATCACCGCCGCGAAGTAGACGGCGACGATCACGAAGTCGAGGGGGGTGAGGGTCAGCAGTCGGGTCATCGCCCGGCCGCCGCCTTCACCATGCCGCCGATCGCGAAGGCGACCGCGTGGTCGCAGGGCGCTCTCTCGGGCAGCACGATCTTCAGGCCGTCCGCGTCCTGGGTCCACTCGAGGCGGCCCTCGTGGCCGAGCAGGCGCACGTCGGTGACGCGCCCGGCGGCGGTGCCCAGCGCCCGGATGACCGGCGGCTTCTGCGGCCAGCCCAGGACGAACGCGTAGAGCGTGTCGCCCTTGGTGGTGAAACGCACGTCCTCGGCCGTGAAGGCGGCGTCCTCCTTGAACGCCCCGCCCTCGGCGCGCACCGGGCCCTCGCCGTAGGTCGTCCAGGGCCGGGTGCCGTAGATCGCCTCGCCGTTGATGGCGATCCAGTCGGCGAGCTGCGGGAGCATCTGCTCGACCTCGGGGTCGAGCGTCCCATCGGGCCTCTGCACGATGTTGATCAGCAGGTTGCCGTTCTTGCTGACGACGTCGACCAGCATGTGGATCACCCACCTCACCGGCCGGTACTTCCACTCGCGGTTGTAGAACCAGTCGCCGATCGAGGTGTCCGTCTGCCAGGGGTACGGGCTGATGCCCTTCTGCACGCCCCGCTCGAGGTCCTCCACCCACTTCCCGTTCGACGGCTGCTTGCAGGTGTAGACGACCTCGGGTCGGCCGCCATGGCGGGCCGCGGAGCTGTTGTAGAGGTGCGCGATCAGGCTGCGGCCGACGTCGTTCCCGAAGGGCACGCCGCCGTCCGTGTAGAGCAGGTCCGGCTGGTAGTGGTCGACCAGGTCCTGGATGCGCGCGAACCACTCGCGGTGCCAGGCGGGGTTGGTGCTGTACCAATCCTTGTCGCCCGCCGCCGCCGGCGGGTGATAGAGGTCCTGCCACCGCGGGTCGGCGCCGTCGTACGCCACCCCCGCCAGGGGGCCCGTCTTGTCCGAGCCGTGGCTCTCCTGCCACCAGGTGAAGCTCGCGCCCAGGTGCTCGGAGACACCGAAGGGCAGCCCTGCCGCCAGAGCCGTCTTCTGCCACTCGCCGACGACGTCGCGGTGCGGGCCCATCTGCACCGCGTTCCAGCGGTGGAAGGTCGAGTCCCAGAGGTCGAAGTTGTCGTGGTGCACGCCCATGCTGACGAAGTAGCGGGCGCCGGCCTTCTTGTAGAGGGCCATCAGCCGGGCCGGGTCCCACTTCTCGGCCTTCCACAGCGGGATGACGTCCTTCCAGCCGGACTTCGAGGGGTGGCCGTAGCGCTCGAGGTGGTCCTGGTACTGCTTGTGGCCCTGGCGGTACATGTGGCGCGCGTACCAGTCGCCGAACATGGGCACCGACTGCGGCCCCCAGTGCGCCCAGAAGCCGAGCTTGGCGTCGCGGAACCAGTCGGGGTAGCGGTACTGCGCGAGCGAGGCGTCGGTCGGGGCGAAGGGGCCCTTCGCGATCACCAGGGGCGCATCAACAGGAGGGAGCGGGGTGCGAGCGGCGGGAGGGGGCTCCGAGGCGAAAGAAACAACGGATGAGAGGAGGAGTGAAGCAACAACGACGGAACAACGGACGGACATCCGTCGGCGCGCACGACGGGCGCCTCCGAATTGCGGGGCGTCCCGCAATAGCGTCACTGCACGATTCGTCCGTCGATGTCCCATAGATCCTCCCAGCCCCGAGCCCCGGGCCACAGGAAAACCTGCCCCTTGATGAGACGGCAGTTGCGGTCGATGCCGGCGATCGTCTTCATGTCCGCATCGGTCAGCGGGGTGCTCACCGCCGCCTGCAGGTTGGCGAGGTAGTGCGCGCGGTTCACCGAGAACGGGATCACCACGTGCCCGCGCCCGATCCCCCACTTCAGGCAGACCACCACCGGGTGCACGCCCAGCCGCTCGGCGATGGCCACGATCACCGGGTCCTGGGTGTCGACGGTGTCCTCCGGCGTGCGGTCGCGCTCCGGACGCCCCGGCGAGCCGACGGGCGAGTAGCCGATGGGGACGAGCTCGTGCTCGACCACGTAGCGCAGCAGCGCCGGCTGCTGGAAGTGCGGGTGCAGCTCCATCTGGTTCGCGACCGGCCGGATCTCCGCGTCGCGCAGCAGCAGCTCCAGCTTGGCGACGGTCATGTTGGAGGTGCCGACGTGCCGCACCAGCCCGCGGCGGACGAGGGCCTCCATCTGCCTCCAGGTCCGCAGGTAGCTCTCGTGCACGTAGGGCCGGGCGTCGGGCGAGCGCGCGTTCACGTCGCAGCCCGGCGGGTGGTAGTTGGGGAAGGGCCAGTGCACGAGGTAGAGGTCGAGGTAGTCGAGCTGCAGGTCGCGCAGGCTCTGCTCGCAGGAAACGGCCACCTGGCCTTCGCCGTGCCTGTCGTTCCACAGCTTCGAGGTGATCCACAGCTCCTCGCGGCGGACACCCGACCGCCGGACGTCCTGCAGCGCCCGGCCGATCGCCGCCTCGTTGCCGTAGACGGAGGCGCAGTCGAAGTGGCGGTAGCCGACCTCGGCCGCGCCGCGGACGGCATCCGCCACCGTCTCGGCGTCCACCTGGTCGGAGCCGAAGGTGCCCAGGCCGACCACCGGGATCGAGGCACCCGAGCGCAGCCGCTTCCTGGGCACGAGGCCGGGATCGACCCCCGGAACGAGACCCTGCTGCCGCATGCGATCCCCCTATCGTTCGCCGGTCGGGACCGCTCCGGAGCGATCCCTATCCAGCACCTCCCGGATCTTGGCGGCGAGCGCAGCGGGAGTGAACGGCTTGGGAAGGAAGGCCGTGTCCGCGTCCAGCTCACCGTGGTGGACGATGGCGTTGCTGCTGTACCCGGACATGTAGAGGACCCTGACCTGCGGGCGCAGGGCCCTCACCTGGCCGGCGAGCTCGCGGCCACCCGGTCCGGGCATGACGACGTCGGTCAGCAGGAGGTGGATCTCCCCGGCGTGGTTTCGGCAGACCGCGAGGGCGTGGGCCGCGTCACCGGAGGCCAGCACCGAATACCCCTGGTCCAGCAGGACCTCGCGCGCCAGCTCGCGGACGCGCGCGTCATCTTCGACCAGAAGGACGGTCTCGCTGCCGCGGGTGCGGGCCGTCTGCGGCTCCGAAGGCAGGATCTGGTCGGGTGCCTCGACGACCGGAAGGTAGATCTTGAAGCAGGTCCCCCTGCCTGGCTCGCTGTACACCCAGATGTTGCCCCCGCTCTGCTTCACGATCCCGTAGACCATGGAGAGGCCCAGGCCCGTTCCCTGTCCGGGGCCCTTCGTGGTGTAGAACGGCTCGAAGATGTGCGCGAGGTGCTCCGCGTCGATCCCGACGCCGGTGTCGCTCACCGCCAGCAGCACGTGCGGCCCGCGCCGGGACGTCGGACGCCGGAGCACGTAGGCCTCGTCCAGCCAGGCGTTCGACGTCTCGAGCGTGAGCTTCCCGCCCCGGGGCATGGCGTCCCGGGCGTTGATCACCAGGTTCATGACGACCTGCTCGACCTGGCTCCGGTCCGCCCGCACCGAGCCGAGATCCGGCGACAGCACGGTGGTCATCTCCACGTCCTCGCCGATCAGACGTCGCAGCATCTTGTCAAGGTCCCGGACCAGCGTGTTGAGGTTGAAGACGGTGGGCAGCAGCACCTGGCGGCGGCTGAAGGCCAGCAGCTGGCTGGTGAGGGAAGCCGCCCGCGCCGCCGCCTCGTCGATGCGCTCGGCGTTGGCGCGCAGCTCGGGCGTCGGGGCGCGCTTGACGATGAGCTGGCCGTGACCGCGGATCACCGTCAGCAGGTTGTTGAAGTCGTGGGCGATCCCGCCGGCGAGCCGACCGATGGCCTCCATCTTCTGCGCCTGGCGGAGCTGGGCGCGGGACTCCTCCAGCCGGGCGGTGCGCTCCGCCACCTGCTCCTCCAGGTGCTCCTCGTGCTCACGGAGCTGCCGCTCCACCCGCTCGCGCTCGGCGATCTGGGTGCGCAGCTCCATCTGGATGCGATCCTGTCTCCGCTGGACGATGATGAGCCTCACGCTCGAGCAGCCGAAGGAGACCGCCACGATGGTCAGGGCGACCGCGGGCACCTCGCGCAGGATGCCCAGGGACAACAGCAGCACCAGGAACGCGAACAGGGTGGGGAACAGACGGCTGCGGGCGAGGTCGCCGGTCTGGATGCCGGTGCTGGAGGCCTCGATGGCGGCCTCGTCCCAGGTGACCGCGATCACGATCGGCGCGATGGCCAGCAGGGTCCAGACCAGCTCGTACCACGAGCCGTTCGGCAGGGTCGTGCCGAGGTAGTTGTAGTAGAAGTCCCCGGCGCCGGCGAAGAGGAGGAAGAGCCCGACTCGGCCGAAGAGGGCACGCACGGTAGGCGAGTTGCTGAGCGCGGCCCGCAGCAGGAAGGTCCCCGCCATCACGCCGTCGTAGATCAGGGTGCCGGCCCAGGTCGCGCGCAGCCAGCTGTGGGCGAACGGCGAGGCGGGTGTCGGGTGCGTCGGCAGGTAGTGGAAGAAGAGGTAGATGACGATCCAGAGCAGGACGGCCTGGGCGAAATCCAGCAGGTGGATCCGGTCGAAGCGGCGGGGTTCGAGGTCGGGTTCCAGGAACAGGGTCAGGCTGACGGGTCCGAACCAGAAGACGGAGATGGCGTCGGCCAGATCGGCGAGCGAAGGAGAGGGGGTGATGGCTTCCGCGTAGACGGTGCAGAGCGTGCCGATGCTGAAGAGCACGGATGACAAGGCGGCGAGCGACCAGAAGGACCGGGCCAGGGACCGCGAAGCTCGCGCGGCGCGCAGGTAGACGCGCACGGCCAGCAGGTAGATGGCGACCTCGACGAGGTCGGCCAGCGCGGGTCCGGGGCTCCTGGGGCCCAGGAAGGCCAGCACGCAGAGCTGCGCCAGGAAGAGGAGCGCCACCGCGGCCATCCAGGGCCTCCAGGCGGCCCGCCTCTCGTTCACCGCACCTCCTCGTCGAAGACGACCGCCACCTTGCCGCAGCGGCCGCTCGCCATCAGCGCGTACGCCTCCGACGCGCGGTCGAGGGTGAAGCGGTGCGTCACCAGCCGGTCCGGGTGCAGACGCCAGCGCACCAGCCGCTCGACCAGCTCCTCCATCCGCCAGATGCTGGTCACCCAGGAGCCGTAGATCGTCTTCTGGTCGTGGATGATGTCGGGCGAGGGCTGGAAGGCCACCCCGCCGCCCTCGCCCAGGAAGCAGACGCGGCCCCACCGTCGGGTGGCCTGGATGGCCGCCAGCCGGGCTTCGGCGTTGGCCGAGCAGTCGAAGGCGCGCTCGACGCCGTTGCCGCCAGTCAGCCGTCTCACCTCGGCGACGTTGCCGGGGCCGGCAGGCAGGAGGGCGTCGCACAGGCCGAGCTTCTGCGCCAGCTCCAGCCGGTCCGCGACGACGTCGGTCCCGATCACCTGCCGCGCGCCCATGGCCCGCGCCAGCATGGCCGTGGCGAGGCCGACCGGGCCCAGGCCGGTGACCAGCACCGCGTCGTCGCCGCTGACGCCGACCTTCTCGATGCCCTCGTAGACGGTGCCGAAGCCGCAGGCGACCTGGGCGCCGTCCGAATAGCTGAGCTCGGCCGGCAGCGCGACCAGGTCCTTCTCTTCGGCGAGGATGTACTCGGCCATGCCGCCGTGCCGCTGCCAGCCGTAGGCGCGGCGCCAGGGGCTGGTGCAGGAGATCATGTAGCCGCGCCGGCAGTCGTTGCAGACCCCGCAGCCGGAGATGTGGTACACGATCACCCGGTCGCCTTCCGCGAACCGGCGGCAGCCGGGTCCCGCCGCCACCACCTGCCCGCACGGCTCGTGGCCGGCGATCGTGCCGGCCTGGTAGCCCTCCGGCCCCCGGCCCAGGTGCTCGTGGTAGATGCAGCGGATGTCGGAGCCGCAGATCGTCACCGACTTCGTGCGCAGCAGCAGCTCGCCGTGTCCCGGGGTCGGCACCTCGAACCGCCCCAGCTCCACCGTGCTGTTGCCCGGGAGGATCGCCCCCGTCATCGTCCGCGCCGCGCCCCGTGTCTCGCCGGTCATGGGGCGCATCCTACGCCCGTCTGGTACCCTCCGGCCGCAGGGGTCGGGTCCGACGCCTCGACGTCGGGGAGGGACGATGCTCTCGAGGTTCTCGACGGCTGCGCGGACGGGTGCCGTGGTCGTGGCCTGGTTGCTGCTGATGGCGGTGGCCCCGACCCGCGGCGGCGAACGGCCGGCGTTTCCGCTGAAGGTGGCGGCCAACGGCCGCACGCTGGTGGACGCGACCGGCGCGCCCTTCCTCCTCCACGGCGACACCCCCTGGTCGATCACCCACAACCTGCTGTTCGAGGAGGCCGTGCGCTACCTGGAGGACCGCAGGGCGCGCGGCTTCAACGCGTTGATGGTCTCGGTCCCCGACGCCTACGATCCCGACGGCAAGGCCACCTACCCGCCCGACCGCTACGGTCATCACCCGTTCGAGGCGGAGGAGGACTGGACGCGGCCGGTGGAGGCGTACTGGTCGCACGTGGACCGGGTCTTCCGCAAGGCAGGCGAGATGGGCTTCCTGCTGCTGGTGACGCCGGCGTACCTCGGCTGCTGCCAGGACGGCTACCTGGAGCAGCTGAAGCGGAACGGCCCGGAGAGGATGCGCGCGTACGGCCGCTGGATCGGCCGGCGCTACGCGGCGCTGCCCAACCTGGTCTGGGTCCACGGCGGGGACCGCAACCCCTACGGCGTCGAGGAGGAGGTCCGCGCGGTCGCGCGCGGGATCCGCGAGAGCGACCCCGTGCACCTGCACACGGCGCACTGGTCGTCGAACGGCTCGGCCCTCGACCACTTCGCGGACGAGGGCTGGCTCGACTTCAACGCCTCCTACACCTACGGACCCGTCGCCTGGCGCGTCCTCTACGACCGGGCGCGCCACCCGCAAGTGCCGACGTTCCTCATCGAGACCCACTACGAGGACGACTTCGGCAGGCGCACGGCGGAGGACGTCCGCTCCTACCCGTACCGCGCCCTCCTCTCCGGCGCCACCGGCCACCTCTTCGGCAACAAGCCGCTGTGGTACTGCGGCCGCGGCTGGGAGGAGGCGCTCGGCAAGCCGGGCTCGCGGTACATGAGCCACGCGCGGACGCTCTTCGAGTCGCGAGCCTGGTGGGAGCTGGTCCCGGACCTCGAGCACCGCTTCGTGGTCGACGGTCACGACGACCCCGGCGCCGACGACGGCGTGCAGGCGGCCGTCACTCCAGGGCGCGACACCTTGATCGCCTACCTGCCCCGGGCGCGCCCGCTCAAGATCGCGGCCGAGCGGCTGCGCGGCGCCCGTTTGCGTGGCTTCTGGTACGACCCGAGGACGGGCACCTCCACGGCCATCCCGCCCTTTGCCCGGGAGGCGGTGCGCGTGCTCGAGCCGCCGGCGCCGGGCGACTGGGTGCTGGTGCTCGACGACGCGGCGGCCGACCGGCCGGCGCCGGGCGTCCTCGCGCCGCCGCCGCACTAGAATCGAGGAGAACCCTGGAGGAAGCGATGGCCGAGACGCCGTCCACGATGCTGCAGCTCGGCACCAAGGCCCCGGACTTCGCGCTGCGCGACACCGACGGGCGCGAGGTCGCGCTCGCCGACTTCGCGGGCCGCCAGGCGCTGCTGGTGATGTTCATCTGCAACCACTGCCCGTTCGTCAAGCACGTGCAGGCGGAGCTGGCGCGGATCGGACGCGACTACCAGCCGCGCGGCGTGGCGGTGGTGGCGATCAGCAGCAACGACGTCGCCCAGTATCCCGAGGACGGACCGGCGGCGATGGCGCAGGAGAGGGAGCGGGCCGGCTACGGCTTCCCGTATCTCTTCGACGAGACGCAGGAGGTCGCCAAGGCCTACCGCGCCGCCTGCACGCCGGACCTGTTCCTCTTCGACGCCCAGCAGCAGCTCGTCTACCGCGGCCAGCTCGACGACAGCCGTCCCGGCAACCGGGTGCCCGTCACCGGCCGCGACCTGCGCCGCGCGCTCGAGGCCGTGCTCGCCGGGCAGCCGGTCGAGCCGAAGCAGCGGGCGAGCGTCGGCTGCAACATCAAGTGGAAGCCGGGGAACGAGCCCGACTACTTCCGCTGATGCCTCGCAACGCGCAGTGGCGCCTGGCGGCGCGGCCCCAGGGCCTCTTCAAGCCGACCGACTTCGCCTGGCACCAGGAGGACACGCCTCCGCTCGGCGAGGGCCAGGTCCTCGTCCGCGTGGTCCTGCTCTCGCTCGATCCCACGAACCGCGGCTGGGCGGCCGGTGACACCTACATGCCGGCGGTCCCGATCGGCGAGGTGATGCGCGGCTTCGCGGTGGGGCGGGTGGTGGAGTCGCGCGATCCCGGCTTCACGGCCGGCGACGCCGTGTCCGGGCTGCTCGGCTGGCAGCGCTATGCCGTCACGCCGGCGCGGTCGCTGCGCAGGCTGCCCGATGTCGGCCTGCCGCTGGAGGCGCACCTGGGGCTCCTCGGCCACATCGGCCTCACCGCCTGGGTCGGCCTCGTCGAGGTCGGGCGCCCCCAGCCCGGAGAGACGCTGGCCGTCTCGGCGGCGGCCGGCGGCGTCGGTTCCCTGGTCGGCCAGATCGGCAAGGCGCTCGGGCTGCGCGTCGTCGGCGTTGCCGGCAGCGAGGAGAAGTGCCGCTTCGTCACCGAGGAGCTGGGCTTCGACGCGGCGGTCAACTACAAGAAGACGATCGTGCGGGCCGGCCTCCGCCGGGCCTGTCCGGAGGGCATCGACGTCTACTTCGACAACGTGGGCGGGCCGACACTCGAGGCGGCGCTCGCGCTCCTGCGCCACCACGGACGCATCGTGCTGTGCGGGCTCATCTCTCAGTACACGGTCGCCGGCGCCGTGCCCGGCCCCTCGAACCTCGCCAACCTGCTGGTGCGCCGGGGCAGGATGGAGGGGTTCATCGTCTCCGACCACGCCGACAAGACGGCGCAGGCCACCGCCGATCTCCTGCGCTGGCACCGCGAAGGCCGGCTCAAGTACCGGCTCGACGTGGTCGAGGGCCTGGAGGACGCACCGGTGGCCGTCAACCGGCTGTTCGAGGGAACGAACGTGGGCAAGCTGGTCGTCCGGGTGGCGGCGGAGTAGCTCTGCTGCGGCTCAGGCCCTCTCGAACACCGTCGCCACGCCCTGGCCGAAGCCGATGCACATGGTGGCGACGCCCACCGGCCTGCCCGTCCGCTTCATCAGGTGCAGCAGCGTCGTCGAGATGCGGGCGCCGGAGCAGCCCAGCGGGTGGCCGAGGGCGATCGCTCCGCCGTTGAGGTTCACCTTCTGGTCCACGACCTCGAGCAGCCCCAGGTCCTTCAGCACCGGCAGCGACTGCGCGGCGAACGCCTCGTTCAGCTCGACGAGGTCCACGTCCGCGATCGTCATGCCCACCCGGTCGAGCGCCTTGCGCACCGCCGGGACCGGCCCGTAGCCCATGATCGAGGGGTCGACGCCGACCGCCGCCAGCGAGCGGATCCGGGCCATCGGCTCCTTGCCCAGCGCCTTCGCGCGCTCCGCCGACATCACCAGCATGCCGGCGGCGCCGTCGGAGATCGCCGAGGAGTTGCCGGCGGTGATGGTCCCGTTCCTGGTGTCGAAGACGGGCTTGAGGGCGGAGAGGGCCTCCAGCGAGGTGTCGGCGCGGATGACCTCGTCGTCGTCGAAGCAGCGCAGCGCCCCCTTCTCGTCGTGGCCCGCCACCGGGACGATCTCCTCCCTGAAGGAGCCGGACACGGTGGCCTCGTGCGCGCGCAGGTGCGAGCGCAGCGCGAACTCGTCCTGCTGCCGGCGCGAGATGCCGTGGATCCTCGCCAGGTACTCGGCGGTGAGCCCCATCGCCCCCGCGCCCCTGGCCACGGTCTTGCCGAGGGCCGGGTTGGGGTCGAGCCCGTGGGTCATCGGCACGTGGCCCATGTGCTCGACGCCGCCCACCAGGAAGACGTCCCCGCAGCCCGCCATCACCGCCATGGCCGCGGTGTGCAGCGCGGTCATGGAGGAGCCGCACAGTCGGTTCACCGTCTGCGCGCTCACCTCCCTGGGGATCTCCGCCATCAGCTGGGCGAAGCGGGCGATGTTGTAGGCCTGCTCCAGCGTCTGCTGCACGCAGCCCCAGACGATGTCGTCGATCTGCGCCGGCGGGACCTC
>Ga0335071_10005786_pt1 | contig 12809 bp, 10 predicted proteins | sample Lox_Sample_15_FD_206724 | JGI IMG/M metagenome (GOLD analysis project Ga0335071, IMG submission 206724) | Soil microbial communities from Loxahatchee National Wildlife Refuge, Florida, United States - Lox_Sample_1.5 | ecosystem: Environmental > Terrestrial > Soil > Wetlands | place: USA...
TCGGTTGACGGCCAGTGGATTTTGAACCCTGTTGACGAAGGGCACACAAAAGTCACTTATACTGTAAAGTCCAACCCGGGCGGCTCTATACCCAAGTTCATTTCCCACCGGACCAGCTGGAATATTCCCTACAAAACTTTGTTGGGTTTAAGGAAGATGGTCAAGAAAGATAAATATAGGGGCACGGTCTACCAGCCATAACTAATCAGTCTTTTCGAAGTCAATAATCATACTTTTCGTAAGCATAAAACAGCATATTCCCGATTGTAAGCGGCCATAAAATTCAATACTCTTGTGACGTTGCAAGGCATATTTCCTGAAAAAGCTAATCAGGGGGATGTCAATATTGGATGTTGTAAAAGTTACTGTTCATGCCGGGAAGGCGGATATGCTGTTCCCGGGAAAATGAATAGAATCATTATTTAAAAAATTATCACTCATTCTTTGCCAGCAGTGCTGTCCCGTCAGGTTTGTGATCCGGGGGACGGAAGGAGAAGGAAACAATGAGAATCTACACAAAAATCAGAATAATAGTAGTATGGCTGCTGGTGATTACGCTGGCAGCGCCTGTGGGGCTTCAGGCACAGCAGACTGGGGAAGGCGCCGCCCCTGAACAAAAATACCTGTACAGCGAGGAGCAGCTTGACAGGCTGCTTGCCCCTATCGCGCTCTATCCTGACACGCTCCTTTCACAGATTCTTATGGCATCCACTTACCCGCTCGAGGTTGTGGAGGCGGACCGGTGGCTCAAAAAGAATCCGAACCTCAGCGGTGACTCACTTGACAATGCCCTCAAGGATAAGCCGTGGGATGTCAGTGTGAAATCGCTCTGTCGCTTTCCCAGGGTGCTCGCCATGATGAGCGAGAAACTTGACAACACAGAGGCTCTGGGCGAGGCCTTTCTGGGCCAGCAGGATCAAGTCATGGATACAATACAGAATCTGCGCGCCAAGGCCAGGGCAGCGGGGAATCTGGCAACGACGGACAAGCAAAGGGTGGTCGAGCAGGACCGGTACATCTCCATCGATCCCGTTGGTCCGGATGTAGTCTATGTCCCTGCCTATGATCCATGCTGGGTCTACGGCCCCTGGTGGTACCCATACTGCGCACCCTTATGGTTCTGGTGGCCTGATATTGTAGTGGGTGTGGGTTTTTTCTGGTGGCCTCCGATTTTTGTGGGTCCCATAGACTTCTGGTGTGGATTTTTCTGGAATCGCCATCGACTCTTTGTTAATTTTAATAGGGTATTTGTAGTCAGCAGGGTAGGGATCACCAGACTGCATGGTGGGGTCCAGGTCTGGCAGCATGATCCGATACATCGCAGAGGTGTCGCCTATCGCAACCCTGTCACGGCCGGCCATTTTGGACAGGTACCGCGGCCGGGTGCGGAAGCCAGGCGTGCCTTTAGGGGTTTTGCACCTGAAGGTAGGGCAGGTCGTCCAGGATTTGAACGGGGAAGACCGGAAGGGACAGCGGCTCCGAGAATTCAGCAACGTGGAGAGTTCAGGGCCCCAGCTCCGCAACATTTTGAACAGCCGAGGGCCAATCCGTTTGAGGGTTTCGGGCATAGCGGATCTGAAGTGGGACAGCATAGCGAGCGCGGCTTTCAAAGCATGGGAGGAAGTCATCAGGGTGGCGGCTTTGGCGGTGCTCATGGAGGCGGCGCACCCCACGGAGGCGGTGGGGGTGGCGGTCACGGCAGATAAGCAGATTGAGCTTGTTAAATGGATTTTGACTGATGGAGGGATAAGCCATGACATTATATATTCATAGAGAAAAAAAAGTGTTGCCCGGATGGAGGGTTCCTCTGGTCATCGCGGCTGCAATGCTCTTTGTTGTGTTTGCGGGGGACTTCAGCTACGGAGCGAAATCAATTGGAAAGATGTTCAAATCTCCTGACGAGGCATTTACCGCTATGGTGAACGCATTGAAAGACAGCAATGACAAACAGCTGGCGGCAATTTTTGGTCCCGACAGCAAGAAACTTTTCCCCATGCTGGAAGGAACTGAAGGGGAGACATGCGGGCATTTTTTGCAGGCATACGAAGAAAAAAAGAGGATAGAGATGGTAGGTGACAAGAAGGCGGTTCTCCACGTGGGCGAGAAGGATTGGCCGTGGCCTATTCCAGTCGTGAAGAAAGGTCAGTGGTGGCAGTTCGACACTCAGGAAGGTAAAAAGGAAATCCTAGCTCGAAGGATCGGCAGGAACGAGACATCTGCCGTCCAGGTAAGTCTCGCCTATGTCGATGCCCAGCATGAATACGCCCGGGATCACCACACTGCCAAGGGGTTGAGCGAGTATGCTCAGAAGTTCGCGAGTGACGACGGCAAGAAGAACGGCCTCTGCTGGGAAGTGAAGGAAGGAGAGAAGCAAAGCCCTCTGGGGCCTGAGGTGGCAAGCGCGTGCAAGGTGAGCTATTCAGGCAGCGGGTACCCTAAACCATATCACGGCTATTTCTACAAGATTCTGACAAAGCAGGGTCTGAATGCCCCAGGAGGGGAGTACGATTATGTGGTTGATGGCAGAATGGTGGGCGGGTTCGCTTTGGTCGCGTACCCTGCCTCGTATGGCTCAACAGGCATTATGACCTTTATCGTAAATCAAGATGGGGTCGTATATCAGAAGAACCTGGGAAAAGACACGGCCAAGAGGGCTGAGGCAATGACCGGTTTTGATCCGGACAAGACCTGGACAAAGGTGGATTGAACGATAGCCGGAGAAATGTGCATAACGTTTTCATGCTGAACTGTCATTTGTGATTAAATAATTTTCAAGGTGACATCAATCCCGGTATGTGTAAGATGAATTGATTACTAGTGCCCGTTTTTCAAGAAGGAAGCGGGTATTGCGCTCAGGGAGGAAGAATATGAAGAAAATAGGTTTTGCATTATTGATGCTGATACTTTTGGCAGTGATGTCTTGCCGCACCGGCGCGGCCATCGCGCCGAATTACGATACATGGCTTGAAGCTCAGAATATGCCTTCACAAATGAATGTGAGTGGGAGATGGGATGCCGGCGAAAGCTGGAGCGGGGGCTGGGGCGAAGCAAACCTGATCCAACAGGGTCGAAATGTCAATGGTACGCTTGGTCTGTATACTGTGAAAGGTGTAATCAGCCATAAGACCATGTTTATCACTCTGACATCGGGCGGCTATGTATACTATTCTGCAAAGCTTGATATGAAGAATGATGGAAGCCTGTCGGGTGTGGCATACAGAGAAGCTATTGCCGGAAGCCTGGAGGCCGAAAAAGTGGAGTCCTATCCCATAATCATGAAGAGAATGTAGCAGCTCCAGTCGCAGAAACACAGAGGGATGGGGCTTTTTTTGTACTGCTTGCAATTACCATATTAATTGTAATGCCCAGTTCAGTTCAAGCCAGATCCGTTCATGTTTCCGGATATACTGATCAAGGAGTTTATGTATATGGAGATATGGATGTAGATGCTGATGACTCAGTGGTTGGCTATGTTTATACGCAAGATGGACGAAAAATTTATGTAGAGGGGGAGTTGACGAGTATCGATACTGTAGAGATTGAAAGCGATAGCTGGGGCGGCGGCGGATATGAACTTGATATAGATGCATATCACCACCTTTAGCTGATTTGCCGGATAAATAAATGTAACAGATAAATAGTAGTAGAGTAAAAAATAAGTCAAACAAACACTGTTCATTCCTTCCTGTATTTCCCCAAAATTCAACATTGATTAATCTGCTGCATTTCATAGCTAATAATTGAAATGCATCACCGGAGAAAATTTGATATATTATCATCCATCAAGTCTCCCTTTTTTAAAGGGAGATTTAGGGGGATTTCTAATGAAATGGGACCACCCCCAACCCCCGCCGGCGGGGGACAGCCCCTTGTTCCCTTTAAAAAAAGGGCTGGTTAAATCTTTTATCATACTAGTGCAATGAACAGGATATTGAAGAGACATGAACATGATTTTCCTCCTCAGCTTGGCATCGAGAGGATACCAGGGAGGAAGTCAGATCGAAAGAAGGGCAGACTTCCCATTCCCATCAGCCCTGTGATCCATTCCGCATTGCGGGCTATTTATGCGGGTGGTTCCAGGAATCTCTGGTTATCAGACTCATATGGACGTCCGTTTTACCGGTACGAAACCCACGCGGGAAGTATTCGGTTTTTCTTTGCTCCTCCACCCGATTTCGGGAACCGTTTTCATCCTACAATAGCCATGCACTATACGCCGCGCCTCGGTTTCGTATACTCGGGAGGCCTGAGAAATGTTGTTAAGAGTTTGTCTGTTGAGACGGCTGATGTATTCCTTGTCTTAATGTCGCGCATTGCGGAATTGAAGGATCCCATGAAGGGAATAGCCAGGATCAGCCTTGAAGAGATTGCCCAATTGCGCGGAGTTCGCCTGCGGCATGGCAGCACGCAGAATCTCTATGAAGATTTTAAGCAGGAGGTATTGCGGCTTGCCGATATACGCCTGACCATGTCCTGGAAGGATTATAAGACCGGTGGCGAAGTTACCTTTGGCAAGGAGAGGCCGGACAGGCTCCTGGATATATTGGATATCGAATACATGCGTGGAGGGGAGAGATGGACTTCTTTTCGCTTTCGCTGCGGCCAGGCACTGTCGCACTTCCTCGACCCTGAAGGGCTGTTCTGGATCGGCTATTACAGCAGGTCTCTGCTGCACCTGAGCCCTTACCATGACGCCCTGACAAAAAAACTGGGGACATACTGGATCATTGTCGGTACGGTCGCGGAAAAAAAAGGAACGCTGCCCCGCGCCACCCCGAAGACAATTCTGGATTTCTGCGGCGAAGAAGTTAATTGGAGGCACCCGGGACAGACGGTTGATGCATTTATCGAAGCCCATCAGCGCCTTGAGGACATGGGAGTGATAGAAAGTATTCCTATATTGGAGCCTGTGGCGCGCAGCAGGGGTTACTTTAGAGACTGGCTTAATACTGCACTTACTGTGAAATTATCGGATAGCCTCTGGAGGATAGCTGGTGCTGGGGAGAGGACCAAATTGCCGCATCAGAAGAAACAGCAGCTTCGAAAGAAGAAGTACACTCAGGAGACTCCGCATTTTATAGTTCCTAAAACAGTAAAAGATATAGTGGCTGATCAATCTATTATCAGGCAATTCAGGGCTGATTACTTCCTGCGTCAGGACGAGCTGGCAAAAGCGTTGGGTGTGACGAGGCAGACCCTGTCTAACTATGAGCGGGGGCTGCATCCCTTGCCTGCGGATAAAGCTATGAGACTTCTGCACATCTGGCAGAGGAAGGCGCAGTAGCAACCTCGAATCCACCCAAGCCCTGAATAAATCAAACCCATCATGTAAGTTTGTTAACTTTCATAAATAAGCAATCTCAAGAGGCATCGGCATCTCAAGCGTGGTTAACATTGTTAATAATATTAAATGACGCGGAATAGCTCATTAAGTCATTTGATAAAATTAAAAAAAAAGCAAGGGAGTATCAATGCGCTGGCGGAACGATACAGAAAAGGAGGTTTCGTAAATGGCCCGGGAAGAACGCATTAAAATTCTGCAAAAAGAGATTGATAAAAATGGATTCGGAGGACTTCTGCTCTTCTATTCGCGGGACATAATGTACTATACGGGCACTGCGCAGCCGTCATACCTGGTTATTCTGCCTGATGATTATTTTTTATTTGTCAGGAGCGGTATCGACTTTGCTCTTAACGATGTATTTATCAGCAGGGAGAAGGTAAGAGAGGAGCGTCGTCTGGGTAATATATTCAAAGAAATTTCCTCCCGGTGGAGATCAGCGAGCAAAAAAATCGGCACCGAGCTGGATATTTTAACGGCCGAACAATTCAGGGATATAGAAAAGACATTTCCCGGTTATGAATTTGTGAACGCATCTCCTATCGTCCTGGAACAGAGAAAGAAGAAGGATCCCTCCGAAATTGAAAAAATCAAAAAGGCCTGTGACGCAGTCCACCATGGTCATGAAGCAGTCCTCTCGGATCTGAAAGAAGGTATTACCGAGCTTGAACTGGCGGCTTCTGTTGAAAATGCCCATCGCCTGGCAGGTCATGAAGGGATATTCTTCATCCGCCAGCCTGACTTTTTCATGAGCCGCGGTCCGATCTCGTCAGGACCGAACCTCTTCAGAATCAGCGGTGTCGTGTATACGATCACGGGTGTAGGATTAAGTTCGTCAGTACCTGCCGGACCTTCACGACGAAGGATATCGAAGGGGGAGCCTGTTATCGTTGACATCCCCACGCTTGTTGAGGGGTATCATGCGGATCAGACGAGGACGTATTTTCTTGGCAAAGCATCGACGGAGATCAAATCCATGTTTGACGACCTGGTTATCATAGCAGATCACCTGATCGATCACATGAAGCCGGGGGTGAAGTGCAGTGAAATCTATAGGGCTGCCATTGAGAAGGCAAGGGAACTCGGCAGATCGGATCACTTTCAAAATTTTGGCAAGGGGAAAAAGTCACGGATTATCGGTCACGGGATCGGCCTGGAGCTGAACGAACCTCCTGTTCCTTCAGAATATGACAATTCGGAGGTGGGCGATAATTACGTTATAGCACTGGATATCCACATGATGGATGAGGCTGCCGGGGTTGTAAAACTGGAAGATATGATCCTCATAAAAAAGGAGGGGAATGAAATCTTAACAAAGAGTCCGCGGCAGCTCTTCGAGATAACATAAACAATATATTTTTTTAAGAGTAAAGGACGGTGGAATAATGCAGTATGTACATTACATAAATGATCGGGGAATCGTTGCAGTCAAATTAAGCAGAGGGAAAGTGAATGCCCTTAATGAAACAGTAGTAGATGAAATGACCGGCTGTCTGAAGGAGCTTACCGGTGATGCCGGAGTAAAGGCCGTTATCCTCACTGGGACAGGAAAATTCTTTACTTTTGGTTTTGATATCCCGGAGTTTCTGAGCTACCCAAAAGAATCATTTATCCGTTATCTCACCAAGTTCACAGATCTATATGCCTACCTGTTCATGTTTCCGAAACCGGTCGTTGCGGCGCTCAACGGCCACACAATTGCCGGGGGCTGTATGCTTGCCATTGCCTGTGATTACAGGATCATGGTTCCCGGGAAGGCAAAGATTTCCCTCAATGAAATCAACTTCGGTTCATCCCTGTTCGCGGGAAGTGTCGATATCTTGAAACTACTGCTGGGACAGAGGGAGGCGGAAACGGCGGTATATAACGGGACAATGTATTCAGCGGAGGAGGCATATCGGATTGGGCTGATCGATCAAATCTCATCCGAAGCTGATCTGGAAGTTGAAGCGAAAAAGATTGCCAGTCAATATGCAGAAAAGGATGGAGCCGCATTCAGGAGTATCAAGAAACTTCTCAGAGGGCCCACGGCAGAGCTGATCTTGAAAAGAGAAAGAGATTCCATTCTCGAATTCGTTGATATCTGGTACTCGGAGAACACGTGGAGAAATCTGCAGGAGAGAAAGATATATTCTTAATGTACTCTTGTACGTAATATCTAAAAAGGAGGAGGTAATATGTATTTTGCAAAAGAGGTGCTGAGTCAATCCGGCGAGCTTCGGAAGAAGTGGGAAGACGAGGTACGGAAATCAGTCAGCAAGGTTCCTGATCAGAGGGAGCGGTGGTCGACCGTTTCAGACCTCGAGATCAAAAGACTCTATAGCCCTGAAGACATAAAGGACATGGACTTTGCCCGTGACATCGGATTTCCGGGGCAGTTTCCATTTTTGCGGGGCAATCAGGTAACGGGATATCGGGGGAGGTACTGGACATTCCGGATGTTTTCAGGGATGGGAAGCGCCAAGGACACCAACGAGAGATGGCATATGCTTTTGAAGGAAGGCCAGACGGGTCTGAGTACGGCCTTCGATTTTCCGACGCTCATGGGGTACGACACGGACTCCCCGAAGGCCCGGGGCGAGTGCGGCAAGTGCGGCGTTGCCATAGACACCCTGGAGGACTTTCTGCAGTTGGTGGATGGGATACCGATGGATCAGGTAACGACGTCGATGACCATCAATCCGCCTGCCACCGCTCTGTGGGCGATGTACTGCGCGGCGGCTGATATTAAGGGAGTACCCCTCAGCAAGATCGGCGGAACGATCCAGAATGACATGCTGAAGGAGTTCATCGCGCAGAAGACTTTCATGTGCCCGCCGGAGCCGTCGGTGAGACTTATCAGCGATACCGTTGAATTCGGGACGAAGTATGTACCGAGATGGAACACGATCTCGATCAGCGGCTACCATATCCGGGAGGCGGGATCAACGGCGGTTCAGGAGCTGGCCTTCACCCTTCGGGACGGCATGGAATATGTCGAGGACGTCGTGAACCGGAAAGGGTTGAATGTGGATGAGTTCGCCCCGCGGCTTTCATTCTTCTTTAACTCCCATATCGATTTCTTCGAGGAGATCTGTAAGATGCGAGCCGCCAGGAGGATCTGGGCAAAGGTCATGCGCGACCGTTATAATGCCAAAGACCCCAGGTCGTGGTGGATGCGGTTCCATACACAGACCGCGGGATGCTCATTAACGGCGCAGCAGCCGTACAATAACGTCGTGCGAACGGCGACCGAGGCCCTCGCCGCAGTATTGGGCGGCACACAGTCCCTGCATACCAATTCCCTCGATGAGGTGATGTGTCTGCCTTCGGATCACGCCGTGCAGATTGCCCTCAGGACCCAGCAGATAATAGCTGAGGAGACGGGGGCAGCCAGTACGATCGATCCGCTGGCCGGTTCATACTTTGTGGAAGCCCTGACGAACGAGATGGAAGAGCAGGCGTGGGACTATATCAACAAGATTGACGAGATGGGCGGCATGGTCGCTGCGATAGATAAGGGATTCCCGCAGCTGGAGATTGCCGATGCGGCATACAAGTTCCAGCGGCAGATTGATGCCAGTGAAAAGATAATGGTCGGTGTCAATAAGTATGTCACGGAAGAAGAGATACCCATTCCTCTTCTGGAGATTGACGATAAGGTTGAAGAAGACCAGATAGCGCGCTTGAACGCCGTCCGCAGGAAGCGGGACGGTAAAGCGGTCAAGAAGAGTCTCGACGACATTAAGAATGCCTGCAAGAAGGGTGAGAATGTAATGCCTTACTGTATTGAGGCTGTGAAGAATCTGGCCAGTGTCCAGGAGATATGCGATGTCTATCGTGAAGTCTATGGTGAATACCGTGATCCGGGACTCTATTAGAAGCGATTAAGGAAGGAGAAGGAGATGGCTGAGAGAAAGATTCGAATAATGGTGGCGAAGCCTGGGCTGGACGGACATGACCGGGGAGCCAGGATATTAGCCAGGTGTTTCCGGGATGCGGGATTTGAGGTAATCTACACAGGATGTCATCAGACACCGGCGCAGATCGCGGCTTCGGCGATCCAGGAAGATGTTGATGTTGTGGGCTTAAGCTGTCTGTCAGGAGCCCACCGTTATTTATTTCCCCAGGTCGTTAATCTGTTGAAGGAAAGGGGTGCGGATGACATTACCGTGATCGGAGGCGGGATCATCCCTGAGCAGGATTTTCAGAAGCTCTATGACGCTGGTATCAAGGCGATCTTTGTACCGGGTTCCACCCTTGATTCAATCGTGGAGTGGGTTAATAATAATATAAAAGCGGTGGAAAAGGATTAATGGAAATAGATAAGAAGATTAAGGCTGGTGACATCCGGGCCGCATCCCGCCTTATAAGAGATATAGAAGATAATATACCTGAGGCGAAATCGACTATTAAACACATTTTCCCGTATACGGGCAAGGCTCAGGTTGTCGGTATTACCGGCTCACCGGGAGCGGGAAAGAGCACTATTATTGATGGTCTGATTGAAACGGGCCGTAAGAAAGAAAGGACGGTTGGAGTCCTCGCCGTTGATCCAACCAGTCCCTTTACGGGAGGGGCTACCCTCGGCGACAGGATCCGTATGCAGAGGCACGCTGAAGACCCCGGTGTCTTTATCAGAAGCCTCGCTACCCGGGGGTCCCTTGGCGGGCTCTCAAAGGCCGTCGGTGATGCTATTCATGTAATGGATGCCATGGGTAAGGATGTTGTTCTTGTAGAAACTGTGGGTACAGGACAGCAGGAGGTAGAGATCATTAACTATGCCCATACTGTCCTCGTTGTCCTTGTGCCGGGAATGGGAGACGAAATTCAGGCGATCAAAGCAGGAATCATGGAGATTGCGGACATATTTGTCATCAACAAGTCGGATCGTGAAGGCTCGGGCAAGCTCCAGCGGGAGTTAATGGCCATGATTGAAATGTCTCCCATACCGCCCGGCGGCTGGCGTCCGCCGATTGTGACTATTGGAAATTCCTTTAAACCCGATGACTTTCAGGCGGATATTGAAAAGTTAGCCGACAAGGTTCTTGAGCACTATGACTTCCTCGTTAAGAATGATCTGATTGGCGATCGTATCCGCAGGAAGACAATGCATGAGTTGAATGAAGCGCTAAGGTCAAATATTCTTGAACCGGTGCTGAAAGTTCTGGTCAGCACCGGTGAACTTGATCGTATGATTGAAAGATTGCTTACTAAGGAATCAGACCCCTGCACGCTGGCCGAGGAGGTTGCCCGAAAATATCTGCAGGGGTGTATTTGATAGAGACTTCTGCACATGACCTTTCCTTTCGATAGCAAGACCTAAGACTCGTTTAAGGATATAACTTGTTTAAATACTAGTATGCCTCTACGGCTCATGCGTAGGGGTTTCTTTAATTACCGAATGCCGGAAGCCATGACCAATTTTTTGAAATCCTCTGGAATTTGGAAATATGATCCTGTTGTGTTATACTTAAAAAAATAACAATTATAATGAAGGAATACAATGATGCCCAGCATGGTTCTCAAAAAATGTCCCAAGGTTTACATACTGGAGACCCACCGTTCTAAGACACCGGACTCTACACTTCATTTCATCGAAAGCATTAGAGACATGGTATCCATGATAGACTTTCGTGAAGCATCGGATCTTGACAGGATCGGCATTCCGGTTTTTACCTGTCACCGGATCAGACCGGATAATTCAAAGACAAGTCACACCGGAAAAGGCGTATCCCCGATTCAGGCTCAGGTATCTTTGACAATGGAGTCAATCGAGCGCTATTCGTCGGAATTCATGAACGACTACAGAAATAAACTGGTCAAGGGCAGCTATAATAAATTGAAACGGAAGTTCAATGTTCTTGATCCCAACGAGCTGATTTTGTCCAGTTACAACGATTACAAACATGATCGGGATATCCACTGGGTCTGGGGATGCGATATGGCACGCCAAGAAGATATCATGGTTCCAGCCTGCGCGGTCTATCACCCTTACCATCTGGACGATGTCTTTCTCATGGATACTCATACAAACGGCATTGCCGCGGGCAATACTCTTGAAGAGGCCGTCGTTCACGGTCTTGCCGAGGTCATCGAGCGCGATGCCTGGAGCATAGCGCGGTACACGCGCAATTACAGCGATGCCCTGCTTATCGAGGATGAAGATGCGAACCGGTTCATCATCAATATCTTTGAAAGATTCGAAAATGCGGGTATCGAGATAGTCGCAAAAGACATCACAACGGATATTGGGGTTCCTGTCATTGCCTCCTTTTCACGCGATCTGGTTTATCCGATGATGAAACCTATTGACGGTTTTGGCGCCCATCTTGATCCCCGCGTTGCCATGGTCCGTTCCCTTCTCGAGATCGTGACCACCAGGGCTCTGTTGATTCAGAAATTCGGGATCGACGGACTATGCGAACCCATAACGGCCTATCTTGGAGATCATGAAGCCATCGATGATCCGCGGTTTTATGCGTATAATCAGAAGAGTCTTCAGGATATTGAAGTAGACTTCAGTACGGATATCCTGCTGGATATCAGGAATATAATCGGTAAACTGAGCGCGAAGGGGCTGGATAGGGTAATCGCGGTAGATCTTACGAGGCCGGATACACGCATACCAACTGTGCGTATGATCGTTCCGGGGCTTGAGGCGTATTGTTATGACAGGACGAGAATCGGAACGCGTATTCTAGGAAGTGATTAGATCTCATCTGAATGTACAAGGGAACCGATAAAGCGGGCCATTTCCTTGAGAACACGTTCGCGAGCCTGGTTATGAGGGACGTGTCCGCAGTTCGGTAATATTAAGCCCTCCACCGGACCGGCTACCTGCGATACGATCGATTCCACCTGTGCCCTTGTTCCGTATTCATCATCTTCTCCCTGGATTACGAGGAGAGGACAGCTGATCCGTGAAAGATATTCTTCGATGTTCCAGTCTCGAAACCATGGGGCAAGCCAGGTATCGGCCCAGGCACGAAACATCGAATCCGTGTTATCCTTGTGAAATTTGCGCAGACGATTCTTGAGATCGGTTGTCTCATATAATTCGACGGCCTGGCGTATGCCGGTTATTGTTACATCTTCAACAAAAACGTGTGCCGCCTCTGTAATGACCCCACGAACCTTGTCTCCATGAATGGCCGAGAAAATGAGGGCAATAGAACCGCCATCACTGTGGCCGATCAGAACAGCATCACTGATATGTACATGCTCCAAGACCTCAGGGAGGCTTATCAAAGCTTCATCATGAAGGTAGCGCGAGGTTCTTGGGGTGTCGAGGGTATCGGAACTTCCGTATCCCCAGCGCTCATATATCAGCGCCGGCAATCCGGTTATACTACTCAGGCAAGCAGGAAAGTCACGCCACTGATCGATGCCGCCGAGTCCTTCATGCAAAAAGACAAGAGTGGACGGAGTCTTTTTAGTATATTCAGAATCCGGTTGGATGAATTGAGCAAAGAGGCGATGACTGGCG
>Ga0335071_10005788_pt1 | contig 12808 bp, 7 predicted proteins | sample Lox_Sample_15_FD_206724 | JGI IMG/M metagenome (GOLD analysis project Ga0335071, IMG submission 206724) | Soil microbial communities from Loxahatchee National Wildlife Refuge, Florida, United States - Lox_Sample_1.5 | ecosystem: Environmental > Terrestrial > Soil > Wetlands | place: USA: Florida...
GCGACGGTGGGCAGGCAGGTCTTCGACCGCGCGGGCCTCGCCCGCGTTCTCCGGCTCGCCGCCGAGAGGGCGGGCTGGGGCTCGCCGTCGCCCGTGCGGGCGGGGCGCCGGTCGGGCCGCGGGATCGCCGCGAACGTCTACGACGGGAGCACGCTCGTCGCGCAGGTCGCCGACGTCTCGGTCGGCGCGTCGGGCGACGTCGTCGTGCACCGGATCGTGACCGCCGTCGACGCGGGCCAGCCGGTCAATCTCCTCGGGCTCGAGGGCCAGGTCGAGAGCGGGGTGATCTGGGCCCTGTCGTACGCGCTGAAGGGGGAGATCACGATCGCCGCCGGGCGCGTCGCGGAGACCGGCTTCGCCGAGTATCCTCTGCTGACGATGAACGAGATGCCCGAGATCGAGACCGTGATCGTGCCGTCGTCGTCGGCGCCGTTCGGCATGGGCGAGATGCCCGTGCCGGCCGTCGCGCCCGCCGTCGCCAACGCCCTCTTCGCCGCGACGGGCCGGCGCCTGCGGCGGCTCCCGATCCGTTCCGCGGACCTCGCCTGAGCAGCCCGTGGACGTCGTGAGCGTCGGCCCGTTCCTGGACTACTGGGAGAAGGTCCACGGGCGCACGCGGCGCGTCGCCGGCTGCATCCCCGCCGACCGTGTCGAGTGGTCGCCGAAGGCCGGCCGGTTCACGCTCGGCGACATCGTCCGGCACCTCGCGGCGATCGAGCGCTGGATGTACGCCGAGAACGCCGTCCGGCGGCCCTCGCGGTATCCGGGGCATGGCCGGGAGCTCGCCGACGGGCGCGACGCGGTCCTCGCCTTCTTCGAGAAGCGCCACGGCGAGGCGGTCGCGATCGTCGGCGGTCTCTCGGACGCGGATCTGAAGGAGAAGTGCCTGACGCCCGCGGGCGCCGCCGTTTCCGTCGGCAAGTGGCTCCGTCTCATGGTCGAGCACGAGATCCACCACCGGGGCCAGCTCTACCTGGCGCTCGGCCTGCTGGGCGTGGCGACGCCGCCGATCTACGGGATGACGTCCGAGGAGGTCCGCGAGCGCAGCCTCCCCGGACCCGACGCGCCCGGCTAGGACGCGCGCCGGATCGATCGGATCGCGGCTTCCGGCGGCGGCGCGTCGTCGAGGCGCGAGGGCTCCAGCGGAATCCGCAGGCGCACCTCGCCGCCGCCGTCCTCCGCGGTCGCGAGCGTCAGCTCGTGGCGGCCCGGATAGAGAGCCTCGAGCCGCCGGCGCGTGTTCGCGAGTCCGATGCCGGGCGAGGGGACCTCGCCCTTGAACCCGGGGCCGTTGTCGCGCAGGGAGAGGAGCAGGGCCGCGCCGTCCCGGCGCGCGGCGAGCACGATGCGGCCGCGGCCGCCGCGCCGCGCGAGGCCGTGCTTGATCGCGTTCTCGGCGAGCGGCTGCAGCAGGAACGTCGGCACCTTCGCCGAGGCCACCTCGGGCTCGACCTCGAGGGCGACCTCGAGCCGGTCGCGGAACCGGACCTTTTCGATTTCGAGGTACGTGCCGAGGATCGCCAGCTCCTCGGCGAGCGGCACGAGCGGCGTGTCCTCCGAGCGCAGCGACAGGCGCAGCAGCTCGCCGAGCTGGACGACCATCTGGCGCGCGCGCTCGGGTTCCTTGCCGATCAGCGGCAGGATGCTGTTGAGCGTGTTGAAGAGAAAGTGCGGGCGCAGCTGGAACTGCAGCGCGTCGAGCTGCGCTTCGACGAGCGCGGTCCGCAGGCGCTCGCGGGCCTCCAGCCGTCGGACCCGCAGCCGATAGGCGGCCGCGGCGAGGGCCGCCGCCGCGCCGATCAAGGCGACGCGGAATCCCGTCGTCTGCCAGAAATGGCGCGCGAGGACGATCTCGGTCGTGGCGCCGGCCGGGCTCCAGACGCCGTCTTCGTTCGACGCGATGACCCGGAAGCGGTAGTGCCCGGGCGGGATGTTCGTGTAGTAGGCGGCGCGCCGCGTTCCCGCGTCGACCCAATCGCGGTCGAAGCCTTCGAGCCGGAAGCGGAAGCGCACGGCCAGCGGGTTGCGGAACGAGAGAGCGGTGTAGAGAAACTCGAGGCGTTCGGTTCCGGGCGGGAGGCGCAGCGTCTCGGTCGGCGACAGCCGCGCGCCGCCGGCGACGACCTGCTCGAGCACGACGGTCGGCGCGACCGTGTTGCCGGCGATGCGCGCCGGGTCGGCCATCGCGAGGCCCTTGATCGTCGCGAACCACAGGCGGCCGTCCCGGCCCCGCCACGCGCCGTGCTGGGTGCCGTTGCACTCGGCGGGGATCATCCGGGTCGCCGTGCCGAAGAGCACGTGGTCGTTGATGCGCCCGGAGGCGTCGCCGGCCGCGGCGAGCTCCGACAGCGACACGCGGAAAACGCCTCGGTTGGACGTGAGCCAGAGGTTCCCCCGCCCGTCCTCGAGGACGCGCTGGGCCGCGTCGTGGAAGACGCCCTCCTTCTGGCGGTACGTCGTGAAACGGCCGTTCTCGTAGCGGCAGAGGCCGCCGCGGGTCGCGAACCAGTACGCGCCCTCGCCGTCCTCGTACGTCGACATGACGACGTCGTGCGGGAGGCCGTCCCGCTTCGTGAACGTGCGAAAGCGTCCGTCCGCAAAGCGCGTGACGCCGCCGCCGATGGTCGAGATCCAGAGAGCGCCTTCGCGGTCCTCGAAGATCGAGAAGATCGTGTCGGCGCCGAGCCCGTCGCGGGCTCGGTACGTCGTGAAGCGGCCGTTCTCGAACCGGTTCAACCCGCTCGCCATCGTCGCCGCCCAGACGGCGCCGCGCCGGTCGACGAGGACGGAGACGATCACGGGTCCGGACAGGCCGTCCTGGACGCCAAAGCGCGTCAGCTTCCCGCCGTCGAGCCGGAGGAGGCCCTCGCCGCGCGTTCCGATCCAGAGCGCGCCGGAAGGATCCTCGGCCATGGCGAGGACCTGGGCGCCGGCGTTCAACACGGGCTCGAAGCGCTCGGCGCCGGCCCGGCGGCGGTTGAGCATGCCATCGGCCGTCCCGGCCCAGAGCGTGCCGCGGCTGTCCTCGAAGACCGACCAGAGCTTGTCGTCGGACAGGCCGTGGCGCGAACCGTAGACGGTGATGCGCTCTTTCTTGATGCGGTCGAGCCCGCCGTCGGTCGTCCCGATCCAGAGGTTGCCCTCGCGGTCTTCGCGCAGGGCCATGATGCGATCGCTCGACAGGCCGTCGGCGGCGCCGTGGTGCTCGAAGCGGCCGTCCTTGAACCGAAAGAGCCCCGACTCGGTCCCGATCCAGAGGTTCCCGTCGCGGTCGCGGGCGAGCGCCCTGGCCACCGCGTCGGAGAGCCCCGCGCCCTCGGCGAGGAGCGTCATTGCCGGTCCGTCGAGCAGGGCGAGGCCGCGGCCCGTGCCCGCCCAGACGCCGCCGTTCGGGTCGGCAAGGAGGGAAGCGACGCCGCCGGGGAATCCGTCGCCGACGGTCCACGCCGCGAAGCGATCGCCTTCGCGCCGGGCCGCGCCCCAGGGGCCGCCGACCCACAGGTTTCCGCGGCCGTCCTCGGCGATCGCGCTGACCCTCCCCGGCACGCCGCGGCAGTCGCCGAAGGTCACGGCGCGGCCTCCCGCGACGCGCGTCGCGCCGCCCGGCGAGCCCACCCACACGGCGCCTTCCCGGTCGGCGTAGAGAACCGAGATGATCGACCGGTCGAGGCCCTGGTCGCGGAACGCCGCGAAGACGCCGTCCTTGTAGCTGACGAGGCCGGACACCGTGCCGATCCAGAGGCGTCCGTCGAGCGTCTCGGCGAGCGCCTGGACCCAGTCATCCGAGAGCGCGGGCGTGTTGCGCGTGTCGAAGATCGTGAAGCGCACGCCGTCGAAGCGGACGAGACCCTCCTGGGTGCCGAGCCAGAGGTAGCCGTCGCGCGTCTGCACGATCGACGTCACGGAGTTCTGCGGAAGGCCCGAGTCGCTGGTCCAGATCTCGTGTCCGTACTCCGACAGCGGAACGGCGGGATCCAGAGACTTTCCCGAGGAGGCGCCGAGAATCGTCGCGGCGGCGGCCAGGGCGAGCGGGAGGCGGCGCGACAACACGTTCGAGCAGACCGCACCCGTTCGATCCGCTCAAGGGCCGGGGGGCCGAAGGCCCGCGGGACGGGACGGACGGGTGGATTTCAGGGACGAACGAGAGCGAACGCGATGAGGGTTTCGCCCGGAAAGCCCGAGGCGCGCGCCGCGTCCTCGAGCGGACCTTCCTCGGCGGCACAGTCGAGGCGCGTGCGACACGCCTCGACTTCCGCGGGCGGGGCGTCCACGAAGCAGAGGCGGCAGGGCGGCAGCGGCGTCCCCCCGATGCGCATCGGTGGTCCGAACGTGCGGCAGGCGATCGGCCGGTGCGCGTAGAGGTCGCAGAGGCCGGTCGCGGGGTCGAGCGCCGGGCACGGGAGCGCGGCGTGCTTCGTCAGGAACGCGTCCTGCGCGCGCTCGTCGCCGAGAGCCCCGGCGGAGCCGGGCGGCAGATCGGGCTCGAGGAGCGCCACGGCGCGCCGCGCGCGGGCGGCCACGGCGTCGGCGCGGTCAGGATCCGCGCGCGCGAGCCGGTCCAGGCCGCGCGACAGCCGCTCGGCGTCGAGGGCCGAGATCGGGAAGGGGCCGATGCAGCACTCGGTGCAGCCGGGGCGGCAGGCGAGCCGCTCTCCGGAGCGCCGCGCCGCGCCGGCCATCGCGGCGTCGACGACCGCGAGCAGACGCCGGTCGCCGGGGAGGAAGGCCGATCGCGGGGGCGTCATCGGCGCGGCCGCGTCACGAGGCGGCGTGCGGCAGGCGCAGGCGGGCGATGCCGCCGCGGCGCCCGGCGCGGTTCTCGAGCGCGAGCGTGCCGCCGTGCGCCTCGGCGATCTGCCGCGACAGCACCAGGCCGATCCCCGAACCGCCGGGCTTGGTCGTGAAGAACGGCACGAACAGGTTCCCCGTGTTCGGCAGGCCGGGCCCGTCGTCGGCGACCCAGATCTCGGTCGACTCGGGACCGCGCCGCCAGCCGACCGCCACGCCGCCGTGCGTCTCGAGCGCCGCGTCCACGGCGTTGCGCACGAGGTTGATCAGGAGCTGCTCGAGCTGGTCGGCGTCGGCGGCCACGGTGACGGCGGGACCGGGGATCACGCCGACCGACAGCCGCGTCTCGAGCCCCGCGACGCGCCGGACGAGCGCGTCGACGGCGACCGGCGCCAGGCGCGGCGGCGGAAGCCTGGCCAGCCGCGCGTACGCGCCCGTGAAGCGCGAGAGCGACGCGGCGCGCGAGCCGATCACCGCGAGGCCCTGCCGCAGGTCCGAACGCCAGTCGGACGGCGGCTCTTCGTCGGAGGCGATCTTCTGAAGGCTGCCGGCGATCGACTGGATGGGCGCGAGCGAGTTGTTGAGCTCGTGGCCGAGGACGCGGATCAGGCGCTGCCAGGCCTGGCGCTCTTCCTCGCGCAGCGGACGGCTCACGTCGGCGAGCACGAGGAGCCGGTGCGGCGCGCCGCCGAGGCGGAAGGTGCTGCGCCGAATCTCGTAGCGGCCGGCTCCGCCGGGAAAGCGCGCCTCGAGAATCTGGGGCGACTTCTCGTCGAGGAACGGCGCCAGGCCGATGTCCTCGGCGCGCAGGCCTCGCAGGCGCGGCTCCGGCTGGCCGAGGAGTCTTTCGCCGAAGCGGTTGACGAGCTTCAGGCTGCCGGACTCGTCGAAGGCGAAGACGGCGACCTCGATCTCCGCCATGACGCGCGAGAGCAGCGCCGTCGCCTCGAGCGCGCCCAGGCGCTGTTCGCGAAGGGTCTCGGCGAGCGCGTTGACTTCGATCAGGACCTCGCCGAGCGCGTCGTCTGGCCGGGCGCCCCGGGCGCGGATCGAGAAGTCCTCCTCGCGCATCGCGGCGAGCAGGTTCGAGACGGTCTGGAGCGGTCGCACCACGCGCTCCCGGAGCGCCTGCGTGAAGGCGAGCCACGACAGGACGATGAAGACGGAGAGCGTCCAGCGCACCTTGGACGAGTAGTCGCCCGTCCACAGGATCCCGAGGGCGGTCGCGGCCGCCGGCAGGGCCGCGGCGAAGGCGAGCAGGACGACCCGCCGATCGTGCGTCAGCGGCTTCACGGAGGCTAGCTCCCGTGCTTCTCGAGGCGCCGGTACAGGGCGCTGCGCGAGATGCCGAGCGCCCGCGCGGCGTGGCTGACGTTGCCGCCGTAGCGCTCCATCGCCTTGCGCACGAGCAGGCCCTCGACTTCCTCGAGCGACAGCTCGTCGAGCCTCGTCGTCTCGCCGCCGCGGCGCAGCGCCAGGTCCGCGGGCCGGACGCGGCCGCCCGTCGCCATCAGGACGGCGCGCTCGATGGCATGGTCGAGCTCCCGGACGTTCCCGGGCCACGCGTGCGCGAGCAGCGCGTCGAGCGCCGCGGTTTCGAAGCCTTCGATCGCCTTGTGGTAGCGGCGCGCGTGCGCGGTCAGGAAGTGGCGGGCGAGCAGGGGAATGTCCTCGCGCCGCTCGCGCAGCGGCGGGACCGCGATCTCGATCGTGTTCAGGCGGAAGAGGAGGTCCTGCCGGAAGCGCCCCGCGGCGACCTCGGCGCGCAGGTCGGCGTTGGTCGCCGAGAGGATGCGCACGTCGGCGCGGATCGTTCGCGACGAGCCGACGCGTTCGAACTCTCCGGTCTCGAGGACGCGCAGGAGCTTGGCCTGCTGCGAAGCCGGCACGTTGCCGATCTCGTCCAGGAACAGCGTGCCGCCCTGGGCGAGCTCGAAGCGGCCCACGCGGTCGGCGCGGGCGTCGGTGAAGGCGCCCCGGACGTGTCCGAAGAGCTCGCTTTCGAAGACGCCTTCCGAGATGCCGCCGGCGTTCAAGGTCAGGAAGGGACGCGCGGCCCGGGGCGAGGCGGCGTGGAGGGCCCGGGCGACGACCGCCTTGCCGCTGCCGTTCTCGCCGACGATGAGGACGTTCGCGTCGGAGGGGCCGACGCGCGCGATGACGTCGAGGACCGGCCGCATGGACGGCGATGTCGCGATCATCGCGAGGTCGGCTTCGTGGCGAAGCAGGCGGTTCTCGGCCTCGAGCCGGTCCTTCTGGCGCAGCGCCCGCCCCAGCGCGACCTGCGTGCGCAGGGTCGACAGCAGCCGCGCGTTGTCCCACGGCTTCTGCACGAAATCGCGGGCGCCGCGGCGCATGGCTTCGACGGCGAGGTCGACCGTGCCCCAGGCCGTCATGACGAGGACCGGCAGGTGCGGGTCGAGGTCGCGGATCCGGGCGAGCAGGTCGAGCCCCTCGGCGCCGGAGGTCGTGTCGCGGGCATAGTTCAAGTCGATCAGGACGGCGTCGAAGTCCCGGGCCTCGAGGGCCGCGAGCGCTCCGGCGGGAGACGTCGCCGTCTCGCAGTCGAGCCCTTCGCTCTTGAAGAGCAGGCGCAGGGCCTCGAGAACGTCCTTCTGGTCGTCGGCGATCAGGACGCGCGTCCCGGACTTCACGGCGAGACCTCGAGGGAGGGGCGCGCGGACCCGGCGCCCGTCACCGCGGCCGGAAGTCGAGGGCCGCCGAGTTCATGCAGTAGCGAAGGCCGGTCGGCTCGGGGCCGTCGTCGAACACGTGCCCCAGGTGCGAATCGCAGCGCCGGCAGAGGACCTCCGTGCGGGCCATGAAGTGACTGTTGTCCTCGTGCGTCTTGACGCTCGTCGGCGCGGCCGGCGCGGTGAAGCTCGGCCAGCCGGTGCCGGAGTCGAATTTGGTCAGGGAGTCGAAGAGAGGATTGCCGCAGCCGGCGCAGGCGTAAACGCCGGTCCCGTGGTGGTTCCAGTACTTGCCGGTGAAGGCGCGCTCGGTGCCCTTCTGGCGCAGGATCCGATACTGCTCGCCGGACAGTGCCGCGCGCCACTCGTCGTCCGTCTTCTCGACATGATCGCGATCGGCCTCGACGTCGGGCACGGGCGGAATCTACCACCTTCGGGAGGCGGGAGGCAGGGCCCTCACTCGCTCCGCAGGCTCGTCATCGGGTCCGCGCGGCCGGCTCGCCTCGCCGGCAGGGCGCTCGCCACGAGGACCGTGGCGCCGAGCACCGCGGCGGCCGCGAGGTAGGACGGCGGGTCGAGCGGCGACACGCCGAAGAGCAGCTGCGAGGTCAGCCGCGACAGACCGGCCGCGGCCGCGAGGCCCGCGGCCAGACCGCCCAACGCGAGACGGCCGCTTCGCGACAGAACGAGGCGGCGCAGGCTTCCGGCGGTGGCGCCGAGGGCCGCGCGGATGCCGAACTCGCGGGTGCGCGTCTGGGTCGAGTAGGAGACGACGCCGTAGAGCCCGGCGGCCGCCAGCGCGAGCGCGATCCCGGCGAACGCGGCCACGAGGAGGGCGAGCAGGCGCGCCTCTCCGGACGCGAGGCCGGTCTTTTCGGCCAGCGTGCGGACGTGGAAGAGCGGCAGGCCCGCGTCGAGACCCGAGACGAGCGCCGTCAGCGGACGCTGGAGCACGGCAGCGTCGCCCGAACCGGCGAGGACGACCGTCATCCGCGGCAGATAAGACTGGGACAGCGGCACGAAGACGGTCGGGTCCGGTGCGCGGCGCAGGCTCCGGAAGCGAACGTCCTTGACGACGCCGATCACTTCGCCGCCGGCGTCGTCCGGCCCCAGGTTCTTGATCCGGCGGCCGATCGGATCGACGCCCGGCCAGAACTTTCGCGCCATCGACTCGCTGACGATCGCGACCGCCGGGCCGTCGCTCCGGTCGCGGTCGTCGAAGTCGCGGCCGGCCACGAGCGGGATTCCCAGGGTCCGGAAGAAGCCGGGGGTGACGACGTTGAAGTCCGCGGTCGGGTTCTCGCCCCGGGCCGGCGTGTAGCCGTCGGTCTCGATCGTCCTGCGCATGCCGGCGCTCTGGATCGGCGTCGTTCGCGCGAGCGCGGCCGAGCGGACGCCCGGGAGCGCCGCGGCCCGCCGGAGCAGATCCGCGTAGAAGGCTCGACCGCGCTCGGGGTCGTAGCCCTGACGGGCGAGGTCGACCGACGCCTCCAGACGGCCGTCCGTCTCGAAGCCGGGGGCGACGGCGGTCTCGTGCGCGAGCGTGCGGCCGAGAAGCCCGGCGCCGACGAGCAGCACGGCGGTCAGGGCGATCTGGGCGACGACGAGGGCGTCGCGGAGGTTGAAACGGGCGGGCGCCGGTCCCTCGGTCGCTCCTTTCAGCGAGGCGATCACGTCGAGGCGGCCCGCGCGGAGGGCCGGAACGAGCCCGAAGAGGACGACGGCGGCGGCGGCGACAGCGCTCGCAAAGGCGAGCGTGCGGAGCCCGAGCACCGGGAGCGCGGCGCCGACCGGAAGGCTGAACTCGGGCGGAACCGCCGAGGCGAGGACGTCGCGCGCCCAGAGGGCCACGAGCAGGCCGGCGGCCGCGGCGCCCGCGGCCAGCAGCGCGCTCTCGACGAGAAGCTGCCGCGCGAGCTGGCGCCGCGACGCGCCGACCGCGAGCCGAACGCCGATCTCCCGCCGCCGGTGCTCGGAGCGCAGCAGGAGGAGTCCGGCCGCATCGGCGCACGCGATCAGCAGGACGAGCGCGGCCATGCCCATCAGGAGCCACGACACGCGCCGTGCTTGCCCGCGGAAGTCGGGGCCCACCGCGAAATCGGCGGCGGCGAGGACGCGGGCCATCGGGTCCTGGCGATCCGGCGGCTGCGCGGCGGCGCGCCGGCGCGCGATCGTGTCGAGCTCGGCCTGCGCCCCGGCGACGGTGGCGCCCGGCGCGAGGCGCCCCACGACGTCGAGCCAGGAGACGCTGCGGGAGGACAGGACCTTGTCCTCGGCCAGCTCCGGGAGCGCCTGGTCCACCATCGCGATCGGGACCCAGACGTCCGGGAGACTGTCGAGGTCCACCCCCGTGAAGTCTCGCGGCGCGACCCCGATGACGGTGAAGGGGTGGCCGTTCAACCGGATGACCGAGCCGACCGCGGCCGGGCTGGCGCCGAGTCTCGTCCGCCAGAGGCGGTCGCTCACGACCGCGACGGGATGGCCACCGGGCACCCGGTCGTCGGCCGCGGCCAGGAGCCTTCCGCGCTCGGCCCGGACGCCGAGGACTTCGAAGAAGTTGCCGCTGACCACGGCGCCGACGATGCGCTCGGTCGTTCCGCCGGCCGAGAAGTGGAGCGGCTCGGCGTCGTCGAAGGCCGCGAGGCCCGCGAGCGAAGTGGCCCCGTCCCGGTAGTCCGTGTAGACGGGATAGGACGAGTTCGACAGATCGGTCCCGGCATCGTCGGTCGCGTAGACCCGGACGAGCTCCCCGGGCGCGCGCACCGGGAGCGCCCGGAAGAGCACGGCGTCGACCGTCGTGAAGATCGCCACCGTGGCCCCGATGCCGAGGCCGAGCGTCGCGACGGCGAGGATCGCGAAGCCGGGGTTGCGGCGGAGGTTTCGCCAGGCGCTGCGGAAGTCGGCGGCGAGGGTCATGAGGCTGTCTCCTGTCGTTTATTCGCTGCGCAGCGCGTCGAGCGCGTCGGTGCGCGCGGCGCGCCGCGCGGGGGGCCAGGCGGCGGCGAGGCCCACGGCGACCATCAGCGCCAGCCCGGAGCCCAGGATCGCGGGGTCGGCCGCCTTGACTCCGAAGAGGATCGACTCGACGCCGCGCCCGAGCGCGTAGGCGCACGGCAGGCCGACGGCCGCGCCGACGAGCAGGAAACGCGCGACCTCGCTCCAGATCAGACGGCGCACGCTCGCCGGGTCGGCGCCGAGCGCCATGCGGACGCCGATCTCCTGGCGCCGCGCCGCCACCGCGTACGAGAGGACGCCGTAGATCCCGAGCGCGGCGAGAATCGCGGCGAGCGCGCCGAACGCTCCGGAGAGCATCACGATGACGCGCTGGGTGACGAGCGAGTCCTCGACGCGCGTCTGGAGCGGAATCAGGTCGTAGACCGGGAGCTGCGCGTCGATCGCGCGGACCTCCGAGCGGACGGGCGCGGCGAGGCCCTTCGGGTCGGCCTCGGTGCGCAGATAGAAGGTGAGATCGCCGACGCCGGGCCGCTGGAGGAGCGGCGTGTAGATGAAGGGGGAGTCGTCCTCGTCGACGGAGGCCGACTTGCTGTTGCTCGCGATGCCGACGATCTCGGTGTCCGGCGGGTGGTTGCCGATGCCGAAGCCGAGCCGGACGCCGAGGGGATTCTTTCCCGGGAAGTACCGGCGGGCGAGGGTCTGGTTGACGATCGCGACCTTCGGGGCCGTCGCGTCGTCCGACCACGCGAAGTCGCGCCCGGCGACGAGGGGAATCCCGAGCGTCGCGAAGTACCCGGGGCTCACGTGATTGTAGTGGGCGTGGCGATCCTCGCGGTCCGACTCCGAATCGCGCCCCTCGATGCCGAAGTCCCCGCCGTTGGTGTTGCCCGACATCGTCGCGATGTGCGCGGCCGCCACCGAATGGGCGCCCGGAAGCGCCTGGAGCCGGTCGAGGAGCTGCCGGGTGAAGGCGGCCGAGCGATCCGGCGTGTACCCGGAGAGCTGCGGCGCGACGGAGAACCCGATCAGGTGATCGGCGCGGAAGCCGAGATCGACGCGGCCGAGGTTGCCGAGGCTCCGCACGAAGAGGCCGGCGGCCACGAGGAGGACGAGGGTGAGGGCGACCTGCGCGGTGACGAGGCCCTGCCGCAGGCGGATGACCTCGCGGCCCGCGGAGTTCGTGCCGCGGCCCTGACCCCGGAGCGTGAGCGCGGGGTCGAGCCGCGCCGCCCGCCACGACGGCGCGATGCCGAAGAGGAAGGCCGCGGCGATCGAGACGAGGCCCGCGAAGAGGAGGACGCGCGGATCCACGGCCGCGCCGAGCTGGCGCAGGCTGTCGTCCGCGGGAAAGGCGCCGAGGAGGACGTGCAGCGTCCACGCGGCCACGATCAGCCCGAGCGCGCCGCCCGCGAGCCCGAAGAGCAGGCACTCGACGATGGACTGCCGCAGGAGCTGGAAGCGGCTGGCGCCGATCGCGAGCCGGATGCCGTACTCGCGCTGCCGTGCCGCGCCCCGCGCCGCCAGCAGCCCCGCGAGGTTCGAGCAGGCGATCAGGAGCACCAGCGCGACCATTCCCATCAGCGAGAGCAGCGGCTTTCCGACGCTCCCCGAGAGGACGGCGCGGCCGTGCCCGCCCGGCTCGAGGAGGATACGGCGGTCGAGGAAGCGCTGCTGCACCTTCGCGTCCATCTTGTTGAGCTTCGGGAGGAGCTCCTGGAGCATGCCGCGATAGAGGGGAAGCAGATCCGCCTCGGCCTTCGCCCGCGACACGCCGGGCTTGAGCCGGCCGACGAGCTGCAGCCACCGGTCCTTCGGATCGTCGAGGCCGTTCCAGAAGGGCGTCATCTGCGCCTTCATCGCGATCGGCACGAAGAGATCGGCGGGCCGTCCCGCCTGAATGCCCTCGAAGCCCCGCGACGCGACGCCGACGACCGTGAGGGGCTGTCCGTTGGCGACGATCGTCTGGTTCACCACCGACGGGTCCGCGCCGAAACGGCGGGTCCAGTAGCCGTGCGAGAGGACGACCAAGGGATGCGCTCCGGGCAGCCGGTCGTCCTCGTCCACGAAAACGCGCCCGAGAGCCGGCGCCACGCCGAGCACCTGGAAGTAGTTGCCCGACACGAGCTCGCCGTCGGCGCGCTCCGTCTCGCCGCGCGCGGCGAGGCTGACGGCGAGGGGATACTCGGCGATCAGGCCGTCGAAGACCGTGTTGCGGGCCGCGAGCTCACGGTAGAAGGGCGCCGAGAAGGGCATGGCGCCGTCGCCGTCGTCCCACGCGTGCCCCTGGCTCGGACCGGGCGAACGGAGGAGCACGAGGGCCGACGGGTCGCGCACCGGCAGCAGCCGCAGGAGCACGCGATCCACGAGCGCGA
>Ga0335071_10005789_pt1 | contig 12808 bp, 12 predicted proteins | sample Lox_Sample_15_FD_206724 | JGI IMG/M metagenome (GOLD analysis project Ga0335071, IMG submission 206724) | Soil microbial communities from Loxahatchee National Wildlife Refuge, Florida, United States - Lox_Sample_1.5 | ecosystem: Environmental > Terrestrial > Soil > Wetlands | place: USA...
CATGGGACTCTTCAGGGAAACTTGTCTTCATCGCGGGCGATGGGGTGGGAACGGTAACCAGACCCGGACTCTCCATACCCCCCGGTGAGCCTGCGATAAATCCGACTCCCAGACGAATGATACAAGAGGCGGTCAGGGAGGTAACTGATCGCGGGGTCGCTGTAACAGTCTCAATTCCCGGCGGCAAAGAACTGGCTGAGAAGACGTTCAATCCGAGGCTGGGTATTGCAAACGGTCTTTCCATCTTGGGGACCTCGGGCATTGTTCGCCCATTCAGCACCGGCGCCTTGAGGGACGCCCTAAAATGCGCCCTGAGTGTGGCGACGGCCTGCAGTATAAAATCTCCCGTCTTCGTTCCCGGACGAATTGGCGAAAAAGCCGCACACAAGCACTTTCAGTTGACCCCCGAACAGCTAGTAGAGGTGGGGAATGAATGGGGATTTGTGCTGGACGAAGCTGCGAAAATCGATTTCAATAAATTACTCGTCCTCGGGCATCCCGGGAAATTGGCCAAGCTTGCTAGGGGTCAATGGGATACGCATTCGGCTCGGTCGTCAAGCGCTGTTCAGTGGGTGGCGAGTCTCGCCGGACAACTTCTCGGCCGCGCACTTCCCGAAACCCGGACTGTGGAGGGAATCTTCAGGCAATTGGCTCCAACGGACCGTAAGAAGTTGGCCGATGTGCTCAGCGCGCGAATCGGCAATTCAGTAAAACGTCGGCTCCAAAATAAATTGTCTGTCGCGACGGTGCTGGTAGACATGAGAGGAGAAATTCTCGGCTTGGACGGGGACATCTCAGAATGGCGGTAGACGAATATGCGATAACCATCGTAGGATGCGGTCCCGGTTCGCCGGAGTATGTTACTCCCGCGGTACTTGCCGCAGTAAATGCGGCCGATCTGTTGATCGGTACGGAAAGACTTCTGAGACTTTTCCCTTTGGACACCGCGAAGCGGGTGGTCGTCAATTCATCGGTGGAAGAGGCTCTTGACGAAATTGAGAAACAGCTCGACCATGGGACCGTGGCGGTTCTCGTCACGGGTGACCCGGGAGTCTTCAGTCTGGCCAAATTGGTAATCGAACGTTTCGGCAGAGAACGATGCCGTGTAGTTCCCGGAATAAGTTCGGTGCAAACCGCTTTTGCACGACTGGGCTTGGACTGGGTTGACGTCAGAATCGTCAGCGCCCACAAAGAGGATCCAAAGCCTGATGCCACGCTGTTGACTTCGGACAAGATTGCGGTCCTGTTGGGGCGGGAAGGCTCGCTACGGTGGGTCGCGGAGCTCATACGTGAGAATGCCCCTTCAGATCGCAGAATATTCCTGTGCGAAAACCTGACCTTGGACGATGAGCTGGTCCGCGAGGTGCAGCCCGAGGATTTGGCGAAGCTTGATGTGTCATCCAGAACTGTGGTTTTGATAGTTAAGAGCGATTTACTGGTATGAAAACAGGGACTCTATATGGGATAGGAGTGGGACCGGGCGATCCTGACCTGATCACGGTTAAGGGAGCGAGGATTCTGGGCGAGTGCCGTCATGTTTTTGTGCCCAAGGCAAGAGGGGACACCGAGAGTACGGCATTGTCCATTGCCGCAAAACATATAAATCCCCGAGCTGAGATTCATGAGGTCATCTTTCCCATGACATCCGACAGATCGGAACTGCATGCTCGATGGGCAGAATCCGCCGAGAAAGTGGGAGTGGTCCTCGAAAGCGGCTCTGATGCCTGTTTCCTCACTTTAGGAGACACGTTTCTTTATTCAACCTACATTTACCTACTCCAGGCACTGCGCGATCGAATCCCCGACCTGAACGTCGAGACGATTCCCGGAATTACGGCTTTCAGCGCGGCCGCGGCCATTGCCGAATTCCCTGTAGGCAAGGCCAAGGAGCCGGTGACCATCGTGCCTACCGCAGACGATTTGGACGCAGTAAAGCGTGCACTTCTCACCGGTGGGACCGTGGTCCTGATGAAGATAGGCAAGCGGCTCGGTCCGATCCTGGATATCCTGGAGGAGGCCGGCATGATTGATCACGGGGTATTTATCTCATACGCGGGAATGAGCAACCAGCGTGTAGAACATGACCTGAGAAGTCTACGGAATGAGCCGTCTGAAAAGGGTTACCTCTCCATTCTCCTGATTCATGCCAGGTCACGGGAGGACCGATGAAAGTTTACTTTGTTGGAGCAGGCCCGGGAGACCCGGATCTTCTTACGGTGAAGGCCGCAAGACTCCTGCGGAACTGCCGAATTTGCATATACGCCGGTTCACTTGTCAGCGATCAGGTGCTGAGTCTGCTACCCAAAGAAGCCGAGCGGCATGACTCCGCTCTCCTCGATTTGGACGAGATAACCCGTCTGTTTAGTGATGCGAGGGATCGAGATATCGATGTGGTGCGACTTCATTCTGGAGATCCTTCCATATATGGCGCTATCGGGGAACAGATGAACGAGTTGGACCAACTTGGCATCGATTATGAGGTTGTGCCGGGCATAAGTTCCTTTCAGGCCGCCGCTGCCGCATTGCGCACAGAATTGACCGCTCCTGAAGTCGCTCAGACTGTCATCCTCACTCGCACATCGGGTCGAACACCTCTTCCGCCGGAACAGGAACTGGAAATGCTGGCTCGAACCAAGGCCACATTGTGCATTTTCTTGTCCGCGCACAAAATACAAGAGATTTCTAAAGTCCTTACGGAACATTACGGGGCAGAGTGCCCGGTCGCGGTGATCCATCGAGTGTCATGGCCCGATCAGGAGATCATAACGGGAACGCTGGCAGATATTGCCGACAAGGCCTCAGCCGCAAGCATCAGGAAAACGGCGATAGTGATCGTCGGCCATGCTTTGGGGCGAGAAATTTCCTCTTCCAAATTGTACGACCCGGCCTTCTCGCATGAATACAGAGCAGGAAAACAATCGTGAGGGTCGCTGTCATCACAATCTCCAGGGAAGGCGCAATCCTGGCGGATCGACTGAAACAGGAACTGCCCGATGTCCATCTGTACCTGCACGAACAGATTGAAGGCAACCGGCATGCCGAGAGGTTCACACGTATCGTTGAGCTAACGAGAAAGATCTTTCATAACTATGAAGGGCTTATTTACATTGCTCCCTGTGGTGTTGTCGTGAGGGCCGTTGCGCCGCTGCTGGATCACAAGAGCATAGACCCAGGGGTGGTGGTTGTGGATGCAGGCGGCCGGTGGGCGTTGAGCCTGCTTAGCGGACACGAAGGGGGCGCCAACGACCTGGCTATGAGAGTGGCGAACACCCTCTTTGCGGAACCGGTGATCACGACTACAACCGAGGCGCTCAAGGAGATCATTGTCGGCGTTGGCTGCCGCCGAGGAATAAAGTCCGAACACATTGTGGCAGCGATCAAAGAGGCGTTGAGGGAAGCGAATGCGGAACTCACTCAGGTCCGTATGCTCAGCTCCGTGGACATCAAATCAGATGAGCAAGGTTTGTTGAGTGCCGCCCAGGAGCTGGGATTACCTCTGAGATTCCTATCCTCCGCCGAGATCCGCGGCTCGGCAAGAAGTTTCGAACGATCCGATTTTGTGATGCAAAAAGTGAATCTGCCCGCAGTAGCAGAGCCGGCGGCTCTGATTGCGGGAAGGAGGACGAGATTAGTACTAAGAAAAACGTTCAATGGGGTGACCGTAGCCATAGCCCGGGAAAACTGTTTGTAGTGGGGATCGGCCCGGGCGACCCGCTAAACCGAACTCGCCGAGCAGAACAGGTCATCGGGCAAAGCGACGTTGTGGTCGGCTATAAGCGTTACCTTGACCTAATCAAGGATTTGACTGCCGGCAAAGAGCTAATCTCCTCAGGCATGACCCACGAGAAGGAGCGTTGCTCCGCGGCTATTCAGAGGGCCGAGCAAGGCGATCTGGTGGCGTTGATCTCGTCCGGTGACGCGGGAATATACGGGATGGCCGGTCTGGCTCTGGAGATGGCCTTCAAGACAGGAAAGGCAATACCCATTGAAATCGTGCCCGGTGTAACTTCAGCCACGGCATCGGCTGCCAAACTGGGCGCCCCTTTGATGCTGGATTTTGCGTGCATCAGTCTCAGTGATCTGCTCGTGCCCTGGGATGTGATAAGTAAACGACTGGAAGCTGTAGCAGAGGCGGACCTGGTGACCGCGCTCTACAATCCTCGGAGCAAGCGGCGCACGGCTCAGTTGGAAAATGCCGCTGCCATATTTCGGAAATATCGAGACGGTGTTACGCCTGTAGGCATCTGCACAGCGGTGGGGACCGACGAAGAGCAAATCACACTTACGGACCTGGAGCACTTTCTCGATTATGAAATAAATATGAGAACAATAGTGATTATCGGAAATCAATCCTCAAAAATTATTGACGGCATCTTTATAACAGCACGCGGATACCAGGTATGATACTTCTGTTGGGCGGGACAAGTGAGACAGCGCCGTTGGCTACTGCTCTGGCTACCGCAGGGTTCAAGGTGCTTGTTTCAACTGCGACAGATGTGCCGCTACATGTAGGAGATCATCCCAATATTTCACGCCGTTCCGGAAAGCTCGACCGCGACCAAATGCTACAGTTGGCCATCCGGCAGAACGTGCTCGCAATAGTGGACGCGTCGCATCCTTATGCGTCCTCAGTTCGGCAAAATGCTCGAACGGTGGCCGATCAGCTCGAAATTCCATACGTTTCCTGGGTCAGACCGCGGATTCTCGACAATGACGGCGAGATACATTTTGAACCCAACCACAAATCCGCGGCAAAAACCGCGTTTTCTTTCGGCAGGCCGGTGCTCCTGACTACGGGCTCAAGAAATCTCTCACCTTATGTACGCGAAGCGGCCGCAACCGGTGTCCCTCTGACGGTCCGGGTGTTGGACCATCCCTCCTCGTTGGTAGCCTGCCGAAAAGCCGGTATTCCTGATGCGAATATCGTATCCGGCAGGGGACCGTTCTCTGTCGATGACAACCTCAAGGTTATAAGGCGTTATGGAATAGGAGTTGTCGTGACGAAGGACAGCGGCCTCGAAGGAGGAGTTCCTGCAAAGCTAACCGCAGCCCGTATAGCTGATTGCCGTGTGGTGGTGGTGCAACGGCCGGCTGAATCAAATCGGGACGGAACTGCCGATGTATCCGCAATAGTCAAAGAACTCTCACAGCTCCCTGCTCTGTCTATAACAAGTGTCAAAAATAATGTCTGATTACGAAGCCGTTCCTTGAAAGTTGGTAGTGCCGGTCCCTCGAAACCGCTGGATGTCGGCACATCTTAGCGTAAGAATCAATCGCTCTGGCGTGGCAGGACGCCGGACCCTGCCAGCTTTTAGAGAATCAGAGGCTGGCTTATGACACTTCCGGTGAAGCGCCTTTTGGGTCGTTCTTCGGCTCATCGAATCTGAATTTCAGAGATACCATACCGTCAGAGACTGTCTTGTGCATTGTATAAGGGGTTTTTCCCATCACGTGCAACATGGCCTCATTGGTGAGTAGAACGTCCGCCTGAAGTCCTTCGATGCCGCGTTCTTTGGCAATCTCCATCAAGTAATTCACGAGAAAAGTTGCTATCCCGCGACCCTGAAATTTTTCGTCGACCATGAACGCGATTTGAGGAAATTCATTAGGGTCTTCGCGCGCGTAACGGGCTTCCGCTATGATACGGCTCCTCTCATAAGGACCCGTGGTGACCACAAGAGATAGACCTTTGTCCTCGGACAGACTGACGTACTCCCTAAGATTGTCGTGCGGCATACTCGTTCGAGGACTGAAGTATCTGAAATAGACCGAACTTTTGGAAAGGGCATAGAATAGGTCCCGTATCATGGACTCGTCGGTGGGCTGGATGACGCGAATGTGAGCTTTGAGGCCGCCTTTGAAAACATGGTCGGTCCGGACACGTTCCAGTGATTTGGGCTTGGCTGTGCAGACATAATGCTGATCGGGATAAACATAGCCCAGTTCGCGTGCTGCCTTCATAAGGTCTTCCCTGTGATCGGGGTGCGCAATTTCAATAAGCGCCATGGCTCGTTCACGTAGCGATTTCCCGCCCAGATAGGCTATGCCGTACTCGGTTACTATGTAATTTACCTCTCCGCGGTTCATGATCACCGCGGCCCTCGGTCCAAACGACGGGACAATCGTTGAACGTCCGCTCTGCAGAGAAGTGGACCTGAGACAGATTATCGACCGCCCTCCAGACGAAAGACTGGCCCCTCGCATGAAGTCATGATCGCCTCCGGAGCCCTCGAAAGCCGTCCAATGAGGTTTCCCTTGCCTCACTTGGCCTCGGAGATCTACTTGCACGGCCAGGTTTATCGCCACCATCTTGTCATTGTCGGCTATAAATGCGGGATGCAAGAGTACGTCCGAAGGATAGAATTCTACAGAGGGGTTTTCATTGATAAAATCATATGCTCGCTGTGTTCCCATGCAGCAGGTGGCCAGCGACTTGCCCCTGTAAATTTTCTTAGTACTGTTGTCGATAACGCCTGCCTCGATAAGGTCGATATAAGGATCGGCAAAAAATTCCGTGTGTATCCCAAGATGACGCCGATCCTTCACATTGTCTGCCAGACCTGCTGAAATCCCGGCAAAACCTACCTCCAGCACCGACCCATCGTCGACCAATTCGCTGGAATACCGACTGATGGCCCGTTCTTGATCGCCCAGCATTTCCGCCGGTAACTGGACGAGTTGTTGCGGTCCGTCCACGAGGCAGTGGATCTTGTCGCCAGGTATGAGAGTGTCACCATGAGTGCGAGGCATCAATGGATTCACCTGTGCGATTACCATACGAGCGGATTCCACCGCGGAAAGGGACACGTCTACAGAAATTCCCAGGCTGAATCGACCGAATCGATCCGGCTCGGAAACCTGAACAATAGCCAAATCGATGGGAATCCTACGATCCCTGAAAAAGTCCGGGATCTGCGAATGAAAAAGGGGAACGTAATCGGCCTCCGAAGGTCCGCCGGAGTGACCGCCCAGACCCCCCAGGAAAAAGGTTTTCAACCTGAAACGGCGATGACCCTTTGCAGCCAATGACCTGGCCGCATTTCCACTTATAAATTGGATCATCTCAACATCTTCCAAAGTCGAGGCGCGTAATGCCTCAATTATGGGAGTGGGTTCGCAACACATACTGCTTAAGTATATCCTGGCGCCGTTGTTCACATACGACGCGGCTTCCTCCGCGGAGACGAGCTTTGAGGCATACCGAGCTTTCCAGTCATTCATTTGCCCCACTCCTGCACGACGATATTTCACTATGATAGTTCTGATCGCAGAATCGGGAATTGAATGTGGCAAGTCAAGGGTTTTCGGGAGATCTCTAAATTAAAGAGGCAAGGGAGAAGTTTTGTGTACCGGTTCTTCCTTTGAAATCACAGACACCATGACTAAAAAATTATAAGGAAGACCCACCGGACTCAGCCGTGTGTGGTTGTGCGAGAAGACGGAACAAGTTTTCGACTTGTTTATGAGGAGATCGGCAGATGGACTGCAAATACGTAACAAGAGACATGTTGACTCACCCTGTGATCGTGCAAGTAGACGACAAGCCGCTGAACTTCTTCAGCGCCAAGGCCCTGGCGGACCGGAAGGCCAAGGAACTGTCGTTGGACCCCATGCTAGTGGCATGGTTCGACAGGCGCGGCGGGAAGTTCTCGCCTGACGTCATCTGCTGTGATCAGGATAAGCCGGCTTGGTTGGTGTACGCGGAATCACGTGGCGCGGACATATCAGTGGATATCAACAACGAAGACTACGTGTTCGTGTATAAGGCTTCCGAATAGCGATACAGTAGCCGAGCAACTTGTCGGTTTGCCTCAGGCAAACCTGAGAATGGCATCGACTTTTTCGCGCTGGCTTCTGAAAAGGCTTGCCGGAGCACTCGGGTGCGGAAAACCGACAGCGATCCCTATCACTATTTTTTTATCTTCCGGAATCTGCAACACCTGTTTCACAATGTCCGGGAAATGGATGGAAGCGGCCAAATAGATGGTCCCGAGACCTTCTTGCAGTGCCGCGTAACAGAAGGTCGTCCCGAAGGAACCTATGTCGAGGCAGGAATACGGCTCGTTTAGCCGGCCGTCTATCAATAAGTAAACAATAGCGGGGGCGCCGAAGAACTTGTACATGTTCAAATAGTGTTGTGCCCGGCCCTGATTGTCGTCCCGAGCGATCCCTAATGCGGAAAGAAGGTCCCTGCCAAGCTCACTGTAACGTCTTGTATGAGGTTCCTGCGGGAACTTAACCGGGATCTCGATATCAGGACGGGGCGTCATCCCCTTTTTCGTCTCTTGCTCGAAAAGCTGGCCAAGCTTCTGTGCCTTCTCTCCGTCCCCTACCACCACTTCCCAGGGTTGGGTGTTACCCCAGGAAGGTGCCCATCTTGCAATTTCAGCTATTTTGAGAATCTTGTCTCGGGGAACCGGGTCTGGAAGAAAAGCCCGGACGCTGCGCCTGTTGTAAACCGCATCATTGAGTTCCACTTCACATACCTCCCTGTAACGATATATTTATAGAGATCTGACATCGCTGCTCTCCGTCAAGATTGCGGTGCCGTTCCCAGGTCCTTGGTGCCCCGTCCCGGATCTCCGATGAGTCTTCCTGTTTCACGTCGACGATTTTCTTGACAAGGAGATCGGAATAAGGGAAGTCCCTCGGGCCAAAGCCAAGTGCGTAGTGTAGTCCTTTGCGGTTGTCGGCGGTTCTTTCCGCTCGGATTCGGGCTTTGATCGCAGCGAGAGGGCTTCGCTGGGACACGTGGTTACGCACAACCCGCAGCCGATACATCGGTCACGGTCCACCAAGGCCACGTCATTGTCTCCCACCTTAATGGCTTCCATTTGGCAGCGGTCCACACAAGTCTCGCAAGCCGAGCAGACGTCAGGATCGACGGCCGCGTAGTAGTTGGTCAGGACCTGTTCAGAGGGCTTGGAATGGAATTTAATGGACCGCAGGATTCCGCAGCAATCCCCGCAGCAGTTGCACATGCCGCCCGCGTCCTGAGAGGCGAACGGCTGCGGCACAAGGCCCTCCTGGTCGCACTTGTCGATGATGCTCAGGGCTTCTTCCTTGGTGATGAAGCGAGCCATTCCTTTGTCCGCGTAATACTGAGCGTGGCTTCCAAACTGAAAGCAGACCTCCAGCGGCTTGTCACATCCCTTGTCCAAGAGACCCTGTTGCATCCTGCATATGCAATTTGCCACAGAGATCTTGTCCTTGGATTCAAGAATTTTCTTCACGTCTTCGTATGGCGCCACCGGCCACAAATGATGGATTGACTTGTTGACCGGTATGGTTCGCAGAGGCGGCATCTGGCCTATACCCTTTTTCCCAAGGGCCTCGACGAAATATTGCTCGAATAGTTCGGCCAGTCCCCTGTCCATGTCCTTTGCCTGATACTCGTAAGACCCGACCACAAACGGTACCGCCCCGTACTTCGGGCTGTCTCCCTTCTTGACCCGGAAGATGAGGCCTTTTTCAAACATGCGCTCCAACAGTGCGGCGACCGCCGCGGCATCCCGACCGATGCGTTGCGCTATCGCCTCCGGAGTTTCCAACATCATGCTGAGACTGAGATACAGCTCAGCTTCCTCTTCCGAGAACAGCCTTTCCAGTATCCGCAATTCGACCCCAGACTCAGTTGCGGGAAATCCCATTGAATACTGGTCCAACTGTTCACGCAAATCGTAGTATACTTTCGCGGTCATCTCGTCCTCCCGCATGATGAGATTCTAGCTCTTGAGCTAGTGGGACTAAGGCTGCAGGATCGAAGAATCCAACTGAACATGACCCTCCAGGGTCACGCCGCTGTTACGCGGCATGGAATGAATCTGTGGATCGGTGTGGCTGCTATGGGGTCCCTGTGGCTATTTTTTGCCAACCGATTCACGTTGGCCCCATGTTTTCGGCCCATGTATACCAGTCCGAATCCGTGAGGCATAATCACCTGACCTAACCGCGCGGTTTCAGTCACTTCCAGTTCGATATCCTCTGAACCTGCTTCGGTCGTTACTCTCACAAGCTGACCATCTGCTAGACCCAATGCGGCAGCGTTTTCAGGATGCATCATGAGCGTACAGACCCTACTTTTTCCCGCGTTCCAGGCTGGGTCCCGCATGATCGTGTTGGCGTTGTAATCCATATGCCGGCCCCCAGCGAGTATGAGCGGGTAGTCTTTATTCATACGTAGGCCAATTTCCTCACTTTGAGCGTCAATGCCCCTCAAAGCCTTCTCCAACTCCGGAATCAGGACGTTTATCCGCTTGTCGTCGGTTCGGAGCTCATCCAGTGGCTTAGAAGGATCGCATTTGCCGATCCACATCCCTTCAGGGTGCTCAAGAATAGCTTTGAAGATCGCTTCCCCCATAGCCGGTCCCGGACTGAACCCCGCACGGGCAGCGTTCTCCCGGAGAGATCCGGGCGCCGCCTGTAGCATTCCCCAGAGCGCGGAAAGGTTCACCGAACCGAGAGCCTTTCCAAGCGTTTTGCCGAGAATGAAGGGCATGAATTTCATCGCACGAGGCTCGCTCTGAGCGAAAGCCATAAGCTGCAAGCCAAAGTCCATACGGTCTCCGAACGCGGCGTCGTAAAGAGCTTTAGGAATTTCCGGGAGTAAACCCAGACGGTCGACGAGGCGTGTGAGGATTTCCCCCTCCTCGAGGCATTCTCCGTCAGCCTTGACGACAGGACGCCGCATCTGGAAATATATCTCGGGAAAGTTCCAGGTGAAGAACGTTCCATCCCACTTTTCATACGCAGATGCGGCTGGCAGCACGTAATGAGCCAGGCTGGCGGTTTCGGTAAAAGCCACGTCCACGACTACCAGTAGATCGAGGGCCCGAAACGCTTTTTCGTATGCGGTGGTGTCCGCGTATGATCTCAGCGGATTTGAACCGCTCACAAGGACCGCCCTCAGCCGATCCGGCCGATCTGTCAGTATCTCCTCAGGCATAACGTTGGGCGGAAATGTGCCCATGATTGCAGGGAAATCCGTGACAACAGTGCGCCAGGTTTTGGGATCTCGCTCGTCCGAATGAGCCCCCAAGGGCATGATATGGCCTGGGATGAAGTTTCCTCCAGGGGTTCCTATACGCCCACAGATAGCTAGCAGGATCAATTCCAGGTAAGAGGCAACAGTGCTGTGCCTCCCCATAAGCACCCCAAGGTCCGAGTGATATGACCAACTCCGAGTGGCCAGGAGCCGGCAGACTTCGCGGACCTGATCGTAGTCCAACTGGCAGAGGTCCAGAGCCGGACGAGGGTCAAAGTCAAGGAACCAAGGTTGAATCGAATCGAAGCCACTCACATGCGCCGCAATATAGTCGTTCTTTTGCCAACCCTCCTGGAGAATAATGCTTATCATGGATCGAAGGAGCAAAGCGTCCGTGCCGGGACGAACGGCCAAATGTATGTCCGCTCTCGAAGCGGTCTCCGAAAGTCTGGGATCGATCACCACGAGCAGCTTATCCGGGTCTTCAGAAATCCTCCTCAAGTGCCGTCGAGCCTGCGGCATCTGATGGCTCATCCACCCGTTCCAGCCAACTGCTACCAGCATGTCCGTGTGTTTGATGTCAGGGTGAGTCCCCAAGTACTGACGTCCCAGGCCTCTCCCGTTTACCCAGAAGTAGCCTGTCAACTCCTGTGCCAGCGGGCTATAATGATAATGCGATCCCAAACCGCGGAGAAAGCGCACCCCGAATGCGGCCTCAAAATGGCATCCTTGGCCGCCGCCGCCCATGTAGGCAAGAGAGCGAGGTCCGTGAGTCTGCATGGTCGATTTGAGCTTCTCCGCGATCTCATCCAGCGCCTGGTCCCACGATATCTCTTTGAAATTGTCGTCTACCCGTTTGAGGGGCCGTTTTAGCCGGTCATCGTGATGCTGATAATGAGCTATTTTCAATCCCTTGCGACAACAGTAGCCCTCACTGCGAGGGTTTTGTTTGTCAGCACGAACCTTCACTATCCGGTTCCCTTGAACCATCACTTCAAGGCCGCAATTTTGGCCACAGCATGCACAGGACGTCTTCTGCCACGATGACATCTTACCCTCCAGTTGCTTTTGCCGGGTTAATTCTTCTGACAGTTCATTCCCGGCGATCCTTTTGTATACGAACTAGTGGGCCAAAAAAATTAGTCTCTCACGACTTTCAGAAGTCTTTTTAGAAGCACCTTTTCTTCGAGAGACAGATTCCTAAGGATCTCTTCGTTGGCTTTATCCCGTTCTTCCATCAGCTTCGGCGCCAGCATTTTGGCGTGATCCGTGAGGTAGATTTTCAAAAGCCTTCTGTCCACTGAATCTGTCTCTTTAAGGATCCAGCCCCCTTCAACCATCCGCTCAAGAATACCAGAAAGAGTAGCCGGATCCAGTAATAGCTTCTTCCCGAGGTCGCCGGCCGACACGCCCTCGTTTTGACACAGTGCACCCAGAACGAGCTGTTGGATCGGAGTCAAACCGTAAATTGCCATCCGCTGCTTGGCTACAGCATGTGCGCGTTGATAGGCTTTGGCCAACAAGTAGACCACACACTCCTCATATGGCATTGCGACAATCCTTTCGTATACAAACTACCTGTCCTCAACGCACTTGTCAAGAAAAAGGGAATGTGTCCAAGATAGTTCACTGTGGACGTTGCAGTTCCAGTCCGACCTTTTGCTTTACAATTTTTCTGAAGCAGTGATAATTAAGCGGTCACCTATCCTGTTGTTACTTCACCGAGCATTTACCTCAAGGAGGATGGAAAATGGCGTTCTCATTTCGCGGGCGGGCGATGAGCAAGATCGGAGTAATCGGCTCCGGTCACATCGGTCCGGATAT
>Ga0335071_10005790_pt1 | contig 12806 bp, 11 predicted proteins | sample Lox_Sample_15_FD_206724 | JGI IMG/M metagenome (GOLD analysis project Ga0335071, IMG submission 206724) | Soil microbial communities from Loxahatchee National Wildlife Refuge, Florida, United States - Lox_Sample_1.5 | ecosystem: Environmental > Terrestrial > Soil > Wetlands | place: USA...
TTCGGTACGGTCGGCGAGCACCTCGGTGCGCGCACCGAGCACCTGCGTCGCGCCGCGCGCCGCGCCATCGACGGCACCGCCGACGACGTCGGTCGCGGTCGGCTCCGCGCCGTCGGCCACGAGCGGCAGCTCGGGCGGCAGGTCGGCGAGCGTGCGCAGGCAGGTCTCGGCGTTGTCGAGCATGTACCACGGGTCGCTGCGGCCGCTCTGCAGCGTCTCCATGTAGTACTCGACCGAGACGATCGCGTCGGCGAGCCGGTCGAGGCGGCCCGGCGGCAGCGCCCCGGACGGCGCCAGCATCGCCTCGACGTGCCGGCCGACGCCTTCGAGGATGTCGACGGCCCGCGCGCGGCCGAGCATCAGGAGGCCCGCGGTGATGCCGCGCAGCAGCGCCGGCACCTGCTCGGCGCCGGAGGGCTCGTGCTTGGCGATCGCCGCGGCGATCGACTCCTTGATGCGCGCGAGGTTGACGATGCACTCGCGCAGCACGGCGTTCTGCACGCGCTGGAACTCGGCGTCCGGCTCGCCCTCCGGCGACGCGGCGCGGTTCGGCATGATCAGCCGCACCAGCTGCGCATCGAGGTTGTCCTCGACGCTGATCAGCACGGCGGCGATGTCGACCAGCACGCTGTCGTCCGGCGGCAGCTTCTTGGCGACGATGTCCTTGAGGCGCTGGATCTGCGACTGCACCTTGGTGCGCAGGTCGCCGAGGCCGAGCACGCCGAGCGTGTCGCTGATCTTGCGCAGCATCTCGAGCTGGACCGCGAGCTCCTCGACCTGCGCGCCGCCCTTGCGCACGAAGATGTCGAGCACGTCCTTCACGCGCGACAGGTCTTCCTTGATCGCGCCCGCGACGGTCTCCATCAGCTTGACCGACGGCGCCGACAGGTTCTCGCGCTCCTGCTCGATCTGCTCGGAGACCGGCAGCAGTTCCTGCAGCTTGAACGAGGCGCGCACCGCGGCGGTGCGCGGCCCGGCGCTGGTGGCGCGCGCGACGTAGTAGAGGAGGTTGTTCAGCAGGTCGAGCGGCGGGGTCTCGGCATAGCGCGGCTCGCCGGTCTCGTACAGCTTCTTGAGCTCGCGGTCGGCCTGGCCGAGCAGGCGCTTGATGGTCGCCGTGCCCTCGAGGCCGCCCTCGCGCAGCGACTCGATCACCGCGCCGACCACCCACCACAGCTGGAACACCGGCTGGCGGGTCGCGACCTGCTCGAGGCGCTCGGCCACCACCGACAGGATCTCGAGGTGCTGCGCCTGGCGTTCGCCGCGGATCCAGCCGAGCAGCCCCACCTGGAAGCGCGGCCGCAGCCGGCGCGCCCACTGCGCGACCGTCAGCGGCGGCTCGCCGGCCTTCTGCGGCTGCGGCTGCGGCTGGCGGTCCGAGGTCAGGTTGAGCAGCAGCAGCGTGCCTTCCGACAGCAGCGCGTGGCCGCGCACCGCCCGCAGGTCGTTGAGCAGCGGCAGCAGCACCAGCGCGAGGTCGCGGCCGCCGCCGAGCACGCGCTCCAGGTAGGCCGGCAGCTGCACCATCGCGCGCATCAGCGCGTCGAGGCTCTCGGGCTGGTTGCGGTTCTCCTGCGCGCTGTCGAGCAGGTAGCGCGCGACGTGCTCCATCTCCTCGGCGAGCAGCGCCGCGCCATAGACCTCGACCAGGCGCAGCACGCCGTGCACCTCGTGCAGGCGCGCGCCGCAGGTCTCGAGCAGGGTGCGGTCGTCCGGGTGCTCGGCGTAGCCCTCGATCGCGGTGCGCGCCTCGGCGAGCGTCGCGGTCAGCTCCTTGGCGACGACGTGCAGCGTCTGTTCGGCGACCTCGGTCATCGATCAGGCCTTCGCGCCACTCGCCTTCCGCGCCGCGGGCGGCGGCGCCGGGGTCGCCGGGTTCGCCGGCCGCGCCGCGTCCTCCGGCTTGAGCGGCTGGACCTTCTGGGCCTTCGGGCTCGCGGCCGGCGCCGGCCGCTCGGGCAGCCGGAAGCCGGCCACCGACTTGCGCAGCTGCGCCGACAGGTCCGCGAGCTTGCCGATCGACTGCGACATCCCGGTCGTGCCCTCGGCGGTCTGGGTGCTGATCTCGCGCAGCACCTGCATGCTGCGCGAGATCGAGGCCGACACCGCCGCCTGCTGGCGCGCGCTGGCCGAGATGTTGTGCATCAGGCTCGCGATCTGGTTCGAGACCTGCTCGATCTCCTCGAGCGCGGCGCCGGCGTTCTCGGCGAGCAGCGCGCCGCCGACGACGTCGGTGGTGCTGCGCTCCATCGAGACCACCGCCTCGTTGGTGTCGGTCTGGATCGTGCGCACCAGCACCTCGATCTGCTTGGTGGCGTTGGCGGCGCGCTCGGCGAGGCGCTGCACCTCGTCGGCCACCACCGCGAAGCCGCGGCCGGCCTCGCCGGCCATCGACGCCTGGATCGAGGCGTTCAGCGCCAGGATGTTGGTCTGCTCGGCGATGTCGTTGATCAGCTCGACGATGTTGCCGATCTCCTGCGAGCTCTCGCCGAGGCGCTTGATGCGCTTGGAGGTCTCCTGGATCGTCTCGCGGATCGCGTTCATGCCGTCGATCGTGCGGCGCACCGCGTCGCCGCCCTTGTGCGCGACGTCCACCGAATGGCGCGCGACGTCGGCGCAGCGCTCGGCGTTGCCGGACACTTCCTCGATCGAGGCCGCCATCTCGGCCACCGACTCGGTGGCCGCGGCCACCTGCTTGGACTGGCCGCCGCTCGCCTTGGCGAGGTGCGCGGCCGCGGCCTGAGTGGACTTGGCGGCGGCGTCGAGCGAGATCGCCGAGGCGTTGATCGTGGTCACGAGCTCGCGCAGCGCGTCGATCGCGTAGTTGATCGAGTCGGCGATCGCGCCGGTGACGTCCTCGGTGACGGTCGCCTGCACGGTCAGGTCGCCGTCGGCGAGGCTCGCGAGCTCGTCGAGCAGCCGCAGGATGGCTTCCTCGTTGCGCGCGTTCTTGCGCGCCGCCTGGTCGGCCACCTGGCGCAGGTTCGCGGCCCGGGTGTTGCCCGACAGCGCGAGCAGCAGCGCGCCGGCGGCGGGCAGCAGCAGCGCGAGGCCGAGCCAGGTGCTGGTGCCGGCGCCGAGCACGCCGAACGCGCCGAGCAGCAGCACGAGCGCCGCGACCCCGAGCGCGCCGAGCGCGAGCCCGAGGATCTTCGGCAGCCGTGCGATGGCTTTGTCAGTTTCGACCATCGAATTCATCGCTCACCACTTTGGCGCGTCAGCGCGGCGCGTACACCGGCGCCGGACTCAGGACGCCGCCTGCAGGAAACTCGGGCTCTCGACCAGAAGCTTGAGGCTCAGCACCGGCCACGCCTCGCCACCGCGGCGGAAGGCGCCGGCCAGGTAGCGCTCGCAGCGCACCAGGGTCGGCGGCGGCGTCGCCACGAACTCAGAATCCGCGAAGCGCCGGAACCCCAGCACCTCGTCCACCATCAGGCCCGCCGGGATGTCCCGGTGGTTGACCACCAGCACGCGCACGTTGCGCCCCGGCTGCGTCGCGCCGCTGCCGAGGTACTGGCGCAGGTCGATGATCGACATCAGCTGGCCGCGCACGTTGGCGAGCCCGCGGATCCAGCTGCGCGCGCCGGGCACCCGCGTCAGCCCGGGCGGCAGCGCCATGACCTCGCGCGTCTCCTCGCGCGCCACCAGAAAGCTCTCCGCGCCGAGCCTGAACGCCACCCCGACCCACTCGCGCCCTTCCGCCGCGTCGCGGCCGCCGGCCGCCGTCCGCCCGCGGCGCTCGAGCTCGCGCAGCAGTTCGAAGGGGCGGTCGCGAAGCTCGCGCAGGCTCGCCGGCTGCGACATCGAGGCGCTCACCCGGCCAGCGCCGCCTGCGCCTTCTCGACCAGCTGCTCGGCGGAGACCGGCTTGACGAGGTAGTCCACCGCGCCCTGGCGCATGCCCCAGATGCGGTCCGTCTCCTGCGACTTGCTGGTGACCATGATCACCGGGATGCGGCGGGTCTCCGGGTCGTTCGCCAGCGTGCGCGTCGCCTGGAAGCCGTTGACCCCCGGCATGACGATGTCCATGAAGATCAGGTCCGGCTTCATGGACTTCGCGAGCCTGATGCCCTCGGCGCCGTCGGCCGCGGCGGCGGTCTGGTAGCCGACCTTCTCCAGCGCCTTGCGGATGACATGCACCTCGGTCGGCGAGTCATCGACGATCAGGATGAGTGCCATGGCTGGGCCTCGGCTCAGGATGCCGCCGCGGCAGCCGGATTGACGTGCTGCTCGATGGCGGACAGGAGTTCGTCGCGCGTGAAGGGCTTGGTCAGGTAGTGCTCGGAACCGACGATGCGGCCGCGGGCGCGGTCGAAGAGGCCGTCCTTGGACGACAGCATGATCACCGGGATCGAGCGGAACACCTTGTTGTGCTTGATCAGCGAGCAGGTCTGGTAGCCGTCGAGTCGCGGCATCATGATGTCCACGAAGACGATGTCCGGCTGGTGGTCGGCGATCTTCGACAGCGCATCGAAGCCGTCGACGGCGGTGTAGACCTCGCAGCCCTCCTTGGACAACAGCGTCTCGGCGGTGCGCCGGATCGTCTTGCTGTCGTCGATGACCAGCACCTTCAGGCCCGAGAGCCGGGACTTGGGAGCCGCTTGCGCTGCGTTTTCCATCACTTGCACCTGACTTCGGGCCGGCCGACGGGACTGCGCGCGCGGCCTGTCCGCGCCCAAACGGCTGGTTCCGAATAACCGAGCGGTTTTAACATATCAAGCCGGAGGTGGCCATGTTGGCGCTCCGACACAGTTCACAGTTCGCCGTCTCCTCAAGACCGCGGAACCCGCCCGCCGCGGGCGGGCGGGCCGATGTGCAGGTGTACTATGGCGCGGCACCCCCGCGAGGGTGATCCGCATCACAAATACGCGTATCGGCCGCTCCACGGCGGCTGAGCTGCGTCCTCGGAGATCGTCGTTATGCCCGCTCCGGTACGCCTCGGCGTCGTCATGGACCCGATCGGCCAGATCAAGCCCGCGAAGGACACCTCGCTCGGCATGCTGCTGGCCGCCCAGGCGCGCGGCTGGGAGCTGCACTACGCCGAGCAGCGCCACCTGTGGCTGCGCGACGGCCGGGCGATGGGCCGGCTCGCGCCGCTCACGGTGCGCGCCGACCCGGGCGACTGGGCCAGCGTCGGCGAGCCCGCCGAGCGCCCGCTCGCCGACCTCGACGTGATCCTGATGCGCAAGGACCCGCCCTTCGACACCGAGTACGTGTACACGACCTACATCCTCGAGCGCGCCGAGAGCGCCGGCGCGCTGGTCGTCAACCGGCCGCAGGGCCTGCGCGACATGAACGAGAAGGTCTACACGGCATGGTTCCCCGAGTGCTGCGCGCCGACGCTGATCACGCGCGACATGGCCGACATGCACGCGTTCCTGCGCGAGCACGGCAAGATCGTCTGCAAGCCGCTGTACGGCATGGGCGGCCGCTCGATCTTCGTCATCGACCGCGGCGACAAGAACGCCAGCGTCGTGTTCGAGACGCTGACCGACTACGGCAGCCGCTACGCGATCGTGCAGCGCTACCTGCCGGAGATCGTCACCACCGGCGACTCGCGCGTGATCCTCATCGACGGCGAGCCGGTGCCCTACGCGCTGGCCCGCATCCCGACCGCGGCCGACAACCGCGGCAACCTCGCCGCCGGCGCGCGCGGCATCGGCCGGCCGCTCAACGAGCGCGACCGCTGGCTGGCGGCGCAGATCGGGCCGACGCTGCGCGAGCGCGGCATGATGTTCGTCGGCCTCGACGTGATCGGCGGCTTCGTCACCGAGATCAACGTCACGAGCCCGACCGGGATCCGCGAGCTCGAGAAGGAGTTCCACATCGACATCGCGGGGCTCCTGATCGACGCGCTCGAGCGGCGCCTGGCGGCCCGCCGGGGCTGAGCGGTGCGCCGCACCGCGCCGTCAGCGGTCGCGCTCGCGGCCGCCGCCCTCGCCGCTGCGGGCGCCGCGGCCGCGGCGCCGGCCGCGCCGCCCGGCGAGACGATCGCGGTGGCGGGCCTGCACGCGCCCGCCGACATCCTGATCGACCGCTGGGGCGTGCCGCACATCTACGCGCGCAGCGAGACCGACCTGTACCTCGCGCAGGGCTGGAACGCCGCCCGCGACCGCCTGTTCCAGATCGACCTGTGGCGGCGGCGCGGCCTCGGTCAGCTCGCCGAGGTGTTCGGGCGCGGCTACGTCGAGGACGACCGTACCGCGCGCCTGTTCCTGTACCGCGGCGACCTCGGCGCCGAGTGGGCGGCGTACGGCGGCGATGCGCGCGCCGCGGCCGAGCGCTTCGTCGCCGGCATCAACGCCTACGTGGACTGGCTGCAGCTGCATCCCGAGCGGCTGCCGCGCGAGTTCCGGCTGCAGAACTACCGGCCGGCGCACTGGACGGCGGCGGACCTGGTGCGGATCCGCGCGCACGGCCTGTCGCGCAACCTCGACAGCGAGGTCGCGCGCGCGCAGGCGGCCTGCCGCGGCGAGCTCGCCGCCGATCGCGTGCGTGCGCCGCTCGCGCCGCCGTGGCAGCCCGAGCTGCCGGCCGGGCTCGACCCGTGCCTGCCGCGCGACGTGCTGCGCCTGTTCACGCTGGCGACGCGCGACTTCCGCCTCGAGGCGACGCCCGGCCCGGCGCGCAGCGCCGGCACCGAGTCGGCGGCCGGCGAGGCGCTCGAGGGCAGCAACAACTGGGCGGTCGCGCCGGCGAAGTCGGCGACCGGGCGGGCGATCCTCGCCAACGACCCGCACCGCGCCTTCGTGCAGCCCAGCATCCGCTACCTCGTCGGCCTCGACGCACCGACGCTGCACGCGATCGGCGCCAACCAGCCGCAGATCCCCGGCATCTCGCTCGGCCACAACGACGCGGTGGCGTTCGGCTACACGATCTTCCCGGTCGACCAGGAGGACCTGTACGTCTACGACCTCGACCCGGCCTCGGGTCACGGCTACCGCTACCGCGGCCACTTCGAGCCGTTTCGCACGGTGCACGAGACGATCGCGGTGCGCGACGGCGCACCGGTGCCGGTGGACCTCGAGTTCAGCCGCCATGGCCCGGTGATCTACGTCGAGGCCGCCCGCCACCGCGCGTTCGCGGTGCGCAGCGCGTGGTTCGAGCCCGGCACCTCCGTGTACTTCGGCGCGCTCGCCTACCTCAAGGCACGCTCGCTCGGCGAGTTCGAGCGCGCCCTCGACCGCTGGCGCGCACCGTCGCTCAACCACCTCTACGCCGACAGCCGCGGCACGATCGCCTGGCTGCCGGCCGGCCTCGCGCCGCGGCGACCGAACTGGGACGGCCTGCTGCCGGTGCCGGGCGACGGCCGCTACGAGTGGCGCGGGTTCTGGCGGCGCAGCGAGCTGCCGCGCCGGGTCAACCCGAAGGAGGGCTACCTGTCGACCTCCAACGAGATGAACCTGCCGGACGGCTACCCGTACGCCGACCGCAAGCTCGGCTTCGAGTGGACCGCGCCGTGGCGCCACCTGCGCATCGACGCCGTGCTCGCGGCGCTGCCGAAGGTGTCGCTGGAGGACTCCGAGCGCCTGCAGACCGACCAGCTGTCGCTGCCTGCGCAGCGCATCGCGCTCGCGCTCAGGGAGCTGCGCACCGACGACGCCGACGCCCGCGCCGCGCTCGCGCTGCTCGCGCACTGGGACGGCGCGGTGACCGGTGACTCGGCCGCGGCCGCGCTCTACGAGACCTGGTTCACCCGCCACCTGCGCATCGCCGCCAGGAACGCGCTGCTCGACCCGGGCGTCGCGGCCGGCGTCGAGGGCGCGCACGTGGATGTGGTCGTCGACCTGATCGAGCACCCGCAAGCCTGGCTCGCCGAGCACGCACGCGAGCGGCGCGACGCGCTCGTGGTCGCGACCCTCGGCGCGGCCTACCGCGAGCTTCTGACGCACCTCGGCGCCGACCCCTCGCGCTGGCGCTGGGACGCGCTGCACTACAACCTCTCGGAGCACCCCTTCGCCGCCGTGGTGGACGCCGCCGAGCGCGCCCGCCTCAACGTCGGCCCCTTCCCCACCGGCGGCGACCCGTACGTGCCGAGCCAGGCGAGCTACCGGGCGGCGGACTTCCGCGACCTGTCGGGGCCGTCGGTGCGGGTCGTGATCGACGTCGGCAACTGGGACGCGTCGGTCGCGGTGAACCATCCCGGCCAGTCGGGCGACCCGGACGACCCGCACTACCGCGACCTCGCGGAGCTGTGGCGGCGCGGCGAGTATTTCCCGCTGCTGTTCAGCCGCGCCGCCGTCGAGCGCGCGACGGAACGGACGCTGCGGCTGGTGCCCGCCCGGTGAGCGCGCCGCACGCCGGCGTATACTCGCCGCCGTGACCGAGACGCTGCTGCTCGACGAAATCGCGCGCCGCCGCGAGGCCGCGCCGCCGGTGCGCGACCGGCTGACCACGACGCTGTTCCTGGTCGCGGCGCTGCACGCGGTGGTCATCCTCGGCGTCACCTTCAGTCCGGCGCACCTCGGCGCCGCGAGCGACGCGCCGTCGCTCGAGGTGCTGCTGGTGCACAACCCGGTCGCCGAGGAGCAGGTCAACACCCGCGCCGACTACCTCGCGCAGGTCAACCAGCGTGGTGCCGGCACCGCCGAGGACGTGCGCGGGGCGGAGTCGCCGCACAGCCTGCCGGCGGAGCCTGCCGAGGAGGGCCGCGAGAACTCCGCTGGCGCGACCGGCGCCGACGCCGGCGACAGCGGCGACAGCGACCTGCTCGCGAGCCGCGCCGCCTCGAGCGACAAGCGCTTCTTCGCGCACGGCGCACCGGCCGCCCCGCGCGGTACGCCGCTGGTGCTCGAGCCGCTGTCGCCGGAGGCGTCCGGCGCCGACACGGGCGACGAGCTCAGGCTGCGCGGCAAGACCGAGCGCGAGCTCTTGGTCACCGCCAACACGCGCGAGTCGAGCGTCGCCGTCTACCTCTACGGCTGGCGGCGCAAGATCGAGCGGGTCGGCACGCTCAACTACCCGCTCGAGGCGGTGCGCCAGGCCGGCCTCACCGGCAGCCCGGTGCTCGAGGTGCAGCTGCTCGCCGACGGCCGGCTCGGCGGTGCCTGGATCAAGCGCTCGAGCGGCCACCCGGAGCTCGACCAGGCCTCGCTCGAGATCCTGCGGCTCGCCGCCCCCTTCGAGCCCTTCCCGCGGGCGCTGGCGGCGCGCCACGACGCGCTGCGGCTCGTCTACGAGTGGCAGTTCCTCGGCGGCGAGGTCAAGGACTCCAGCGTCCGGGTGCCGGCCGATACCCGCTAGCCACGGCCGTCTTGTGGCCGGCGGGCGGCCGGTCGATACTAGGTTCATGCGCGGCGCTTACCTCACGAACCAGCTGCTGGTCGCGATGCCCTCGCTCGTCGACCCGAACTTCGCGCAGACCGTCACGCTGATCTGCGAGCACACCGACAAGGGCGCGCTCGGCATCGTCGTCAACCGGCCGCTGACGATGGCGCTCGGCGAGGTGTTCGAGCAGCTGGCACTCAGCCCGGCCGATCCGGGGCTTCGGGACCGCCCGGTGCTGCGCGGCGGCCCGGTGCAGCAGGACCGGGGCTTCGTGCTGCACCCGCCGGCGGCGGGCGGCGTCGAGCCGTGGGACGCGACGCTCAAGGTCTCGCCGACGCTGCACGTCACGACCTCGCGCGACATCCTCGGGTCGATGGCCCGCGGTCAGGGCCCGGCGCAGGCGGTGGTGGCGCTCGGCTACGCCGGCTGGGACGCCGGCCAGCTCGAGGAGGAGATCCGCTCCAACGCCTGGCTGAACGTGCCGGTCGACGACGCGATCATCTTCGAGACGCCCTTCGAGCAGCGCTGGCACGCCGCCGCGCGGCTGCTGGGCATCGACTTCGGGCGCCTGTCGAGCCAGGCCGGTCATGCCTGACCCCCCGGCCGGCGCACCGGCGCCCGGCCGCCCTGCCCCGCTGCTGGTCCTGGGCTTCGACTACGGCGAGCGCCGCATCGGCGTCGCCGCCGGCGACACGCTGACGAACGGTGCCCGGCCGCTCGGCGTGGTCGCGGCCGCCCGCGGCGCACCCGACTGGACCGCGCTCGCGCGCTACGTCCGCGAGTGGGATCCGCGCGTCCTGGTGGTCGGCGTCCCCTATAATATGGACGGCACGCCCGGGCAGCTGGCCGACGCCGCGCGGGGGTTCGCCGCGGAACTCGCGCGCCGCTTCCCGCTCGAGGTCGTCACCGTCGACGAGCGCCTGTCGTCGCGCGAGGCCGAGGACATCCTCCGCGGCCAGCGCGCCAGCGGCGCGCGCCCGCGGCGGGTCCGGCACGGCGACGTCGATTCGGCGGCGGCCTGCGTGCTCGTGGAACAATGGCTGCGCGGGAGGGGCCGCGCGCCCAGTGAAGAGTGAGCCGCATGCTGCCATTCAGCCAGTTCGACCGCGACAACCGCCTGCGCCACCTGATCACGCTCGAGGGCCTGTCGAGCGAGCAGATCCGCGAGCTGCTCGACCGGGCGCAGTCCTACCTGCGCCGGCCCGGCGAGCCGCCGGCGCAGAGCCGCGCGCTCGACGGGGTCACGGTCGCGAACATCTTCACCGAGCCCAGCACCCGGACCCGCTCCTCCTTCGAGCTGGCCGCGCGGCGCCTCGGCGCGGCGGTCCTCAACCTCGAGATCATGCTGTCGTCGCGCGTCAAGGGCGAGACCGTGCTCGACACGATCTACACGCTGCAGGCGATGGCGGTCGACGCGTTCGTGATCCGCGACGCCGAGCCGGGCGTCGGCCAGTACGTCGCCGAGCACGTGCAGGAGCACGTCAGCGTGCTGTCGGCGGGCGAGGCGCACCTGTCGCACCCGACCCAGGGGCTGCTCGATGCGCTGACGATCTTGCAGTTCAAGGGCGGCTTTCGCGACCTCGTGGTCGCGGTCGTCGGCGACGTGCGCCACTCGCGCGTCGCGCGCTCCGCGCACCAGGTGTTCACCGCGCTCGAGGTCGGCGAGTTGCGCCTCGTGGCACCCGACGGTCTGATGCCGGATGCCGGCGAGATGCCGGGCGCGAAGCGCTGCAACTCGCTCGAGCAGGGGATCGCGCACGCCGACGTCGTCATGATGCTGCGCATCCAGAAGGAGCGCATGGCGGAGGCGTCGATCCCGGACGCGCACGACTACTTCGCCCGCTGGGGCCTGACCCGGCAGCGCCTGCGGCTCGCGCGCCCGGAGGCGATCGTGATGCACCCGGGCCCGATGAACCGCGAGATCGAGATCGCGAGCGACGTCGCCGACGGCCCGCACTCGGTGATCCGCCAGCAGGTCACGAACGGCGTCGCGGTGCGCATGGCGGTGCTCGAGACCGTGATCGCCGACCGGCGCCGGGGCGCCCGGTGACGGCGCGCCACCCGGCGCACCGCGGCTCGATCTTCCTCGAAGAGGCCGAGGTGCTCGGGCAGCAGGCGTGGCCGGGCGGCCAGCACGTGCTGCAGCTGCGCGCGCCCGAGTGCGCCGGCCGCGCGCTGCCGGGCAGCTTCGCGCACCTCGCCTGCGCCGCCGACCTGCCGATGCGCCGGCCGCTGTCGATCCAGCGCGCCGACCGCACGAGCGGCACCATCGAGATCCTCTACAAGGTGGTCGGCCACGGCCTCGCCCGGCTCGCCGCGGCGCGCGCCGGCGATCGGCTGTCGTGCCTCGGCCCGATCGGCCGCGGCTTCGAGCCGGACCCGGCCCGGCCGCGCGCGCTGCTGATCGGCGGCGGCGTCGGCATGCCGCCGATGGTGTTCCTCGCCGGGGCGCTGGCCGGGCGCGCGGCCGAGGGCTTCCGGCCGCTCGGCCTGTTCGGCTCGGAGATCCCGTTCCCGTTCCGGGCGCGGCCGTCGACGATGCTGGTGCCGGGGCTGCCCGACGGCACGATCGCCTGCCACCCGCTGCTCGAGGAGCTCGGCGTGCCGAGCCGGCTCGCGAGCCTCGCGGGCTTCGCCGGCTGCTTCAGCGGCTACGTCACCGACCTCGCGGCGGCCTGGCTCGACGGCCTCGCGCCGGCGGCGCTCGCCGAGGTCGCGATCTACGCCTGCGGCCCGACGCCGATGCTGGCCGCCTGCGCGCGGCTCGCGCGCCGCTTCGCCGTGCCCTGCCAGGTGTCGCTCGAGGAGTTCATGGCCTGTGCGGTCGGCGGCTGCGCCGGCTGCGCGGTCGAGATCACGACGCCGGAGGGCAAGGCGATGAAGCGCGTCTGCGTCGACGGGCCGGTGTTCGACGCCGGCACCGTGTTCCCGCCCGCGGCCTGAGCCCGGCGACCGGCCCGTGCAGATCAGCCTCACCCCGCTCGAAGCACGCGTCCTCGGCGCGCTGATCGAGAAGGAGATCACGACCCCGGACCAGTATCCGCTGTCGCTGAACGCCCTGACCAACGCCTGCAACCAGAAGACCAACCGCGACCCGGTGCTGGAGCTCGACGAGCGCGGCGTGCAGGACACGCTCGACGGCCTGTCGCGGCGCCACCTGGTGATGGAACGCAGCGGCTTCGGCAGCCGGGTCGTGAAGTACCGCCACCGCCTCTGCAACGGCGACCACAACCCGCTGCAGTTCTCGCCGCAGGAGCTCGCGATCGTCTGCGAGCTCTTGCTGCGCGGCCCGCAGACGCCGGGGGAGCTGCGCAGCCACGCCCAGCGCCTCGCGCCGTTCACGAGCCTCGGCGACGTGGAGACGACGCTCGAGCTGCTGGCCGGCCGCGGCGACGGCCCGTTCGTGGTGCGGCTCGCGCGCCAGCCGGGGGCGCGCGAGGCGCGTTACGCGCAGCTGTTCACCGGCATGCCGGAGCTCGGCGCCGAGCCCGGGCCCGCCCCGCCGGCGCGCGCCGCCGCGGCCGCCGAGCCCGGCCTCGC
>Ga0335071_10005791_pt1 | contig 12805 bp, 10 predicted proteins | sample Lox_Sample_15_FD_206724 | JGI IMG/M metagenome (GOLD analysis project Ga0335071, IMG submission 206724) | Soil microbial communities from Loxahatchee National Wildlife Refuge, Florida, United States - Lox_Sample_1.5 | ecosystem: Environmental > Terrestrial > Soil > Wetlands | place: USA...
TCCCGCCGTCTTCTTCACCTTCAACGGAGATGCGCAGGGATCGCAGGAAGCTGAGGTCGCTCTTCGTAAACTCGCCTGCTTCGGCGTCGGTATCGCCGCTCTCTGCTTTATCGGCGCTGACCTCATTGAGGCCGATTGTGGCTTCCAGCATCAGCAGCACGTCGAAACCGTGTTGACGGATATCCTGCACCACGCCAGCAATCTGCTCGCTCTCGATGACCGACTCGTGGATGGCCTCGCCCAATTGTTGGATCAGTTCACGTAAACGGCTTGTCACGAGGCACCTCCAGTACCGGCAGTGGATGGAAAATGCGCGCTGGCCGGGTCAGCGTTTCTCTCTCCCCATTGGATGCAGACCGAAGCTTTTGGCTTGCGCATTCTGCATGGAAACGGGGTCGCTGCTACCATCATAAACGGAATGAGAGCGCAGAAAATCGGACGAGCGCTGGGCATCGGGCTGCGGGTTGCCGGGCGAATTGCAGAAGATCGGATGGCCGGGCAGCGGAAGGCGCCCCCGCCCAGTTCGTGGAGTGCGGGGCCAGGCCCCACCACTGCGGCTGCTGCGCGTTCGGCCGGCCGCGTCACTGCCCGGGCCTCAGGGGGCTTTGTCCGCGGCGCTGGAGACTTCTTCAAGCTTTGCAAACGCCTTGGCGGCGTACTTTTTCTTGAAGTAACGGGCGCTTTTTTTCTCCTTCTGGGAATTGGCTTCGGCTTCTACCTGTGGAAGGGCTGGCACACCCTTCAGGGCGCGGATCGCTGGCACCTGGGCGTGGAGGCGCTGGTTGCGGCCATGTTCCTTTACCTGGGCTTCAGTTCCTTCTGGCGCGCCCGCCGCAAGTGATGCGCCGGGCGGGCCGCAGCGCCCTGCAATTCGATTTGTTAAGGGAAACAATTACAGAAGATTCATCTTGCAAAAGCTGCCCAGGCGTGTGTAAATTTGGGTCCCATAGGTCCAAATCTGATCCTGGTCCAGAGGAGGAGCATCCCGTGAATCTGACCAAATCGCTTATTCAACGCCGGCATCTTCTTTTAGGTGCGATGGGTTCTACATGCGCGCTCACGTGCAAAAAGCTGGGTGCTTTTGCCGCTCAGATTGGAGCAAGTGCGCCCAACGGTCCAGCCCAGGCGGCAGCCGCACCAGAGAACGCTTCCTCTGCCGTCTTGAAGGCGGCGGGGAACCGGTGTCCCCACCTGCTGTCGCCGCTCCGGATCAGAAACAGGATGCTGAAGAACCGCATCCTGCACACTGTGGCTCCCACCTACTTCATGCAGGGACCGGAGAATTTCCCCACCGAACTGTATCGAATGCACTATTCCAACATGGCTAAAAATGCCGGTATTGTGACGATCAACACCCATTACCAGCCGCCGGCGAATCGATTCGACGTGAAAGAGGACCTCGATAAGGACAGCGCCTTTTACCATTATTCGGATCGAACATGGGATGACACTCCCCTGGTCTACAACTATGTCAACGAAATGATCGAGGACATCCATTACCAGGGTTCCCTCGTCCTGTACGGAGGCAATACAGGCGACTTGAGCCCAGCGACCCTGAACCCGGACGGAAGCCCCAACGAAGCAGCCATGGCACGAGCGCGGGGCGAAGAAAAGCCCCAAACCGACGACGAAATTCTGGCCGAAGCGAAGGCCTACGAGAAGAAGGGTTATGACGTTTATACGTTGCGGACGCCCAGCCTTGAAGCGGTAAAGCGAATCAGGAATGGAACCAACCTCATCTTGTTGGCACGCCTCAACACCCTCAGAGAGCAGGAGGTGCACCTGCCTCCTAAAGCCACCGCCGCCGAGTTGGACGACGCCGTGAAACAGGCAAAGAAACTCGAGGGTCTGGTCGACATTTTTTGGATCAGGGTAGATGGACATCCCAACGCCTGGGACCAGGACGAAGGCAAGCCCAAATCTCTGGCCTATGCCGAGGCGATCAAAAAGGCGGGCATTAAGATCATCACCTGTCCCAGTTCCGGTTTCCACGATCCGGTGGAGAACGAGGAGTTTATCGCCAGCGGCAAGACAGACATGGTCGGCATGACCACGCCCTTTTTCGCCGACCCGGAGCTGGTGAGGAAAGTGAGGGAAGGCCGGGCTGACGATGTACTGCCCTGCATAGCCTGCGGCGATTGCCATGGCATCAGTATGAACAGTCGGCCATGGTACAGCACCTGCGCCGTCAACCCCACCTGGGGCCTGCCGCCCTATCAGTTGAAGAGCATCACGCCGCCGAAGATTTCAAAGAAGGTCGCCGTGATCGGAGGCGGTCCCGCCGGCATGAGGGCGGCGCTCGTCGCAACGGAAAGAGGGCATAAGGTGACGCTCTATGAGAAGAGCAGCGCGCTGGGCGGGCAGCAAAAGATCTCCGATTACACGCACACGAGATGGACTTTCAGAAGGCTCAAGGACTATCTCGTTCACCAGGTGCAGAAGAATGGTGTCGAGGTGCAGTTGAGTACCAAGGCTACTCCGGAGATGATCAAGGCCAAAGACTACGACGCGGTTCTGGTCGCAAACGGCGCTGAGACCGTCTTCTCCGAATTCGAAAGCCAGGGAAAAGAAAACATATTCAATCTCATGGACACTTACACAAACAAGAAGGCCCTGGGCAAGAATGTTGTGGTCATAGGCGGCGGGAAATTCGCGGTTGAAGCTGCGGTAACCATGCTCCTCGACGGACACAAGGTAACCATGCTGGCGCCAGGGAAGGATCTTGTTGAGCCGGAAATGGAAGGCCCGCACAATATGAGAAATCAGGCGAGGATCTACAACAACAGCCCTGATTTCACCGCTATTCTGCAAACCAAGGTGAAGAACATTATCGGAGGAAAGGTAACTTATACCGATTCCACGGGCAAGGAGAACTCCGTTCAGGCCGACAGCATCGTGATCTGGTCGGGACTAAAACCCCGGATGGATGAGGCCGAGAAGTTCATCGGCTCTGCTGATGAGGTCCTTTTCCTTGGCGACTGCACCGGCATGGCTGGAACACTTCAGAAGGCTTTTCGCAGCGCTTTTTTTGTGGCCTCACAGGTCTGAGAACAGGTCGAAACGCTCGTCCTCCTTCTGCGGCAAAAGCTGCAGGAAGGAGACGCTCATGCTGCGACTGGTGTGTTAAAGGCACGGCTGCGGCTGCTCACACGCGCTTTGCCGGCGCCTTGCGTGTAAGGTGCCAGATGCTCAGCGCCAGCGCCAGCACGCCCAGCGCATAGGCCACCATCGCCATCTGTCCGCGATGGATCATCCATCCCTTCCACAACGCCAACGCGCCGGCTGCCAGCAGCACAATGCCCCGTGCACGATTCATGCCCACTGCCTCTCTGTGTGCAGCATACACGCCCTCGCTGCTCAACGACTTTCGAGCATCGCGCTCGTCCTCATTCGCCTGCGCAGCATAAGCGCGCAGCCGAGCGTCTTCAGGTCGCAATTCCATTCGGAAAGCAACATCGGCATCGCCAGCCCAACTTCCAACCTACCGAGAACTGGCAACTGACAACTGAAAACTGACAACTGTTACGGTTGACCCTCCACGCCCCCGCTCCCTATCGTAAACAGTGCGCCGCAAATCACGCAGCGAGGAGTGCCTATGGCCGCCAGCGATCCACCGGCTCCGCTTAAGAAAACTGCTCTCAACGCGACGCACCGCGGGCTGCGCGCCAAAATGGTCGATTTCGGCGGCTGGGAGATGCCGGTGGAATATCCTGGCCCCGGGGCGGGCCTGATCGCCGAGCACATGGCGGTGCGCGCCTCGGCAGGCCTCTTCGACGTTTCGCACATGGGCGAGATTCGATTCCGGGGGCCGGGCGCGCTCGCCGCCATCCAGCAGATTGCGATGAACGATGCCGCTCGGCTCGTGGACGGGCAGGCGCACTACTCCGCATTGCTCACCCCGCAAGGAACTTTCGTCGACGACATTCTTGTCCACCGCATTTCCGCGGACGATTACCTGCTGGTGGTCAACGCCGGAACCAAAGACAAGGATTTCGCATGGATCCGCGATCATGCAGGCTCGCTGCCGGGAGTGGAGGTGAGCGACGAATCGAGCCGGTATTCGCAGCTTGCCGTGCAGGGACCGAGGGCACAGCAAATCGTGCAGAAGCTCACACAGGCGGATCTTGCCGCGATCCGCAACTACCATTTCGCGTGGGGCGAGGTCGCCGATATTCCCGGCATGATGATCGCGCGCACCGGCTACTCGGGCGAGGACGGCTTTGAGCTCTACCTGCCCTGGCACGAAGCGGCCACCGTAAAGCTGTGGAATGCGCTACTCGAAGCGGGCGCCGAGTTCGGCATCCGGCCCTGCGGGCTGGGAGCGCGCAACACGCTGCGCCTCGAAGCCGGCATGAGCCTCTACGGCCACGAAATCTCTGACGAGATCAACGTCTTCGAGGCCGGTCTGGAGCACTTTCTCAAACTCGACAGGGGCGATTTCATCGGGCGCGAGGCGCTCCTGAAGGTGCAGGCCGAAGGCGGGCCGAAACGCAAGGTTGTGGGCCTGGAGATGATCGAGCGCGGCATCGCCCGCGACGGGTACTCCGTGCTGTCGCTTGCTGGGGAAGAAATCGGCACGGTCACGTCAGGCTCGCCGGCCCCGTTCCTGAAAACCAACATCGCCATGGCGCTCGTCCCCGCCGCCGTAGCCGAGAGCGGCGAGGACGTTCTTATTGATGTGCGCGGCAACAAGGTGCGGGCGAAGCAGGCGCCGCTGCCGTTTTATAAGCGGGCGAAAAAATAGGAGCTGTGCGATACTTGTATTACAGCAGAGGTGGGCCATGTCCTCCATTTCCATCCGGCTTACGAATGAGCTTTCTTCGCGCCTTGAGAAACTCGCCAGGCGCACGGGGCGCACCAAGACCTTCTATGTGACGAAGGCAATCGAGGAGCATCTCGAGGACCTGGAAGACCTTTACATTGCCGAGCAGCGCCTGATCGAACTGCGCGCGGGACGTAGCCGCGCCTACACCACGGAAGAAGTGGAGCGCGAGCTTGGCCTGGCAGATTGAGTATGAAGCAGGCGCCCTCAAAGACCTGAAGAAACTCGACAAAACGATCGCTAAGCGAATCGTGTCGTTTCTTAGCGGTCGAGTGTCACCGCTCGAGGACCCGCGCAGCATCGGAGCGGCTCTGCACGGATCGGAGCTGGGTGACCTCTGGCGCTATCGCGTGGGCGATTACCGAATCATCTGTGAGATCCGCGACCACGAATTGGTGATTCTGGCAGTTTCAATCGGGCATCGGCGGGAAATCTATCGATAGCCCCCCCTCACACCTGCATTACTTCAGCTTCCTTCTTGCGGCACATCTCTTCCATGCGTCGGATCTCGTCGTCGGTCATCTTCTGCACTTCTTCCATGGCCCGCTTTTCGTCGTCCTCGCTGATCTTTTTATCCTTGGCCAGCTTCTTGAGGGCGTCGTTGCCGTCGCGGCGCACGTTGCGCACAGCCGTGCGGTGCTCTTCCAGGGCCTTGTTCAAGTGCTTCACTACCTCGCGGCGGCGCTCCTCGGTCATGGCAGGCACAGGGATGCGCAGCACCTTGCCGTCGGAGATGGGGTTGAAGCCCAGATCGGCCGATTGAATCGCCTTTTCCATCTCTTTCAGCACGGTCGGGTCCCAGGGCGAGACCACGATCAACTGCGGCTCGGGCGCGGAAAGCTGCGCAAGCTGGCTGATAGGCGTCTGCGTGCCGTAGTAGTCCACCTTCACCTGGTCGAGCATATGCACGCTGGCCCGGCCCGTTCGCGCCGATGCAAGGCTGACCTGGAAATCGGCTACAGATTGGTCCATTCTCCGCCGCAGGTCGGCATTGAGTTCCTTGAGCGCCGGAATCCCGGCCATAATCGAAGCTGCCATTTTTGTTCGTCCTCGCTCCTCAAGAATCAAGGGTTATTTTACAGAATGCAGGCGGGGGCGCGGAGCTTCTGTCGGGAAATCGTCTGAAAGAGGAAGAAGGAGAAGGTTGGTGGAGCTGACCGGGATCGAACCGGTGGCCTCCTCGTTGCGAACGAGGCGCTCTCCCAGCTGAGCTACAGCCCCACGTGCGACGTCTTCCATCTTATCAGATGGCTCGGCTTCGAAAGTCGAGCCACTACGGCAAAACCACCGGCGTTTCTCAGAAGGAGTACTTCAACGCCAACTGAACCAACCGCGGATTGACTGAGGATTGATGAATCACGCCGAAGCCAAAATCCGTGGTGCTCGAGTCCGGCGTGGAGAACTGCTCGTGGTTGAAAGCATTGAAGAACTCCGCGCGGAATTGCAGATTCGAATCCTTGATCGTGAACTTCCTGCTCACCGAAACGTCTGTATTGTCCTGGCCCGGGCCGAGCAGGATGCCCACACCCGTGTTTCCGTATCCGGTTCCATCGCCGATCTGCGGCATGGTGCAGGTGCTGCTCCCGGCTGTCGCCGTTGTGTCGGCAAATGCATTCAGGTTGAAGTACCCGTTCAGCCTGTCTCTCACGCTTCCTTTTGTGCCCGCATTGGCCGGCCCCATTCCGGGGCAGAACTGGGCGCGAGAGATGCCCGCGCTGCCGTAAATCGTGCCGCCATGGCTGTCGTTTACTGACATCGGCGTGCCGGACTGGATGATTGTCATGCCGGAGATGCCCCACCCACTCAGCATTTTCCCCGTGAGGCCCGAACCCTTCCATGGGAAATCCCACCCGTAATTCATCGCCAGCCGTTGCGGGGCGGTCATCGACGGCCCGTATTGTTGCTTCGCATCAAGTGGGTCGTTGCTATTCATAGCGTTCATACCGCCGGGACCAATCATCCCGCCGCCTTGATTGGAGAGAGTCTTGCTGAACCCGTAGGCCGCTTGCGCATGCAGGCCGTTGGAAGCCCGCTCCATAATCGTCACCTGAAGAGCGTTGTACTTGGCGCTTGCCTGTGTCTGATAGGCGGCCAGACCGCTGGGCGAAAAACCCAGATACGGAACCCGCAACGAGGCATTCCCCTGGGTATTGACGGTGAGCCCATTCACGGGACTCTCCGCGCTGGCCAGCGCCGGCTCGTTGATGTGGCGCCCTGAATCGAACAGGTGGATCGAATGCGCTCCGGCGTAGCCGGCCTGCAGCGTCAACCCCCACGGCAAATGCTGTTCGATCTCCAGGTTCCACTTCTGCGTCAATGGCGTGGAAAAGCCTTCATCCACAAACATCGCGTTCAAATTGGAACTGGTCATATTCTGAGGATCGAAATCGGCCCAGCGGGCCGGCCACCGGCTCACGTTCGGGTCGGAATAAACCAGGGCTGCGGGAAACGGCACGGCCAGCGAAGCCTGATAATTCGCTCCTGCTCCTCCACCCACCGGAATCGCGTAAGGCGCTTCGGCTTGACTTTGCCCAGACAGTATCCCAGAGTCGGGACGGTCATAGAATAGGCCGTAGCCGCCGCGCACAACGAAACTGCCCTTGCTGCCAGGCTGCCAGGCCAGGCCGAGACGCGGAACAACATTGGACCGCGGTGCGTGAGTGGAAAGAAGCGTGCGATTCCCATTGCGGGTAACGCCCGTGGCTCCAACCGGCAACGTTCCCTGGAAATTGGATGGCACCACGAAACCCAGGTAATCGCCGCCGCTGGCGTCGGAGGGAACTTGCGCCCATCTTCCCGCCAGACTGGTTGAAAAGTTCGTCATGTTGCCCGTGCTGTCGGTCGGCAGCCCGAAGTAGTCCCAGCGCGCTCCCACATTCACGGTCAGGCGGTTCAGCAGTTTGAAATTGTCCTGGACATAGCCGGAGTAATCGCTGAAGCGGAAAGCGTGAACGATTCCTTCAGGTCCCGTCACATCGGCCGGGCCCCCATTGTTGCCTTGGCTGCCGAATATGCTGCTATCGGAGGTCCCGTTGTAGGTTAGCTGCCCATTCACATACAGATCCGCGGTCGCGCAGGATGCCTCATCATTGCCGGAAGGATTGCAAAGGCAGGCCGCATCGGTCGGGGGACATCCTTGCAGACCCACCAGAAAATCGCCGAAGCTCTGCGTCACCATCCAGCCGATCGCGCCGCCCAGGATATTTTCATTCCACTGCCTGCGTTCCACCTCGACGCCGGCCCGGATCGACTGTCTGCCGTGCGTCCATGAGATCGAATCCGCCGCCTGGTACTGGTTCACGCTGTAGTGATCCCATGCGCCACTGCCGCCGATCCCGAACAGACCCGACACATAGATGGAATCAATCTGGTCGATCGAAGGAACCACCGAGGTAATGCCGACCTCGCTGTTCGTATAGGGGACATTCGGTTTGTCCGCAACCATGTTGTGCTGGCCGCTGACACGAAACTCGTTCGTCAATTGAGAGCTCAGCGTGGAATCGAGTTTCACAGCCCCGTAGAGATTTCCTGTCACGTTCGTCGATGGGCTTCCAGGCAAAGCGCCGGGACCGGTGAAATTCTCTTTTTGCGGATCGCGCGCCCAGAAAAACTTTTCGACGAGCTTGTGTTTTGCGGTCAGAACGTAGTCGGTGTTGAAGAGGATCTGGTCTTCTCGGAACGTCGCAGGATCGCTGTACGAGGCCGACTGGAAGGTGCCGTTTGTCGAGCCCGGGATGAGATATTTGCCATCGGCGCGCTTCAAATTGAGAATCTGCACGGCAATCGGATTGACATTTGATCCGTCGCAGGCTACCTCGACGCCGCCGTAGATCGTCAGGTATTTCGAGTAGTTAGGGTCGCTGGTCTTCCCGTCGGGGCAGAACGCCGCCCCCAATGTCGCTGCCGTGCGCGAGTTGGCATCATTGGACAGCGGCGCCAGCCAGACGCTCGAATACCCGCTCATCGTGAATCCATTGCTTTGCCGCGTTCCCTGGTAGGAGCCGAAGAAGTAGGCCCGCCCTTTGAGCACCGGCCCGCCCAGCGTGAATCCGAACTGGTTCTGTTTCAGCACGGGCTCGGGATTGCCGTTTTGCTTGTTGAAGTAGTCGTTGGCATTGAAGATGTCGTTGCGCAGGAATTCGAACATCGTTCCGTGAAAGCTGTCGCTTCCCGACTTGGTCGTCACGCTGATGTTGGCGCCTGCGTAGCGCTCCGGACCGGCCGCATAGCTCCACGATTCCATGCTGTTGGCGGCGATGGCATCCGGATTGGGGATGCCCGGTGATTCAGCTCCACCCGCCGAAGCCGAGACCGGAGCTCCATCCATCAAATAACTATTGGTCGAAGCGCTGCCCACCTGAACGCCCTGCGTGTTCATGCCGATAGACGTGGCATTGGCCACCTGGCTCGATGCCCCTGTCGCGAGGCCCGTGGCCTGCGTGTAGTTGCGCGTTGACAGAGGAAGATCTTTTACCGAAAGATTTGTAGATTGCGTCCCGGCTTTCTCTGCCGCGTTCCCACTCGCTGCCTGCCACGGAACGGTTACCGCCTCAGCCGGCGATCCCGGCTCGAGATTCAGGTTGAACTTCAGGGCATCGCCGGCGCCGACCACGACATTTACTACCACCGATGTCTTGAAGTTATCCGCGGAGATCCTGAGCGTGTAGTTTCCCGGCGGTAGAGCCAGCGAATAAGCGCCCGCTTTGTCGGAGCCGGTTTTTCCGGCCGGTTCGCTATCGCCCTGAACTGCGGTGATCCGGGCGCCTTCAACCGCTGCTCCACGAGCATCCTGGATGCTGCCCGCAACGGAACCCTTTTCAATAGCCGGAGTCTGCCCAATGGCGGAGCTAATTGCGGCGAGGAGCACAAAGAAAGTGAGAATCGCTTCTGCATTTTGATTTCTTTCCGGAATGGTGCAGCGATGCACAGCTCGCAGCGCCTGCTCTACACTCCTGGACGTTTCAAGTCCCGTCGCAGTGAAGCACCAAGAAAGTGCATTTAGCCGTGAGCCGCTCATTCAGGCCCGGGACTTCTGCGGCAAACGTTGTCCTTATGACTCGAGTATAGCTGACGGCAAATTCTCTACGCTCTTCACTTTTTGTCACGATGAGTAACGAAATCGAGGGTTTGGAGGCGGGTGCCGATCGTGGTCAGCCCTGCTCAAGAGATGCGCCGAATACCCACCTGAGGCAATCCGCCGCCTCACCGGCAAGCCTGCGCGGCACCGGTATCGTGGTCCGCGCGCCAAGAACTTTGGCAGCACAGACTTGCATGGCCATCCCCGGGTTGAGTTATCATCGGTTCGCTTCACCTTATCACCTCTAATTAGCGCTCTAACCCTCCCCCTAGTAAAGGAGAAGGCATGTTCGATTCGCTGTGTTTCCGGAAACAGGAAAGAGGAATTCGGGGCCGGGGTTGCGCCTGGGCTCTCCGCCTTGCCCTCTGTTGCCTTGCCATCGTCTGGCTGGTCCGGTTCTGCCATCCGCAGACCATCACCTCCTACCAGCGCGGTCAGGCGCAGGAGATGCTCCAATATGTCGCTGACGACGTCAAGAAGAACTACTATGACCCGAATCTGAATGGCCTCGACTGGGACGCCAAGGTGCGCGAGGCTAAGGAAAAGATCGATAAGGCGGACTCGATGAACCGGGCGCTTTCGGCGATCGCCTCGGCTTTGAACACTTTCAACGACAGTCATACGTTCTTTCTTCCGCCGGCGCGGCCCTATGTACATCAGTACGGCTTTACGATGCGAATGATCGGCAACCGCTGCTACGTGATTCGCGTGCGGCCGGGCTCTGACGCGGAGAAGAAGGGCGTGAAAGTGGGCGACGAAGTTCTCTCCGTCAATGGCTACACGCCCACGCGCCAGAACTTCTGGCAGATGCAGTACGTCTTCAACACCTTGCGTCCCCAGCCGGATCTGGAGTTGGATCTCCGCTCGCCCGAAGGCGCCGAGCACAAGCTCGATGTGGAGGCCAAAATGCGCGAGCTCACAACGATCCGCGACCTGACCACCGCGGAAGGAATCGCCGATTACTTCCGTCAAATCGAGAACGAAGAACACGCCGATCGCATCCGCTACGTTGAGAAGGGCCACGGCCTGCTGATCGTTCAGTTCCCTGCTTTCGATTTTTCTTACGAGGAAATCAACTCCCTTGTGGGCAAGATGCGCGGCCACGATGCCGTCATCCTCGACCTGCGCGGCGACTCGGGCGGCAGCGAAGAAACGCTCAAAGCCCTGCTTTCGGGCGTGCTCGAAGACAAGATGAAGATCTTCGACCGCGTGACCAGAAAACAAACCAAGCCGGTGGAGTCCGACACGTTCAAAAACGGCTTTTCCGGCAAGCTCGTAGTCTTGATCGACAGCAGGTCGGCATCGGCTTCCGAGCTCTTTGCGCGGGTGGTTCAACTTCAAAAACGCGCTACCGTCATGGGCGACCTGAGTGCGGGCGCCGTGATGGAGGCCAGGCACTTTGGTCACAAGCAAGGCGCCGATACGGTGGTCTTTTACGGCGCCTCGGTTACCGAAGCCAATCTGGTCATGACCGACGGCAAGAGCCTGGAACACGTGGGCGTCACGCCCGACACGCTGTTGCTGCCCACTGCCGCCGACCTTGCCGCAGGCCGCGATCCGGTCCTGGCCAAGGCAGCCGAATCGCTAGGCGTGCAACTGAGCGCGGAAGAAGCCGGCAAGTTCTTCCCGTATGAATGGTCCGCTCAGTGAGGAGCAGAGCAAAGGGGCAACTTTGCTTGCGAGTTGGGCCACCACGGACGGCGGCCTCCGAAAAAATCCGGGTCTTGAAGGGGCACGGCTTTGGCCGTGCTGAAAGCCACGCCAGAATCAACCCGGGCTTTAGCCCCTGAGGGATGGTGTCTACAACTTATTCAGATGCTTCTATCGCGCGTAAGTAAAAGTGCCGCAGAGATCGTAGGAATTAGCCAGCGCGTCCACCGTGAAAACCGGCGCGTCCGCCCCTGAAAAGAACGCTACCTCCAGGTTGCGGCCGGAGACGTAGGTGGCCATCCACTCGGTGTCTTCCGTGCCGCAGAGCGTGTTCTTGTGCAGGAATCGTGTGGCCGCCGGAACGCGCAGCCGGTAGAGCGTTCCGTTCCCACCCACGTTCACATCGGCATCGAAGGCCGCGCCAACCTCAGCGGTTGAGAGAGTGCGAATGCTCGCCAGCGGATAAGTCGTAAGATCGATGGTCAACTTCAACTCACCAATGTCGATGTCGCCGGTAATGGCCTTGGCGTTGGTACTGGCGGCGCGCCAGTAGCCGCGGTCCTGCGCGAAGAGAGAGACGGACGATGCAAGAACAAGCAGGCTGGTAGCAAGGATACGAAGCTTCATGCTCTATTAGGATTGCATCCTGCGGGAATGATGAGCAAATGGGCAGGTGTCCTGCTGCCGACTCCGGATGCTCTAATCATGGAAACAGCTCCCATGAACCAGCAGCGCTTTGACGTACTCATCCTCGGCGCGGGCGCCGCGGGCCTTATGGCCGCCGTGGAAGCCGGCCGCCGCGGCAGGCGCGTGGCTGTGCTGGAGCGGCTCGCCAGCCCGGGGAGCAAGATTCTGGCCTCCGGAGGAGGACGGTCAAACTTCACAAATCTGCACGCCCGGCCCGAGAATTTTCTCTCGGCAAATCCCCACTTCGCCAAATCGGCGCTGGCACGCTACACGGCCCACGATTTTCTGAAATTAGTAGAGCGGCACGGCATCGCCTGGCACGAGAAGACGCAAGGGCAATTGTTCCTCGACGGCCCGGCAGAGCAGATCGTCGAGATGCTGATGCGCGAGTGCGTCGAGGCCGGCGTGAAGATGCATTTGCAGACGGCAGTGCGGGAAGTTCGACGCGACGATTCGTCGGGAATATTCGCGGTTGAAGCCGGAAGAAAGATCTTCACGGCGCCCGCTCTGGTGGTCGCCACCGGCGGGCTGTCGTTTCCGAAGCTGGGCGCGACCGGCTTCGGCTTTGA
>Ga0335071_10005792_pt1 | contig 12802 bp, 9 predicted proteins | sample Lox_Sample_15_FD_206724 | JGI IMG/M metagenome (GOLD analysis project Ga0335071, IMG submission 206724) | Soil microbial communities from Loxahatchee National Wildlife Refuge, Florida, United States - Lox_Sample_1.5 | ecosystem: Environmental > Terrestrial > Soil > Wetlands | place: USA: Florida...
CGAGCGTGAGCGGGCGGGCAGCCTGCCGGGTCAGCTCGGTCAGCCAGACCCAGGCATTGATCTCGTAGATCATGGGGTTCTTCGGCCACGGCGTCATGGTCGGTCTCCTGTCCTCCTCAAGAGGCGGCGCGTGTGCCGCCCGATCATCAGCTCCTCGTTGGTCGGGATCACCCAGGCGCTCACGCGGCTGTCCGCCCTGCTGATCCGGGGGCCGCCCTGCCGGTTGGCGGCGGCGTCGAGCTCGACGCCCAGCCAGGCGGCGTCGAGGCACACCCGCTCGCGGATGGCCGCCGCATTTTCGCCGATTCCGGCCGTGAATACGAGCGCGTCGAGGCCGCCCAGGGCGGCGGCCAGGGAGCCCAGCTCTCGCCGGATGCGGTAGAGGAAGAGGTCGATGGCGAGCCGCGCGCGCGGCTCGGCGCTGGCCAGCAGCACCCGCATGTCGCTCGAGACCCCCGACACGCCGAGCAGGCCGGAGTCGTGATACACGATCTGCTCGATGGCGCGGGCGTCGAGCCGGCGCGCGTCCAGGAGATAGAGGATCACGCCGGGATCGAGCGCCCCGCAGCGCGTGCCCATGGGCAGCCCGTCGAGCGCGGTGAAGCTCATGGTGCTGGTGATGCTCCGCCCCGCGTCCAGCGCGCACATGCTCGACCCGTTGCCGAGATGCAGCACGACGGCCTTGCCCGCGGCCGCCTTCGCATCGAGCCGCGGCAGCGCGGAGGCGATGTACTCGTAGGAGAGGCCGTGGAAGCCGTAGCGGCGCACGCCGGCCTCGTGGAGCTCCTCGGGCAGGGCGAACCGCTGCGCGAGATCCGGATTGGTCCGGTGGAAGGCCGTGTCGAAGCAGGCGACCTGCGGTACCGCGGGCGCGCGCTCGAGCCACGCGGCGATCGGGGAGAGGTTGTGCGGCTGGTGCAGGGGAGCCAGCGGCACCAGCGCCTGGAGCGCGCCCAGCACGCGCCGGTCCACTCGCACGGGCTCGGCGAACTCGAGGCCGCCGTGAACGACGCGGTGGCCCACGCCCGCGAGCCGGTCGTCGCCCAGCTGCTGCTCGAGGAAGCCCTGAAGGTGCTCCACGGCGCCCGCGTGGTCGAGATGCGCGCCCGCGCTCCACGAGCGCTCGGCCACCGTGCGGCCCGCCCCGTCCTTCGCTACGAACCTCGGCGCGGCGGGGAGGCCCTCGATCTGGCCGCCGACGTCGAGCGTGAGGTCATCGTCGCGGACGGCGAACAGGGAGAACTTGAGGCTCGACGAGCCTGCGTTCACGACGAGGATCGCCTCTGCCATGCGCCGGCTCAGCGGGACCGAGGGGCATCTGTAGCCATCTCAGTAGGGCCACGTCCAGCCGGCGACCTCGGGCCGGTCGGTGCCGTGCTCGTGGGCGTAGCTCATGTTGTCGATGATGGCATTCCGCATCTCCTCCTTGAGGTGCGCCGCCCGCGTGGTCAGCGCGGGCACCCGGTCGATCACGTCGATCACGAGGTGGAACCGTGAGGTCTCGTTCAGCATGGCCAGCTCGAGGGGCGTGTTGATGTTGCCCTTCTCCTTGTAGCCACGCACGTGGAGGTGGTCGTGGGCCTTGAACCGGTACGCGAGCTTGTGGATGAGGGAGGGATAGCCGTGGAAGTTGAAGATGATGGGCTTGCCCGTGGTGAAGAGACTGTCGAACTCGCGCTCCTTCGAGCCGTGCGGGTGCTCGGTGACGGGCTGGAGCTTGAAGAGGTCCACCACGTTGACGAAGCGCAGCTTGAGGTCCGGCACCCGCTCGCGCAGGATCGCGGCGGCAGCCAGCGCTTCCATGGTGGCCACGTCGCCGCAGGATGCCAGCACCACGTCCGGCTCCGCGCCGGCATCCGTGCTGGCCCGCGCCCAGATGCCGAGGCCCTTGGCGCAGTGAACGATGGCCTCGTCGATGGTGGTGAACTGCAGGTGCTTCTGCTTGTCGGCCACGATCACGTTGATGCAGTCGGTGCTGCGCAGGCAGTGGTCCGCCACCGCGAGCAGCGTGTTGGCATCCGGCGGCAGATAGACTCGCGTGACGGACGGGCCCTTGTTGGTCACGAGGTCGATGAAGCCCGGGTCCTGGTGGGAGAAGCCGTTGTGGTCCTGCCGCCAGACCGTCGACGACAGGAGGATGTTCTGGGCGGCCACTGACGCCCGCCACGGCACGTGGTTCTTCGAGATGTCGAGCCACTTGGCGTGCTGGTTGAACATGGAGTCGATGACGTGGGCAAAGGCCTCGTAGGTGTGAAAGAAGCCGTGCCGACCCGTCAGCAGATAGCCCTCCAGCCACCCCAGGAGCGTGTGCTCTGACAGCATCTCCATGACGCGACCGTCGGGCGCCAGCTCGCCGCCGTCGGCGTCCTCCGGGAGCATGTCGGCGAGCCAGGTCTTCTTGCTGGCCTCGTAGACGGCCTGAAGGCGGTTGGAGGCCGTCTCGTCCGGTCCGAAGATGCGGAAGCTCGTCATGTTGCGCTTGAGGACATCGCGCAGGTACTCGCCGAGAGGCCGCGTGTTCTCGTGCTCGATGGCGCCACGCGCGGGCACGGCCACGGCGTAGGCGCGAAAGTCTGGCAGCTTCAGCTCCTTGCGGAGGAGCCCGCCGTTCGCGTGCGGGTTGGCGCTCATGCGGCGCCGCCCCTTGGGCGCGAGCGCCTTGAGCTCGGGCAGGAGGCGGCCCGCGGCGTCGAAGAGCTCCTCGGGCTGATAGCTCCGCAGCCAGTCTTCGAGGAGCTCGAGGTTGGCCGGGTTGCCCCGAACGTCGGAGAAGGGCACCTGGTGCGAGCGCCAGGAACCCTCGACCTTGTGCCCACGGAACTCCTTTGGCCCGGTCCAGCCTTTGGGCGAGCGCAGCACGATCATGGGCCAGCGAGGCCGGAAGGCGCTCTGCGACCCTCGCGCCGTTCCCTGCAGGCGCCGGATCTCGCCGATGGCCTCATCCAGGGTGGCGGCCATCTTCTGGTGCATCTGCGCCGGGTCGGAGCCCTCGACGAAGTAGGGCTTGTAGCCGTAGCCCACGAAGAGCGATTCGAGCTCGTCGTGGCTGATGCGCGCGAGGATCGTAGGGTTGGCGATCTTGTAGCCGTTCAGATTCAGGATGGGCAGCACCGCGCCGTCCCGCACCGGATTCAGGAACTTGTTGGAGTGCCAGGCGGTGGCGAGGGGGCCCGTCTCCGCCTCGCCGTCGCCCACCACGCAGGCCACGATCAGGTCCGGGCTGTCGAACGCCATGCCGTAGGCGTGGGAGAGACTGTAGCCGAGCTCGCCGCCCTCGTGGATGGAGCCCGGCGTCTCGGGCGTCACGTGGCTGCCGATGTGACCGGGAAAGGAGAACTGCTTGAAGAACTTCTGCATGCCCTCCGCGTCCTCGCTCTTGTCGGGATAGATCTCCGAGTAGGTGCCCTCGAGATACGCGGGGCCGAGGACGCCGGGCGCGCCGTGACCGGGCCCGGCCACGAAGATGACGTCGAGATCGTCCCGGACGATCAGCCGGTTGAGATGGATCCACACGAACGACAACGCCGGGCTCGCGCCCCAGTGGCCGAGCAGGCGGTGCTTGACATGGTCGGGCGTGAGGGGCTCCCGGAGCAGCGGGTTGTCCTTCAGATAGATCATGCCCACCGAAAGGTAGTTGCATGCCCGCCAGTACGCGTGCGTGAGCTCGAGTTCGCGGGTCGTGAGCGGATGCTCCATGGCTATGTCTCCTGCCTTCTTACTGGGTCGGGATGGTCAGGACGGGGGCCGGTGCCTTGTCCCCGGTGTCCGCGAGCGTCATCAGGACCTGCATGTGATCATCGGGGACGTCCACGAAGGCGGACAGCCCGAGGAGAATCTGCATCCCGGAACGGATCTCGATCGCGATGACGTCGTCCCGACCGAGCTCCGGGCCGGAGACGATGCGGAAATCATCCTTCTCCCGACTGAGCCCGAGAAGCTTCCTGACGGTCTCCCGATCGGCCTGAGATGGTCCCTGCAGCGGATCCTCCCACCTGCACGTGGTAGCCCGCGACGATCTGCCCTACGTCGACGAAGATCGGGTGTCCGCGTTGCGAAGCGTGACGATGTTGAGGAGCGTCTGCTGCTTCCGGGAGGTGGCGACCGCTTTCGTGAAGTCGAGCCGGTCGCGATCGAGCGTCACGGCGCCGAAGCTGGCGCAGCCGGATGCGGTGAGGACACCGAGAAGGGCGAGCCACCGTGCGATCGCGACACTCCTTGTCCGATCGAGCGTCATCCGAAAGGCGTCCTCCTGCAGCGAAGTCTGGGACCGCAGCACCGGCCCTCAATACTTGCTCGGAATGAACTTGTAGGGGTAGTCGGGCTCGCGGTAGCCCCCGCGCTCCTGCCGCTTGGGCAGCTGGATCTTCTTGTGAGATATGCGCTCGTAGTCGATCTTGCTGAGCAGGTGACTGATGATGTTGAGCCGCGCCCGGCGCTTGTCGTCCGACCGCGTCACGTACCAAGGCGCCCACGACGTGTCCGAGGCCTGGAACATCTCGTCCCGGGCCCGCGAGTAGTCGTACCAGCGGCTGTAGGACTTGAGGTCCATGGGCGAGAGCTTCCAGGTCTTGCGGCCATCGTCGATGCGCCCCTCGAGCCGGCGCGTCTGCTCCTCCGGGCTGACCTCGAGCCAGTACTTGAGGAGGATGATGCCCGAGTTCACGATGAGCTTCTCGAAGCCCGGCACGACCTCGAGGAATTCCTTGGCCACCTGTTCGGTGCAGAAGCCCATGACGCGCTCGACCCCCGCCCGGTTGTACCAGCTCCGGTCGAAGATGACCACCTCGCCTGCCGCGGGCAGGTGCGGGAGGTAGCGTTGCCCGTACATCTGGCTCTTCTCGCGCTCCGTCGGCGCGGGGAGGGCGATCACCCGGAACACGCGGGGGCTCACGCGCTCGGTGATGGCCTTGATGACGCCGCCCTTGCCGGCGCCGTCCCGCCCTTCGAAGACGATGCATATCTTGAGACCCTTGAGCTTGACCCACTCCTGGAGGTTCACGAGCTCGGCGTGCAGCTTGGCCAGCTCCTTCTCGTAGACCTTGCGCTTGAGCTTCTCCGGCTTCTTGCCGTCTTTCTCCTTGTCCTTGTCTTTGGCCATGTCGTGGCTCCTCGCTCAGAGAGATGTGGATGGGGGCGCGCTCATCGCATCAATGCCACGATGACTGGCCCCCATGCGGTCAAGAGGATATTGCCGACAGCGTACGGCACCGTATAGCCGAGGGCGGGCAGCTTGCTCTGGGATTCCTCCTGCAGGGCGCGCAGGGCCGCGGTGACCGTGCCCGCGCCCGTGCAGGCGCCCAGGAGAATGAGAGGATTCATCTTCAGCAGGTAGCGCCCGACGAGGATCGCCAGCGTGTGGGGCAGCGTGGCGACCACGAGGCCCACCACGACCAGGCTCGCTCCCGACTTCTGAAGCCCCGAGATGAAGCTGGGGCCCGCCCCGAGCCCTACCACGCCGATGAAGACCGTGAGGCCGACCGTGTCGAACACCCACATGGCGGGCTCGGGAATCCGTCCGAACGTCGGGCGCACCGAGCGCAGCCAGCCGAACACGAGACCCATGATCAGGGCGCCGCCGCTGGCGGTGAGCGTGATGGGCAGCCCGCCGATGTTCACGGTGAGCAGTCCCACCAGCCCGCCCAGGAAGATGCCGAGCCCCACGAAGATCATGTCCGTGCTGACGGTCGGCCGGTCGGCGTAGCCAAGCTCCTTGGCCGCCGCCTCGACGTCGGGACGGGCTCCGAGCAGGCCCAGCACGTCGCCCCGATCGATGCGGGTCTCGGGGCTCCAGGGCATGGTCTGGCCGGCTCGCACCACGTGGCGCAGGAAGACGCCGCGCGCCGACTCGAGCTCGGCCAGCTCCCGGATCGTCTTCCCGGCCAGCGCCTTGTTGGTGACCACGACGTCGAGGGCCTCCGCGGGAAAGTCGAGGAGAGCCTCGTCGTTCATCTCGGGCCCGATCTCCGTGCCGCGCTTCATGAGCGCCTCGGTGTGGGTCGTCACCGCGATCACGTCGCCCCGACGGATGACCGTGTCGGGCGTGGCCTCGAGAATCGACCCGTCGTGGCGAACACGGGAGATGAAGACCCGGAAGTTGACGGGCAGGGCCTCGATCTCCGCGACCGTGCGGTTCACCAGCCGCTCGTTTTCCACGCGGTAGGCGCGCACGGTCACCTTCTGGAAGGCGGAGTGCACGCCCGGCTCCTGCTCCTCGGCCCCCGCGCTTCCCCGCGCCTTCCGGGCCTCTTCCTTCAGACTGACCCCCATCAGGCGGGGGCCGACGTTCGGCAGGAACCACACGATGAACGCCGTGCCGATGAGATAGGTGACGGCGTAGGCGACGGGGATGTTGTTCACCAGCGCCTGCTTTTCCGCCTCGGGGAGGTCGAGGCGACCGATGGCGTCCGCGGCCGTACCGATAACGGTCGACTCCGTGAAAGCGCCCGCCAGGAGGCCAGCCGCGGTGCCCATGTCGTACCCGAGGAGCCTGGCGGCCGTGAACGCGGCGAGGAGGGAGCTGACGCAGAGCACGACCGTCACGACGAGCTGGGGCAGGGCATCCTTCCGCAAGCCGCGGAAGAACTGCGGCCCGACCTTGTACCCCGTGGTGAACAGGAACAGGTCGAAGAAGATGTTCTTCACGAGGCCGGGCACCTTGATGTCGAGCTGTCCGATGAGCACGCCAGCGAGCAGCGTGCCCACGACGGTCCCGAGGCTGAACGAGCCGATGCGGATCCGCCCGATGAAGAAGCCCACCGCCAGCGTGAGGAAGATGGCCAGCTCCTGATGCTCGCGGAGAGCCGCGACAAGGGTCTCCATGCCGATCGTCTACCTCATGAGAGCAGGATGATGATGACCATACCCCAGATCGTGAGCAGCGTGTTGCCGACGGCATAGGTGACGGTGTACCCGAGCGCGGGTACCTGGCTCTTGGCGATGTCGCAGATCATGCCGAGAGACGCCGTGGTCGTGCGCGCCCCGGAGCAGGCGCCCAGCAGGATCGCGTCGTGAAAGCGGAAGACGTACTTGCCCACGAACATGGCGAGCACGAGGGGCACGGTGGTCGCCGCGATGCCCCAGAGGAAGAGGCTGGCACCCAGCGTCTGCAGGCCCTTGACGAAGCCAGGCCCCGCCGAGATGCCGACCACGGCGATGAAGACGTTGAGGCCGACGGAGTTCATGAACCAGACCGTGGACGAGGGGATGCGGCCGAAGGACGGACGCACGGAGCGCAGCCACCCGAACACCAGGCCGGAGATCAGGGCGCCGCCGGCGGTGGAGAGCGTCAGGGGTACCCCGCCTATCTTCAGGACCAGTGCGCCGACGAGGGCGCCCACCGTGATGGCGCCGCCGATGAAGGCGACGTCGGCAATGTCGCTCGGGCGGTCGGCCACCCCCAGATCCTTGGTCACGGCGGCCGTGTCCTGCGTGCGGCCGACGACGGTGAGGATGTCGCCCCGGTAGATCTGCGTGTTCGGCAGGATCGGAATGGACGTGGCGACCGCCCCCCGCGTGATCTTCCTGAGGAAGACGCCGCGCGCGGCCGGCCGCTGGGAGAGCTCGATCAGCGTCTTGCCTGCGACCGCCTTGCTGGTCACGTAGACGTCCACGCCCTCGATGGGCACGTTGAGCAGCTCGGGGTCGTCGATCTCGGCGGTAGCCGATCCGATCACCTGCACGAGCACGTCACGCGCGCCCGCCACTGCCAGCACGTCGCCCTCGCGCACCACGGTGTCGGCGGTCGCCTCCTCGATGACCCCGTCGCGGCGGATGCGGGAGATGAAGACGCGTGCGTTCGGCACCAGCGCCTCGGCCTCGGCGGCCCTCAAGCCGACGGCCCGGCCGCCCTTCTGGACCCGGAAGGCCCGCAGCTCCCACCGATGCCATGCGGAGCCGGCGCCGCCCATGTCCTTGGCGCCGCCCTGCTTCTCCTCGTAGTCCTTGCAGGCCTTGACGAGGTCCAGGCGAAGGAGCGGCGGCCCGATGAGCGCGAGCACGATGGCCGAGCCGACGGTGCCGAAGATGTAGGTCACAGCGTAGGCGACAGGCATCGCGTCGAGCATGGGCTTGACCTGCTCTGCCGGCAGGCCTGTCCGGTTCATCGCGTCGATGGCAAGGCCCATCGAGGCGGAGATGGTCTGCGAACCCGCGTAGAGTCCGGCGGCGGAACCGAGATCGTAGCCGGCCATCTTGGCAATGATCACCGGGATGCCGAGGCAGAACACGCACACCACGGCCGCGAAGATGGCCTGGGGCAGGCCGTCCTTGGCCACGCCGCGGACGAACTGCGGCCCCACGCCGTAGCCGACCGCGAACAGGAACATGAGGAAGAAGATGGACTTGACGTTCGGCGAGATGGTGATCCCGAGCTGCCCGATCAGGACGGCGGCGAGCAGGGTGGCGGTGACGGCCCCCAGCCCGATCCCCTTGATCGTGAACTTGCCCACGTAGTAGCCGATCCCGAGCGAGAGGAAGACGGCGATCTCGGGATAGCTCCTGAGCGTCGCGGCAATCCAGTCCATCACAGCCCTCCGTTGGACTTTCGCCGGGCGAGGATATCCGGCCTGAGCAGCTTGAGCCCCTGCGCGGCCTGATAGCCGTGGATCTCCTTGACGTCCAGCTTCCGCATGAAGGTGATGGTCTCCGCGGTGACGACCTGCCCGGGCACCATGATGGGGAAGCCCGGCGGGTACGGGATCACGAAGTTTGCCGACACCATCTCGGGGCCGTTCTTCAGGCGATCGTCGACGTCCTTGCTCGCGAGCTTGAGGAACTCGCAGTTGGCCTCGTCGTAGGCCATGAAGAACGCGGGCCGCACATGGCCTTCGTTGCTCGCGCCCTTCGCCTTGTCCCGGAACACGTCGTGGAAGCGGCTGAAGTTCGGCAGGTCGGGCACGTCGGTCATCAGGGACTTCACGCGGGCGGCGAAGGCCGCCTGCTCGGGCGGGCCGCCCTGGGCGAGACGCTTCTCGATCTCGCGCGACAGCTCGGCCAGGACCTTGATGAGGAGGGCCGCATCGCTGCGCGTGTTGTTGATGTTGGTCTGCACGAGGATGCTGTTCCTCGACGTCTTGTTGATCTGGATGTCGAACCGGTCCGCGAGCAGATTCTTGAACTGGGTGCCGTCGAACCCGGCAGCCCCACAGATCAAGGTGAGGCGGGTGGGATCCAGCGCGAACTCGTCGTGGTCCCAGGCATCGATCACCTTCTTCCAGTCGGAGTGCGGCGGCCCGTAATCCTTGAGGCCGGAGGCCCGGAACTCGGCGGGGACCATCTCGTCCAGCGTCGCCACGTGGAAGTACTTCGAGATCAGCGGGTGGCCGTTGATCTCCCGGCGCAGCCGGAGGGCCAGCTCGGTCATCTTCATCGTGAGCTCGTAGCCTTCCAGTTCCATCTGACGGCGGGCCACGTCGAGCGACGCGATGATCTGGAGGTTCGGCGAGGTCGAGGTGTGGGTGAGGAACGCCTCCTGGAACGGTCCCTCGACGTGGTGAAAATCCTCGTCCCACACGAGGATCATCGAGCCCTGACGGAGGGCGGACATCGACTTGTGGGTGGAGTTGGTCTGGTACACGCGGATGCGCACCTTGTCCGGATCCGGCAGGAGGCGCATGTCGAGCCATTTCGGGTCGGAGGGCCCCAGCCCCTTCACGCTCGCCGCGAATGCCTCGTACTGCTGGCGGTACGAGGGATCGCGGTACCGCGCCGTGAGGGCGGCCGCCGCGCCCATGGCCGTGCGCCGCCGGTGGAACGGATTGAAGCGGGCGAAGCCGAACCACGCCTCGTCCCAGAGGAAGATGAGATCCGGCTTGATGGCGAGACACTCCTCCATCACGCGCGCGGGATTGTACATGTGTCCATCGAACGTGCAGTTAGTGAGATCGACGGCTCTGACCCGGTCCAGCATGCCTTCCGCCTTGCACGCCAGGAGTGCCTTCTTGATGGTGCGGAGCGGCACCGCCCCGTACATGGAGTACTGCGTGAGCGGGTAGGCTTCCACGTAGTACGGCTGGGCGCCGGCCAGCACGAAGCCGTAGTGATGCGACTTGTGGCAGTTCCGGTCCACGATCACGATGTCGCCGGGTCGGCAGACGGCCTGGACGACGATCTTGTTCGACGTCGACGTGCCGTTCGTCGCCAGATAGGCGCGCTGCGCGCCGAAGGCGCGTGCCGCGAGATCCTGGGCCCGCTTGATGTTGCCGGTGGGTTCGAGCAGGCTGTCGAGGCCGCCCGTCGTCGCCGACGACTCGGCCAGGAACAGGTTCGTCCCGTAGAACTGGCCCATGTCCCGGATCCAGTTCGAGCGGAAGACGGACTTGCCCCGCGCGATGGGCAGGGCGTGGAACGTGCCCATCGGCTGCTGCGCGTACTTCTTCAGATTGCTGAAGTACGGAGTCTGGTAGCGATCGCTGACCCCGTCGAGGATCGACAGGTGGATCTCCATCAGCTCCTCGACGTTGTGAAAGATACGCCTGATGGGGGCCGCTTCCTCGCTGCCCGCGAGGCGCTCGACGGCCCGATCGCTCAGGAGGTAGATGTCCAGCTCCGGCCGATAGTTCTTGATGGCCCGTGCCAGAGCCGTCGCAAGCGCTCCGGGGGCGATACTCGTCGGATCGACGTGCAGGTGGCGGAGCAGGAAGTCGCGCATGACCGGCAGATCGTGACGCGAGCGGAAGGAGAAGCCGTCGTAGAGAACCACCGCCTGCACGTTGGTGTTGAAGATGGCGCCGATGACACCGTCCTCGAAGCTGCCCACCTGCACGACCTCATACGTGAAGGGATCTTCCGGGCGGCGGAGCCGCTTCAGGTCGGTTCGCGAGCGGGCCCACTGGCCCGGATCGACGGGGGTGACCACCAGGACTTCGAAGTAGGGCCGGTGACCGTTGGCCGCTCCGACATCCGGAGGCAGCACGTCGGCGAGACGGGCTTCGCCTTCCTCGAGCGGGTCCCAGGCGCTGGTGTCATGGCGGTAGCTGCCCGCCAGCAGCGCGGCGGAGAGCTTCTGCGCGAGTCGAGCGAATACCCCAGCTCTCCGTTCCTGGAGCGCTTCGCCGAGGGTCTCCATCAGCCGGGGCCCGGGATAGGCCCAGTAATCCTCCAGTGGCGCCACCTCGCCGAGAAGCCGCACCACGGCCGCGTGAGCGGTCCCGGCGGATTGGCCCTGTGTCACGGCCGCCTCCCATGCTCGCGCGAGGGCGCTCAGCTCACGCCAGTGATCGATCCTCGCCTCCGCGGCGGAAAAGAAGTCCCGAAGATCGGTTGTCGAGCTCGACGGGCCTGGATTGGTCATGGCGGCTTCCCCTGCGTGAGGGCCGGAGACCTAGATCAGGTCCCGGTCCCAGTTGATGATGATGCGGAACTGGTACCCGAGCTGCTTGGCGTCCTGCTGTTCGTTGACGGCGGAGCGAAACCGGAACCACATGCCCTGGAGCAGGAACACGTTGAAGGGCGGCCGATAGTCGACGGTGACGTCGTATTCAGCCTGGTTCGGGGCATTCTTGCGCGTGGTGGGATTGATCGCATCCCAGCCCCACACGAGGTTGAAGTTGCCGTAGAGGCCCTTGGTGACTGTCCTCGAGAAGTCGAAGGCGGCCCCGAAGAGCGCCGCCTTCTCGCGGGCCTGGTCGAAGTCCTGGTAGATCATCGAGAGGTACCCAGGGTAGGTGCCCCAGGGATTCTGGATGTTGTTGCCCGAGCCCGTGATCGAAAAGGCGCCGGTGACCGTGAGATCCCGCCAGAGCACCTCGAGGCGAGTCCCGCCGACGTGGGTGACCCAGTACTTGCCGTTGCCCGGCGCGAGGAGCGCGTCGCCGACGGCGCGCTGATCCGTGAACTGGGCGCCGAAGCGTAGCTTCCAGTCCTTGTCGAGCGGCAGGAGGTACTGACCTTCCCCGTAGATCGTGTTGAACGTATTCACGCCGTACTGGTTGCTCAGGTCGATCCTGAGGCCCTCGAGCGGAGTCAGGCGCACGCCGGCGAGCCCCGCGCCGTCGGTGCTGTTCTTTGCCCCGGCCTGGTTGGCCATGCTGATGAAGTCGTCGGAGTTGCGCGGCTTGATCTGCCAGAGGTACCCGCTCAGGTACTGGAGCCAGCCCACCTTGCCCCCGAGCGTGATCCCCTGGAAGGTGTTGGGCGTCATCCGGTTGTCCTGGGGGTTGATGTAGCCCTGGTCGACCCTCTGGCGGTAGCCCGTGAGAAGCGCGTAGTCCTGATACTTGAGTGCGCCCCAGGCCTCGCCGGGGACGTAGTAGCCGTTCTGGCCGGGCTGGAGAAGGAGCGTCCCGTCCTTGTCCGGCGGCGTGTAGAGCGGCGCCGAGCCGAAGAGCGTCGCGCCCATCTGGAACGTATCGAAGAGCCACCCGGACTTGTAGCTGATCCAGCCGCCGAGGGCATAGGCCTCGTTCTGGGTGCCGTTAGGCTGGGTCTGGTTGAAGTAGTAGGAACGGAAGTGGACCTTGAGATCCGTGTCTCCGAGGAAAGGAGGCTGGAGCTTCGTTACTGCCTCCTTGACCGGGACGAAAAGGACTTCGAGCGGCGCCAGCACCGGCGGCGGCGGGGGGGCGTCGTCGGCCCCGGCGAGCCCGAACCACCCCATCGAGACGGCCAGGAGCATCGAAAGGTAACGGAGAGCGACCTGGACGTGGCTCTTCGTGCTCTTCATGGGCGTTCCCCCTGGCGAGTCCCGGGCGGTCACGGCGACGACGCCGAGTCCGCCCCATGCACGCTCTTCGAAGCCCGGGGCCGGTCCGCATGAGTCGGAGGTCCGCCTTGCTTCGCCGACTCAGCGTCGCTCAGAAAGAGC
>Ga0335071_10005793_pt1 | contig 12802 bp, 4 predicted proteins | sample Lox_Sample_15_FD_206724 | JGI IMG/M metagenome (GOLD analysis project Ga0335071, IMG submission 206724) | Soil microbial communities from Loxahatchee National Wildlife Refuge, Florida, United States - Lox_Sample_1.5 | ecosystem: Environmental > Terrestrial > Soil > Wetlands | place: USA: Florida...
ACTCTTCTTGTCGCCGCACTTGGTCTGGCAGACGGCTTTCTTTTTATCGTCCAGCTTTAATGCTGTGTCGCCGCATTTGTCGGCCACGTATTTCTTGGCGTCAAACGCAGACTTGTCATCTTTCGGCGCGTCTTTGACTTCCGGCTTTTTGTCATCGGCCTTTTTCAGCTCTTCTTTCTTTACCGCCGCGGCCGCGATCATCGCGTTAAGCGTGTCCAGGTCGGGAAGCTTCTGCTTGGCGTCGCGGAGCACGCCGAACACCGCCGTGGTCTCATCATCGGTCATGACCAGTTTATTGTCCTTTTCGATCTCGGTGCCGTCCAGCTTGAAATCGTCCTTTTTGTTCTCATCGAACTTCGGCTGGATCTCACCGTTCTGGTTGATGTATCCCAGCTTTACCAGGGCGTTGAATATCCCCTGGGCCTTTTCTGCCGGGACGAACATCGAAACCGTGACCGAACCTTTACTCGCCGGATGGGAATTGAGGAACGAATAGGCCATCAGCACGTTCACTAGGTCGCGATTGAGCTTGGTCAAGTCCTTGATCGGCTTGGTCTCGGCCTCGTTAAGCGGCGCTCCCTTGGCCACCAGCATCGTCTGTGCGATCACATACTTGGCCATCGCCAGCACCGCCGGGCCTACCACTTGAGCGTCCATCTCCGCCTTGTACTGCTTTTTGAACTGCTCCTTGTCCTTTATGGTGGAGTAAGCGCTGATCTCCGCCCATTTGGGATCGATATCGTCCGCCAGCGTGGTCATAAGCGACAGCGAATCAAGCAGGTCTTTGGCGATCTGCGTTCCCTGGTTGGAAGACTTCACCGCCACCCCTTGCTTTATCATCTGGCTGCGGGCCACACCGATCTTGATCACCCGCATCTTGTCCGGTGACATCAGGTAAATGTTCTTCAGATAATCCTTAAGTTCATCATCCTTGAGGGCCAGGACGTTCGTCCTGCCCACATAGATGCCGATCGGGGCCACATCGCCCGCCGTCACTTCCGCTGCTTCCGGAAGCTTGTACCCGTACGCGCCGTAGCCGGCCGAAGGGGTGTTGATGTTGCCGTCAACCAGCTTCGCGGCCTCTTCCATGTTAGAAGGCATCGCGCCAAGCGTATAGTCCGCGTTAAGCGCTCCGGACTTGAACTGGATTATGTATGCCGCCACCATGCTGGCGTCCACCGCCACTTCGCTCCCGCCCAGCAGCATGCGCGCCATTGGGTCGAGCGCCACGGACTGCTTGTCGGTGGCGATCATCTTCTGCACCGCCGGTTTGGTGTCGCCTTTGACCGGGGTCGGGGCCACGGCCGCCAGATCTTCCTCGTAACCGCGGTAGTAATCGCTGGTATGCTTGTTCGGCTTGTCGGCCGCACCCAGAGTGCCCGTCAAGTTGAAGCCGACCACCCCGCCCGCTTTGGTCGGGAAACCGGAGTTGCTGTCATAGTCCAGCTTCTGGTATCCGCCGTAACCTTCCAGTCCCAGGGTCATCAGTCCCTTAAAGACCGGCAGTCCATCGAGCCCGATCCGGCCGACCACACGGTGGCTGAGACCGTTATTGTAGTTCTCCGCGCGGTAATCGGCCCCGCCGGTGATCGTAAGCCAGGTAGAAAGCCGCGGCGACCGGTAGTCAAGGTACGCCCCGCCTTCGCGATGGAACTTGTCCATAAAGGTCATATCGCCGCCGAGCCAGACCGTCCCGGCCCGGTAAGGCGAAAAGTCGAGCATCGCCGAACCGTAGAATCCGTTGCCGGCATTGTACTGATAACTGCCGCTGGACGAATAAGGGTCAAATCTGGTCTCAAGCTTGGTGTTAACGCGCTGGTAACCAGCGCCGAACGATATCGGGAACGGCGCGGCAAAAGACAACCTCGGGCCCAGGGTCACGGTGTTCCTCATCCAGCCGAGGTCGTTATAATTGCCGTATGTGAACGCATCTCCGGCATCAACCGCCAGCGAACCGTTGTTCCAGTTGTACACCGGCTGCTTTACCGTCCCCTTGGCATTGAAGCTGGTCTCGTTCGGATTGGGGTACATCGGGATGCTGCTCTTGTACGACAGGCCGTTCAGGCGCAGCGTAAAATCCGGGAAATAACTGGGCGTAAAGCTGCGGCCCATGACATAAACGCCGTATTGGTGCTTGTCTGCGGTCGGATTGGCCGCGTTGTCACTGGTGTCCTCGGCCACCGATCTTTTTGCTTCATAGGAATAGTACGGGCCGAATCTCCAGCCGTAATTACCGGTGCGGAAACGCTCCCAGTCCAGCGCCACCCTAACCCCGGCATTGAGCGTGATCGGACCGTCCGGTTCCCCGATCACTTTGGTATCCAGGTCTCCGGGCGTGCTCGAAACGCCGAAGTGACCGCCCACCGTCAGGCGGGGAATTCCGGGGTTCCTGAGCAACCACGAATCATAAGTGTAACTCCAGCTGTCGGGCTCGGCCACCGCTGTCGCCGTGTTGCCATCGGCGTCTCCGGTCACCTTGGCCGCGGTAGGCGGCTGCAGGACGAATCCCGCCACCGCGCCATTGGCCAGCACTGCTTTGAGGTTGTCCCTTACACAAATGAGCGCCCCTGACCGGAGCTTTGAATCGGTTACGTCTTTGCACTCTTTGCCTTCGCTGTTGCATTCGACCTTCTTCACCGCATCGATCCTGGCCTTGGTCTCGGGCCGCAATTTTGAGTCGAGGCCGCTCTCAATGCCAGGCAGATTCTGATCTATCAACGCCTTCAAGGTTTCAGTTCTCTTTTTCCCTGTAGGTGCGTCCTTGAACAATTTTAAAGTATCTTCCGAAAGGCCTTTTTTGACTGCTATATATTCCTCGACCGTTTTATCCCAAAGGTCGATCCCATCCTTCAAATAGGCCGCGTATTCGGCACAATCATTGGCCCAACCTTGAATGGTGGCCTCGTTTGTAGGCATCTGCTTTGTCGGAATGAAAGTCAGTACCTGTTTTACCTTATCGCGTTTTAAGGCGAAAGCGAGCGATTCCTTGATCTTGGCGATACGGTCAGGCGTGAGGTTGTATTTGGCAACACCCTTGTCCGCCAACACTTTTGCCATGACCTTGTCCACGATCTTGTCTATTTCCTTGTCCAGGTTGGCGTCGTTCTTTATGCGTCCCTTCTTTAGATAGGTGTAAACAGCGTTAAAAGCGGCGTTCCTTATGGAGTCGTCCTGATCCTGCGCCAGAATGCCTTTCAATACTTCGATCTTCTCGCCCATCGTTACCAGGCGGATCAGATCGTCGATGACGGCGACCTCTTTGCCGATGACATCCTCGACCTGCTTCTTCTGGGCCGGGCTGCTGGTCACGATCTTAGGGAATTTAACGCTGCCGCAAGTTAATTCGTCGCCACCCATTTTTACACTCTCCTTGGTTGTTCCTGGTCCTTATTCCGGAATCACGCGCTTGGGAGGAGCTTCCGGGATACCCGGGTTCGGGGTGCCGGTATCCACGGTCGGGGGGGTCTTCCTGACTCCGCCGCCACCGCCGGAACGCTTCTTCTCTTTTACCGTTACTTTAGTGGAATAGACCGAATCGCCGTCGTGGATGTCGACCAGGTGGTCCTGGACCTTGGCGTTACCCTTGGTGCTCACCACGAAGCTGAGCTTGTTACCGTCGATCTTGATGGAATCTGAAGCGACCGCCACTCCGAGGCTGGCGTCGGCCAGGGTCACGAACACTTTTTCCCGCGGGCCCTTTATCGTAACGCCGGCGAGATTGTTCACGTTGAGGTTGTCGCCCTGCTCCACTTCGCCCAGGCTCGGGAGTGCCGTGATCGGCGGCGGGCAGACAGGGGCATCAACCTTTATGGCCGTACTTCCGGCCGAGCCCAAGCTGCAGATCGTTATCGGCATCGGAATTGCTTCATCTTTTATTCCGTGCAACCATTCCCATACTGATCCTTTTGCCTCATCCGGGTTCGCGGCCGAGGGATTAAACTTTATCAGAGCGCCTTTTGCCGCGGCCACTCCCTCGTCGGTAACATTGCTGATTTTGCAGTCCTCTTTCAATATCTTCTTCGTCGCGTCATCCCACGTCAATCCTTTGCTCACGGTCACTATCGTGTACGGGTTTTCCACTTTGCCGCTGCATCCGGTCAGCAATCCCATCGCGGTCAGGCCGAGCATCGGGGATATTCTAAGCGCGGATGAAAACGAGATCGCGCGCATGATGTTGCCCTGTCCTCTCGTAACGAAATTGCCTTCCATGATTTTTGCCGGACTTACTTTATCGATCATTTTCTTTTCTCCTTTTTACAAGATAAACCTGTCTCTTCCATATATTTATCGTCAGATCATAGCGGGAATTTCACGCGTTTTAAAAATCAATTCGAGGCCGTAAAGTGAGGCTATTCGCTCTTTTCGGGGAGCACTTCAAATGAGGCCGATCCCACCGCAACGCCGTCAATGGTAACAGAGATCGAATACTTTCCCGGCTTTGCGTAATACAGATTGGCCGTGAAGCCTATCAGGTTGGGGCCTTTCCAAGAAATATCCACTGGGGTGATCCCTGAGTCCGACGCGGTCACATCGACCGCGCCCTGCTTTTCGCTTTCGCCCTTGAGACGGATCGTTACCGGGGTTTCCCCTCCCGCCCTTGCCTTGGACGGGGCCAGGGACGATACGGTCAATTTACTTTCAATTTTCCCCGCCGAGGCCGATCCCGAAACCGAGACCGGAGGATTGATCGGTTTGCCGTTATTGACCGGTTTCGAAGTGTCCTCTGCGGGAGCTTTCGACGCTGGTGTCGGCGTATAGGACATGGAACGCGCCCGAAGCTTTATCACCGGCGCGCAATAGCTGTCCGATATACCGCAAAAAGCATTGCTCACCGCATTGGATATTGCTGAAGGCGCAGGTGCATTGCCGTTAAGGTCCTGGATCAGTTCCGCGAACTGGTCGGTCCCGTAGATCGACTTCGAAAGCACTTTCCAGCCGTCGGCGCCCTTTATCATTCCATAGGTAAGCCCTAGAGATTGCAGCCGGTTATTATCCATGACCGCGTTAACAATAAAAGGATAATCCTTTTCGAACGCCGCTTTCTGATCAGGGGTGAATTTATATGTAACAGCAGGGAACTTGTTGTCGCATCCCGCCAACGCCGGAGCAAGCGAACTAAGGGCCAGGCCAAGCGTCATGACTCTGGTCATGCCGCCAAGCCTGGCGCCGATGTTCGACAATATTCCGATCCGGTTGGCAGGATTGATCGCCACGGTTAATCTACGCTCGCTTTAAGAGTAGGCCTTGAGATCTCGTACTCGAACCCTTTGTCCCAGGACAGCAGGTCGTTGATCGCCTTGGCCGCCATGCTCGTCTTGCTCATCATCTGGACCGCTTCCGCGCGGGATACATCCTCTTTGGGGCGCAGCCGCTGGCCGTCTATGTAGTTGAGCATTCCGGAATCCTTTGCCGCCGCGATATAGCGGGAGGCCCAGTGCTTGGTCGGCACGTCATTGTACGGGGCGATCTCGGGCTTGGTCGCGACCAGGTTGTCGAACCGGGCCAGGATCGCGATCGCTTCCGCTTTGTTGACGCGATTGTTGGGACGGAACTTCTTGTCCGGATAACCCTGGATCATCCCCATTCTCTGCGCAGCTTCGATATAATTGGCCGCCCAGTAGCTGGGTTTTACGTCCTTGAACACCTGGCGGGCATAGCCCGGAAGCGTGACCCCCTTGGCCCTTACCAGCAGGGTGGCCATTTCCGCCCTGGTCAGCGAGCGCTCAGGCTTAAAGGTACCGTCCGGATATCCCTGGACCAGGCCCACCGTGCTGGTGTGCTCGATCGGGCTCTTTGCCCAGTAGCCCTGGCTCACGTCGGAGAAGCTCATCAGCCTCAGTATCTTGCGGCTGTCCTTCACCATCGCCTGGCCGTTAAAGTCCTGCGCTTCCACCACGATCAGTTTTTTTCCGACCTTATCGACCGGCACCGTCGCGGAGAATTTTCCGGTGGGATCGACCGGAGCGTTGACGCCGTTGACCTTGACCGGGAACGCCTTGGAATTACCTTTCACGATTCCGGTGACCTCCACGTTATCGGCGTAGATGATCGATTTATCGACCGGGGTCAGGATGGTAAGGTCCAGATTCCCCTGGTCCTCGGACTTCTTTTCCGGCCCCACGAACGAGACCGAGAAATAATGGGTTGTGTTATCGGACAGCGAACCGTACGGATGGTACGCATAATCGAACTCGATCCCCGCCACTTTAAGGCCCACGCCCGCGGTAGGGTTGGTCTCGACGCCGCCGGGGGTGATATCCTGGTCCAGACCGGCGCGGAACGCGATGTTCGATACCGGGAGGTACTCCACACCGACGTGCATCGTCGACGGGCGGTATTTTGTCATATCCTCATCGATCAGGAGGTTGATCTTCTGCGTATCGGTGGGATTGACCGATACCTTGGCCCCGGCCTTGATCACCGGAAGCAGGGTGTTTTCCACACCGTTACCAGAATCAAGCTTGGTGCTGAACGGGTTCTGCGCGGTGATGCCGAGCGACAAGTTGTCGGTAGGCGAATAGATCGCGCCCAGGTCGACCCCCAGCCCGGTCGCGGACGCGGCCTCGATCGTCGAGTTGCCGGTGCCGCCCTGGCTGTAATATTTGGCGCTTCCGCCGAAAGACATCTTCGCGTCCGGAAGATTAAGCCCGTAAGAAAGGAACAGGACCGAGCTGCCCCAGCTGGCGTTGCCGGTGGAATTTCCCAACGAATCGTACAGCCCGATGCCGGAAACGCTGGAGACGACCGCGCCCGCTCCGATCGCGGAATTGCTGGAATACGGGTACGCGCCGCCGAGCACGATATAATTGACGTCTCCGAGCACGTTGGAATACATGCTGGTGACCTTGGGCCCGTCGATCCTTCCCAGACCGGCCGGGTTTACGAAGATGCCATCGCCGTTCTCCGCCAGCGCTACGTAGGCCTTACCCATCCCCAGGGGGCGGGCGCCGACGCCGATGTGCATCGGATCGGCCACGACCAGGTTGTCCGCGGCGAACGCGGGGAGCGCTACGGCCAGCAGCAGGATCAATCCAAGCGTAATTTTCTTCATATTTATTGCCCTCATGTATATATCGTTAATAATGCTCATGGATTTCACCGCCGCTTACTTGTTGATCACAAGGATCTTTCCCTTGTTGATCAGCTTGCCGTTGCCGGAGTCGACTATTCTGTACAGGTACACTCCGTCTCCCACGATCTCGTTATAGTTGTTCTTGCCGTCCCACTGCACGGTCATCGTGCCGCCGGTATTGGTCCAGTCGATCCGGTTTATCTGTCTGGCGGCCATGTCGTAGATCTGGATCGTGCCGTTCTGGGCCGAGCCGGGCGTGAAGACGATGTTGGTGATATCTCCCCGCAGCGGATCGAACGGATTCGGGTAGTTGTAAGTAACACCCGCCCCGCCAGTCGCCGTCGAGGTCACCTCGAAGGTCACGGTGTTGTCGGAGGCCACGCTGTCGGACCTTATGACGTTGACGGTCTTGGTCCCCTTACCCATCCCCGGAAGCGACATCACGATCTGCGTGTCGGTCCAGGAAGTGATGAGCGTATTCGTGTCAGACGACTTGACGGAAGTAGTCGCGCCGCCACCGGCGAAATTTACCGATCCGCCGGTCACTCCGCTGGGCATGAAGTTGGAACCGGTAATGGTCACCGTTATCTTCTCGCCGCCGGACGTCGGCGTGATCGAGGTGATGTGCGGCGTATTGCCGGTGGTAGTGTTGGTCGCGATCACATCGTCGATCAGCACGCCGGTGGAAGCCGCGGTCCCGGCGAACACGAACTGGTATTCGGTCACCTTTGTCCAGTCAAGCGTGGCGTCGCCGGAAGTGGTCCCGGTGACCCTGGTCATCTTGCTCTGGAAACCGGTTATACGGTATTCCGTCCAGTCGGTCGAAGAAAGCGGAATGGCGTCCGCGTCGGAGACCGCGAAATTGGTGCCGTCCGCGTCCTTGACCTGGAACTTGAGCGTGTTGGCCGAGCCGTCGCCCTTTACCCACACGGTAATATCGCTGTAGCCGCTAAGGTCGAGCGTCTTTACCAGTATCCCGCCGAATCCTCTCCAGGCGTTGGTCGGGTCGGATATGGTCGAGTAGACCGAATCCATCGAATACCCGGTATGCGCGCCGGTGGTGATCCGGTTGGCGGTCATGCTCGCGCTGCTGTACGCAAAGGTATAGTAGCTGGAGCAATTGTTGCTCGAATTGCCCGCCGCCCCTTCGTAATCGTCGATGGTGATGCTGGTGGCCGGCGTGGTGCTGCTGGCGGTGACATTGAAGTTCACCGTTCCGGAAGTACCGGTAACGGAAACGCTCCTGGCCCCCGTCGAAGCGGTGGACGCGATCGTGATATTGGCCGTGATCGAGGTGGCGGTCGAAGCCGTCGCGCTGTTCACGGTGATGCCGGAGCCGGAGAAAATGACCGACGAGGTCATCGTTCCGCTCCAGGCGGTGTTGGAACCGGACAGGACCACATCAAGCGTCTGCCCCTGGTTGCCGCTGCTGGGCGCGATCCCGGTAAGGGTCGCGGTACCGACGGCGTTGACGGTGAACGATGCGCTGCCCGAAGCGCCGGTAACGGTCACGGACCTGGAACCGGTGGTGGCCCCGGCCGCTATCGTGATGTTCGCCGTGATATGGGTCGCATCGGTCGCGGTGGCGCTGTTAACAGTGATGCCGGAACCGGAGAACGCGACCGACGAGGTCATCGTTCCGCTCCAGCTGGTGTTGGAACCGGTGATCACAACGTCCAGTGTCTGCCCCTGGTTCCCGCTATTGGGCGAGATCCCGGTAACGGTGGCTACTGGCGCCGCGGTCACGGTAAAGATATTGCCGGTCGCGGTCTCGCTGCCGGTGGTAACGGAAACACTTCTCGAGCCCGTGGCCGCGCCTGCCGCGATCACTACGTTATTGGCGGTGACGTGAGTAGCATCGGTATAAGTGACCGATCCCACGGTGATATTGGAGCCAAAGCTCACGGACGAAGAAGCGGTAAAGTGCGTATTGGTACCCACGATGGCAACGGTGGTCAGGGTCGCGCCCTGCATACCGCTGCTGGGTGTGGCCGAAGAGAGAGATACCGGCGCAATCGGAGTGACGGTCGAAAAGCTGGCCGGTTTATATGTGAACGAAACGCCCGACATCGCGGCGGAAATGGTCGAGATCCCATAGTTCCCGGTCGGGGTGCCGCTGCCGTTCCAGGTTTCCCACGCCACGATGTATATATAGTGGCCGGTCGGTACGCTTACGCCGGATTTAACGAAGGTTCCGGCCGAGCTAAGGGTCCCGGTCGAGATCACAGAACCTCCGGAGGTCGGAGAGCCGTCGGAAGCTTTAGGTGCGCTTACTGATCCGCTGGTGTTATCGATCACCTGAACGAAAGCGCCGGAAGCCAGGTTGGCGCTCGAACTGTTCAAGATCGGGTTCGCCGGTGAATTGCTAGGGCTGCAGGACACGGTCACGACCGCCGCCTGCGCCGCAGAAACCAGAGCCAGCGCTACTATCAATCCTCCGATTATTCCGAATACCTTTTTCATCTCTTTCTCCTCCCTCTTATCTCGACTGCGTCCAGCTATAGCTGGGTATGGTCGGTTCGGTCAGCATGTATCCGCGACCGGGCATCAGTTGCATCGATGCCGGCAGCATGGAAGAATCGACCCAGGTCGACGCTCCGTTGTGCAGTGCGTAATTGTTGCCGATGATCGCCGCGTTGGCATCGATCAGTGCGCTCTGGGCGCCGCTGGTCCCGTCAGGACCGGCGGACAGTCCGTTCAATCCGGTCTTGGAATCGGCGATCGGTGCCGGGGTCGGCAGGGAACTGCCGATCCACGAAAGCGCCGCTTCGCCGCTCACCGTTCCGCCGCTGATCGTCCGGACATTGCTCGTTTCGAGCACCTTGCCTACCACGGTCATATATTTTGATGCGAGCGTGGTGTAAACAAAAGCATATCCCTGCTTCATGTCCGTGAGCGACGGCGTGCTGGGGATATCGGTCCAAACGCCGCCGGTAAAGATGCGTCCCGAAGTGATCGCAAAACTATTGTCGACCACCGCGATCGCGTCGTTCTCCTGCGGCTGGGTGCCGAAGACCGAGCTCAAAGCGGTGCTGGTGGTGACCAGTGGGATGGAGATCAAAGCCCTTTCCGGCTGCGTGTCGGACGGTCCGACCGCGATATCGAACTTGCCGGCCACATCCTTGGTCAACATATCGGTCGTAAGCACCGTCCCGGTCTTCACGACCTTGTAATATTTCTGCGTCCCCTGGCCTACCTGGGTGAGATCGGTCTGGGGGCTGGTAACGTTGCTGAACGACTTGGTCCACTTGGTCGCGTCGCTCGTGAACACGCCGGTCACGGCATCCCACGAACCGGAAACGGTATAGATGTCAGCGTTCCCGACATATCCGTCATTATACACCCAGCTGAGGGTGACCGCCGAGCCGACGGTGTCGGCCGCGCGGACGATGGTCGTGGTGATTTCGCTGGATCCGGTGGTCGGAGGCGTGTAGCCGCCCGCCGCTACGAAATCGACGTAGACGGGAGCGGTCGAAGCCGCCGCGCCGGTGAATATCACCTGGTAATTGGTTATGCCCGCTTTGTTAAGGGTCGCTCCGCTGACGACCGGCATTCCGCTGGAGTCGACCTCCACGAAATCCGAAAGCTGCAGAGTGTACTTGGTCCAGGAGCCATTGGCGGTAGGAATGCTCACTTTCTGGGTCCCGGTCCCGTCGACCGCGGCAAAGTTCTTGCCCGAAACGTCGGTCAGCTGTACCTTGATCTTGCTGCCGGAAGCATCGGAGCTCTTCACGTACACCATTACGGTGGTAAAGCTGCTGATGTCCTGCATGGTCGTAAGGTTGCCGTTAAATCCGCGGTAGCTGGAAGCTGAGAGCGGATAGGTCGCCGACCCGGCGGCATCGCCTTCGTATTTTTCCGCTTCGGTCGTTGCAAATGTTATGTCCGACACGCTCGGGAAGAAGGTATAGCCGGTCGCGTATTTGACCGCTACGCCCTCGTAATCGTCGATGATCTCGGAGATCTCGCCGGAAGAGTCGGTTATGGTGAACCCTTTCGACTTCGTTACGGTCTGGGTGTCGGGATTCGTTAACACAACGTTCCACTTCCCTACTGTCTTGCCGGTGATCGGGAACTTGACCGTAAGCTTGGTCGCCGATTCAAAGGTCACGACGCCGGTGATATCGGTCTGGCCGGCCTTTTTCAGGACGACCGTCGCGCCGCTCTGGAAGTTGGTCCCTTTTATCGCGACCGTGATGTCGGCGGTGTTGGGCGCTACGTTCGGTATGATCTGCGTGATGGTGGGAGCCCCCGCCGGGATCACGTTAAAGGTAACGTCATTATTGCTAACGAACGCGTTGACATTGGCGGTGACCGCTTTCAAACCGGCGGTAAGGCCGAGCGGGACCGTGACGGCCACGCGGTCGTTGCCGTTGGTGCCGTCCGGATCGTCGCCGTTCTGTCTGGCGATCGTACCGGAACCGGCGCCGGTCGCGTCAAAGTAGACCGTGCGCGAGCCTTCGAGCGCGGTACCTTCCACCGTTGCCGTGATGTTCGGGTTGCCCGAATCCGGGGTGATGCCATAGATGTGCGGCTTTATATTAAGGTTCAGGGAATTGGATACCACTCCGCTCGCGGTCACGATCACCGCGTTCGCCCCGGCGTTGACGAAATTGGTCCCGCGCCGGCGCGGTATGCCGAACTCGATCCCGGTATCGCTCCATGAATAAACCTGGAGCCCGTTGCTGCCGCTGGCGTCCCTGATCCGGATGCCGCCAAGGGTCACATTATTGGTGCCGGTGTCCCTCGACCCGTCGCCCGGGTCGGAACCGAATCCGGAACCGACGATCTTGATCGTGTCGTAGACGATCGCTTCGGTGGTATCGGAATAAACGCCGCCGTTCTTGACCTGAAGCTTGGTTATGGTCGGCACCGGAAGCGTCGTGACCGTGTAATTCGTGTAATTGCTGGTGCGGGTGTTGACCTGCGCGGTCACTTCTTTCGTCCCCAGGGTAAGCGAACCGGGTACGGTGACTGTTACCTGGTCCACCCCGTTGGTGCCGTCCGGATCGTCGCCGTTCTGGCGAATGATGGAACCGGAACCGGCGCTGGTCGCGTCAAAGTAAACCGTGCGCGAGCCTTCGAGCGCGGTCCCCTCCACCGTCGCCGTCGAATTGACGACGCCAGAGGTCGGTGCGATATCGTAGATATGCGGATTGATGTTCAGGTTTGTCGGGCCGGAAGCCACGCCGCCCGCGGTCACGACCACCTCGTTCGAACCGGCGTTGATGAAGCTGGTCCCGCGCCGGCGCGGTATGCCGAGTTCGATCGCGGTATTGCTCCACGAATAGACCTGCAGGCCGTCGCTGCCGATGGCATCGCGGATCTTGACGCCGCCGACGGTAACGTTATTGCTGACGGAATCCCTTGATCCGTCGCCCGGATCGCTGCCAAAACCGGTCCCGACGATCTTGATGGTATCGTAAATGCAAGCTTCCGTGGTATCAACATAGCTCAAGCCGTTCTTCAGCTGGAGCTTGGTTATTACGGGTACCACCGTCGCATTTACCGTAAAGCTAATGGCGTTGCTGGTCCTGGAAGCGACCGTAGACGTGACGTCTTTCGTTCCGACCGTTGCCGTCACTGTGGCCAGCACCGTCAGGGTAACATCATCCGTCCCGTTGGTCCCGTCCGGATCGTCGCCGGTCTCGCGGCTGATCGTGCCGGACCCGGAATCCACTCCGGCAAAATAGACCGTCCGCGAACCGTTAAGCGCCGTGCCTTTAATGG
>Ga0335071_10005794_pt1 | contig 12801 bp, 10 predicted proteins | sample Lox_Sample_15_FD_206724 | JGI IMG/M metagenome (GOLD analysis project Ga0335071, IMG submission 206724) | Soil microbial communities from Loxahatchee National Wildlife Refuge, Florida, United States - Lox_Sample_1.5 | ecosystem: Environmental > Terrestrial > Soil > Wetlands | place: USA...
GCCGTTACTATTGTCAGCGTCGAAGGCATAAACACCATCGTGCAGCGTAACTACGAAAAGTACATTGTGCCTCGCTCCATTGATCTGCAGGTTCGGCATGTACAGCGGCTCGGCGACCACCATTCCATCGACCGGTTGCGAGAACAGTATTCCGAATTGACTCTTATTCACGTTGGCGGGCGTCAGATAGGACTCGCTGGTGTTCTGACCGGTGCGCGAATTGTCATTGTGATGCGTAAGCACGGGAACTTGGCCGCTGGCGATTCTGGCAACGGTTAGTGAAAGAAACGTCAGCACGAACGCAGCACGATGGAGCCAGGTAATGGATGAAGCAGCGCGAGGCTGGACCTTCATAAGAGTCACCTCCGAGCGAAACAACCTAGTTTTTGGGGGGAGCGAAAAGGACCGAAACTGTATAGCGGCTTTCCCTGAGGAAAGCAAGTACTTCCTGGCTGGCCCGGATGTTCCGGTTTTCGTTGCACGATTCCGGAGGCGCCACTCTACGAAAGATGAAGAGCTGCGCTTCCGAGGAATTGTTAAGGTATATGTGATCAGCAGTCGAGAGCGGGTTCAGCTTTTCACCGCGAAACCGCATGGCCATTGACTGACAATCGCACGGAGTGGATTGTGCAGTACAACTCGCGCGAGGATCTCTGGGTGAGGCGGCGACTCAACTCCATACAACAAGAGCTTTTACGTGGTCCCGACTCGGCCCGATCGCATTAACTCCTCCGCGCTGCCTCGATAGCGGAGATATCAATCTTCCTCATCTTCATCATCGCCTCGAATACACGCTTTGCCACTTCTCCGCCGGCAGCTAGTGCATCGGTAAGGGCCCGCGGCGTGATCTGCCATGAGAGGCCCCATCGATCCTTGCACCATCCGCACGCACTTTCCTGTCCGCGATTGCCCACAATCGCATTCCAGTAACGGTCAGTCTCTGCTTGATCGTCCGTCGCAATTTGGAACGAGAATGCCTCGCTGTGCCGGAATGCCGAGCCGCCGTTGAGTCCGAGGCAGGGAATGCCGAGGACGGTAAATTCCACCGTCAAGACATCGCCAGCCTTTCCGCTCGGGTAATCGGCTGGCGCCTTGTGGACGGCGGTCACCTGGCTGTTTGGAAAGGTGGCGGCATAAAAACTTGCTGCGGCAAGTGCGTCCTTGTCGAACCAGAGGCAGATCGTGTTTTTCGATTTCATTGACCTAAATCTCCCTGTACTGAGGGGGCCGCAGTGTCTGCTGTGAAGCCATGTTGCACGCGCCCGCCCGTCCCATCCATCTTAAACAACCCGCGATGGTTGACGTTGGCTAGAACACGGTTCCGCAACCCGGATAGGTTCGTAAAGTTGACATTCTCCGTGTGTAGCCTCGTACCGGGCCGTGTTGTAGTGAAGGCGTGTAGCTCTTTATTAAGGCAAGTTCTATCTTTCTCGACCTCCAATGCGTCGACGGGAGCCGACATCTGTCTCCTGCTCACCAGTAGAACTTCAGCGCCATCTGCACTTCGCGTGAGCTATTACATTGGTAATAGATTTGGCCGAAATTCGGGCTGCCGTATGTGGTGTCCGGCGGACAGAATTGCGGATGGTTGAAGGTGTTGAAGGTCTCGAACCGATACTCGAGCCGCATCCCTTCGCGGATCGAACTCATGCCGAATTCTTTGAACAGCGAGAGATCGGCATTCGCCGAACCCGGGTCGCGGACTGCACCCCACGTTCGCTGAGCGTTTCCTATCGTGTAGTCGGCTGGCTGAGAAAAGAAAGCGCTGCCGTCAGCGCTGGTGAAGTATTGTTTGATCCAGTCCGAATCCTTTCCGCTGGAGCGATGCGGTGTTCCAACAATGTTGGGGCGCATCGGTCCGTAGGTCGGAAGACTCTTGTAAACATACAGCGCTGGCTCGATGGGACGTCCACTGCTGAAGCGCCAAATTCCGTTCGTGCGCCATCCTCCAACGAACGCGTTCAGGATCGGACCCATTCCGCCGCCGAGCCACTTGCCGCGCCCGATAGGCAGTTCGTATGTGTAGCTGAATTGGAGCACGTGCGGAATGTCGAACGATGACAGACTGCGCTCGCTCCCGGGGCTGTTCGGGTTCTGCAGGCTGGCGAAACTCCCCAGCCAACCGTTGTTGGTACTGGTCAAAGAGGAATCGTCGATGGATTTCGAGAATGTGTAGGTCGCAAGAAATTCGAGACCGTGCGAGAAGTTTTTCTGCGCACGCACTTGCAGGGCGTGGTAGATCGAGTTGCCGATCGGAGGTTCATCCCCGGAGAATCCATAAAACTGCGGATAGGGCATTTGCAATTGCACTTCCTGGATCGACGAGTAGAGCAGCGGATTATTGGGATCAGCGACGACTTGAGACGCATTCGATTTTGTCGGATCCACGAATGGACTGTCGACATAGGTGTTCAGGCACGTAATCGTCATGACCTGGCAGACAGGGTTGTTCGGGTTCGGATCGTCGACAGGAATGTTCTGAACCCATGATCCGAGATGGTTCAGGTTGCCGGCATTGGCGAAATAAAGGTGAGTCCCCTTCTTGCCAATGTAGTTCAGATCCAAAACGATGTTCGAAGGGAGTTGTCGCTGAACGCCAAGACTCCAGCTTTGCTCGTACGGTACCCTGTCGCTGATTGAGCGAATTGGGCCCAGCGCACCATAGCCGACATCGTTCATCAGGCCAAGACTGCTGCCCGGTGGATGTAGCGGTCCGTTTGGATAGGGATTGCTCATACGGGCGGCAGGCGTCGCGCCGTCGCCCCAGAAGGAGGTCACGAGGTCTGTGATTTGATCGAATCCCTGCTGGCCGATGCCCGATGTCCCCGCCACCGCTCCACGCCATGCAGAGAAATACATGCCGTAGCCGGCACGAATCACCGTGTTGCGAATCGGTTTGAAGGCCAAACCGATGCGAGGCTGAATATCGTTATAGTCCGGCGCGTAGGAGTAACGGTCGTTGGGATTAGCGAATCGCTCGCCGCCCAATAGATGCTGGCCATTCAGAGTTATGGGAGAGACGGCATTGGGATCAAGCCAGTTGAGTTCGTTGCGCCGCTCGGTGCGAGGCATCACGACTTCGTACCGCAAACCAAGGTTCAAAGTCAGTTTGTCGGTAGTCTTCCAGTTGTCCTGAACGAATCCTCCGGTTTCGAAGTTTTGGCTCGCAACCGAGTTAGGGATTTCATACTGACCCCACGTGTTCGGCTGCGCTCCAATCAGGAGCGTGGCCATGCCATCGCCGCCGATCGGTTCGCAGTTTGGCTCGCACCCGACGGCGTAGTTCGATGTACCGGTTTGATCGAAATAGTAAGACCCGCCTGGAGCGTAGTTCGGTTGCGTGTAGTTGAGCCGATGCAGGCGGCCCTCCGCTCCGAACTTCAATTCGTGGGAGCCTTTCACCCAGCTCAGCGTTCCGATCAGGTGATGAGTCTCCTGACCGAGTTTGCCGTAGGTCCACGGATTAGTGCCGATCGCGTAGTACGAAGCTGAACTGTAGCCCCCTCCTACTGCGACCGCAGGGAACCAGTCATATCCCGAGTCTTTCATGTACTGTGGTTCGCCAATCGAGTCGACCGGGGACAAGTTCTTGAACGTGCTGGGCACGCCTCCGTAATAGTAGGTTCCACGCGACAGACCGTATGAAATCGTCAGAAGAGTTCTTGGATTGAACGTATGCGTATCGTTGAGCGCGAACATGTGCGCTCCGCTCCCTACCGGGCCGCTGCCACACGGATCGGCTGCGTTTCCGAAACAGTTGAATGAATCGGAGTGCCCATAGTCGCGAGAATACTTCCCGCTCAACAGATTCTTCTGGTTAAAGCGGTGGTCAATTTTCAGATCCCACTTGTCGTCGCGATTCTTCACCCATCCGGAATCGACGCGGTTCGTATACGGATTGTAGGTTCCACTTCCCACGTTGTAATTGGGCAGCGGGAAGTAAGCCATCAGCTTTTGGGCGACGGGATCAATCAGATTGCCCTGTCCCGTAGGCAGTCGATACGGAGTCGCTTCCGGATATGTGGCCAGAATCTGATTGGCCGGATGGTTGGCATCAACAGTGCTCTCGTACTTCGCAAGGTTGTTGAAGGGGATCGGCACCAGCCGCTGCGCTCCGCCTATATTCGGATCGTAGTAGCCGGAGTAGGGATCCCAGAGTTGCCCGGCTGCGTTCGAGCAGATTCCGTTCGCATCAAAGGTTCCGTCGGGGGCGGGGCCGTTCGGGCCCTGGCCGCCGCAGAGCTCGCCGAAATTGCCAGTTCGTTCCGCTGCGCTCGGAACTCCGTAAAACACCGGGCCCGCAGACGAGTTCATTCGCATGCCTTCGTAATCGGCGAAAAAGAATGTCTTGTTCTTGAAAATCGGGCCACCAATGGTCGCTCCGAAGTTATTTCGTCGCAGCGGCGGAATCGGAAGTCCCTGATTGTTGTTGAACCAACTGTTGGCGTCCATTTTGTAGTGGCGAAGGAATTCGTAGCCGCTGCCGTGGAAGCTATTGGTCCCAGAGCGCGTCACCATGTTCACGATGGTGGCACCGCTAAATCCGTATTCCGCACTAAAATTAGTTTCCTGAACATTGAACTCTTCGACTGCATCCACTGAAGGCGTGTATGTGTCGACCCGGATGCCACTATTCTGCTCGTAGTTCGTTGTGCTGACGCCATCCATGAGGATGTCGGCAGTGGCATTGCGGCTGCCATTCGAGACGAAGTTGTTGGCCGAACAGCCCATGCAGGCCGCGTCGACCTCGGTCACACCGGGCGCGAGGAATGCCAGTCCCCAAACGTTGCGGCCATCGAGTGGAAGGTCGTTAATGAACTTGCGATCCACAACCTGCCCAGTCGTTGCATCCTGCGTAGCCAGCAAAGGAGCCGAAGCGGTGACGTTGACGGTTTCTGAGCTCGCTCCGATCTGCAGTGTGAAGTCTGCCGCGACGTTCTGATCGACGTCCACCCGAATTCCGGTTCTCGACTGCCCTTGGAATCCGGAGTTGTTGACCTGGATCCTATACAGCGCGGGTGGAACGCTTCGGAACAGGTAGCGCCCTGCCGAATCTGTTGTTGCTGCGAAGGTGAATCCCTTCGCTTCGTCGACGAGAGCGACCTGCGCTCCCGGGATCATCGCTCCCGAGGAATCTTTGACCACGCCACTCACAGATCCCGCATAAAGCTGTGCTTGCGCCGGAACCGCAGATCCAAGAACGAGCAGCGAGACCAGGAGGGACAGCAACAAAGCAGACACTACAAGCGTGTACTTCCTCATGACATCCTCCTTTGCCAGATTTCAAGAAATCGTTTGGTCGTCTACCTCAAGGCAGAGGTGCTTCCACTTCCTCGAGCATCCATTTGTTGGCGCTGGTATCGAGGTGACAGTCGTATCCGTAGAAGCGGTTATTGAAAATGTGCTGAAACAAACACGCGCGTTGGCCGCGAATCACCGGATTGCCTGCAACCGGCTCGAAGTTCCCGTCCGGCGCGTCGGCAGCAAACACTTTCACGAGCCACTCGCCTTCCGGATCGTCGGTGTAACGGTGCGGGTAGACTTCCGTCGTCAAATAGTAAAGACCTTTCTTCCCGTCATGGCCTTTTGCATTCTTGACCCAGAGCAGCGTAGGAGCGGCGATCGTCTCCGTGGATTTAAGTAGAACCTTTTCCGGCGCCGTGTCTAATTCATGAATGTTGTTGGCGCCCTTGCTGATGATCTCGAAGTGATCTTTGTCGTTCCCGCGATAGAACGTCAGATAAAAGCGTCCCGAGTTCGGGTCACGAAACAGATTCGGATTTTGATTCCGCTGATCGGCAACTTTTGCGACCAGGACTTTTTCTTCCGTCAGATGAATGCCGTCTTTCGACGATGCGAGAACGATGTAGCTGCCCGGAGTGTCATAGTCACGGGTAATTGCGAAGTAGAGAAGATCTTTGTGTGCCGGATCGGCTTTCGCCAGCACCGTTGGCCAGCGGGCGTTCGACCACAGAGGATTCTGTTCGTACTTGGTCCAATTGACCAGATCGTTGCTTCGGGCGAGGCCGATGCCGCGGCCTTCGTTAAGCCCATACCATCCCCAGTAACGGAACCCGGCGCGGCGCAATTCGAGCACGCTCATGGTATGCGGGAACTCATCGCCTTCCCACTTCTGCGCATCCGGCAGCACGTGCCGTGGCTCGGTCAAGCTGAGGTACGGAACTCCTGCGGCCGGCGGCTGTTCTTTGGTTTGTGCAAAGGCAGCGAATGAGGTCGCTACGAAGATTGCGATCATTACATTCTTGCGAAGCGAAGCGGACATGAGTCACTACTCCTCTCTTTTAGGAAACTGGTTCGGCAGCGGACGTTTTCAAAGAGATCACAGCATTGCTAATGATGGGCTTCGCCCAGAAGCCGACACTCAATACACATCCGAACGTGAGATAAAGAAATGCCACACCTGTGCGCAGGCCGAAGTGATCGCCGATGCGCCCGATGACCAATGGCACCACAGCTCCACCCATGATTCCGCTGCTCAAGATTCCTCCGAGCGATCCGTGATGCTCGGCAACAGAATTGAGTCCCAGCGACACGAGGATGGGCCACATGACTGAGGCGAACAGTCCGATCGCCGGAAATGCAATCAGGGAAACCCGAGCGGGGCCGAAGATTGCGGCCGACAAGCAAATCAACGCGCCTATGCACGTGCCTCGCAGTACATAGCGGCTGTCGAAAATCTTCAGCAGCAGCATTCCGATAAAACATCCGGCGGTAAGCAGGCCCCAGAACCACGAAACCGCTGCGGCGCCGGTCGTATGTGGATCGTAGCCGTGATATTGCTCAAGGAACTTCGACATCCAATCGGCTGTGCCTTGTTCGGAGCCGACATAGGCAAAGACACAAAAGAAAAATCCCCATACCAGAGGCTTTCGAAAAAGGCTGCCATACATGTACCAGGAACCGGCCTGCTCGTCTTCGGCGCGCTCCACACGGGGGAAACGGCTGAAATAGAGAACCACGATCATCGCCACCGTGAAGACGGCGAAGATCCAGTACATCGAGGCCCACGGAAGCGAAGATGGAGTTAGTCGACCGAGAGTGCTGAGTAGAACATCGTTGCGGGCCCCGGCGGTTCCCAGATTCAGCACTAGGTACGAGTACATATAAGGACTGAGAAACGAGGCCGAGCCGAAAATCAGTTGAGCGAGCGCGGAGTTGAATGCGAAGTTCTCCTCTCCACCGGCCACGCGTAGCAGAGGATTGATTGCGGTCTGCAACGTCGCCATGCCCGATCCCATGATGAACAGCGAGGCCACGGCAACGCTGTAGGTCGGGTGCAGGGCAAAGCTCAGCGATCCGGCGGTTCCTGCGACGAACGCGGCGATCATCACGGCCTTCTCACCGAACCGCTCAACCATGAAACCGGCGGGGATCGACATCACTCCGTACGCGATGAAGAACGAGAACGGCAGAAACGCGGCGGCGGCCAGTCCCACATGAAAACTGCTAATGATGTCAGGAACAATCGGCCCGAGAATATTCGTGAGCAGCGACATCACGAAAAAAGTCAGGAAGACGATGACCACCATGTATCGGTTTCGCGGCATCGCGCCTGCCATGGTTATTCCTCGGTAGTTACTTTCGAACAGAATGTGAAGCGTCCGGCCTCGCGACCGACTAGGGCAGCAAGTGCAAGCGTGATCATCTGTACTGGAAGAATTTCAAGAACGGGCACTACAGATCGAGGTACCTTGGGAAGAAGAAACGGTGCGAAGACAGACTCCTCTCCGATCCACTCCGTCGCACCCTGACGCTCACGAATGTCCTGAAAGAGCGCGCGATTGAGCGCCCGCGTTTTCTTTTCGCCGGCAAACACGCCGACGAAGGTTTCGCTCCCCACCATCTCGAACGGGCCGTGCCGGAACGCAGCGCTACTCATTCCTTCAGCGGGAAAGTGACCCGCCTCTTTCACGATGAGAGAACCAGTCCCTACAGCCGCAAGCGACGAGCCTCTTCCTACAAGGAACAACTGACGAATATTTCGCAGGCGATCGCCAAGGTGCTGTACATGGCTCTTCCAACTTGCCAGATAGTCTTGTGCGCAAGCCGAGGCACCTTCGAGGTCGCCCCGAATGCGGCCCAGATCATGTCCGCACAGAGTCTGAGCAAGCCACCACAACCCGAGCAGTGAAGCAACGTATGTTTTGCACGAAACCGAGAACTCTTCGCCAGCATCCGTCACGACACTCGCTGCAGCGTTCTTTGCCAGCGGACTCCCCGGGGTATTTGTGACTCCGATGATTATTGATCGTCCTAGATTGGTTTTTAGAAGGCGGACAACCTCGGCGCTGCGTCCGGATTGCGAGACAGCCACGATCAGATTCTTGCGATCGAAGAGCCCGGCCTGATAGTGAATGAGTTCCGACGACTCCACCATGACCGAGTGAAATCCGGACTCAATCAGCTCGAGATGAAGTGGATGGAGCGCGTGGAACGACGAACCCATCCCGGTCAAAACGATCGACTTGAAACTCCCTTTTTGAAGGCGCCTCGCCAGTTGCCGCAACTCTTTTGACGCTTCGAGCTTACTGAGTGTGCTGTCGAGAGCTCGCGGCTGATCGAGAATGTCCCGCAGATACTCGCCTTCGATCACTGAAAGGTCACCTGACACTTTTTACCTCCGCAGCGAATCGGTAGTACCAGACCCTTGCTGCTCCAATAAGATTCGTGTCTTCGCCCAGCGAAGCCAGCGCCAGTTGCGTTTTCTCAAAGGGAACAAGCCGGCAACTAGACGCGATGATTCTGTGGATCTCGTCGAGAAAGAGCGCAGCGCTTTTCATCACGCTGCCGCCCAGGATGATCATTTCTGGAACGAACATCGTCACCAGATTGGCCAATCCCAGACCGAGATAGCGCGCCTCATGTTCAACCGCACGTTGCGCCCATATGTCTCCCTGCTGGGCGAGTTCGCAAATTTTCTTTGCGTTCAACGGAGAGGGGCGAGAGTATTCCGCCGGGACGTTACTCTGGAACCATTTCGCCATCGCTGGCCCCGCGCACATCGATTCCCAGCAGCCGCGGAATCCACAATCACAGAGTGGACCGGAAGGATCAACCAGGTGATGCCCGATCTCCGGATGAAAGTCGTCCACTCCGCGGTATAACTTCCCATCGAGCAAGATGCCCACACCGATTCCAGTACCGACCGTGACGTAGACAAGATTCTTCTTGCCTCGGCCAGCGCCCCAACCAGCTTCGCCAAGTGCAGCAGCGTCCCCGTCATTTTCCATGGCTACCTGGACCTGGAACATCTGCTGCAAATGGAGAACTGGATTCTGCCCCTTCCACTTGGGAAAGAAATTTACATCGCCAAACTCTCCGGTGAACGGATACACGGGTCCCGTCGAACCAATGCCGATGCCTGTGATTTTCTCGTGGGAATCCGCGGAGACTTCTCTCAGCATGGTCACAATGCGATCCAGAAACTGCGCGTATCCGCCTTCAGGATCGGTGGGTAGCTCTCGTTTCGAGAGAACCCGCCCATATTCATTCACCATGCCGACTGCGACTTTGGTCCCACCAATGTCAACACCAGCAATCATGATGCACTCACAATAATTTCGAATTTATTGCTTCCACTCGATCACGGCGCCTTCGTAAGGCGCAAGATCTATCTTCCATTTCGATCCGCTTGCGGTCAGCGCATGACCGCCGTCGGGAGAAATTATCGTCATGCTGCGCACCGCTAACTTTGAGGAAACGCTCACGTGCTGCAGAGTGTCACTGTGATTCACCAGCACGAGATATCCGCGGTGATCGCCGCTGAGTTGCGACGCTTCCACCGCGGGCTGATCTGTACGGAATTCTGGAGTGATGCCCGTCCAGTCACGAAAGGCAGCGTAGATGCGATGCGTCTGTTCCGTCTTATCGAAGACCGCCGGCACATTTGCCAAATAGTGCTCAAGCGGATATGCGCTAAGCAGCGTTTTTCCGGACCCGATCACATTCGATACCAGCGCCGGATGCCCGTCCTGATCGACAGCAATCACTTTGCCTGAACTGAGTTCAAGCAGGGCTCCCCACGACTCAGGACCGGAAGTCGGGACGGTGTAATGCAACGTGTCTCCGGGCTTGAAATCGCCGAACGGGACGACAAACTTCAACGTGACTTCCGAACTCACCGCGCGATCCGCCAGCCTGGCGCCGAATAGCGAAGACATTTCCGGCACGGCGCTATCTGCGGCGACCGATGCATACAAGAAGCCGCCGTTCTCAACATATCTTTTTACTCGCTCGTAGAAATCCGAATGTACATGCGTAAGAAAAGGATCCCCGGTGCTCGTAATCGGAGAAGGCATGAACAGCATGGGACGCTTCGCCCAGTCGCCGTACTCCCGTGGAAAATCAGCCTTCAATCCCGCCTGACGGGCGAGGATGAACGTATTCAGCGCAGAACTCATCAGCCAGTGATTCCCGCCAGAAACGTCAGCCTGACTTCGGCCTGGCATGGCGTCGGCATCGCTTGTCGATATATAAGGAGTGACTTCCGGGCCGGTCAATCCGAAGTGAGAGAAATCGCCGTGAATCTTCGCCCACTCTTCGGGCATGACGATGGCTACCTCGGCCGCAGCAGGAGCGACTCCTGCAAGGTCAAGTTGGCCTACGACCTGGGAAATCTTTTTGAACTCATTGGCCAGCGGCTTGTTTTGCCGGTCCCAGGTAGTCATGCCCCACCCAGTTTCCTGCGGCGTTCTCAGATAGGGGACTTTGTGGAACTGCTCGGGGGATGCGTCGGTATAGCACCACAGATCGACGCCGATACTGCCTGCTCCCAGCCCGGAGTAAATTTGCGCGCGATCATAGGCCGCGACTCGGTCTGGCGAGAATTGCGCCGTGGATGCTCCCATCTCGTGAATCATCACGGGATGTCCCGCTCCCTGCGAAAGCGCGATCTCGAATGCAGCACCGTAAGTTCCGCGAGCCGAAAGCAGTGCATCTGGAAAAAGATCGGGAGCATACAGCGTGAACGGATGCACACTGAAAAAGTCCACAAACGGCGCGATCATGTCCGCGCGGAATGGCCCGTGTCCCACTTCTTCTCCGCTTGTGCCGACGACGATGGGATGGAGCTTGTCGTACTGGCGAATTCCGGCAGCGATCAGGCGCGTCCAATTAATCGCCATCGCGTCAGTTGTTTGATTCGCGACGATCCAGAGTGGAGGTTCGTCCGTCAGATCCCACGCAATGATGCCGGTCTCATTTGCATAATGCCGACCAAACTCAGCTGCGAGATTCGACTCCAGCCGCAACATCTCGGGATCCGAATGAGGATGACGACCGTGTCGCCACGGGACATCCCAGTAGGCCTCTCCGACTTCGCCTCCAATGAATAAAGAAGGATGCAGATAGATCTGATACTTGTGCGCCAGCGAGACCAGATAATCGAGTTGCTGAAATGCGACCGGGTTGTAGTCTCCGGGACGCGGCTCAAACCATGCCCACATCACGTCAAAGCGCACAATGCTGTAACCCAGTTCGTGCATCTTGGCGAAATCGGCCTCGATGTCTTTCGGGTCCCACGCAACCGGCCATTGCATCGCAGTTTTTGCAGGAACCCAATGCGCTCCCACGGGCACGAATCGCTTGCCGTTGCGGGAGAAGTATTCGCCGTCCAGCCGCACTTCAGGTAGTTTGACAACGGCGTTTGCACCCGTAGGGTTTTGGGCCCGCGTCAACAGTGGAGAAATGAAAAACGACGCGAAGCAAGCCAGCACAGCTATTCCTGTGGCTGGTTTTGGCTTTAACATGAGGCCTCCCACCCGATACACATCGCACCCGACCTTGCCTTCTACATCCGTGTACGGATATGTTGTCAAGTCATAATTTACAGAGGTCCCCACTGGAGCAGCGTGCGTTATCGTATCATGCTGAAAATAAATAAGTTGAATTCCTGTATCAGCATGTCCATGAGGATTTGGAGAGAAGACAACTCACACATTTATACATTACATAATATGTGGTAATATCACATTGCTATGGACGCATCCGCCCTCAATCTCCACCTCGAAAACGATACCTTCGTTCCGTACTATCAGCAGATTGTCGATCAGGTCCGCACTCTTATAAAGAAGAACCAGCTGAAGTCCGGCCAATCATTTTGCTCAGAAGGCGATCTCGCACGCACGTTAGGCATCAGCAAAATGCCAGTGCGGCAAGCCTTTCAGAAACTTAGGTCGGAAGGTTTACTGGTCATCGCCAAAGGTAAGCTGCCTATAGTTGGTTCAGGCCGTGTTCCCTGGAACTTCCAACAACTCCGCGGATTCAGCGAGGAGATGAAGCGCCGTGGTCTGATCCCCTCCGCCCGCCTGTTGAGTCTTGAAATCGAAGAGCCCGAACTCGAGGTGGCTCAGGCACTGAAACTCACGCCCGGAGAGCGCATTTACAAGATTACGAGGCTGCGATTCGTGAACGGAGAGCCCGTAGCGTTAGTGACAAGTCACCTGCCGGCGCGCATTTTTGCCGGAATCGACCGGCTTGATCTGGAAAAACAGTCGATGTACCACGTCTTTGAACAAACGTACCGGCGCAAATTGCAATGGGCGGAAGAAGTGATTGGCGCGGTCGATGCCGGCGACGAAGAGGCCCGAATCCTCGAGGCGAAACCTGGCAGTCCGCTACTCATCATCAAAGAAACCACCTATGACGATCTCGATGTGGCGATCGAATATAGCCTCTCGCTCTTGCGTGGCGACCGTTACACCGCAACTGTGATCTCGTTGCGCCACCGCGCCGCTTGAGCTACGTCCCGGCAGGCCACCCGCCTGAAAATCAGTTTCATGG